>Ga0181516_10003455_pt1 | contig 10548 bp, 7 predicted proteins | sample PEATcosm2014_Bin_25_FD_121104 | JGI IMG/M metagenome (GOLD analysis project Ga0181516, IMG submission 121104) | Peatland microbial communities from MTU Mesocosm Facility, Houghton, MI, USA - PEATcosm2014_Bin01_10_metaG | ecosystem: Environmental > Terrestrial > Soil > Wetlands > Peat | place...
CGCGCCTCGTCAATCAGGATGGAATCCACCTCGTCCACGATTGCGAAATAATGTCCGCGCTGGACCTGCTCTTCCTTGCGGGTGGCCATGCCGTTGTCGCGCAGGTAGTCGAAGCCGAACTCCGCGTTCGTGCCGTAGGTGATGTCGCAGGCGTATTGCTCGCGGCGGACGCGCGGCGGCTGGTCGTGCAAAATCACGCCGACAGTCAGGCCGAGAAATTTGTAAATCGCGCCCATCCATTCCGAGTCGCGCGCGGCGAGATAATCGTTCACCGTCACGACGTGGACGCCGCGGCCGGTGAGCGCATTGAGATAAACCGGCATGGTGGCGACGAGCGTCTTGCCTTCGCCGGTGGCCATTTCCGTGATTTTGCCCTGGTGCTGGGCGATGCCGCCGATGAGCTGCACGTCGAACGGGATCATTTCCCATTTGGTCGGCTGGCCGCGCACGGTGATCTCCTGTCCGCAGAGGCGGCGGCAGGCATTTTTCACCACGGCGAACGCCTCCGGCAAAATTTCGAGGAGCTTTTGCGCGAGTCCATCCTTGTCCTCGATTTTTGAAAGCTCCTCCTTCCACGCGGCAGTCTTGGCGCGCAGTTCGTCGTCGGAAAGTTTTTGGAGGCCGTTTTCGAACTCGTTGATTTGCGAGACGAACGGCTTGAGACGTTTCACTTCGCGGTCGTTCCTCGACCCGAAAATCATTTTAATCAGCCCGGTCATGACAATTTGCGAAAAATAGCGTCCGCCACGCTACGCGAACCAACGCAAAGCGTCAAAACCAATCGCCGCCGGAAAATGTAGCGGCACTTTATGAGTGCCGGTTGGAGCGGGCGAATTTGTCGGCGGTCGCAGACCGCCGCTACAGCCATGTTACGCGGCGGGCGCGAGCGGCGGGGGATTGGGCTGCGGGCGGATTGGCACACCGGCTTCCTTCGGCGCGGCGGTGCGGATGAGGGTTGCCGCGCGCCGGGCCGCCTCGGAGATGAGCTTGAGGTGCGCCCCCAACGCGGGATCTTCACCATGCTTGAGCAGCAGCCGGTCGGAATAGCCTTGGATGATGGTGAGGATGTTGTTCAATTCGTGGGCGATGACGGGCGAAATCTGCCGGGCGGGATCTGATTTTGCCACATGCGCTTGTCCCGCGCCGCCAGCTTCGAGCGACGAAGCCATTTTCTTGTAGATGGAATCTAAAGAAGAAGACATAATCTTCAGTAAAGCATTTGCCGGGCCACATCTAACCGACCGCAAAAAGGCCGGTTTTCCCAAGAAATCTCCCGGTCTTCCGCCACGCCGTTCAAAAATTGTTCAATAATCGGACAGACTGTTCCAAAATTGAACAGTTGCGGGAAGGTCCGGCAAGAAACAAAGAAGTGGAAAGCCGGAACGCTTCCGTCTTGTTTCTTCATTCTTCATTCTTCATTCTTCATTTGAAATGAACCTCGCGCCCGCATCGCTCGGCCTCATCGCCGGCAACCGCTCGCTCCCGCTGGAATTCGCCCGGCACGCGCGCGCGGCTGGCGTCAAAAAGCTGGTGGCGGTCGCGTTTGAAAACGAGACCGACCCCGCGCTCGCGCCGCTCGTGGATGAAATCGTCTGGCTCAAGGTCGGCCAGCTTTCCAAAATGATTGCCGCCTTCACCGACCGCGGCGTCACGCAATGCGTCATGGTCGGCCAGATTGCGCCGAAAAATCTTTACGACCTCCGGCCTGATTTGCGGACGATGGGCTTGCTGCTCCGGCTCAAGGAAAAAAACGCCCATACCATTTTCGGCGCGATCGCCGGTGAATTGAAAAAGGACGGCGTGGATTTGATTGACGCCACGCCGTGGCTCGCGCCGCTCATGCCCGGAAATGATTTTCAGCTCGGCCCGAGGCTTTCCGCCGGACAAAAGGCGGACGTGGAATTCGGCCTCCGCATCGCGCGGGAGACGTCGCAGCTGGAAATCGGCCAGACCGTTGTGGTGAAAAACGGCGCGGTGCTGGCGGTGGAGGCGTTCGAGGGCACGGACAAATGCCTCGCGCGCGGCGGCGAACTCGCGGGCAGGGACGGCGGCGCGGTCGCCGTCAAGGTCGCCAAGCCGGACCACGACATGCGGTTCGACATCCCGTGCATCGGTTCGCAGACGCTGGAAGTGTGCGCGAAGAGCGGCGTCGCGGTGCTCGCGCTCGAATCCGGCAAGACGCTGTTGCTGGAACGCGAAGCTTGTGAAGCGCTGGCTAAAAAGAATAAAATTTCGCTCACAACGATTTGGTGAAACTCCGTTCAATAAAATCTATGAAAAAAATTATATTGGTAAGTTTGGTCTCCGTGGTCTCCGTTTTGTTGGCTGGTTGTCTCACATCTGCAACAAAAATAAATGCTGTATCAATTGGCATGAGCAAGGAACAGGTTTTGAAAATCATGGGGCAACCGTCTAGCGTCACAACGGATACGAATGCTGAATACTTGAATTACAATCTGGCAGAAGTGCCTACTCCGTTTGATATGCCCGGCACGCCTTACGAAATAAAGCTCGTCAATGGCAAAGTAGAAACTTATGGAAGGGCTGGAAACCCCACGTCTTCGCGTCCAGTGCCTGTTGTTGTTCCGATGGTGCATTGAAATGAGGCTTTATTTTGAGGCTTCTTTCGCTCGTGAAAAACAACACAAAAATTCTACTTCATCTTTCGGCAATTTTTATTGAAACAGTAGGAACTTTTTTTGTGTTCTTGGACACGGTGAGATTGGATGCCAGATCACCTGTAAATGGAATTACTCTTGGAGACCCGGTTGGATATGGCTCTTGGTATTATCATTTCGGGATTGAGGGTTTTATTTTACTTTTTCTTGGTATAATTTTCCAAACTGTTCTAATCTTTTTTCACGACGCCGAGCTTGAGAATATCGAACGGCGCATACAGCGCATTGAGCAATCAAAAGAACACCCGCCCGAATCTTCAAAAGGCGAAAAGTAATAAATAATTTTCAAATGCTAACATCCCACGAACTATTCGGATTCATGTCGCCGGCCCTGGCGAATGAAATTGTCACCTTCACCCACGAGACGGACAAGCCGGTTTACAAGGCCACGCTGGCCGCCGTCGCGCAGGCGCGGCGCGTGCGCCCGGTCTTTTTGGAACGCCAGCCGCGCCCCCAGCAGCACGCCGAAATCATCGCGTCGCTCGCGCGCCCGGCGCTGGAAACCGCCGCCGGCGGCCTCATCCGCGCCTGGCTCGTCACCAGGCACAAGGCCATGCTCGTGGATTTCCTGAACGCGCTCGGCATCCCGAACAAGGACGGCGTGGTGGACGATTTGCCGAAGGAGATGGACGACGCGAAGTTGAAGTCCGCCGTCGAAACCCTGCTCGCCAAGCATCCGCCGGAGGCAGTGTCCGTTTATCTGAACGCCTTCAACGACATGAACGAGGCGCACTGGGCGAACTTGAAAACCCTGCTCGAAAGCGACACGCGGCTGCAACTCGGCGCGCACGCCTGACCGTGACCGACCTTCGCGCTTTTCTCGACTCCGCCGGCTGGGGCGACGCCACGTGCGAACCGTTCACCGGCGACGCCTCGGCGCGAACATATTTCCGGCTGCGAAAGCCAGACCGCAGCGCCATCCTGATGGACGCCTCGCGAGTTTTGGATTCCGTCGCCCCGTTCATCCGCATCGGCGAACATCTGCGCCAGCTTGGCTTCAGTGCGCCGGAAATTCTTTCGCGCGACGAAGCCGCCGGCCTGCTGCTGCTGGAAGATTTCGGCGACGCCACATTCGCGCGCCTGCTGGAAAAATCTTGTAGCAGCCGAGGTAACGAGGCTCTAACTAAAATCGGAAATCGGAAATCGGAAATCGGAAACAAATCAGAGCCTCCTCACGTCGGCTGCTACGATTCAGAACAACTGTTCACGCTCGCCACGGATTTTCTGGTCGCGCTGCACCAGCATCCGCAGGCCGTTCCCGAAAATCTGCGGCCCTATTCGCCGGAACAAATGCTGGCCGACCTCGAACTTTTCCTCGAATGGCGCACACCCGGAATTCCCGGCGCGGCAAAAGAGGAATTCCGCGCCGCGTGGTGCGCCGCCCTGCCGCTGGCGCATCGCGTGCCGGAATCGCTGCTGCTGCGCGATTATCACGTCGCCAACCTCATGCTGCTGCCCGAACGCGCGGGCGTCCGGCAGGCCGGGCTGCTGGATTTTCAGGACGCCTATCGCGGCCCGGTGACTTATGACCTGGTTTCGCTGCTCGAAGATGCGCGCCACGACGTGCCGGACGAGTTGCGGGAACAAATGTTGTCCTGTTACGCCGCGCAATTTCCCGCGCTGGACAAAAATGATTTTGAGACGTCGCTGGCCGTGCTGGCCGCGCTGCGCCACACGCGCGTCCTCGCCATTTTTGAACGGCTCGCCCGCCGCGATGGCCGCACGGAATACCGTCGGCTCCATTCGCCGCGGGTCGAACGCCTGCTGCAACGCGCCCTGCGCCATCCCGCGCTCGACGCTGTGAAACACTGGATGAACCGCCATGCAACGCTGGAACAACGTGGCTGCGACGCCTCGTCGCAGAGCGTGATTGCGACGAAGGCGTCGCAGCCACTTCGGATTAAAACCGCCATGCTGCTCGCCGCCGGTTACGGCACGCGGCTTGCGCCGCTTACCGACCGCACACCCAAGCCGCTGGTGCCGGTCGCCGGCCGGCCGATGATCGAACACGCGCTGGACAAACTGCGCGCCTACGGCATCGGGCGAATCGTCATCAACGTCTCGCACCTCAAGGAGCAATTGATGGATTATCTCGCCGGGCAAAAGGATTTGTCCGTGCAAATTTCCGAGGAAGCGGAGCCGCTCGAAACCGGCGGCGGATTGAAAAAAGCCGCGCCACTCCTCGGCGACGATCCGGTCTTCGTCATCAACAGCGACATCCTCTGGACGGATGACGGCGAAACCGCGCTGGACCGGCTGGCGCGGCATTGGGACGGCGCGAAAATGGATTTTCTGCTGCTCGCGCAATCCAAGTCCCGCGCCGTGGGCCATGACAAGGGCGAGGACCATCTGTTCATCAAGCCGGGAAACACCATCGGCTGGAGCGCGGCGGACGCGCCCTACATCATCGCGGGCATTGGTATTTTCCATCCACGCGTGCTGACGGGTGCGCCGGACGGGAAATTTTCCGTGAAAATCCTCTGGCGCCGCGCGATGGAACAAAACCGCCTGTTCTGCCTGCCGCATCACGGCCGCTGGTTCCAGACCGGCACGATTGCCGACATCCGCAAAACTGAGGAGGAATTGGGAAAGCGCGGTTGATTCCGGCGCAGGGTTGATTCCTTTTCAGCGACAAACCAAGGTTGATCTTTGGCAAAAAACTGCTGGTAGCCGGCTGGCGATTTTGTATCGTGTTCCTTCACTGATTTTACTTTTTATGGAACCACAAGCTGACATTGCACTTATTGGTCTGGCCGTCATGGGCCAGAATCTCATTTTGAACATGAACGACCACGGCTTCACCGTCGTGGCCTTCAACCGCACCGTCGAGAAGGTTGACCACTTCCTCGCCAATGAAGCCAAGGGCACGAAGGTGCTCGGCGCGCATTCGCTGGTGGAAATGGTTTCCAAACTCAAGAAACCGCGCCGCGTGATGATGCTCGTCAAGGCCGGCAAGGCCGTGGACGAATTCATCGAGCATCTTCTGCCGCTGCTCGAACCGGGCGACATCATCATTGACGGCGGCAATTCGCTGTTCGAGGACACCATCCGCCGGACGAAATATGTCGAGAGCAAGGGGCTGCTTTTCATCGGCACCGGTGTCTCCGGCGGCGAGGAAGGCGCGCGTCATGGCCCAAGCATCATGCCCGGCGGTTCGTCCGCCGCGTGGCCGTTCGTGAAGGAAATTTTCCAGGGCGTCTCCGCGAAGGTGGACGGCGCGCCCTGCTGCGATTGGGTCGGCGAAGGCGGCGCGGGCCATTATGTCAAGATGGTCCACAACGGTATCGAATACGGCGACATGCAGTTGATCTGCGAGGCCTACAACATCTTGAAAAACGGCCTCGGCATGACCGCGCCGGAGATGCACGACGTTTTCAAGGAATGGAACACTGGCGAACTGGATTCCTACCTGATTGAAATCTCGCGTGACATCCTCGGCTTCAAGGACACCGACGGCTCGCCGCTCGTGGACAAGATTCTGGACACCGCCGGACAAAAAGGCACCGGCAAATGGACGATTCAAAATTCCGCCGACCTCGGCATCCCGATCACGCTGATCGCGGAGGCGGTTTATTCGCGGTGCGTTTCGGCATTGAAGGACGAACGCGTGAAGGCGGCGAAGAAATTGAAAGGCCCGCGCCCGGCTCTGATGAGCATCGCCAAAAATGACGCGAAGAAAAAGCAGTTCATCGCCGAAATCCGCGACGCGCTTTACGCCTCGAAAATCGTCAGCTACGCGCAGGGTTACATGCTCATGCGTGAGGCGGCTAAACCGGAACTGTATAAATGGAATCTGAACTACGGCGGCATCGCGCTGATGTGGCGGGGCGGCTGCATCATCCGCTCACGCTTCCTCGGGAAGATCAAGGAAGCCTACGACAATAATCCGAAGCTGACGAACCTGCTGCTGGACGATTATTTCCGCGGCGAAATCAAGCGCTGCCAGAAAGGCTGGCGCAACATCGTGGCAACGGCGGCGAAGAAGGGCATCCCGGTTCCGGCGTTCAGCACGGCGCTGGCATTCTACGACCAATACCGCAGTGCCGTCTTGCCGGCGAATTTGCTTCAAGCACAACGCGATTATTTTGGCGCGCACACCTACGAGCGCGTGGACAAGCCGCGCGGCGAGTTTTTCCACACGAACTGGACGGGCCGCGGCGGGACAACCGCTTCTAGCACCTACACTGTTTAATGATGGTGAACCCCGCTTCTGGAGATTCGAAAGTCGAAGGCTCCGAGAATGGGGCGGGAAAGAAAATCTGTTCATGGCTGGGGGCGATTCCGATGGGAATCGCCTTCATCCTTTTGTCGTGGATGAGCTGGCGCAAATGGCCGGACCCGCTGATTGATTTCGGCCAGCAGCTTTACGTTCCGTGGCGGCTTTCGCGCGGTGTCGTGCTTTATCACGATGTCAGCTACGTTTATGGCTGCCTCTCGGTCTGCTACCACGCCGCCTTGTTCAAAATGTTCGGCGTCTCGTTGAACGTGCTGCTCGTCTCGAACTTTCTCATCCTCATTTTCCTGCTGCTGCTGGTCTACCGCCTGTTCCTGAAATGTTCCGATATGTGGACGACCGGGACCATCGGGCTGGCGCTGACGGTGCTGGCTTTCAGTCAACTGCTCGATGTGGGCAATTACAATTACCTCTGCCCATATTCGCACGAGGAGTTTCATGGCATCGTGCTTGCGGTCGTGATGATGGCCGGTCTCGCGCGCTGGTTGCAAATGGGACGGAAACTACCGCTCGCCCTTGCCGGCGTTTGCCTGGGATTGATTTTTTTAACCAAGCCGGAAGTGTTTGTCGGGGCCGCCGCGCCGTTCGTCGTCGCCGTGATTTATCAATGGCGGCGGATTTCAATTTCCGAACAGGCCAAATCGTTGTTGCTGGCGGTGACTTGCGCGCTCATTCCACTCGCGGGATTTTTCGTTCATTTCCATTCGCAAATGGATTCGACGGATGCCTTGTGCGCCATTTGCGGGGCGTGGCTGCCGTTGCTGCATTCAACCGGCCTTCAGCTCCCCATCTACCAGCGGAACATGGGACTGGATGCGCCGTGGTTTCATGTCGGGCAGGCGCTGATTGAATTTGGCGGGCTGGCGGGGATTGTCGGGATTTGCGCGTGGCGGCTGACGCGGCCGGCGCTGACGCCGCTGGAGCGCGTCATCTTATTTGCGCTGGCGGGTGGATTGTCCATCAATTACGGCTGGCAAAACAGCGGCCATTGCCTGCCGTTGTTGGTCGTCATCGCGGCCATTTTGCTATGGCGGGAATTGCGGCGAAGTTCGGAATTCAGAGTTCGGAATTCGGAATTCATCATCATGTGGCTGGCGTTCAGTTTTGCGATGCTGGCCAAGCTGGGCTTCAATCCGCGCATTTCACACTTCGGGGTTTTTCTGGCGATGCCAGCGTTTCTGTCCGCCATTTATCTGCTGCTCCATCTGCTGCCGCAGTTTCTAATTGCGAATTGCGAATTGCGAATTGCGAATTCTGAAGTTCCAATTCTGAAGTTCCAATTCTCAATTCGGAATTCGCCATTCCGCTTCGCCATTTTGATTTTCCTGCTGGCGGGTTTGGCCCGTTTGACCATTCAATCCGGTCTTTTTTACAAGGACAAGGATTTCACGCTGGGTTCGGGCGGCGACCGGATTGTCACCTACGACCCGAAGGTTGACCCGACCGGCGCGGCGATGGCCTCGGCGGCGGCCTGGATCGAAACGCACACCGCGCCGGCCAATACGCTGGCCGTCCTGCCCGAAGGAGTGATGCTCAATTACCTTACGCGCCGCGACAACCCGACGCCTTACGCGGTTTTTGCATTTGAGGTTTGGGCTTATGGCGAGCAAACCATGCTGGCCGCCTACAAAAAAAAACCGCCGGACTACATCGTGCTCGTCCAGCGGGACAGCTCCGAATATGGCGTTCCGTATTTCGGCCGTCAAAAAGGCTACGGTTTTGACGTGATGCAATGGATCCGGCGGAATTACGAGCCGGTTGAACTCATCGGCAGCGAGCCGCTCCAGAGCGGCGCGTTCGGCATAAAAATTTTGAAACGCCTTCCTCCGGAAACACCCGGAAGACAATAGCTGGAAAGACCGGGCATTTCAGTGCCGGGCAGTTTTCCTTCTTTGCGGGACTCCTTTCTGGCAATCCCACATCGGGTCCGGGCTTGGAAATGTCAAAACGTTTTTCTTTACATTTTCCCGATGACAAATTAAACTGGATAACGTCCCGACAGATAGTTAACAAGCCGGTCGGGATCTGGCGACCGTCAAGGCATCCTTATGAAGCCTATTAAAATTCTTCTCGGTGAGGCCAATCACGGTCAGGGAAAGTCCATAACCTGCCTTCGGCGCGGCGGCGAACATGCCGGCAATCCGCGTCCCGTCCTGATGCTGTCGCCAAATGGAGCGAAAAAATGAGCGAAGGGCTGCGAATCCTCATCATTGAAGGCAATCCGGCTGACGCCGGATTCATCCATGAGATGTTGCCGCAAGCCGGGCCGTTGCGTTTTCAGGTCGAGTCGGTGCGGAAGCTGTCCGAGGCGCTCACCCGCCTGGAACAAAAGGACATTGATCTCGTCCTGCTGAACCTCGTCCTCCCCGACAGCCAGGGACTGCAAACCTTCCACACGTTGCAGAAGGCTGCGCCGGAAGTCCCGGTGATTGTGCTGGCCGGGAACGATGACCACGAACTGGCCATCACCGCCGTGCAGGATGGCGCGCAGGATTATCTCGTCAAGGGCCAGGTCAGCGTGAGGCCGCTGATCCGCGCGGTCCGTTATGCCCTGGCACGCCAGAAGGCGGCGGCGGTGGTGCGGCAAAGCGAACTCAAATTTCGGACGCTCGTGGAGAGCATCCCGCAAAAGATTTTCATCAAGGGCGGGGACTATCACTATCTTTCGGTCAACGAGAATTACGCACGCGATCTGCGCATCAAGCCCGAAGAAGCGGTGGGCAAGACGGACTACGATTTTTATCCCAAGGAGCTGGCCGATAAATACCGCGCGGATGACCGGCGCATCATGCGGAAGGGCCAGACGGAGGACTTCGACGAGAAATACGTTCAGGATGGCCGCGAGATTTGGGTTCACACCGCCAAGACGCCGGTGCGGGACGAGGATGGAAAAATCACCGGCGTCCTGGGAATTTTCTGGGACATCACCGAGCGGCGGCTGGCGGAGGCGAGGCTGCGCGAGAGCGAGGAGCGCTATCGCAACCTCTTCGAACACATGGTTGAGGGATATGCCTATTGCCGGATGATCTTCGAGAATGGTGAGCCGGTGGATTGGGTCTATCTCTCGGTCAACCAGATGTTCGAGAAGCAGACGGGTTTGAAGGGCGTTTCAGGAAAACGGGTTTCCGAGGTCATACCGGGGATCGCGGAAAGAGATCCTGAATTGCTGAAAATCTATGCCCGCGTGGCTCTCACCGGCAAGACCGAGCGATTTGAGATGTTTGTCCAGGCGTTGCAGCGGTGGTTCGCCATTTCCGTCTATAGCCCGGAGAGGGAATTTTTCGTGGCTGTCTTCGATGTGATCACCGAACGCAAGAAGGCGGAGGAGGCGGTGCGCCGGAGCCAGATGGAATTCAAGGACTTGTTCGACAATGCCCCCGTTGGTTTCCATGAAATTGACGCCGAAGGTCGCATCGTCCACATCAACAACACCGAATTGAAGCAGCTGGGATACGCCGCCGGGGAATTGCTGGGGCAATTTGTCTGGAAGCTGTCTGCGGATGAAGAATTATCCCGCCGGGCCGCGCTGGCGAAATTGGCCGGAGAACAGTCGCCACCGTCGAAAGGCTTTGAGCGGATGTTCCGGCGAAAAGACGGCTCCACATTTCCGGTGTGGATCAGCGATCAGGTGCTCAA
>Ga0181516_10003456_pt1 | contig 10547 bp, 12 predicted proteins | sample PEATcosm2014_Bin_25_FD_121104 | JGI IMG/M metagenome (GOLD analysis project Ga0181516, IMG submission 121104) | Peatland microbial communities from MTU Mesocosm Facility, Houghton, MI, USA - PEATcosm2014_Bin01_10_metaG | ecosystem: Environmental > Terrestrial > Soil > Wetlands > Peat | place...
GAAGCCATCGCGCTGTGTCTCGAAGTGCGCGCGGAACGCGGCTTGCCGCTCACGGTGGAAACGCAACAAGTCGAAGTTCTGGTCTGATGCCATCGCTTCCGGTCATCAGCGGGCGCAAAACCGTCCGGGCATTTGAAAATCTCGGCTGGCAGGTGGCGCGTCAACGCGGCAGTCACATCATCATGGTCAAGGACGGCGAGATCGCGACGCTTTCAATTCCCGACCACAAGGAAATCGCCAAAGACACGTTGCGCAGTTTGATTCGCACGGCGGGAATCACGGTGGACGCATTTTGCGAACAGATTTGATTCCATGAAAATCCGTTTATTCATCAAGCCGTATTGCGGTTGGTGTCACAAGGCGATGCGCTGGCTCGACGACCACGACATCGCTTACGAGAAGATTGACGTGATCGCGGACGACGCGGCGTTCGCCGAGATGGTCAAAATTTCCGGCCAGGAACTCGCGCCGGTGCTTGACGTGGATGGAAAAATCCTGGCGGATTTCGGCCCGGAAGAATTGCCGAAATTCTTTGAGTCGTTAAAACGTTGAATTGTTAAATCGTTACATCGTGGTAAAATATTTTCGCCAGAAATAAAATGAGTTCGCCAACGCCATTGACCGATTCAACGATTCAACGATTCAACAAATCACGCCCACGCCTGCCCGAATGGCTGCGCATCACGCTGCCCACGTCGGACAGTTTCGCGCGCACGCGCGGGCTGCTCGACGAGCTGAAGCTGCACACGGTCTGCGAAAGCGCCAAGTGCCCGAACCATTGGGAATGCTGGAGCAAAGGCACGGCGACGTTCATGATCGCGGGCGACCGCTGCACGCGCGCGTGCGGCTTTTGCGCGGTCAGCACGGCCAAGCCGCTCGCGCTCGAAGCGGACGAACCGGCGCGCGTGGCCGAGGCGACGCGTCGGATGAAATTGAAACACGTCGTCATCACGGCCGTGGCGCGCGATGATTTGAAGGACGGCGGCGCGGAACATTTTCGCCAGACGATTGAAAAGGTGCGCGAACTGAATCCGGGAATCGTCATCGAAGTTTTGGTTCCAGATTTTTTGGACAACGATGTGGCGATCGAAAATGTGCTCGCGGCGAATCCGCACATTTACAATCACAATCTCGAAACGGTTCGCCGATTGACGCCGAGCGTGCGGCATCGTGCAACTTATGACCGTTCGTTGAGCGTTTTAAGAAAAGTTAAGGAAAAACGTGGTGACACGATTTACACGAAGTCCGGTATCATGCTTGGCTTGGGCGAGACGGAAAATGAAGTGGTGGTGGCGATGGAGGATTTGCGCGCGTCGGGTTGCGACATTCTCACGCTCGGCCAGTATTTGCAGCCGTCGTTAAAGCATCTGCCGGTGATTGAATTTGTTTCGCCGGAACAATTTGCCGTGTTTGGCAGCGTGGCGCGGGAGCTGGGTTTTGTCCACGTCGCGAGCGGGCCGATGGTGCGCAGCTCGTATCACGCGGATGAATTCAGCACGTCCTCAGCGCTGTGAAAACGGCTGGCGGTGGACAAAAAGGTAAATCGCGATGCCGAAACAAACGATCCCAATCGCAAAGCCGGCGACGGTGATGACGAGGTTTATCTTTTTCGCTTTTTCGGAAATCTTTTCCGTCTCGCTTTTTTCTCCGGCCATGAACGGCGCAAATCCCTTTTCCAGCGCGGAGGCGATGACTTCCTCATTCTTAAGTTGAAAGGTGAGCCAGCCGCCGTCGAATTCGTTCCTCCATTCGTCCGGCAGGCGTGCCAGAATTTCGGCATTGGGCGGTTGGAATCCGAAGCCTTTCCAGAATGGCGAGCGTTCCTGCGTCCAGAGCCGGAAGACACCAAGATTTGCAGCAAGCGTCTGGATGCGCTCCCAAAACAAATGCCGCGCGGCGTCGGCAACGGCGAAATCGGAGTAGCCTTCGCTGTGGAGCAGGGCGTGCTGTTTTGAAATCTGGATTCCGATTGCGCCGGCAACCTCGCCCTCGGAGTTTTCGACGATCTGAAATTCGGTCAGCCGTTTTTCCAGATCGTCCGGTGAAAAACGCATCGCATCCCAGATTTTTTTCAGCGCGGCCAAGTCGTCAACCGTGGCGCGACGGATGCGGAGCGTTTGCGGATTCATGGCCGGTTGCTCGGTTGCGTTTGCATTTTGCAAATCATGTGGCAGTTTCAGCGGGAAATTAAATTAAAACCCGGACATGGGCAATATGACAAACGAAGAACTTCTCACCGCACTGAACTGGCGTTATGCCACCAAAATTTTTGACGCGACAAAAAAAATCCCCGCTGACGCCTGGAAAACGCTTGAGCAATCGCTCGTGCTGACGCCGACGAGCTACGGCTTGCAGCCTTACAAATTTCTGGTCATCAGCAATCCCGCTAAACGCGCGGAATTGCTGCCGCACTCGTGGAATCAAAGACAAGTCGTGGATGCGTCGCATTTTGTCGTTTTCACCGCGCGCACGAAAATGACCGAGGCTGATGTGGACAAGCTTATCAAGCGCACCACGGATTTGCGCAAACTTCCGGCTGATGCGTTGAACGCTTATCGTGGCATGATGCTCGGCGATGTCGTGAACGGTCCGCGCGGAAAAACCGCGCACGAATGGGCGACGCGGCAGACTTACATCGCGCTCGGTAATTTGATGACGTGCGCCGCCGTTCTTGGCGTGGACGCGTGTCCGATGGAAGGTTTGAATCCGGTCGAATATGACAAGGTTTTGAATCTGAACGGCAGCGGTTATGCGACGGTTGTGGCGTGCGCGCTCGGTTATCGCGCCGCGAGCGACAAATACGCGAGCTTGGCGAAAGTGCGTTACGAAACCAAAGAAATCGTCCAGCATATATGATCACCATCCGCAAATCCGAGGAACGCGGTCACGTCAATCACGGCTGGCTGGATTCGCATTTCACATTTTCATTCGCGGATTATCATGATCCGCAGCACATGGGATTTCGTTCGTTGCGTGTCATCAACGACGATGTCATCGCAGGCGGCGGCGGCTTCGGCACACACCCGCACCGCGACATGGAAATCATCACCTACATTTTGAGCGGCGCGCTCGAGCACAAGGATTCCATGGGCAATGGCCGCGTCATCCGCCCCGGCGAAGTGCAATACATGGCCGCCGGCACGGGCGTCCAGCACAGCGAGTTCAACCATTCGCCGAGCGAGCCGGCGCATCTGTTACAAATCTGGATTTTGCCGGACAAGAAAGGAGCAAAGCCGAATTACGCCGAAAAATCTTTTGCAAACGCCGCGTCGGGAAAATTGCATCTGGCCGCGTCGAAGACCGGACGCGACGGTTCGATTCCTATCAATCAGGACGTGGAACTGTTCGTGGGCAAACTGAATGCCGGTGACAAAATCAGCCACAGCTTCAAGCCGGCTCGTCACGGCTGGCTTCATGTGGCCGAAGGTGAAATCAAACTGGGCGGTTTGGAATTAAAATCTGGCGATGCGGTTTCATTCAGCGGCGAAAAGGATGTTACATTCGAGGCAAAATCACCGGCACAAATTTTATTCTTCGATTTGAATTAGAAAGCCATTAAACCAAATCTCATGATTAAAAAAATCTTTGCCCCCGCAAAAAACTCGGACTCCGCCAATTTCGCGCTGCTTGTGCTGCGGCTGTGGATTGGTTTTGAAATGTTGCTTGTCCACGGCGCGGACAAGCTGGAGCACTTCAATGTCTACGCTCCTAAATTTCTGGATCTGCTCGGCATCGGCTCGACGGCAAGCCTCACGTTGTCGGTATTCGCGGAGTTTTTCGTCTCGATTCTCATCATTTTAGGACTGCTCACACGCTGGAGCGCGCTGGTGCTGATGATCAACATGACGGTCGCCTTCATCGGCGTCCACAAAGGCGCGTTGAGCGGGCAGGGGAGCGGTGAACTGGCGTTTCTGTATCTGATGGCCTATGTCGTGTTGTTGCTCGCCGGGCCGGGGCGTTTTTCCGCCGACAAGATTTTGTTCGGAAAAAATCCGTCGGTTTGATTTCGCCAGAATCGAGGCCTCAACTTTCCTCGCCATCCGGCTGAAAACGCCTTGTCATCAATTTCTGACCGGACACAATGCTGCATCAACTGTTCTGAAAATCCTGCGGCGGTCGCGGGAGAAAGGTAAAATCTCAAATGAAAACTCTCGGCATCGGTCTGGCGGGCGCGCGCTACGGGGCGCGGATGCATCTGGCAAATTACGCCAAGCTGCCTCGTGAACTCATGGAAGTCAGGGGCGTTTGTTCCCGGACAAAAGAAAGCGGCGACGCGCTGGCGCGGGAGGCCAAGATTGGATTCGTCACCGACGACTACGCCGCGTTGTTGGCACGGAAAGACATTGATGTGATTGACATCTGCACGCCGCCGGCATTGCACCATGAATTTGCGATCCGCGCGGCGGACGCAGGAAAGCACATCATCATGGAAAAGCCGCTCACCGGATATTTCGGAATGCCCGGCGACCTCGAGCCGATCGGCACGCATGTGTCGCGGTCGCGCATGAGGGATGGTGCAAACAAGAATGCCGATGCGGTACGCGAAGCCGTGCGCAGGAACGGCGTGAAATTTTGCTACGCGGAAAACTGGATTTATGCGCCGCCAATCGAAAAGATGCGGCGGCTCATCGCGGCTTCCAAAGGCTCAATCCTCGAGGTTCGCGCCGAGGAAAATCATTCCGGCTCCAACTCGGTGTTTTCGCGCGAATGGAAATCCACCGGCGGGGGCGCGTTGCTGCGCATGGGCGTCCATTCGGTCGGCGCGTGCCTTCACCTGAAGCAATGGGAAGGCCAGTTGCGGCTGGGCAAAGGCATCCGACCCGTGTCGGTGCTCGCCGACACAGCTGATCTGATTCACAGCAGCGCGGCTAAGCGGGCAGAGGATGCGGGGGCGAACGAGTGGATCAGTGCGAATCCAGTGGACGTGGAAAACTGGGCTAATCTGATCATCGGTTTTGAGGATGGTTCGCGCGGCAACATTGTCGTGAGCGACGTGGGGCTCGGTGGACTGAACACGCGCGTCACGGCCTTCATGACCGACGGCGTGATCAAGGCGAACATGACTTCCAACGACGCAATCGAAACATACGCACCCGATGCGGCGGTTTTCTCCGGCGAATATTTCACTGAAAAACTCGAGACGAAAACGGGCTGGAACCGACCGAGTTGCGACGAAGACTGGTTTCGCGGTTTCGCCCAGGAGATCGAGGATTTCGTCGGATCAATCCGCGACGGCAAGGAACCGCGTTCGGGCATTGATCTCGCCGTGGAATGCGTAAAGGTGATTTATGCGGCGTATCTGTCCGCAGAAACCGGCAGCCGGGTGATGTTGTAAAAATAATTATGATCAAGCGCCTTTTTGCGATTTTGTTTTTGCCGGTGTTGCTCGCTGGTTGTGTGGCCGGGAAAAACGGTGGCGCAGCAATGCAGAATCGTTCCGACCACGTTTTCAACATCACCGCCTACGGTGCATTGGATAATACGAACATTTCCAGCAGCGAGGCCTTTCGCCGGGCCATCGCCGATTGCCAGAAAGCCGGTGGCGGCATCGTCCGAGTCCCGGCCGGTCATTTTCTTACCGGGCCGATTGACATGGTTGACAACATGACGCTTCAGGTTGATCGCGGCGCGGTAGTTCTCTTCGACACGGCGCGGACAAATTATCCCGACATCACTTCGCGCTGGGAAGGTCTCACCGAAAAAGGGCCTCATCCGCTCATTTTCGCAAACGGTCTGACCAACATTGCCATCACCGGTTACGGCATTTTTGACGGACAAGGCGCGGTCTGGTGGGCGAACATGGATATGGCCGAGCATGGCAACGCCCGACCCGACCGTCCCATCCGCCGCCGCCCAATGTTCGTGCAAATCAAGGATTGCAGCGGCGTCCGCATTGACGGGCCAACTTTTATCAATGCTCCCTTCTGGAATATTCATCTGCTTTACAGTGAGAATATTGATGTCGGCAACTGCCGGATTATCGCCCCGTCCAATTCGCCAAACACGGATGGCTTGAACACCGATTCGTGCCGTCATGTCGTGGTGCATGATTGTTTTGCCGATGTGGGTGATGATGGTTTTGGAATCAAATCTGGCCGCGATGAAGAAGGCCGGAAAATGAACCGTCCCACCGAAGATGTTACTTACATCCGGCTCCACGTTGCCCACGGCCACAGCGTTTGTGCCATCGGTAGCGAAGAATCCGGCGGCGTCCGCCATGTTCGTTTTATGGATTGCACTGGCGACGGCACTGACAACGGCATCCGGCTAAAAAGTATGCGCGGTCGCGGCGGTGTCGTCGAAGACATCGTCGCTTCCAATTTCCGCCTTAAGAATGTCCGCAACGCCATCGTTCTCTCGTTGAGCTATGTCAAGACCCCGGAAGAACCTTTCTCCGAACGCACGCCTATTTTTCGCGACCTCCACCTCGACCACATCATCGCAATCAACTCCGGGAAATGCTGCACGATTGAAGGCCTTGAAGAACGCGACATCGAAAATGTCACGCTCAACAATCTTGATCTTTCCGGCATTAGCGGCATCACCTGTTCTTACGCCAAGGACATCGCTTTCAAAGACGTAAAAATTGCCGCGCAGAATCAACCCTACGCGGAGGATCATTCCCAAAATATCCAGAGGTCAAATTGGAAAGAAGTCATCCCCGCTTCCAACAGCAGATATCCATGATAAAGACAATAGGACGTTTTCCATGGCTCGTAGTGCTTGGGGCACTGGTGATTTATGGCGTCACTCTGGCTCATGGTGTAACGATGAACAGCCTTGAACTCACGGCCAAGGTGGCTGGATGGGATTGGCTTCCAATGGTGGGGCAGCCGTTGCTCTGGTTGCTTACCCTGCCTTTGCGGTTCCTGCCTGCCGCCTGCGTGCCATTGGGGTTGAATCTCTTTTCCGTCGTCACTGCCGCGTTCACGCTGGGCTTGCTGGCGCGCACTGTCCAGTTGTTGCCGTGGGATCAGCCATGGGAAAGTTCAGGCCGACTGTCCGGCCATCTGCCTGCCATGTTGGCGTGCGTAATGTGCGGGCTGGAATTAAGCTTCTGGCAAGAGGCCACCGCCGCCAGCGGCGAAATGTTGGATATGCTGTTGTTGGCGGCTACCTTGTGGCTGTTACTGGAATATCGCAGCTGCCGGAAAGCCGGCTGGCTGAATGCGGCCACTTTTATCTGGGGGGTGGGCATGGCGGAAAATTGGCTGATGATGCTGTTGCTGCCTTTGTTTGTTGGCGGAGTCATCTGGCTGCGTGGCCGCCGCTTTTTTCGGAAGAAATTTCTGCTTCGGCTGGCCGGGCTGGGGTTGGCGGGGTTTTCGTTTTACGCCGTACTGCCGCTGGTCAATGGTCTGGCTCCACATTCGCTGTGGAGCTTTGGCCAGTCTTGGCTCGTCAGCTTGCGGCAGACCAAAGGTGAGCTTCAGCTGCTTTACTATCAATTTTGGATGGCGCACAGGCTGTTGATGATTGCGGTGATGATATATTTTTTAATGCCATTGCTCGCCTGTCTGGTTCGCCAGCGTGACGAGAGCACCAAGAAAAAACCACGGGCGGATCGTTTCCAGATTTGGATTTACCGAGGCCTGCGGGGCCTGCTGCTATTGGCGTGTTTGTGGCTGGCCTTTGATCCGATTAACGGGCCGCGGGAAATCATTCAAAGTCAGTTCGGTATTTCGGCACCACTGCTGGCCTTTGATTATCTCAACGCCTTGGGGGCGGCTTTTTTAGCTGGTAATCTCCTGCTAATTACATTGGGAAAACTTCGACGGCGAAGGCGTTCTCGATTCTCATTCACTCGCAGGAAACTGACTGCCCCTTTTGCCATCATCGGTCTTACTTTGGTTGCCATTGGTCTGATGACAAGAAATGCCCCGGACATTTGGCACACGAATCATCATACGCTCGAACACTTTGGCGAGTTGGCGGTCGGGTCGCTGCCCGCCGGTCGCGGGGTGATGATGAGCGGCCAGCCGCAAAAGTTGGAAGCCTTTCAAGCGGCATTGTCACATCACTGGAACCGGGCGGACTGGCTGGCGGTGGACACCCGTTCATTGCCGACAGTTGCCTACCGCGCTTGGCTGGAACGCCACCAACCAGCTGGCTGGTTGACCGACGAAAGCCGCCATGAACTTACCGCGCTGGAAACGGCGCAATTGCTGGAAAAAATTGCAGGCAACAACCGCCTGTTTTGCCTGCATCCCAGCTATGGCAATTTATTTGAACGATTTTATCTGGAACCCGTCGGCGCAGTCTATGAAATGAAGCTACGCGGAAAAAACCCTCTGTTGATTCCGCCGATGACCACGGCGGTGACAGATGCCAATGATAATTTCTGGACCGGTGTCTGGCAGGCGGAACTGGCTCCGCTCGTGATTGCCTCCAACCGGCATTCCGCCGGCTGGCAGAGGGAAACCAAGCGTTACGGAATCACATCAGCTCCATTTTATCAGGATCAACTGCTGGCGAAATGGTATTCGCTGTCATTGGATGGCTGGGGGGTGTTCTTGCAACAGCAGGGCCATTGGAACGAAGCCAGGCTTCGTCTCAAACAGGCGCTGCAACTGAACCCGGATAATTTCTCGGCGCAAATCAGTCTGGCTTGCAACACCAATCTCCAGTCCGCTCACAAGCTGGGACTGGCCGGTGTGGATCAAGTGGCCAATCAATTGGGTAGTTTTCAACGCTTGGACACCATCCTGAACAACTGCGGCCCGTTTGATGAACCGGTTTTTTGTTATTTGCTGGGCTGTGGCCTTCAAAAGGCCGGCATGTTGCTGCAAGCAGCAGAACAATTTGAACGAACCCGGATGCTTGCTCCAGGAACGCTCGCCCCGGAACTCGCCTTGGCGAAGATATATACCCGGCTCCAGTTTACGGATTACGCCCGGCCGCTCCTAGACCATCTGCGGGACAAAACCAGAAATCTCCCGGCGAACAACCCGTTGGATTTGGAAGTAAAGCTGCTGGAAGCGGACTCGTGGCTGGCTCAGACAAACTCTGCCAAAGCCAATAACGTCATCCAGTCCATTTTGCAGCAAAATCCCGGTGATGTGCAAATCGCAAATAGTGTCATCAGCGCCTATCTTGCCTATGGCGATTACCCGCACGCCCTCCAGATTATCGACACTAGGCTTGCCCAGGCGCCGGATGATGTGGCGAGCCTGAACCTGCAGGCCGATATTTTTATTCAATCCGGCCATGCGGCCGACGCCATTCCGGTTCTGAACCACATCCTCACACTAACCAACCTGCCAGCTATCCGACTTAACCGTGCCCTAGCCCGGCTGGCTTCGCAAGATTTTGAAGCGGCAGAAATCGACTTCCAGCAACTTGAGAAAACCGGCACGGAACCGGGCCGGGTTGATTATGGACTTGCAATGATTGCTGAACACCGTGGTGACACCAACCAGACGCAGTATTATCTTCGGCTTTGTCTAACCAACACACCGGCTGGAAGCGTTCTCTGGCAAAAAGCCACAATCAGTCTGCAAGCCTTCGAATCTGCCTCCCAAGCCAAATCGTTGAAGTAGCTAAGACTGCGACGAAATTTCATCAAAATCAAACTGGCGGAGAGAGGGGGATTCGAACCCCACAATTTCCCGCCGATAATAAGGGAAATCCGCACGACGACGCACAAATAGACTCACAATTTCCAGTCGCGTCAAGCCCCGAACTGTCCCAAGTAGTCACAGCTTGGACAAAACTTCCCGTCGCGCTCAAGGCGGCAATCCTCGCCATCGTCAAATCGGCGGAGTGATTTTCACCATGAGCTTTAACCTCACATGGCACATGAGCGCGTCACAATCGAATTTAACGCGCTTGCAGGCCGGGGATTTGGGCGGGCTGCACTTCGAGATCACCGTTTTGAAAAAACGTGCTGGCGGGGCTGGCAACCGGCACGGCGGCGATTTTGACATGAGACTAACAAACCTAAAAACGAGGATGAACCATGAACTTGAATCCCGCTGAATTGCTCAATCCAATTTTCAACGCTCTGGACAGCTTGATTGAAAACGACGGCGTTTATCTCTACCTGGTGTTCGTATGGCTGGCACTGCTGGCCATCGCTTGGATTTTCAGCGGCGGCTTGCGACAGAAACGGCCACAAGGCAACTCCAGCACGGTCATTCCAGCAATCATCTTCACGATGCAACCGCCCAGCCAACCACCACCGCCAATCATCGGCATCGAGGTTGACCAGACGTGGAACGGAGACAACGAAATAACGGACTAACTATGACAACATTTCATTCCCGGCAATCAGACTGTGATCGGCGCACTCACAAAAACGAGAACGCCGCCACGGTAAATTTCGCGCCACAATTTGCACCATCAATTTACACAGTTGCATTCACCAAGCGCGAAAAGTCCGATGCAACTATTTTCAAGTCACGGTGCAGTCGCACGGTTTTGTGCTACCGCTTTGATAGGGTGGAAGCCTTACCCCTTGTCTCGACAAGGATTTTACGGCTCGCCAATAGCTCGCCGAAAATTGCGCGGAGTCCCGCGAGACGGTCGCGCGATGGGCGCGAAACATC
>Ga0181516_10003457_pt1 | contig 10545 bp, 7 predicted proteins | sample PEATcosm2014_Bin_25_FD_121104 | JGI IMG/M metagenome (GOLD analysis project Ga0181516, IMG submission 121104) | Peatland microbial communities from MTU Mesocosm Facility, Houghton, MI, USA - PEATcosm2014_Bin01_10_metaG | ecosystem: Environmental > Terrestrial > Soil > Wetlands > Peat | place...
TCCGGCGATAGCGGCGCAGCTTGTCGGGGCAAATGTAACTCTGGGGGCGACGGCCAGCTCGGGACTGGCGGTGGCTTACACGTCGGTGACGACGGCGGTGTGCACGGTGAGCGGCTCGACGGCGACGATGGTCGGCGCGGGCGCGTGCGTGATCCATGCCACGCAGGCGGGCAACGCAACGTATGGGCCGGCGGCGCTGGTTTCGAAGAGTTTTACGGTAAAGGCAAGCTGACGATTCCGCGGTCTTTTGATCCAGCGTGTTGGTAGGTAGTATTAAGGTATCCCGACCATTGTCACCCCAACGACGAAGACCTGTCGTTGGGGATCCCGGTTCCGCAAAGAACGCGGAATGGGTGGGGCACGGAGCAGTCTAGGTTTTCTGGCCTGATCAATTGAGGAGTTTTTCTGTTTGTGTAGGGTGGGGCGTGGACCGGGAAGTCCGCGCTACATTCTGGGGGGGGCCTTCCATTCTGGGGGTCGGGCACTTCCTTCTTGAGTCGGGCACTATCTGTTTTTTCGAAATTTTTCCGCCTTTTCTCTTCTTCTATTGCTTGCTTTCGCCGTACCTTACCCTTCACTCTCGCTGCAGCCGACTTGTCAGGCGAACTCTTTAGCACCAGGCACTTTGCGGATGCTACCATTTTGGTAGCGCGATTTCATTCCGTATTGCCTTCCTGGCCATCAGGGGAATGGTGTCATTCGACGCTAGAGTGAGTTAAAGTGAGTCTGAAGATCGCTCATATCCGGCAAGTTGCTGATTATAAACGTGGCCCCGTAGCTCAGGTGGATAGAGCAGCAGTTTCCTAAACTGCGTGTCGGAAGTTCGAGTCTTCCCGGGGTCACCATCAATTTCTGAAGAGTGAGCAATGGGCAGGGGTTGTCGAGGCTGGCCTGTCGAGCTTGGCATCCCGCAAAGCGGTTTAAGGGGCTGCGAGGGCTTTGACTTCGCAGCGTTTCCGGTCTATAAATGTTGATGGCATGGAAATCGTTTCCATGCAGTCCTGCTGCTCCTTCAAAGGGCAGCGCAATCGATTACGGCAATCGCCAGGATGCTCGGGAAGGCGGTGAAACTCCGCCACTGCCCCGCAACTGTGAGCGCTCCTGCTCGTCCGCCCGTTCATTTGGGTGGGAGCAGAGAACCAGCCAGGGAGTTTCCGCCTGTTGCGGAAGCTCCGCAGGAACCACTGCATGGCCGCCCGTGGGCGCGCCTGTGGGAAGGTGGCTGGGAAGGCGCAAGTCAGGAGACCGGTCCTCGCGCCCTCAACCCACTGCGTTCCGAGGGGAACGAAGGAGCCTTCATGCCTGATTTCGCGCAATCCCTTTCTCGTCCGTTATTCGCTTCGTTGCGGCGCACATTGCGTTGCCTGCTGCTTTTGATTCTGCTTGCCGCCTGTACGGGCTTCTCTTCGGCGGCATCCATTCGCGGCGTTGTAACAGACGCCAACGGCGGCCGGATCACCGGCGCGACGGTAGTTCTGCTCAGCGGCGGCAAGGCGGTCGGAGCCACCGTTACCGGCGCCGATGGAAGTTTTCAAATGTCGACCGGAATCGAGGGACGCTTCTTCCTGATGGTCTCAGGCAAGAGCTTTCGCCAGTTGGAGACGCCCAGCTTCTATGCCGGCCGGCTTGATTCGATCGAACGCAGCATTGTGCTGGAACCGGAGTGGGTGCGCGAGTCGATCGTGGTGACCGCCACCGGAACGCCCACGCCGCAGCCGCAGACCAGCGAAGCTACAAGCGTATTGGGAGCGCAGGATCTTGCGCTGCGCGACGACTTGACCAGCGCGCTGCGGCTGATGCCGGGCACGGTTGTGGTGCAGGAAGGGCAGATGGGCGCACAGAGCTCGCTCTTCATTCGCGGTGGCAATTCCGACGCAAACAAGATTCTTCTCGACGGAATTGATGCCGGCGATATGGGCAATCAATTCGATTTTGGGCCGCTTTCTACCACGGCTGTTGAGCACGCCGAGGTCTATCGCGGGCCCGACTCCAACCTTTACGGCGCGGGCGCTGGCAGCGGCGTAGTGAGCCTGACCACCCCGCGCGGCACCACCAGCTTTCCCTCCATCCTCTTCCAGGCCGATGGAGGCAGTTTTCTCACCCACCGAGAAGAGTTGGAGCTTGCCGGCGCGCGCGGCAAGCTGGATTATCTGGGCGTGTTCAGTTGGCTCCAGACCGAAAACGATCTGCCCCATGACGAGTATCATGTGGCCACAGCGGCGGCCAATTTTGGCTACCAGTTGAGCGGCAGCACTCAGCTTCGCGGCACGCTTCACTATGGCGTCGATGCCAGCGGCGTACCCAACGCATGGGATTTCTATCACGTTGCCGACGACGCAACACAGAAGGATCAAGATCTCTTTATCAGCGCCTCGGTCGACAACCAGACCACGACGTCCTTTCATAACTTGCTGCGCTATGGGGCTACTCGCAAGCGCGAGCAGGAAACGCTTTGGCAACTATCGGGAACTTTGAATCCGACTTTCAGCGACTACTGCTACGGAGAGGCCTATTTTGGCAATACGGTCAAGATTACCGGAGCAAATGGTTACTCCGCCATTGGTCAGGCCGTGCTGGATTGCAAAGGCACCAAGACCGGGGTTCCAAACCAGTATGTCAACAATCGCGACCAGCTTGTCTATCAAGGGGATTATCGCTTTACGCAGCACCTGAATGCGCTGATCGGCTTTCACTACGAGAATGAACGCGGCTCGAGCAGCTATGACCCGGCGCTAACGCCCACTAACTATGTTTATCTGGCCGCCGTGCATGGAGATTACAAGAATCGTTTTTATTACACGCTGAGCGGGAGCTTGGAGAAGTACAATCTCTTCGGCTTGCAGACTTCGCCGCACGCGGGGCTTTCTTATGCGCTTTTCCGCCCGCGCAAGGGAGTCTTCAACGGCACGCGCATCCTCTTCAACTTCGGCAAAGCGGTACGCGAGCCCAAGCTCACCGATGAGGCCAGTTCGCTCTATACCTTGCTTGAAAACAATGGCGGACAATCGACGATTCAGCAGATGCATCTTACGCGCCTGGGCCCGCCCGCCACGCGTAGTTATGAAGGCGGAGTGGAACAGGATTTCCTTGCCAATCACCTGGTCTTTCACGCCAATTATTTTCACAATGAATTCACCGGGGAGATCGAGTACGTCGGTCTCGATTTAGTCCCAGAGCTTCTGCCCAATCTCACTCCCGCGCAGCAGCAAAGCCTGGAGAACACGCTACAGGCCGACTATGCCTATGAACTGACCCTCAACTCCGAGGCCTTTCGCGCCCAGGGCATTGAGGCCACCATAGAAGGAGGCATCGGGCATAGCATCTTCCTGCGCGGCGGATACACCTATCTGGATGCGGTGGTGCAGCACTCTTATACCAACGACGATGTGGCTCTGCTGGGTCCCATTCCCACCTTCACCAACGGGATTCCCATCGGTCCGTATGCGCCGTTGCAAGGCGCGCGCCCCTTTCGCCGGCCACCGCATACGGGATTCCTCACTGCCAGCTATAACAACAAGAAGCTCACCGGAATGTTGACGGCAGCCTTTGCCAGCCGCAGTGACGATTCAACCTATCTGGAGGACGCCGATGCAACTACCGTTTTGCCAGGTGAGATTGGCGGCAACAGTTTGCTACTGCCCAACCGCAATCTGGATTGGGGCTACGCCAAGCTGGATCTGAGCGCCAGCTACAAAGTGCTCTCCGGGATCAACGTCTACCTCAAGGCGGAAAATCTGACCGACAGCCAGCACATTGCCCCCATCGGCTATCCCAGCCTGCCCATCACCCTCCGCGCCGGCCTGCGCATCGAGTGGACAAAGGCTCAAAAACCCTGAGCGATTCGAGGCAGATCGCGACCAGCAATGCAGGCGGCGGTTGAATCCGTCGCCTGTCTTCGGCTTCATCTACGGAACGCACGGAGAACGACCTCGCCGGGTTGCGTCTAGCAGCCTGCCTTGGTACGATTGGATGTAGCTCATACGACAGTCGGCGTTAGCGGCTGCCCCTTGGCAAGCAGCGGCTTCCGCGGCGCAGCCGGGGATCAAATCGAGTCCAACAAGCCAGTAATGGGCGCTTAACTCAGCGGTAGAGTGCCACCTTCACACGGTGGAAGTCGCAGGTTCGAATCCTGCAGCGCCCACCATAGAATCAATAATTTACAGGCGGTTACTGAATAAAGTTTGTGGCGTTTTGTGGCATTTCTTCAAAAGGCTTTTTCGCCTCCCCTCCTTTCGCTAACATCTGGTACACAGATCCGACCATTTCCCGCACACTTTCCGGCAGCGCCTGCATATATTCGTTGGCCGTGGTGTCGGCCTTGGCGTGCCGCAGGTGCGCCTGAATGTCCTTGATCGAGCCCATGCCCTGCGCCTGAGTTGCCATCGTTCGGCGCAGAATCTGGAAGTTCAGTCTTTCGATTCCCAGCTTCTCCGCAAGCGGCCTGAGAACCCTGAACCGGTAGTTGCTGGTGTCCAGACACCCTCCATCCGCGTTGGAAAAGATGAAGGCCTCTGGCGTGGAGTTTTTGCACTCTCTTTTCCAACGCCGGAGTTCACTCGCCAGGCCATCGGGAAGATGAACTTTGTTGAGACTCTCCGGCGTCTTTCCAAAGGGCCGAATCTGCCTCCGGTAGACGGTTTCGGTAATGGACAACGTGTTGAGATTGTCGAAGGAGCGCCAGCGCAGAGCGAACAGTTCGCTCGGGCGAAGCGCCTCGGTCATATCCAACAGGAGCAGAAGCCGGTCTCTCCTGGCCGTCTGGGCCAGAATCGACCACAACTCCTCCCAACTCAAGATCCGTTTATCCTTGGGCCGGAGATTTTTGGGAATCTTCAGCTTCCGGGACGGATCCTTCACCAGGAACTCCTGCTCGATGGCTTCGTCGAAGATGGATTTCAGATAGGATCTCGCCTGCTTGACCCGGTCCTGCGAGTACCGCTCCGCCAGACCGTTTACATGCGTTTGCAGCATGAAGCGATCAAACGTATCGAGCGGGTGGTCACCGAACCTGGCAATCAGATCAAGTTCGATCTGAGCCATCTTCTCCTTCGCCGTCTCCGGCCGCCAATCCCCTTGCCGCAATGGGAAATAGCGGTTGCGAACAAACCACTCGAAGGTTACAGAGCTGTCTTTCAGGACTCTGCCCCCGAGATTCTGGCCTGTCTCCTTCGTGATTTCCGCCCGCAGCGCCTCTCGCGCTTCGAGCTTGGTCATCTTTGATTTGAGGGCGAGTTTGATGCAAACTTTTTTGACTCGTTCCTCGTTGGTTTCAGGATCGAGAACCCACTGCCGGAAATAGCCATACCACTGCTTTCCGCGCAACGAGACCCATCCAGCCTGATGCGACTTACCCATCGGTTCCTCAGTTCTGTGGGGGGAACAAGCGGGTGATCTCCATTTTATCTGTTTCTTCTGTGAATTCTGGAGACCCGTTCCCGCTCCATGACGAACTCTTCGATCTGGCTGGCGCGGTAGCGCAGCGCCCCATCGCTCATCCGGATGACTGGCAGATAGGGCAGTCTCCGCGAGGAGTGGTCCCAGACCCAGTCCTTGCTGACTTTCAGCCGTTCGGCTACATCCTCGGCGGTCAAGAGTGGTTCAGCCGAAAGTGATTGAACCGTAATCATTTGCCCTAACGCCATGGCCTGACTCCTCCCACTGGTGGTGTGTGCAGCCCGAATTGGGCCAGCGAGTTTTGGCATCATCGGTCGATTTTGGAGTTCGGTCAAATTCGCGCCGGTTGTTGCCCGCCAGTCCGGTTGCGCGCCAACTATCAGCACAGAAATCTGGAGATTTGACCCAGTTTCAGATCAGAGACATCCTGTCGCAGTTCAAGGATGCACGAATGCGAAAACGAGAAACGCGACTGGGGATTGAAGTTCCAGTGACCAGGTTGAGGGAGGGGTCCAATGTTTGAATCGTTCGACGAACTGATGGAGCGGCTCAAGGCGACCGGATACTTCATTGACCCGGTGATGACCAGAATCGTCTTCCTGGCGGCGAAGCTGCAAAAGCCGCTACTACTTGAAGGCCCTGCGGGGAGCGGCAAAACGCAACTCGCGGTTTCGGTTGCGCAGGCGGCTGGTACGCACATCGAGCGGCTGCAATGCTACCGCGGCGTTACTGAGGACAAGGCCATCGGACGTTTCGACGAAAGCCTCCAACGGCTTTACATGGAGTTCTCGAAGGGGAACGGAGAGAGCGGGAGCTGGCGCGAGTTGCAGGCCAACCTAAAGGGGCGTGATTTCTTTCGGCCGGGTCCGCTGATGCGGGCGCTCGAATGTGAAAAGCCTTGCGTTCTGTTGATTGACGAACTCGACAAAGTGGATGAGGGATTCGAGGCGCTCCTGCTGGAGATTTTATCGGCGTGGCAACTCTCGATTCCTGAGTTTGGGACGGTTGAGGCCAAGAGCATTCCGTTCGTAGTCCTCACCAGCAACGAGGAGCGGCGGCTGGGCGACCCGATCCGCCGACGCAGTTTGTATGTGCGGGTCGAGCACCCTACGCCGGAGCGCGAGGCGGAGATCATTGCCAGTCGAACACCGGGAGCTGGCGTGGACTTTCACCGGGAGATTGCAGGGATTGCGCGCTCGTTCAGAAATTATTCGCTGGAAAAACCGCCTTCGGTCTCGGAGATGATCGACTTCGCCAATGCGCTGCGGTTGATGGGTAGCGATCATGTGACGGAGGAACAGCGGGATGTACTGCTTCCCTTCCTGGCCAAGACCGAAAAGGATCGTCGCCATCTGCTGCTGCGCGAGGGGTTTCAAAGTTTGCTGGTCGATGGAGCGCGGTATGCGCAGGATCTCGAAATCTCAGAAGGTGCCGCGCTATGAAATGGCTGCTTGTGCTACTTATCTTTTCTCCAACTGCTGGCTGGGGGCAAGCGAACACTGCTCTTGCCGAGAGTTGTGTGCGGCACTATGCAAGCCATTACGGCGTGCCTGCGGAGTTGGTTGCTGCATTCATTGATGTCGAGTCGCGCTGGAATCCGCGTGCCGTCTCCAGCAAGGGCGCTCTCGGCCTGATGCAACTGATGCCGGCGACTGCGCGCCGCTTTGGCGCATACCAGCCCTTCGATCCAGAGCAGAACATTGCGGCGGGAACGCGCTATTTGACCACGCGGATGTGGGAGTTCCACGGTGATCTAAGGCTTGTGGCTGCGGCCTATTACGCCGGCGATCGATGGGTCGGTAAGCGGCAACTCGACTACAACAACCCGGATGTCATCGCTTACGTCGAATCGGTTCGGCGTCATTATGTGGCGCGCAAGCTCGCTGCAAATTCATTGCACAGGAGGTAACTCGAAATGAGACTTCGCTGGTTTTTCCCTTTCGCAGTGCTGCTTCCACTGCGTCTGTTCGCCGCTGATAACGCCGTCAAGCCGCGCGTTGCGACGATCACCATCAACCCATCTGAAGTGACGACATTGCATCTGCGACCGGAGTTCGAGTCGACGATCCATATGCCGGAGGAGATCACGTCGGTGATCCTCGGTAGTCCCGGAAACTTCAAGGCGGAACACAACGAGGGCGAGCCGGAGTACGTGTACGTGAAGCCCATCACGAAAGAGGCCGCTGAATCGAACCTTTTGATCGCGACAAAATCTGGCCTGCATGTGACGCTGGAGTTGATCAGCGATGGGGGTGGCGCGAGCGGGTCTGCGCTGCCGGTTGACTTCTTGATTGAGTACCGCACATCCAGGAGTTTCCTGATCGCCGGCAGTGCAAGCGCGGAGCACACGAGAGTCGAACCCACAGGCCTCTTCTCGTCCTCGACTCAGCCACGGGCTCCCGCTACCGCGAAACCGCTCTCTGCTATCGACGAAGAGTATGAGTTGCAGATGAGCGTCAATGCGCCGGGCTGGACGAAATGGGAGGGCAAGCAGATTGAAACTTCGCTCGGCGACATACGCCAATGGAGCAATCAGACGGTCATTTCGTTCTCGATTCTCAACGCCTCCGATCAGCCTGTGGAGGTTGTGCCGCCGCAAATTCAGATCAGCGGTCGCGCGGTGAAGAAGAAGAAAAAGAAGGAAGGCAAGAGTCTGACTGCTGATCAGCTACTGATTCGAGAGTACCGACTGAGCACGACAAGGATCGAGGCCGGGGCGCGCGCTGATGGAGTCGTTGTCTTTGATCGCCCGAACTTCAAGCAATCGACGGAGAAGCTTTTTCTCCAGATTGCTCAGGCCGACCAGGTGGACCGGCCGATACTTATCCGTCTGCCCTTTACGCCGCCTATCGCAGGCGGAGCACGATAGGACCCGACCCAGGAAAAGGAGATGCTATGAACAGCGAAGAGAACAATGGATCGAGGATTGCCCAGGTAAGCAATGATGATTCAGTGGAAGAGCCACGTCCGCGGCCTCCGCTTACGACGGATACTGCTATGACTGAAGATCGTGCGGATACGCAACCCACGGGTCATGCGACGAGAGAAGGCAGCGAAGGAAAGCCCGGTATCGAGAAGAGCAAGCTGATTATGCTTGGCGGCGGCTTGCTTGCTGCTGTCCTCTTTCTTGCTCTCACTAGCCTCGTCAACCACTCGTCCACTACAAAGAAGGCCGCCGAGAAGCAGCCAAGTCATCCGACGCAGCAGCAAACTCCAACCCAATCCAAAGGGAGTGTCACGCCTTTGATGGAGACCGTTCAAACCAACGCTCAGGAAAATACTTCTGGACAGGTGCATCCAGGCGACATCAAGCGCACCAGTACGCCGGCACTGGGCGCGGCCGATAACTTGGGCGCGGCGTCGCCGACAAAGCCACATGCAGGAAGTGCGGCGGGCGCAATCACATTGGGCGCCATCCCATCGTTCTCCGACACGCAGCAAAAGTGGGAGGAGCCGCAACCGTATGGCGAAGCCGGACGCGCGTCGCCGGTTCAGGCGCAGCAAACGCAGAATGCTTTGAAGGAAGCATCACTGGTCTTTGTGCGTGCGCCTGCGCAGTCACAGCCTGCGGGCGATGTAACTCACGCATCGGCGGATACGGGGCCGGTGCTGGAGATGACGCCTGGTTCGCGGATTGAGGCGAAGTTGGAGACGCAGATTTCGAGCGCGGTGCTGGCTCCGGTTGTGGCCGTGGTCGAATACACCTACGCAATTGGCGATCGTATTGTTGTGCCGGCCGGCGCGCGCGTCTATGGGCAGTTGCAGCAGGCGGACCGGTCTGGGTTTGTTGGCGTGAAGTTCGATGAGATCGGGTTGCTGGATGGGCAACGAGAGAAGATCGAGGCCATCGGCGCAGGGCTTGATCTTGGGCCGATCAAGGGAACCGTGTACGGGAAGAACACGGGCAAGAACTTCTTGATCAAGGCCGCGTCGGGTGTAGGTTCATTGGCCGCGATGCTGGTTGGCAACAACTCCGGCGCGGCGTTCTCTGAGGGCGACCTTCTGCGCCAAAGAGTGGCGGAGAACGTGGGCAACGCGGGCGACTCGGAATTGATGAGCCTGAATGCGACCAGCAGAATTATCGTCTCGGTCCCCGCCGACACGAAGATCTACATCGTATTTACCAAGCATGAAGAAAGCCAGACTGGATTGCATCGAGTGGCTGGCCAATAGACCCACGCTATTCGCATTCAATGCCCCGGCCTCAGAACCGGGGCATTTTTGTGCCTGTAGGGAGGCCTGATCAGTCCTTTGCCGTGGTTGCAGCGGGTCGCCGTGCGTGGATACGATTCAGATTCCATTCGTGGCCTAAGCCGCATGGTCTTTCGAGCGGACAATTGACCAATAATCGGTCCGGTTATGTCACTGTGCGTTTGACCAATAATCGGTCCCGATGTGTCATTGTGCGTTTGACTCATAATCGGTCCGGTTATGTCGTTGTGCGTTTGACATAAACTCTTGCGAATTCGTCTGGACCGGATGAATCAGTATGGAGCCGCCGACTTTTGAAAGGGACACGCTCGGATGAGAACGCAACTTCTAATGCATTCCATGTTCCTTCAGGATTTCCTCTGTCTTTGCCCACGGTTCTCCGGGCAGCATCACGACAAGCTGGTTGAATACAGTCAAGAAGGCTTGTTGTGTCGAATCATCTCCATAGTGATGCAAGGCAGCGGCTGGCAACAGAGGCTTCATATCGTCGAGGAAGCGCGGCCGTCGCAACTTCGCCAACATTCGTTGTTCTGCCTCTGCCCGCGGGATCTTCACGTTGGCTCTCTCCAGATAGAGGTTGAAGCATTCAAGCAGGCGAACCCGGTTCAGGTCTTTGAAAACCTCCAGCGCGTGGGCAAGGTCGAAGAGGTCGCGTCCCTTTTCCCTCTGTAGAAGCGCGCGCAGTTTTGTCGCCAGCATCTCTTCCGTTGTAAACGTCATGACCTCTGCCGAACCAGTGAACCAGGGATTCTCGATGCGAAAGGGAACGCTACGAGGCGGATCGTAGGCCTGCGTCTCCGATGTATTGATTTCAAGTTTGAGGCGTATTGGCGCAGACGAGGCTGCATCTTCCGCCGGAACCTTGAAGCGCAGCTTCGGCGCGACTGGGCTTTGGTCGAAGTTCGCTCTGCCGAGCCAGGGCTCCAGCACATTGCGTAA
>Ga0181516_10003461_pt1 | contig 10532 bp, 9 predicted proteins | sample PEATcosm2014_Bin_25_FD_121104 | JGI IMG/M metagenome (GOLD analysis project Ga0181516, IMG submission 121104) | Peatland microbial communities from MTU Mesocosm Facility, Houghton, MI, USA - PEATcosm2014_Bin01_10_metaG | ecosystem: Environmental > Terrestrial > Soil > Wetlands > Peat | place...
AACCGCGGAAACCGACAGCAATGGCGCATTCAGCTTTGCGAACCTGGCTCCGGGAGCGTTCAAGCTGACGGTCTCTGCGCAGGGATTCCAGACCAGATCCATCTCCGGCGTGCTGCATGCGGGCGAGGACTTCGATGCGCAGACCATCGCGTTGCCGGTGGCCGGGGCGACCAACGAGGTGCGTGTGTCGTCCGAGTCGCAAGTTGAGATCGCGCAGGAGCAATTGAATCTTGAAGAGAAGCAGCGCGTGCTGGGCGTGTTTCCGAATTTCTATGTCAGCTACGAGCCGCATGCGGAGCCGCTGACCACGCGGCAGAAATACCAACTGGCGTGGCGAACATCGATCGATCCCGTGACGTGGGCGATGACGGGCGCAATCGCGGGCGGAGAGCAGGCCAGCAACACCTTTGCCGGGTACGGGCAAGGCGCGCAGGGATATGGCAAGCGCTTTGGCGCAAATTATACCGACGCCTTCACGTCCACGATGATCGGCGGCGCGATTCTTCCTTCGCTCTTCAAGCAGGACCCGCGCTACTTCTATAAAGGCACGGGCTCCATTCCGTCGCGGGCCATGTACGCCATTGCCAATTCGGTCATCTGCAAGGGCGACAACGGACGCTGGGAGGCGAATTACTCGGGAATTCTGGGCGGTATCGCGGCCGGAGGCATTTCGGACCTCTACTACCCAGCGAGCAACCGCAGCGGCGTGGAAGTTACCTTTACCAATGCCCTGATCGGCACGGCCGAGGGCGCGGTGCAGAACCTGTTTCAGGAGTTCATCGTGCGGCGGCTGACACCAAGATTGCCCAGGTTTCCATCGACGATTACGCAATAGCAGAACCGCTCAACCCGCGATCGATTCCACCAGCCGGTTCATCTTCTCTTCCTCGAATTCAATCAACTCCAGCAGCTTGAATTGCGTGCGGCAGCGGTCGAGGTTGTGGCCCTTGCGATGGATTTTGAAGTAGGTATCGCCGGCCAGGTAATCGGCGAGAAAGCGGATACCCACTTCGAAGGTGATGAGCTTGCCGGAGAAGGCGAGGAATTTTTTCTCGGCCTCGGACAAGAATTCACCAGCTGCCGATAAATAGCCGCGCACCAGCGCTTCAAACAAGGGAAACTGCATGGCGACCTTGCTCAGGTCCTGCTCGTCTTCCGCGGCGGGGCTGGTGGTGGTGCGCACCATGTCGCCAAAGTCGTAAAGCGCCAGGCCGGGCATCACGGTATCGAGATCGACGACGCACAGGCTTTCGCCGGTGGCATCGTCGAGCAGAACGTTGTTGAACTTGGTGTCGTTGTGGGTAATGCGCTCGGGCAGATCGGCCTGAAGCAGAACGCCGGTGATGGACTCGTGCGCCAGGGCAAAATCGATCTCGGGTTTCGCAAACGCGGCGCGGCCTTTCACGTCCGCGGCGATGGCCCGTTGGAGCGCGGCAAAGCGCTTCGGCGTGTAATGGAAATCCGGAATGGTCTCGTGCAGCCGCGGCGAAGGCAGGCTGGCAAGCTGCTGCTGGAAGCAGCCAAAAGCGTGCGCGGCCTGGTAGGCCTGTTCCGCGGAGGTTGCAGTGTCGTGGCTGTGAGCGTTCTCAATAAAGTGGTAGGCGCGCCAGGTTTCTCCCTGCGCGTCTTCGCACCAGTTGCGGCCGTCGCGCGCAGGAACCAGCGTGAGCGAGCGGCGGTCACCGTCCGGCTCGACAGCAAACTGCGCGCGGAGATGCGCCGTGACGCGTTCAATATTCTGCATCACCGCGGCGGGCGAGTGGAAGACCTGGGCGTTGATGTGCTGCAGGATGTAGCGCACCCGAGCGCCTGCCCCGTTGCACGTAACCAGGTAGGTGTCGTTGATGTGGCCGTTGCCGTAGGGCACAAAGTCCACGGCCTGGCCGCGGAACTGGAACTGCGCGGCTACGGCAAGGAGCGCTTCGCTACGAGTATCGATCGCTTCGCTCACGGCCATAGCTTCTCAGGATAGACGCCGGCGGCAATGAGACGGCGAATGCTTTCGACCACGCGCGGGCGGTCTTCGCGATAGGTGACGCCGAACCAGGGGTCGCAGGAATGCAAAACTACCACGCGCGCCTCGCCGGCACTCACCAGTTCGCCCACGGTCATGGGAATATAGCACTCGGTTTTCGTGTCGCCAGCATGGCTCTCGAGGAACTGCTCGAAACGCCGGCGCAACTGGCCGAAGACGCGCGGCCGGAAGGCCCACATGTTCATCGAGACCGGCTCGTCGCCGGTGAGAGTCGTCACGTTTCCGGCGGGATCGGTGTTGCGGGCGCCGTTGCCGTCGCGCTCGATTTTGGTGAGCTCGACGATGTGCTTCAAAAAGCCCTCGGGCGAAACCTGGCAGACGCCGCGGGCCACCGAGCCGAAGTCGGAGAGCGTGTTGCGCAGCACGAAGCCGACCATCGCATAGTGTGTTGAGTCAGAGGTGAGATGGCGCGCCAGCTCGCGGTAGCTCTCGGCGCCGTAAAAATCGTCGGCATTGATGGCCGCGAAGGGCTCGTGAATGGTATCGGCGGCGCACAGGACGGCCTGCGTAGTGCCCCACGGCTTGGTGCGCCCGGCGGGCACCGTGAAGCCCGGCGGAATGGCCTCGAGCGACTGGAAAACGTACTCCACGGCAACACGCTTCTCAAAACGCGAGCCCACGGTCTCGCGAAAAGCGTCTTCGATGTCCTTGCGAATGACGAAGACGAGCTTGCCGAAGCCGGCACGGAGAGCGTCAAAGATGGAGTAATCGATGATGGTTTCGCCGGCGGGGCCGACGGGGTCGATTTGCTTGAGGCCGCCGTAGCGGCTGCCCATGCCGGCAGCGAGAACCAGGAGGGTCGGCGAGGATGCGGAACTCATCAAGAAAGGCCTTTGTGCTTGGGTTTTCAGTTCAATCGAATGGTACAACATGGCGCCGGTTGCAGGCGGTGCGGGCGCTCACCGTGCTGGATTCCAAAACGGAATTCACAATGCGGAAAAATCAATTTGGAATCGACGCGGACTTGAAATCGGAATTCGTTGTGCCGCGCGCCCGGCCATGAAAACACAATGGGGCATGTACACGGGATTATTCATGGGTGTGCGCTGCTCATACGGTGGCGAGGAAAATGGAACGGCTGCGGCCTTCCTCGAGGCCATGAATTGCGTCCTTGCCGAAAACGGGATCGAGCGCTACGACGATCCCGAGGAAACGCCACGCGTGTATCGGGGCCATCTGTTCGGCCGCTCCGCGCTCGATCATCATTCGCCCCGGGTGTTTCTGGAGCTTGTGGCGATGGCCGAGACTCTGGCGCCGGACCCCGACCTGGCCCGAAACCTGGCCTTGATCCGCATGAACCCACACCGGGCTGTCTTTCTGCCGCGGGCTCTTCCCAGGCCTCTCGCGACCGGCTATTGCGAGCGGAATGGCGGCGGGCCGGTGCCGGTTTGGGCCGGTTCCCTGGTCGAACTGCTGCGGGAGTTGCTGAGCCTGGCACAGGACTTGCGCATTCCCCTGGTGAACGGCAAGCTTGCCGATGAGACTGCCGTCGCCATCAACATGTTCCAGCCGTTTCACGAGTTTGACTCTACGAAGCTGATTGAGAGTTACCGCACTGCGTGGCTCGCGCTTTATGAGGGCGCGCGGCTGGCGCTGGAAAATGGCGTGGCCCTGACACTCGCAGGTTGACGCTGGCGGATTGAAGAGCGGCGCGCGGAGCCGGTGGGCGGCGCATCGAGCGGTCTGCTACAGTGGGTTGCCATGAGAAGATGCAACCCTCGCCGAAGTTTCCTGAGCATTTCGATTGGGGCAACGCTGGCGCTCGCTTGCGCAACGCCTGGCCTGCGCGCGCAGACGCCTGCCGCACAGAATGCGCCGCCGGAAACCGCGCCGGCATGGGCGCAGCCGGGTTCCGCAACGCACACGCAGGTAGCGCCGCCGCCCGACTTTCACCGCCCCAGCCGGAATTTCGACGCTCCGATCGGGGTTTTTCAGGGCCAATCGGATATTGGCGCAGCGCTTGTCGCAGGCAGCGCGAGCTTCGACGCGGCCACGGGGCAGTACACCATCAACTCCGCTGGATATAACGTCTGGTACACGCGCGACGAGTTCCGGTACTTGTGGAAGCGCATGTCGGGCGACGTGTCGCTGGCGGCGGACATCGACTTTCCCGATCCCAAGGGGTACGGCGACCGCAAGGCGGTGCTCATGATCCGGCAGAGCCTTGACGATGACGCGAGGGCCGCGATGGTGGCGCTGCACGGAGCGGGGATGGTGCACCTGGCGTGGCGTCCGGAGCGCGATGTGCGCGTTCAGGACATGGAATTCCGCATCGGCAGTCGCGGCGGCCGTCCCGGCGGTGCATCGCCGGATAGCCTCGTCACCATCACAGCCAGGCGCATCGGGATCGAGAAGCATGGCGACGAGTTCACGCTCTTCGTCAGCCTCGACGGGGAGCCGATGCACCAGTTCGGTCCGCCGATCAAGCTACATCTGGACGGGCCGTTTTATGTGGGCATCGGCTTCTGCTCGCACCAGCCGGAGACAGTGGACACGGCGGTGCTGTCGAACGTAGTGCTCAAGAATGCGGCGGGGCAGGTGCGGTAGGGGCTCGGTACCGCGGCCCGTCATCGATACGCTTCTCGCCGCCACCGCCGCCAAACACTCGCTCACCTTCGTCACGCGCAACTCGCGCGACATCGCCGGGCTTCCGGTAAAGATGCACAATCCGTGGACGGAGTAGATTCAGATCGCCCCCTGCGCGTCTACTCCTCCTCGAACATCTTCTCAATTTCACGCCCGCCATAAAAAACACCCAGGATCGTCACCACATCCACTGCTACATCAAATGCAATCGTGACGCGACGTCGAAATCCAATTGTGCGAAGACCTGGACGGATATTGTCGCGGCGAGTTCCCCGGAACGGAAGGACTCGCAGGCTCTCGCACTCTTTCACGATGTCTTCGGTGTATTTCGCCGCAATCTCGGGTGACGCAGCTTCCGCTATATGGAAATAGAGAGCGACGAGTTGCGACTCTGCCTCAGGGGAGAACACGACATGGTACGTCATCTTGCCCTGAGAGAGGTCTTGTGCGCCGCAGCCAGCGACGCTCGCACCTTGGCGGCGGATAGGGCGCGCTTGGGATTGGCCTTCATGGCATCGTAAGCAGGCGCAACCTGTTCGCGCAGCCAATTGTCGAGGGCGCGCTCATGGAGCTGGAGCGCCCGCAGCCCACCTCGAATCACCTCGCTCTCCGACGCATATTCGCCCGATTCGACCTTGGCGCGAACCAGCTCGGCCATTTCATGGGTGAGGGTAATGCTGAACTGCTGGGTGCTGCGCATAGGCCGCCTCCTCTCGCTTGATAGGATTCTATCCTACTGTGATTTGGCATGTTTTTCCAGTCCTCCCGGCTCCGGTTGGGGCCATCGCATCTTCCTTTCGTGAAGCTACGTCAATTCCCCGCCGCGCAAATGCGAAGCGCAACGCTTTGAAAAACTCCTCTGTCCGCGCAATCCCGCTGAGCTGTTGCTCCGAACGGATCGGTTTCCCGCCTTGCCCGTCGAGTGCCTCGCGTGTTTGACTGGTCTCCGGAAAGGGACGAGGCACGATGGCATACATATTGGCGCTGGACCAGGGGACGACGAGTTCGCGGGCGATTCTGTTTGACGAGGCCGGCACGATTGCCGCGGTGGCGCAGAAGGAATTTCAGCAGTTTTATCCGCAGGCGGGCTGGGTGGAGCACGATCCGGCCGAGATTCTGTCGAGCCAGATGGGCTGCGCGGTCGAAGCCCTCACACAAGTCGGCGCGCGGCCGAGAGATATCGCCGCCATCGGCATTACCAACCAGCGCGAGACGGTGATTGTGTGGGAGCGCGCAACGGGCAAGGCGATTCATCCGGCGATTGTGTGGCAGGACCGGCGCACAGCTCCGCTGTGTAAGGCCTTGGAGGAGAGCGGCGCTGGGGAAACAGTTTCCGCCAAGACCGGCCTGGTGCTGGACCCGTATTTTTCCGCGACCAAGGTGCGATGGATCCTGGACCACGTGGAGGGCGCGCAGGCGCGGGCCGAGCGCGGAGAGTTGGCGTTTGGCACCGTGGATAGCTGGCTGGTGTGGCACCTGACCAGCGGACACAAGCACGTAACCGACGTGACCAACGCTTCGCGCACTCTGCTCTTCAACATCGTGAAGGGCGAGTGGGACCAGGAACTGCTCAAGCTCTTCGGGATTCCCGCGAGCATGCTGCCGGAAGTGGCGTGGTCGAGCGAGCGCGTGGGCGAAGTGACGACGACACTCGGCCTCGGCGCCGTGGCGATTGCGGGCATGGCCGGCGACCAGCAGGCGGCGCTCTTCGGGCAGTTGTGCTGGAGCGCGGGCGAGGCCAAGAACACCTACGGGACGGGCTGCTTTCTGCTCGAGAACATTGGCACGGAGTTCATGCGCTCGCGGCACCGGCTGATTACCACGGTGGCGGCGAGCACCGAGAAGCGCCTGGAGTATGCGCTTGAGGGCAGCATTTTTATCGGCGGCGCGGTGGTGCAATGGCTGCGCGACAATCTGAAGATCATCGCCGCGTCGGCTGACGTGGAAGCGCTTGCGGCGAGCGTGCCCGATACAAATGGCGTGGTGTTTGTGCCGGCGTTTGTGGGCCTGGGCGCGCCGCACTGGGACGCGCACGCGGCCGGCATGCTGATCGGCCTGCGCCGCGACACCGGGCATGGACACATTGCGCGCGCGGCGCTTGAAGCCATCGCGTTCCAGGTGGCCGACGTGCTTGAGGCGGTGGGCAGCGACACGGGTGCGCCGCTCCAGGCCCTGCGCGTTGATGGCGGCGCCGCGGTGAACGATCTGCTGATGCAGTTCCAGGCCGATGTTCTTGGCGTTCCTGTGGTGCGGCCGCGCGTGACCGAAACGACGGCGCTGGGCGCGGCGTATCTGGCGGGGCTCGCTGTCGGATTCTGGCCGGGTCCGGATGCTCTGCGCGCCGAGCGCAAGGGTGACGTGCGTTTCGAACCGAAGATGAGTGCGGGCGAGCGGGCCGAACGGCGCGGGCGTTGGCAAAAGGCGGTAGAACGCGCGAAGGCGTGGACCGAGTAAAAGCAGTGGTCAGTTGTCAGTGATCAGTGGTCAGAATTCCGCTGCCGCCCCGTCTTGCCTGCGCAAAGCGAACATAATTCCCTGCAACCCTTGAAATACAACTAAAATGCGGATCATGTTTGAGTTCGTGTCGGCGAAAAAAGTGCCGTTGCCCTCGACGCGGCAATCACAGCGAGACGATGGGCGGGAATCAACTGCCCCGATGGCTCAAGAGGAGTTTTTGAGATTGTGAATCTCTTTCAGGGCTTACGGCCGCTCAAACGCGCGGGCGCTCTGCGCGACGCGCTGGCTGGCGTCGTGATGGCGGCGATGGACATCCCGCAGGTGCTGGGATACAGCAAGATTGCGGGAATGCCCGTGGTGACGGGACTTTATTCGCTCTTTTTGCCGCTGATTGCGTTTGCGGCCTTCGGCTCGTCGCGCTACATGGTGGTGGCGGCAGACTCGGCAACGGCGGCGATCTTTGCCAGCGGCGTGTCGGGCACTGCGATGCCGGGCGAGGCGCGATATATCGCCCTGGCGGCCATCGTGGCGCTGCTGACGGCAGCAATGCTGCTGCTGGCGCGGGTGCTGCGGCTGGCGTTTATCGCGGATTTTCTTTCGCGGACGGTGCTGGTAGGTTTTCTTACCGGCGTGGGCCTGCAAGTGGGAATCTCGGTGCTGAGCGAGATGCTGGGCGTCTCTGTGGATTCGCGCCGGCCGGTGGTGCAGCTTTGGGAGGTGCTGCGCGGATTGCCCCATGCGCATCTGCCCACCGTTGCGTTGTCGGCCTCGGTGCTGGCGTTTGTCTTGCTGCTGCGCCGCTTCGCTCCCAAAGTGCCGGGAGCGCTGGTGGCCGTTGTGGCCGCGATTGCGGCCAGCGCAGCGTGGGATTTTGCTGGTCGCGGGATTGCGACCATTGGGCCCGTGGTTGGCGGTTTGCCTCACCTGGGATGGATGGCGCTGCTCAGCCTGCACACGATGAGCCGGCAAGAGTTGGAGCTGCTGCTCAATGTGTCGGCCTCGTGCGCGGTGATGATTCTTACGCAGAGCGCGGCCACTGCACGGATCTATGCGGCGAAGCATTATGAGACTGTGGACGAGAATCTCGATCTGTATGGGCTTTCGGCTGCGAATGCGGCGGCGGCGCTGAGCGGCGGATTTGTGGTGAATGGAAGTCCCACGCAAACGGCGATGATGGAGGGCGCCGGCGGGCGCAGCCAGTTGGCGCAAGTGACCACGGCGGTGGTGGTGGGTGTAGTGCTCCTGTTTCTCACCGGGCCGCTCCAGCATTTGCCCACTTGCGTGCTGGGCGCAATGGTGTTCATGGTGGCGATGCGGCTCATCGATTTCGCTGAGCTACGGAACATCCTGGCGGAGAGCCCGCAGGAGTATGCGCTGGCCGTGATGACGGCGGTGGTGGTGGTTCTGGTGGGAGTGGAAGAAGGGATCGTGCTGGCGATGGTGGTGTCGCTGATGCGCGTGGTGCGGCACGATTATCACCCGCATAGCGGCGTGCTGCAGTTGAACCCGGACGGAAGCTGGAATCTGGTGCCGGCTGCGGCGGATGTGGAGACGCAAACAGGGCTGGTGCTGTACCGGTTTGGAGCCGAGCTATTTTATGCCAATGCCGGGCGGTTTCTTGAGGAGGTCTTGCTGGTGGTGGAGCCGATACCGTCCGTCGTGAAGTGGGTGGTGGTGGACGCAGAGGCCATGACGCACCTGGACTACACTGCGGCGCAGATTTTGAAGCGGCTGAAGGAGAACCTCAATAAGGCCGGAGTGGAGCTGGCGTTTGCGCGCGTGCCATGGGATCTGAAATCGGACTTCAATCGCCATCACGTGACGGAGGCAGTCGGGGCAGGCCGGCTCTTCAACCGGCTGCACGACGCGATCGCCGCGTTTGAAAAGTCGGAGAAGCCGCCGGGACAGAACGCCGGATGAAGTGTTGCGGGGTGCGCGGCTCGGGTTAGGCTGTTCAGCCACGGCGGGATGCGTAGCTTCGTAGCGACTGCCGGAAGGTTGAGAGCCGCGACTTTTTCAAAGCAAAATCGACAGTGCTCGATTGCTCAGACTCAGATGATTCGACTCGCTACCGTGAATCGTGGTGGGGTAAACATAGTGCGGCCCGACCCAAGTGAGGAGAATTGATGAGCGGACTTAGAATTTTTGTGTTAACGGCTGTTGCTGGAGCTTTGTTTGCGACAACTCCACTCAAAGCGAGTGCTCAGCTTACGGTCGAAGTGGGAGTGGCCCCGGATTGTCCGTATGGCTACTATGACTACGCTCCTTATGCCTGTGTTCCCGACGGGTACTATGGGCCGGAGTGGTTCACTGGCGGCGTCTTCGTCGGCGTCGGTCCGTGGTTTCATGGTCCTGCCAACTTCCATGGCCAGGTAGACAACTCATACGACCCCCAACACGGCTATAACGGTCCGGCGCCGAAGGTTGGCGACAAGCCCGCAGCCCAACGCAAGGATCCCGCGCAGTTCAAGGGCAATGAATCGCGCGATGGACGCGGACACACGGGCGGCGGGAAGTAAGCCACACCAACCGAAGCGGAACTTGAGCCCCAAGGCGTACGTGCGCCAGGGGCTCAGGACCGAAGTATGCCCTTGTCGCCGAAAATGCTTCTGAATTCACGCTTCATCGCCGAGGCGCGAATCAAGCGTCTCCAGGCAAACTCTGGGGATCCGTGCGCGCCCTTGCAAAGAAGCGGATTCTTTCGCGGGGCTTCAGCCGATCTCCCGGTCCCAGTTCTCCAGCGTCTTTTTGAATTCAAGCATGAATTTGCCGCCGTCGGCGCCGTCGATGAGGCGGTGATCGAAGCCGAGACAGAAATACTGCATCGACCGAATCGCAATGGAATCGTTGCCGTCGGCGTCGGTGAGGACGGCAGGCTCCTTGCGAAGGCCGCCCACGGCAAGAATCGCCGACTCGGGCTGATTGATGATGGGCATGCCGAACTCGCCGCCAAAAGCGCCGGCGTTGGTGAGCGTGAAGGTGGACCCGCCAACCTCGTCGGGCAGGAGCTTTTTGGTGCGGGCGCGGAGGGCGAGATCGGCGATGGTGCGCGCCAGCGCGGCGAAGGTCGACGCCTCAGCCTGGCGGACCACGGGCACGATCAGGCCCCCTTCGAGAGCCACGGCAATGCCGAGGTTGATGTTGCGGTGGTAGCGGATGGCGAGGCCTTCTTTTTCGCTTTCAAGCGAAGCCCCCTTTTCCAGCGAAGCCCCCTTTTCCAGCGCAGCATTGACGATGGGGAAGCGGCGCAGCGCGGCTACGGCCGCGGCGGCGATGAACGGCATAAAGGTCAGCTTGACCCCGTGGCGCTGCTCGAAGCCTGCCCGGTGCTGTTCGCGCAGGCGCGCGATGCGCGTCATGTCGACCTTGTAGACGGTGTAGACGTGCGGGCTGGTGCGCACACTTTCGACCATGCGGTCGGCAATGATGGCCCTCATACGGGTGAGAGGGACTG
>Ga0181516_10003462_pt1 | contig 10530 bp, 4 predicted proteins | sample PEATcosm2014_Bin_25_FD_121104 | JGI IMG/M metagenome (GOLD analysis project Ga0181516, IMG submission 121104) | Peatland microbial communities from MTU Mesocosm Facility, Houghton, MI, USA - PEATcosm2014_Bin01_10_metaG | ecosystem: Environmental > Terrestrial > Soil > Wetlands > Peat | place...
GTGCCGCTATAAATGACGGGCGACGTCGGCTGCGTGAAGGTGATGGTCTGCGAAGCCTGCGTGACGACAACAGATTTCTGCACCTGCGGCGCGGCGGAGTAAGAGGAGTTGCCAGCCTGGTTGGCATCGATCACGAATGTGCCCGCGTTGGTCACATTGAGCGTGCTTCCAGTGATGCTACCGGTGCCGGTACTGCTGGCGTCGATGGTAAAGACAACCGGATTACCCGATGCACCGCCGGTGGCGACCAACGGAATGGTCAGGCCTGAGCTCCAGGTAACCGGCGTGGTGGGCTGAGTGAAGGTAATGGTTTGCGCGTTGAGGACCAGAGCCAGTCCAGTGCCGCTGACAGCGAATGTTGCCGAGTAGCTGGCAACCTGGCCGCACTCCGTGTAGGGCACAGTAACAGTGCCGCCGTAGCTTTGCGAGGAAGCAGTTTGCGTGCCTGGCGGGTTAAAGGTCACGTTAAGCGAGCAGCTTGTGGGACCGGCGGGTGGCCCGGGAAAAAGTGTGTTGTTGGTGGGATAAAGCTCCACCGGGCTGGCGCCGCACGTGCCCTGTGTAACGGTGAACCCCGCGGGCGCCGTAATGCTCCCAACATTGAAGCAGCCGAGGTACGCGTTGCCGATGTTGGTGAGCGTGGCCAGCATCGGCGAGCTGGAGGTTCCAGCCGTCTGATTGCTGAATGCGATCGGAGTCGGCGACTCGACGAGGTTTGGTCCGTACGTGAACCCGGACAGCGCCACCGTCTGCGTAACACCACCGGTATTGCCAAGCGAGTTCGACGTGATGGTGAGAGAGCCGTTGAAAATGCCGTTGTTGGGTGGTGTTAGCGTAACGCCGATGGTGCACAGAGCTCCGGCCGGAATCACCGTGGTATTGGTGCAGGCCCCCGATAAGCTCTGCCCTGTGAATGCGAACCCCGCGCCGCTAATGTTGATGGCGCTGATGCTGAGCGGCAGGTTGCCGCCGTTGTAGATCTGGATCTGCTGCGCAGCCGACGCCACATTGAATGTCTGCTCGCCGAAGTTGATTGCGCCCTGCGAACGGTCGACCCTATCAAGATTGCTGGAGCTGCCGACGAAGAGAGTGCCGTCGGAGCCAAGCGAGAGACCGAGGGGGGCGGATGTGGGATCGAGGTCAGCCAGGACAGCGCCATACCCGGAGGCAGGCAGCTCGACGACGCCCCCGGATCCCGTGTATCGAGTGGCGTAAAGAGTACTTGCCGCGTCGACGGCAAGACCGTTACTTGCCGCAACCACGTTGGAATTGACTTCAGTTTGCGTGCCGACGGCCGGGATCTCGTTGATCGTGTAGCCGCCGACGAAGATGTTGTCGGAACTGTTCAACGCCAGAACGTAGGGCTGGTTAACGGCAGGGCTGATGGCCGTAGTGACATAGTTACCTGTCGAGGTCAACTCGACAACGCTAATGGGGCTGGCTTCAATGTCCGTGGTGAAGACATTGCCCAGTTGATCGACCGCAACGCTGATCAGGTAATCGTTATTCACAGCGGTGGTGCAGCTCGCTCCGCCCGCAGGCGGAGCGACGCACAGCGAGCCCTGCACGCCTGTGACTGTGTTGTAGGTAATCAGCACTTTGCTATAGGTGTTCTGCGCAATATAGAGGATGCCAGCGCCGTCAATCGCGATTCCGCTGGGGCTTTGTATCCCGGTGATGGGGAGTTGAGTCACGACGCCCGCCTTGGTCACCTGATAGACCGTGTTGCTGTTCTGGCCGAGAACGTACACTGCGCCGTTCTCATCCACCGTGGAATTGTAGAGGTCATTCGGACCGGTGAGGATCGGGTTGGTGACTACGCCCGGCTGAACCAACGATAACGGGGCTTGGCCAACGCCGCCGAGCAGCACACTCGCCAATTGCGTCGTTCCGTTCATCAGGAAGAGCGCGTCCTTGCGCGCGCCCGGCAGTGTTGGAATAAACGTGATCGGAACTGTGCAGACCTCGATCCCCACATTTGGAGTGCAACTCAATGTACCGAGGGAGTAGTCATGCCCGTAATGAAGTACGGTTGTGGGCGCAGTAGTGCTTGCGAGTGAGAAGGTGGCGGTAAGAGTTTGCGCAGAGCCTGCTGCAACGCCAACCGCTGCGCTGTTGAATGACAGATAGGGTTGGATCGTATAGGTGGCAGAAGTGGCCGGGTTGCTGTTGGCATAGCCTGAGGCCGTGGCTACCGCCTGTACCTCGGTGCCGCTTTGCGGGACCGTAAAGACAGTCGAGTAGGTGGGGGAGGTTCCGATGACAGGAGCAGTTCCGGTGGTTGTGTAGTAGATGGCCGAACCAGCCGTTGCATCGGTAATCTGCACGGCCACTGGAGCGTTGTAGGTAGTGGTGGGGGAGGGCGAAATCACCGGGGTCGCTGTGGTTGGAGGCGCTATCCCGGTTCCGGTAATTGAATCGGTCATTGCATACGTGACGCCTTCGGATGTGAAGGTCACATTCAGCGTGGCGCTGAGCGCTCCGCCCGATTGCGGATCGAAGATGACGTAGATATTGCAGTTTCCGCCAGATGAGACTGCCAGGCCTGAGGTGCATTGGGTGGCTCCCGTTGAAATCTGGAAGCTCGACGCGTTCGGCCCCGAAATCGTTGCCGTGCCGAAGGAGATTGTAGTGCTGAGAAGAATTGCGTAGTTCACTGTCTTGGCTGCGGTCGGTGTTCCGACAGCCTGCGACGAGAAGGTGATGGGGCTGGGGGTGAGCGTGATGGTCGCGCCGTTGTACGCGTTTCCGTTGATATTGATTACATTGTTTGTTCCTCCCACACCCAGCGAATTATCCTCTACGGTCTCCGTTGCGTTCACCACGGCATTTGCAGTCGGATTGAAGGCAACCTGAATGCCGCACACTCCTCCCGCAGGCAGGACGCCCACTGCACAGTCCTGAGGATTGTTGCCGGTCAGCAGAAGGTTGCTGAATGGCGTGGGCGTGGCAGTACTGGGCACGGGAACGATGGGGAAGGGATAGTTTGAAAAGTCGAGGCTGGAGCTGACGCCTACATTACTGGCCTCCACCAATTGCAATCCAGTCACGAACTGGGACTGCCTCGGGAAGATGATGCTCGATTCCGAAGAGAGGATCTTGCTGACGCCGGAGCTGATGTTCTGCTGGCCTACATAGATATTTCCGTCTCCATCGATGGAGACGAGGTTGGGAGAGAGATATGTGTCGAACGCTCCGGCATTATCTTCGAACCCGTAGGTTCCCGTCGTGTCTCCAGCCACCGGATGGATGATTCCGGTGGACGCATCCACGCGGCGTATGGGACAGCTGGTGCCCCCCTGGCTGCCTGGTTCGCCTATATACAGATTGTTTGCAGGGTCGAAAGCAAGCGCGGCGGGAAACCCGACAAAGGCTGACGTGGCAGGGCCCCAGTTCCCTGAATCGTCGGTGCAGAGGACGCTAGTGGTTTCGGACGATGTAGCCTGCGTTCCAGCTACCGCGGAAATATTGCCTGAAGTATTCACTTCAAACACGATTGCGTTCTCAACATCGCCGATATAGAGGTTGCCGCTCGAGTCCATGGCAAGTGCTTCGGGTTCACCGATTTTGGCGCTTGTTGCCACGCCGGGGTACCCCGTGGCTGGGAAGGTCGCCGTTCCATTACCCGCGACGATGGATATCTTGTTGGTTACCGCGTCGATGCGGTAGACCGCTCCAGACTGCACGGCGAAGTAAATGTCTCCTGCGGGATCGACGAGCATCGCGTACATATACGGCAGCGTCGAGGTCGCGGCTGTGTTCCCTACCTTAAAAGCATTGGGACCACCGCCGGCAATGATGGTCGCGATTCCTGAGCCAGGGTTAATCTCCCACAATTCGCCTGTGGCATCGTCGAGATAGACGTTCCCGGCCTGGTCGATGGCAAGCGCGCCAGGATTGAAGAACTTCGCGCTGGTGGCCGGGCCGCCACTTCCTGAAGGCCCTTGCTGCTTGTACACACCGGCGTAAATAGAAATAATCCCGGTGACCGCGTCCACCCTGTGAATGACGTCCAGCGGGCCATCGGAGATATACAAGTTGCCCGCGGGGTCGACAGCCATGGAGGTGGGATAGATCAAGGCATCCGTGGCCGGGCATCCATCTCCGTTGGCATCGGTCTGATTAGTGCACCCGGGGTTGGTGCTGACATCGATCGTGGAATTGCCAACTACGGCCGTGTTGTAACCAGGGGCAAAAGCGAAGACCGGGCCAGTGGCGGAGCCGGTAAGCGCGAAGGAGTAGCCATTTGCTTTTCCGCTTTCAACATCCTTCACAAGCAACGGCGCGGAGCGGCTGATGGGCGGCGGCGCGGCGGCGCTGCCGGGCCTGGACGGGGTGAACGTGACCGGGATGGTGCAGACCGAACTGGCAGGAACAACCGTCACTCCTGTGGGGTCGATGGTGCAGCCGGTAATCGTTCCGATTGTGTACTCGGTAAAATTCGGAGCAATGGCAATCGAGGTGATGGGCACCGCGGTATTCACTGTGAGCGTGACATTCTGGGAGTAGGAACTGCCCACCGCCGTGGAAGGGAAGGAATTGTTGCCCACGGTGAAGGTCGTCGCGGCACCCGCGAACTGAGGCAGAAGAGCGATCAAGGTGAAGGCTTTTGTAGCGACGCCCAAGGCTCGCAGGATGACTGGGTTGAAGCTTCGATAACGAGCCATGGAGCTCTCCTTAAACGCGATTCCGCTAATACCTGCAATGGACCGGAGGGTGTGCGGCGAGTGTGTACACTGCCGTTCTTGCTTGCGGGTCATCTTAGTACTCCTCCATTGAGTCGATATGGGAGGGTGTTGTGCTTTTCATCGGGCGCTCATTCCGCGTATCGAAGAAGTGCATACCAGCCAATTCCCTTCCGCATTCCTGCCCCCATGCAGCTTTCCGTCCACAAGCTGCTGTTCAATGACCTCCGTGCCGAGGCCCAGGATCGCCGCCGCATCGGCAGCGAGAATCATGGCTGAGGCGGAGCCGCAAACTGGGCAGCAAACCGTTCCGCCGTCCGTGCGCAGCACCGTAATCTCACGCCGTTCTACATGAATCTCGGTCCTTCGCCATCGCTTCAATGTGTCTCCACGCGAAGCCTCTTGTGCGCGTCAACTTTTTGACTTGAATGCAGTTGCCGGGTGCTGATGGCCCACGCCTACCCTGTGCCGGATGGAGGAAAAGGGAACTGCACAAGGAATGGTCGTCCCTGTTCTCGCAGGACGGCCTTACAAAAGTCCTCAATCGGCCCATCAAACAACTTCAATTTTTCTCAATGACTTTATGTTATTGAAAGAACGAATGATATTTCGATTTGAGAACCGCGCGCTCAACCCCGAGCAGCTTTCGCCCACCTGCGCCGGCAGATTTGTTCCCCTGAATCGCACCGCAGGTCTACCTGGTCACGCACGTGGGGCAGGGCCTCTAGCTGAATCCTGGGCTATGCACTTGGTGTTCGGCGCGGAACAGGGCGGAAGCGGCACACACGTCCAACTCGCGTGAATATCCGAACACTCTTTCAACAGGAATGATTAAACAGAAATGAAGATCAAGCGGAAGAACACACACGCTGACGGGGTTCGCTCCCGCACGCTTGAAACATAATGGGAGCCAGCGAGCATCTGAGGTTCACTCTAGACTTTGGGCTTTGTCAACCATTCCGACTCATTAGATCTCAAATGCAGATCGAAGGCGCTGACGTGATTCTGAAGGGGTCTGGGAATGAGCGCAATTCCGCTAAATTATGTAAGGAGTTGAAGCGGCCGGACGTTCCTGGATGGGCCTTTTAGGATCCGGCGGGAAAAGTCATTTGTGAATCTGAACAGCCTTCCCGCCGGACTCGTCCCTGTGAGCGGAAGTTCCGCGTCATGGATAGAGGCCCTATTTTGTACGCGGACTTGAATTGAATCTTCAGGCCTACTTGCCTTGGTCTGCGAAGCGGAAATGCCTAAAGGATATTGACGCCCGGCCCAACTCCTTTGGATCTAGCTCTCCACTCTTATCTTTGTCGAGTCGATCAAACTCGGCCGACATGAATTTCATCCACTCATTCTTGGAGATCTTGCCACTCTTATCCGTATCCATCAAGAGCAGCATCTCCTTCACGTTTTCATCCACGAGCGTCGCCTTTTCCGGTGGCTTCGGGGCGACCGGCTGTTTTTGCGCGAGCCCAACTCCAACAGCCGCAAAGGCGGCAACAATCAACGCCACGATCAAGTAACGCTTGGTCATTTTGATTTTCCTCCCTGACCCGAAATTAGGAACGAAATTGATCCGCAACCTGAATCCTACCGCGCAACGCGGATTTGGTGCACGTCGTCCAATTAAGATGCTAGGATTTGGCAGCCAACCAGTATAGCCGTTTCGGGCTTGCATGTGAGTCAAATTTGCCCGAAGTGGTTTGCCCTCACGGCGCCACCCGGTTGAATGTCAGGTAAATCTGGATTTCGGTTGGTTCGTGCTGTCAATTGGGCCGCTTCGCCTGCCGGAGAAGACCTTGAAAACAGCGCCAGGGATTGGTTGCCCCCGGCGCATGTTCGGGCTCGACGGAGCGGTCCAGTTAGGACAAACCGCTCATGGCCAGGGGTTAGAACCTGACCATGATTGCGAGTGTGGTGACGGTTTGGTTGGTTCGCAGGTCGGGCCACCAAATCGATTTCAGATTATTGGCGCCAAGACCGGTATCGGCGCCTAAAGCAGCGCAGGCAGCCGCAACGGATCCAGGACCGGTGAGTGCGTTGCCGTAGCCCATGCCGGAGGGAGTACCGGTGGCGCAAGCATACTGCGCCGGCGAACCGTTGTCTCCGCCCGGAGGGGTAATGCCGCCCCTGCCAGTCCAGTAAGGCTGGCTCGAATACCGGTAGCCGGTTTCCAGCAGGAAGGTGATGAATTGGCTGGGCATGTAGTCCAGCGTAATGGTTCCATCATGCTGCTGAATGTTGTCTCCCGGGTTCTCCGTGAAGTAGGGCGATCCGGTCACGGCCGTGGCTGCGTTGATGGGAGGCAGCAGAGTCAAGTACCTGCCGGGGTTCTCCATCTGGCCGCCGCCCAGGGTCACAGCCCAGAGGTCCTTATCGAACCAGAAGCGCTGATACATCATCCAGCCCTCGAAGGACTGCTTGGGCTTGCCATTCGCGCTGTTGTGGCAGTTTACGCCGCCGCTGTAGCTGTCGAGATTGCCCATCTCCGGTGACACGCCGTTCTTGGGGTAATACCCGCTGGGCGCACCGCCGCCGTACTCGCAGCCTATATCGCCAGTAAGCGTGAAGGCCATTTTGTCCATGAAATTCTTGGGCTTGTCGTAGTACTTCACCTCTATGCTGTTGTCGGTGTGAATACGGGACCGCGTGGCTCCGGTTCCCCCGTAGAGCTGGCTCTGTTGCTCCAGAGGATCGTCTTCACCCAGGCCGTAGTTGTTGCTTACTAGCTCAAATTTAGTGCTCGGCCGCCAGAGAATCTGGCCACCCACACCGGGTTTACCGTTGGGGCGTGCATATGTTTGCCAGCCGTTGATGAACCACGGCTCGATCTTCAGCTTTGCAGTCGGGAAATACTGCAAACGAACACCATTGAAGAACCATGGCGTATTCGATGAGACGAAGGAAGGCTGATAGGTCCAGTTATCGAAGTTGTAGTAGCTGAAGAGGCCGATGTAGGAGACGAAGATGCCGGCATCGAGGTTGACGCCGTGCGCGTAGTTCCAGTGATAACCGCCCCATCCTTCGGCGACATACTTATATGCGCCCGAAAGATCCCAACTGCCGCGGACAACGCTGGGGTCGTTGCGTGTGGTGGTCACAGACCACAAGCCGCCGCAGAGGCAGAGAAAGCGGCCGCGGACATTGTCAATTCGAATGTCGCCTCCGACGCTGATCTGCTCAAGCTGCCACTCATCGGAGCGGAAGGTCTCAGTCGATCCACCCAGGGTATCGTCCTCCGGGTGGTTGTAATCGATCGTGTAGTTAGCGTCCGAGCGAAACTCCGGCGTAAAGTACTTGGTCGCCATGGGGCTATCCACATTGTGCCCGGCGTTGTTTGACCAGGTAAAATCCAGCTGGAACGGCTCGCCCATCGTGGTTGTCTGGGCGCCGAGTTCGGGTGGCGCGGGTGCTGCGGGCGCCGCCGGAGGCGGCGTTGCTTGCGGGAAAGCCGCCCCGCCTGCGGAGATCATTGCCGTTCCGCCACCGTTTAGAAGTTGACCCACTCCCGCCTTCAGTGCCGCGGCTTCGCCACTTCCATCCGCCGGCACCGCATGTCCAAGTTTCATCTCGGTTTCCAATTGGTCGAGGCGGTTCTCCAGCTGCACATTGCGCTCTTGAAGTCTGTCGTTATTACGCTTGAGAGCCTCAATCTCGTCTGCTAATGTGGGTTGCACGTCGGGCTTTGCCGCCTCCGGCGCTACATGTACTGTGGCCCCGTCCGGAGCGGGTGGCGGCTCGGATTTGGCCGTCAGGTCTGATGGGGCTGGACTGGTTGTGTGCGCCTGCGCGATTGCCATACAGGTCATACCAACTGTGAGCGCCGTTAACGTCATGGCATTCCAAAAGACACTTCGTATCTTCAATTCTGGCTCCTCTTGGGGAAAGCAGATTATGAACTGGATGATGCGAATCGACGACCGGTTCGCGATGAATCCGATGTCGATTCGGTGAGCGGACGAGCCGGCTCAATGCGACCGTTAAGTCCCTTGAACCCGTTGTGACCGTTATGTTTATTGAGCCTGTGCAGGCATAAGACGGGCATAGGCCTTCTCGCAATTAATCGTTAAAGATATGTAAGGAATTTGTAAGCCTGTCCGCCGGCCCGAGAGATCATCGCTGTTACCTGGCCTATCCGATTTCGAGTCATTTACTTACGGTTCGTTGGCTCTAACCTGACTGATGTTAGGTGTCAATGATTTCCTTGATTCTTAATTAGGTATTAGAGCGCAAGACATTTGAACGCGGTTGTCGAGAAGTTTTCGCATCGTCAAGCAGAATGATTCTTGTTTGCCACGAACAGCTCATTCGCAAGGCCACTTCATCGGTTCATATGACTGGCCGCAGGTGTGCGTAGCGAGTGATTTTGTCCGGAAAACATCGGGAGTTTGTGCAGCCGAGTGCTTTCTCGCACCAACAAGGAAGCCCCGCGTTAGAGCGGGGCTTCCTTGTTCTTGCAACGGAATGGGTGAATCTCTTGCCGCTTTTCGAGCCAAAACTCAGAAGCGTATTACTGCTCCCGCGCTGATTCTCAGGTTGTTCTGATGATTGTTCGACCCATTGTCGAAGGTGGTGAGCAAATAATCGGCCTCGAAAAGGCGGATCCACATCCGATGGCTCGCCTTCAAGTCCAGTCCGCCACCCAGGTTACTCGCAAAAGCAGCACTTGAGTTCGCAACCGGCGCACCGCTTCCCTGCACCAGCGAACCACTCGAATGCGCAAGGCCGATCAGCACCTGGCCGAATGGCTGCACTGGCATGGCCGCCAATCTGGGGGTATAACGCACGCCGCCCGTGTAGGAGCTCAGGTTGAGATCGTAACCATTACTGGAGATGCCACCGCCGTGCGCGGCCATGAGATCCGCGGCGAGCGCAAACTGGCCCCTCGCAATCGGCCAGGCAAAAGTAGCGCTGCCGCCATTGAGATTGAAGCAAGTACAGCCGCCCGGAGGCGCATTGCTGCGCACGTAGCTATACGTCAGCGCCAGCTCCGGCCGAGCCAGTTTCTCGTTAGCCGTTGAGCTCTGTGCAACAGACGAACTGGCGCAGACCACGAATGCGGTCAACATGAGCGCGGCTTCTGCAATGTTCATAAATCGCATCGGGTCTCCTTATTGCACATTGAGCTGCACGGTCGTGGTCTGTTGTTCGGCGCCGCTGGTAGCGGTAATTGTGATGTTGTAGCTTGTAGTTGCCGATCCGGGGAACGAGAATCCGCCACCGCATCCGTTCAGAGCCGTAAGCGCTCCGAGCGAACCTAGCAGCAGGACGCCAAGCGTAATCAAGCGGCGGCGGCGTTTGTCTGGCAGGAAGAACAGGCTGAGAAGTGCCAGCACTGGCGCCGCTCTGAGGGGCCACTTCAAGGCCGGCACATAAACCATTGTCGCCGCCGTTTGAATAGTCAGCGTTGAGCTTGACGCTGAGCTGCCGGGCGTAACTGATGGTGGCGAATAGGAAGCTGTCGCGCCAGGAGGTAGTCCGCTTGCCGAGAGCGAGACCGCGCTGTTAAATGCACCATTCTGCGGTGTGACGGTGATCGTGTAGGTGGCTGCTCCTCCCGGTTGAACGGTTTGCGCGCCCGTGGGCGAGCTGACCGTGAAGCTGGGAGCGGGAGTGCCCGTGCCGCTCAGCGCCACGGTGTGCGGCGAGCCACTGGCGTTATCGGAGACCGAGAGCGATGCGGAGAAGCTGGTCACCGAAGCCGGCGTGAAGGTGATCGAGATAGCGCAGCTCGATCCCGCAACAAGCGAACCACCGCAGGTGTTCGAGGCGATTGCAAAGTCGCTGGGATTCGTACCCGTGATGCTGATGCTGCTAATTGTGAGTGCGGCGCTGCCTGTGTTCATCA
>Ga0181516_10003464_pt1 | contig 10522 bp, 10 predicted proteins | sample PEATcosm2014_Bin_25_FD_121104 | JGI IMG/M metagenome (GOLD analysis project Ga0181516, IMG submission 121104) | Peatland microbial communities from MTU Mesocosm Facility, Houghton, MI, USA - PEATcosm2014_Bin01_10_metaG | ecosystem: Environmental > Terrestrial > Soil > Wetlands > Peat | place...
GTCCAGATAACGCCCCAGCGCAAACCGGATCAGGACCGCGGACACTGCCGCCAGCGGCACGGCCAACAACAGGCCGACAAATCCGAACAGGTAGCCGAAAGCGAACAGCGCAAACATCAGCCAGACCGGATGCAATCCGACGCTGTGACCGACGAGTTTCGGCGACAGCACGTTGCCTTCGAGGAATTGTCCGACCAGCACGATGCCGACGACGATGAGAATGTGGCTCCAATCGGGGAAAAACTGCGCCGTGGCGACGCAGAGCGAAATCACCAGCGCCGTGAGCGAACCGACATAGGGAATGAAGCTGATCAGACCGCTCACCACGCCGATCAGGAAGCCGAAGTTTAATCCCGCCAAAGACAGTCCGATCGCGTAATAGGTGCCCAGTATCAGACAGACGCCGGACTGGCCGTGCACATAGGCCGAAATCGACGCGTCGATCTCGCGCGCAAGCTTGCGCACGGTCTCGCGCTGTGTCAGCGGGATCAATTGGTCGATGGTGTCGAGCATCCGATCCCAGTCGCAGCCGAGATAAAAGGCAACGACCGGCGCGATGATCAAGAGCGAGAAAATCGAAATCACCGCGCGGCCTTTCGACCACAATGACCCGAGCGAGCCGGATACGTAGCTCACCGCCTGATTCATCAGATCGCTGGCCGATCCGCCGCCGAGATTGTCACCGACCAGATGCTTGAGCCATGGGTAATTCGGATCGCTGGCGAGGCTTTGCAAACGCTCCGCGTAAGCGGGCGCCCGGTCGATAAAGCCGGACAGCTGCTTGAACAGCGGCGGCGTGATGAACAGGAGCAAAACTACAAACGCGATCACGAAACCAAAGAGAATGATAAAGGCGGCGGTGAAGCGGCTCATGCCGCGTTTGGTCAGCATCCGGTTCAGCGGATCGAGCATGTAGGCGATCGCCAAGCCGAGCACGAAAGGCAGCAGGATCGGGCTCAATAGCCATAACAGAAAGGCGAACGCGATGAGCACACCGGTCCAGAACACGATGTTGCGCTCAATGTGCATTGCGCCCCCTTTAGGCCCCCGGCCGTCAATGCCCGGCGCCAAACGAGTTCATATGGCGGACCCACTCGGCGAGATAGAAGGCGATCGAGAGCAAGGTCAAGATGGCGACCGCCGCCATGGTCAATTGCGCCAACAGTTCCGCGTTAAACCCGAACGCCTGCTCGGCCAGGACCAGCACCGCCAATAGAATCTGCGCCACGGTGTTGGCCTTGGAAACCATCAGCGGCCGCACCGGCATCGGCCGCCCGACCAGCCACGCCAAAAGGAAGGCGCTGATGATCATGATGTCGCGCGACACAACGATAATAACAAGGAAGATCGGCAGCGTCCCGGCGATGCCGAGCGAGACATAGATCGAGACAATCAGCGCCTTGTCGGCCAGGGGATCGAGATAGGCGCCGAGTTCGCTTGCCATGCGGAAATGCTTGGCGAGGAAGCCATCGACGGCGTCGCTGATGCCGGCGGCCAGGAACAGGAGAAACGCAATACGCATCTCCCCGGAAATGATCGCCCAGACCACCACCGGCACCAAAAGGATACGACCCAGCGTGATGAGATTTGGAATACTCAAGCCGCGCCCCGGCGCAACGTCGTTGAACGGCACACTATATAGCGGCGCCTGCGCGCTTGCGCACCCGGCGATTCCGACGTAGGAGGCGCGAGCATCGCCTCCCCCCGCCGGGGGCAAATCTATCCGATTTGGTGGCATTCGTGGATGAGGCACGCTACGCGGCCGCCGGCGTCGATATCGATGCCGGCAACCGCATGGTGGAATTGATCAAGCCGTTGGTCCGTGCGACCGCGCGCGCCGGCGCCGGCGCGGAGATCGGCGGTTTTGGCGGCTTATTCGATCTCAAGGCCGCGGGTTTCTCCGACCCGATCCTGGTCGCCGCGACCGACGGCGTGGGCACCAAGGTCAAGATCGCGGTGGAAACCTCGCGCCATGACACGATCGGCATCGATCTTGTCGCCATGTCGGTCAATGATCTCGTGGTGCAGGGCGCCGAACCATTGTTCTTTCTCGACTATTTCGCCTGCGGCAAGCTCGACCCGGCGGTGGGCGCCGCGGTCGTCAAAGGTGTCGCCGCAGCCTGCCGCGAGGCCGGTTGCGCCCTGATCGGGGGCGAGACGGCGGAAATGCCCGGCGTCTATCAGGGCGGCGATTATGACCTCGCCGGTTTTGCCGTCGGCGCCGTGGGGCGCAAGGACGTACTGCCGCGCAGCGACATCAAGCCGGGCGACATTGTCGTCGGTCTGGCTTCAACCGGCGTCCATTCGAACGGCTATTCGCTGGTGCGCCGCGTCGCCGCCGGCGCCGGACTGGCCTGGGACCATGCCGCCCCGTTCGATCCGAAGCGGAGTCTCGGCGAGGCACTGCTCACGCCGACCCGGCTCTATGTAAGGTCGTGCCTCGCCGCGATCCGCGCCACCACAGCGGTCAAGGCGCTGGCGCATATCACCGGCGGCGGATTTACCGAGAATATTCCCCGCGTGCTGCCGCGGGGCCTCGCCGTTGCTATTGAGCTCGATCGGGTCCCTGTCTTGCCGGTCTTCAAATGGCTCGCGACGGCAGGCGACATCGGCGCCGAGGACATGCTGCGGACGTTCAATTGCGGCATCGGCATGGTGGCCGTGCTAGATCCCGGCGGCGCCGATACCGCATGTCAGTGCTTTGCGGGGAACGGCGAGACCGTGGTTCGGCTCGGTGAAGTCGTCGCCGCGGCGGGCGGTCCCGCCGTCAGCTATCGCGGACGTCTCGACCTTTCGTGGTGAGCCGCATGAGCAGAAAGCGCGTCGCCGTGCTCATCTCCGGCCGCGGCTCCAACATGACGGCGCTGATCGAAGCGGCCAAGGCACAAGACTATCCGGCGGACATCGCGCTCGTCGTCTCGAACCGACCCGACGCTATGGGGCTGACGCGCGCGCGCGAAGCTGGCATCCCAACCGTGGTCGTCGATCATCTGCGGTTCGGCGAGGATCGCGAAGCATTCGAACGCGCGCTCGACGCCGAGCTTGTGGCGCACCGGATCGACCTCGTTTGTCTCGCCGGCTTCATGCGGCTGTTGACGCCTTGGCTCGTCACGCGCTGGAGCGGACGCATGCTCAACATCCACCCGGCGCTGTTGCCGCAATTCAAGGGGCTGAACACCCATCGCCGGGCGATCGAGGCCGGCGCGAAGCGGCACGGCGCCACCGTCCACTTCGTCAGCTTGGAAATGGATGCCGGACCGATCATTCTGCAGGAATCGATCCCGGTCTTCGCAGGCGACACCGAAGACACGCTTGCCAAACGCGTGCTCGAGGTCGAGCACCGCATCTATCCACAAGCGCTGCAGCTTGTCGCCGAAGGCCGCGCGACATTTTCGAAATAAAAACCCCCGGGCGCAAGACCGGGGGCTACGAGGATCGGGCTTGCCCGAATCGGCTCACGCGACTTTCAGATTCTCCGCCGAGGTTCTGCCGCGATTGGTGACGAGTTCGTACTCCACCGTCTGTCCCTCGTTGAGCGCGCGCAGGCCGGCACGCTCGACGGCGGAAATGTGGACGAACACATCCCGGTCGCCGCTCGACGGCTTGATGAACCCGTAGCCCTTTGTCGGATTAAACCACTTGACGGTGCCCTTCTGCATCGTCTGTCTCCTGAATTATTCCAGATGCCAGCGAAGACGCGGCCGCCGCCATTGCACTGCGCGTGCACTGCTGCGATTTGCGTCACAACGAGATTTTGGGGGAAGTCCGAAAGCGATTTTGTCGACAAGACAGCACCAACGGATGGCCAAAATCCGTTTGCGCATTCAGGAGGCCGCAGAAATGCGGCGCAAGCATGACTGCATACTCCGCGCAGCGGCAGCCGCGCGCCGACATTCCGCCTCGTAATGATCCGGTGAACACGAACGACAAAAATGCCGTTCGCTTGCATTGCGTTCGTCAGGCGCCGCCTGCCGCTGCGCGGGCCGCGTTGTCGCGGGTTTTGATTTCGCGCAAGCGGCGCCACAGCCCGCCCGCCGCGAGCGCGAACGCCAGACCGGCGCCGGCCGCGGCGAGTTCGACCTCTTGTACAAATGTCATGCTAAAATTCATCGCCAAACGTCCCGCCAGCGCCGGATCGGTCGCAATCGTGTCGCCGGCAATCCAGCCCAGCAGCGCGGCGCCGGCCCAAATGAGGATCGGGAAACGGTCAAGCAGGGCCATCACCACCGCCGCTCCCGCCACGATCAGCGGAACGGAGACGGCAAGACCTATCGCGATCAACAGGAAATCGCCGCGCGCGGCGGCAGCGATTGCGACAACGTTGTCGAGGCTCATGACGATGTCGGCAGCGACGACAATCCCGATCGCGCGCCACAATTGCGCAGCCGCTTGAGGTTCGTTTCTGTCGGGATGTTCCGGCGCGATGAGCTTAGCCGCGATCAATAACAAGGTCGCCCCGCCGATCAGCTTGAGGTAGGGCAGCAGCATGAGCCGGGCGATAACGCCGGTGAAGATTATGCGCAGCAGCACCGCGACGCCGGCGCCGGTCACCATGCCCCAGCGCCGCTGCTGCGGCGGCAAGCCGCGGCAGGCCATGGCGATGACCACGGCGTTGTCGCCGGACAACAAGACGTTGATGAAGATGATTTGAAGGGCGGCGAGCCAAAACGCCGTATATCCCAATTGCGCGACGCTGGCCTGCAGCCACTCGCGCCACAGCGCCGGATGGAGATATTCGGCGATCGGCCCCATGCACTTCAGCCTTCAGCCGACGATTTCATTGCCGGCAAAGAACTGCGCGATTTCCTTTTGTGCGGTATCGGCGGCATCCGAGCCGTGCACCGAGTTTTCACCGATCGACTGGGCGTGGGCCTTGCGAATGGTGCCTGGCGCCGCCTTGGCCGGATCGGTCGCGCCCATGAGGTCGCGATAGGCCGCGACGGCGTTTTCACCCTCGAGCACCTGGACGACCACGGGACCTGAGATCATGAAGTCGACGAGCTCGCCGAAGAACGGCCGCGCGCGATGAACCGCATAAAACGTCTCGGCCTCATGGCGGCTCATCCGCATGCGCTTCTGCGCCACGATACGCAAACCTGCCTTCTCGATCATCGCGTTGATGGCGCCCGTCACGTTGCGGGCGGTGGCATCCGGCTTGATGATCGAAAACGTACGCTCGATCGCCATCAAATTTTCCTTTTGGAAGAGTAAAGGCGGCGTCAAACCGCGCGGGCTTATAACCTTGACGCTTGATCCCGGCAAGCACGCGCCAGCCGATGAACGCCGGATGAACGAACCGAAGCTTGCGCGTTCAGTTCGATTAATCCGCAATAAATTCCACCGTCAGCGCCCGTTCAGGGGCGACGCTTAAAGTCGGCAGCATGAACCAAAGGGGTGCAAGCCCCGACAAAGGCACAACGACGCGTTACGGCGTCAAACCAAGGAGATGACAAATGCTGCGCAAGATGATCCTGGCTCTCGTCGCCAGCGCGACGCTTGGCGCCGCCGCGCTTTCACCCAATACCGCTTCCGCCTGGGGCGGGCACCCCGGCTGGCGTGGCGGCTGGTACGGCGGCTGGGGCTACCGGCCGTTCGTTCGGGTTTATGCCGGCCCGGGTTACGGCGGCTGCATGGTGCGGCGCTGGGTCTACACGCCTTACGGGCCGGCGCTGCGCTGGGTCAACCGCTGCTACTGATCGAAGCCTATTCTCACGTCCGCAAACAACGGCCCCGGCCTCGCCAGAGACCGGAGCCGATTGCATTTTATGTGCGGGTTAGGTCTGAGCGTCCTTTTTCGGCGGCTTGTTCGACTTCGCCGACTTCTTCTTCTCCGGTTGCGGCGGAGGTGCCTGCACCACGACGCGATCCATTTGCACGAGTTCGCCGCGCTCGAACCGGTAGATGCCCGGTCGCGGACCGCCATTATAGGTCAAGACCGCGGTGCGATCGCCGTTCGGATTCTTCCCGAGCTCAACCGTGGTGGGCTGGCCGGCGCGGAATACGACGTCACACTCCGACATGCCGAGCGCAACTCCAACGCCGAGCAAGGAGGCCGTGTCGGCAGGAGCAGCAGGCGCCGCACCGGGGCTTGCCGGGGCGGCCTGCGCTTGCACCACAGGTGGCGGACAAGTCCCATTGCTATTCACAAGGTCGTTTGCGGTGATCGGGTGCTGGCGCTGCTTGGATTCCTGCAGCTCGGAAAAAGTGTAACCCGCATTCCTCCCGACGACCTCGAACGGCCGCGTGAACCAGGGCTGGCTCAAATCCACATCGGAGTTGGCGCAGCCGGAAAGCGCAACGGCTATCCCCAGCATTGCCAGCGCGGCGGAACTTTTAGATCGAAATTGCACCCGCAAATCCCCAGAAGCCTAATGCAGAACGAAGCATGTGGTTTGTGTTGCGAACATGGCATGCCGGACCCGTCTATCTTAGCGGGCTTCGGCGGCACCGGCGCTCTTAATCAAAGCCCAGAAAATGAACGTGGTAAAGACCAAAAATAGGTGGGAAGACAGAGGGTTGGGGGGACCATCTAGTCCGGCTCGAGGTTTGTACTAATTGTGACAGAGATCACGGACAGCTTGGCTGGCTAACGCGACATTGGCGGGAAGTTCGCTGCCCTCGCAGCGGCAGCGTCGGAGCCGCGGTGCGGCCCCAGGGGAGTCTTCATGTACTTGCAATTCGTCGGCTGCGGCGACGCCTTCGGCTCAGGCGGACGATTCAATACCTGCTTTCATCTCGTCGGACGTGGCATCAACGCGCTGATCGATTGCGGCGCGAGTTCTCTGGTGTCGATGAACAAGCTCGCGATCAGCCGCAACGACATCGACGTCATCTTCATCACGCATTTTCACCTCGACCACATCGGTGCGCTGCCGTTCTTTATTCTTGAAGCGAATTATGTGCTCAAACGGCGGCGCCCACTGACCATAGCCGGACCGCCCGGACTCAAATCACATTATGACGCGCTCATGGACGTCGCGTTTCCCGGCAGCAAATCGTCGGAGCTGCCTTTCCCTTTGACGCTGCGCGAACTTGAAATCGGCAAGCGGAACGAGTTCGCTCCGCTGCGGCTGACCCCGTTTCACGTCGTCCATGACGACCGGGCCGGGCCGTGCCTTGGCTTCCGCATCGAAGCCGAAGGCAAAGTCATCGCTTTCTCCGGCGATACGCAATGGACGGAATCACTCGTCGACATCGGACGCGACGCCGACCTTTTCATCTGCGAGGCCTATACGCGGGACAAGCCGGTCACCGGCCACATGGCGCTGAGTTTACTGGAGCGCCATCTCGACAAGATCCGGCCGAAGCGTCTCATCCTCACGCATATGAGCAATGACATGCTGGCGCGCCGCGCCGAGCTGCCGTTCGAGACCGCCGAAGATGGCATGATCGTCGAGCTGTAAGTCCGCCGAGCGCCTTGATTGCCCGCTACCCGCCGAGCGCCGCTTCGATTGCCGCAAGGGCTGCACCCGCCTTGGATCCGTCGGGACCGCCGGCCTGCGCCATATCCGGCCGCCCGCCGCCGCCCTTGCCGCCGAGCACTTCGGCACCCTTGCGCGCAAGATCGACGGCATTGAAGCGCGCGACCAGATCTTCGGTGACGCCGACCACGATCCCCGCCTTGCCATCGCTGGTCACGCCGACAATGGCGACGATACCGGAGCCGACCTTTTTCTTGCCTTCGTCGGCGAGGCTGCGCAGGTCCTTCAGCTCGATGCCCTCGACCGCTCGCGCCATGAGTTTCACATCGCCGACGGTGCGAAAGCCATCGGCGCCGTCGCTTTTGCCGACGCCACCCGTCCCGCCCGACATGGCGAGTTTCTTCTTGGCATCGGTGAGTTCGCGTTCGAGCCGCTTGCGCTCATCGAGCAGCGCGACGACCCGGTTCGGCACATCCTCGACCGGCACGCGCAATTCGGACGCCGTGGCCTTGGCGAGGCGGGCAAAATTATTGGCGCTGGCGCGGGCGGCCTTGCCGGTCAGCGCCTCGATCCGCCGCACGCCGGAGGCGACGCCGGCATCGCTTACCACCGAAATGACGCCGATATCGCCGGTGCGGCCGACGTGAGTGCCGCCGCACAGCTCGACCGACCAGCCCATCGCGTTGCCGCCGGCCTCACCCATCGCGACGACACGCACCTCGTCGCCATATTTCTCGCCGAACAGCGCGCGAGCGCCCGACGCAATGGCATCCTCGCGACTCAGAAGCCGCGTCACGACCGGCGCATTCTGCAAGACAATGTCGTTGGCGATATCCTCGACGCGCTCGATCTCTTCGCTGCTCATCGGCTTGGGATGCGAGAAATCGAAACGGAAGCGGTCTGGCGCCACCAGCGAGCCCTTTTGCGCGACGTGGTCGCCGAGCACTTGGCGCAACGCCTCGTGCAGAAGATGCGTCGCGGAATGATTCCTGCGGATCGCCCCGCGGCGGCCGTGATCGACCTCAAGCGCGAGCGCTGCGCCCGCTTTCAACGTGCCCTCTTCGACCGTGCCGACATGGGCGAAGACATCGCCGGCATATTTCTGCGTATCGGTGACCTTAAAGCGCACACCATCCGCCTTCAGGACCCCGGTGTCGCCGACCTGGCCGCCGGATTCGCCGTAGAACGGCGTCTGGTTGAGTACGATGGCGCCGCTCTCACCTTTTTTCAGAACAGGAACTTCCTTGCCGTCGCGCACCACCGCGGCGACGACGCCTTCGGCCTTTTCGGTGTCGTAGCCGAGAAACTCGGTGGCGCCGAGTTTTTCGCGCAAACCGAACCAGACCGCCTCATCCGCCGCCTCGCCGGAACCCGCCCATGAGGCGCGCGCTTTTTCGCGCTGGCGCTCCATGGCGTCGGTAAACGACGCGATGTCGACACCGATGCCGCGCGGCCGAAGCGCGTCTTGGGTCAGATCGAGCGGAAAGCCGTAGGTGTCGTAGAGCGTGAAGGCCGTGACGCCGTCGAACATGTCGCCCTTCTTGAGCGACTTGCTCGCTTCATCGAGGATGACAAGACCACGGTCAAGCGTGCGGCGAAAACGTTCTTCCTCGAGCTTCAGCGTTTCGGCGATCAGCGCCGCGGCGCGGTGCAGCTCCGGATAGGCCTGCCCCATCTCGCGCACCAGGAGCGGCACGAGCTTCCACATCAGCGGCTCTTTGGCGCCGAGGAGTTCGGCGTGGCGCATGCCGCGGCGCATAATGCGGCGAAGCACATAGCCGCGCCCTTCGTTCGACGGCAGCACGCCGTCGGCGATCAGGAACGCGCTGGCGCGCAAATGGTCGGCGATGACGCGATGCGAGGCCTTTTGCTCGCCCTCGGGATCGACGCCGGTGAGATCGGCGATGGCCTCGATCAGCGCCACGAAAAGATCAATCTTGTAATTGTCGTAGGTACCCTGCAGCACCGCGGCCATGCGCTCGAGACCCAGGCCGGTATCGATCGACGGCCGCGGCAGGTCGACGCGTTTGCCTTCCGCAATCTGCTCGTACTGCATGAAGACAAGATTCCAGATCTCGACAAAGCGATCGCCCTCGGCCTCCGGACTGCCGGGCGGGCCGCCCCAGATTTTGTCGCCGTGATCGTAGAAAATCTCGGAGCAAGGACCGCATGGCCCGGTATCGCCCATCGCCCAGAAATTATCGCTGCCGGCGATGCGGAGTATTTTGCTCTCGGGCAGGCCGCTGATTTTGCGCCACAGCCGGAACGCCTCGTCGTCGTCGATATAGACCGTCGCCAGCAATTTATCCGCCGGCAGGCCGTATTCCTTCGTCACCAGGTTCCAGGCCAGTTCGATGGCGCGCTCCTTGAAATAATCGCCAAACGAGAAATTGCCGAGCATCTCGAAGAAAGTATGGTGGCGCGCGGTGTAGCCGACATTGTCGAGGTCGTTGTGTTTGCCGCCGGCGCGCACGCATTTCTGCGCCGTCACGGCGCGCGCATAGGGCCGCTTTTCGAGGCCCGTGAAGACGTTCTTGAACTGCACCATGCCGGCATTGGTGAACATCAGCGTCGGGTCGTTGCGCGGCACCAGCGGCGACGACGGCACGACTTCGTGGCCCTCGCGCGCGAAGTAGCCGAGGAAGGCCGACCTGATATCGTTGACGCCAGTCATCTTGACGCCCTCTCTAACGATGCGGTGCTTTCCTGTCCAGGAAGCCGGGCGGTTACGGCGCATTTGATGTGCCGCGGCAAAGCATATAAGCGCTGGGGCGGCCGCGCGCCCGCGGCCAAGATTGCGACAAAGAGCGCGGTAATGTGAGCAACAATGAGCATGCGATGAACGAACCCCGCATCCCCCTGCCCGGCTCGCTGCAAGACAAGCTGCGCCACGGCCGGTTCGTCATGACGGCCGAGTTGGCGCCGCCGGTGTCATTTGACGCGCGGGAGTTGCTGGACAAGGCTGCTGGGCTGAAGGGCTTGGCCGACGCGGTCAATGTCACCGATGGCGCCGGTGCGCGTGCGCATATGGCGGCGCTCGCGGCGGCGAATCTTCTGATCGGCGCCGGCATCGAGCCGATCCTCCAGATCACCTGCCGCGA
>Ga0181516_10003465_pt1 | contig 10522 bp, 6 predicted proteins | sample PEATcosm2014_Bin_25_FD_121104 | JGI IMG/M metagenome (GOLD analysis project Ga0181516, IMG submission 121104) | Peatland microbial communities from MTU Mesocosm Facility, Houghton, MI, USA - PEATcosm2014_Bin01_10_metaG | ecosystem: Environmental > Terrestrial > Soil > Wetlands > Peat | place...
AGGCTGGCACTCGACCCCTTATGGCCCGATCAGGCTACAGTGGGTGGCGTGATCGCCAGCAATGACAGCGGTGCATTGCGGGTGCGCTATGGCAGCGTTCGTGATCTCATCATCGGCATCACCGTGCTGTTAAGCGACGGCACTCTTGCCAAGAGCGGAGGCAAGGTTGTTAAGAACGTCGCCGGATATGACCTTCACAAGCTTATGTCCGGCGCGCTGGGCACACTCGGAGTAATCACCAGCGCTGTCTTTCGACTGCACCCTATGCCTGCGGAATCGCGCACGCTCAGCTTTCCATTCCTCGCTCGCGAGAAGGCGAACGAGTTCATGCTCGCGATTACCGACTCCATCGTGGTTCCTACAGGACTGCAAATGAGAACGGGATCGAATGGAAAGGTCGTAGTCGATGTCCGGATTGATGGAATCACTGCTGGAGTTGCGGCGCAATCTGACACGGTTTGCAAACTCGCGGGCAACATCCATCCTGCTGATCCAGATGGCGACCCATGGCAGGCGCGCGAGCGGCTTTGGAGTGACAGTGCGTCAGCAACGATCTTCAAGTTGAGCATGCTGCCTACTCAGCTAAGCACGACGGCAGAGTTCGTGCGAGAAGAACTTAGCGAGAACGCCGACTGGAACATGGTGATGCATTCGACCGGCCTCGTCTTCCTGCGGGTCGATGCTACGGAATGTGAACAAGTCGCGGAGTTCACTTCCTCGATACGACAATTTCTGGCTCCCGCTGGAGGAACAGCGGTGTTGCTGAGGGCACCCTCATTGGTCAGGCAGAAGGTGGACGTCTGGGGTAGTGCCGGTTCGTCGTTGCCCTTGATGAGGCGGATCAAGGAGCAGTTTGATCCTCGCGGAATACTGAACCGGGGACGATATGTGGGGGGCATCTGATGCATCAGACCATTCCGGTTGGAAGCCTTGCCCAGGCCAGTGGCAGTGCGACTATCTATGACGCGCACCACCCGCCCTCACTGGACTTAATTGACCAGTGCGTACATTGCGGGTTCTGCCTTCCCACCTGCCCAACCTATCTGCTCTGGAACGAGGAGATGGACTCCCCCCGAGGTCGCATTTACCTGATGAAAATGGGTGCGGAGAATGGCGTGGCGCGCATGGACGAACAGTTTGTCGGCCACTTCGATAAATGTCTTGGGTGCATGGCCTGCGTCACCGCCTGTCCTTCTGGCGTGCAGTACGGGAAGCTGATCGAAGCTACGCGTGCACAAATCGAGCGCAATTACCGGCGTCCATTTCTCGACCGTCTGTTTCGCAAGCTAATCTTCTCTGTCTTCCCGTATCCCAAGCGCCTGCGATGGCTGATGCTTCCTCTTTGGCTTTACCAGAGATCGGGATTGCGTTGGCTGATGCACAAGAGCGGCGTTCTGCGACTGCTCCCTTCGCGCCTGCGGTCCATGGAGTCGCTTCTGCCGGAGGTCCAGTTTCGTGCACTGTTCGCGACGACCCCGCCTCGGACCGTGCCGAAAGGCAAAACACGCTCACGAGTTGGTGTACTGCTCGGTTGCGTGCAACGCGTTCTTTTCAGCAATGCAAATGCAGCCACCATCCGCGTACTGGCCGCGAGTGGCTGCGAAGTAATCGTGCCGCCCGGCCAAGGGTGCTGCGGCGCCCTGATGGCGCACGCCGGACGCGAAGCGGAGGCTATGGATGCGGCACGGCGCATGATCGAGGTCTTTGAGCGCGCCGGAGTTGACACCATCGCCGTGAACTCCGGCGGTTGCGGTTCAACCATGAAGGAATACGCTCATCTGCTGCGTGACGATCCCGAGTTTGCTGGGCGTGCGACGGCCTTCGCGGCAAAGTGCCGAGACATCAGCGAACTCATCGCGGAACTTGGAATCGACGAACCGATTCATCCTGTCCACATGAAGATTGCCTATCAGGATTCCTGTCATCTGCAGCACGCGCAAGGGATCCGAACTCAGCCACGACAACTGCTGACTGCGATACCAGAGCTTACGGTGCTTGAACTTCCGGAGGCAGCGATTTGCTGTGGCTCTGCGGGTGTGTTCAACCTGCTTGAACCTGAGACGGCGCAGCAACTTGCCGACCGTAAAGCCCACCACGTCATCCACTCGGGCGCGCAGGCTTTGGTTTCGGCGAATCCAGGATGCCTTCTTCACATCGCGAGTGGACTCAAGAGAGCCGGCCACCCGCTACCGGTGTTTCATGTAATCGAAGTGATCGATGCGGCGCTCCGCTCGTCTTAATCCAAAAAGAGCTTTGCAATCGCGGGCTTGGTGACCTTGCTCATCGCGTTACGAGGAAGTTCTTTCAGTGTGAGCAGGCGCGATGGAATTTTATGAGCGGCAAGCCGCGCCTTCGCCCATGTGCGCAGGGCCTCCAGATCAAGTGAATGATCCTGACGCAACACAATCGCAGCGGCGACTCGCTCGCCCCATTCCGCGTCGTGAACTCCCACCACGGCGCAATCCGCAATAGAAGGATGCTGGCGGAGAACTTCCTCAATCTCCAGCGCCGATACCTTGTGTCCGCCTGTCTTGATGATGTCGATGCTCGTGCGTCCGAGAATGCGATATACGCCGTTCTCGACAAGCGCGGTATCACCCGTGCGGAACCAGCCATTGCGATAGGCCTCGCGCGTGGCGTCTGGCTTACCCCAGTATTCTTTGAAGACACTCGGTCCTCGAACCTCAATCTCTCCCGATGCCCCCGCCTCAACCACTTCGCCCGCTTCGTTCACGAGTTGCACATCCACAGAAGGCAATGGCGTTCCAACGCTTCCCGGAACGCGCGTGCCGTGCAGAGGATTGGATAGCGCCATGCCAATCTCCGTCATGCCATAGCGTTCAAGCAGAGTGTGCCCACTGATCTCTCTCCAACGTTCCAGCGTCGCGACAGGGAGCGCCGCTGAACCGGAAACCATCAACCGCATTCGTTTGCATCCGTCGCTGATCGCCTTTTTGTCCTCGGGCGAACTTCCCTCCCATGCTGCAATCAGCTTGGTGTACACAGTTGGAACGGCCATGAACAATGTCAGCGAACCTCTCGCAATGCGCTGCAAAACCGTGGCGACATCGAAGCGTGGCAGCATCTCACAGATGGCCCCGGACCACAGTGCGCAACTCACCACGTTGATGATTCCATGTACGTGGTGCAGCGGCAGGCAGAGCACAATGCGGTCATCCGCCTTCCACTCCCAGGCACTTACCAGCGTAGAAATCTGGGCTGAGATGATGTCGTGAGTAGTCACGACTCCCTTGGGCCGACTCGTGGTGCCGCTTGTATATAGAATCATCGCGCCCCTCTTTGGCGCGATTCGAGGAAGCGGAACCTCCTTGGACGCCACAGCCTCAGCGACAGAAATCGCTCGCACCTTTCGCGGACGTGCGAGCGGCATCAGATTCTCTTCTGCCGCAGTGTCGAAGACGATCGTTTCGGAGCGAGTGTCGTCGAGCAGATATTCGAGTTCAGGAGCGGGCGATCCGAGCGGGAGCGGGACCGCGATGCCTCCCGCGCGCCAGATACCCCACAGAACGGCGGTCCAGGAAAAACCCGGTGTTACCAGGAATGCCACTCGTTCTTCGCGAAGATCGGCCTTATCGCCAAGCAGTGCTGAGGCAATTCTTGCAGAGGAATCGAGCAGCTCGTCATAGCTAAACGAGCGTTCCGAGTCGAGGATCGCAGTTCGTCCACGATACTGCTCAGCACGCGCAACAATGGGTAGTTGGTTCTTATGAGTCGTCATAGGAGAACTTTGCCGCCGGAATGAGATTGTACTCGTTCCAGTGCAGACATCCATAATTTGCGTTCTGGCAACAGTGAGCAGGAGGTCGGCATCAACATCAGTCGCGGTACGGAGCAGATTGCTTTGTTCGCTCCAGGAGGATTGCCATGGCGGAGCGTGCGATACCACTTGCACCGATTCCAGTCCGCAGCAAACTGACGCCACAACAAATTACCGGATTCTGGGCCGCTTGGCTTGGGTGGACTCTGGATGGGATGGATTCGTTCATCTATGCGCTTGTGTTGGCTCCGGCCCTAACCGAACTGCTGCCGAAGTCTGGCATTGCCGGCACACCAGGAAACGTCGGCCTTGCTGGGTCAATCCTGTTCGCACTCTTTCTCATTGGCTGGGGTCTGTCGTTCATATGGGGTCCTATCGCGGACAGATATGGGCGCACTCGAGTGCTAGCGGCAACCATCTTTGTTTATGCCATTTTCACCGGTGCCGCGGCCTTGTCGCAGAGCGTCTGGCAATTGGCGATCTTTCGCTTGCTTGCGGGTATAGGAATTGGCGGCGAGTGGGCTTTGGCCGGAACCTATGTGGCCGAGGCCTGGCCGGAAGATCGGCGCAAAATGGGCGCGGGATACTTGCAGACTGGCTACTACGCCGGATTCTTTCTGGCCGCAGCTCTCAACTTCACGGTAGGCGCGCGTTTCGGTTGGCGTGCCATGTTCCTGTGCGGCATGGCACCCGTGGTGCTCGCGATCCTGATCACGCTTCGCGTGAAAGAACCAGAGCGCTGGCAGCAGAAGCAGAAGGTGCAGGCCATCAGTAAGCATGCTCCACTACGCACTATTTTCGTAGGAGCTTACCGCAAGAGAACTTTTGTGATGACCGCTTTGCTCACCGTCGCCATCATCGGGTTGTGGGCTGGAGCGGTCTACGAACCAACTGCTATCATCGCCCTCGCACGAAAAGAAGGAATGAGTCTGCCGCAGGCGGTGCGCACTGCATCGCTCGGCACGGGACTGCTGTCGATCGGCACGATCTTGGGATGCCTTGCCGTGCCGCCACTTGCAGAACGCTTCGGACGAAAGAAGACCCTGGCGCTTTACTTCCTGGGGATGTGCGTATGCATCGCGCTCGCCTTTGGCTGGGCTTTCTATCAGCCACACGGCTTGCGACCGTTCATCACGGTTCTTTTCTTCTTGGGGTTTTTCGGCGGCAACTTCGCGATTTTCAGCCTGTGGCTACCCGAGCTTTATAGCACTTCAGTACGTGCCACCGCTTTCGCATTCTCCACGTCCTTTGGACGCTTCATCGGCGCAGGCGCTAATTTCCTGATCGGCGGCATGGTTCGCAACATGGGAACACTCGGCAAGCCCGTCGCCTATACGAGCCTCGGGTTCGCCGTTGGATTGCTTCTTATACCCTCGGCAACGGAGACTCGTGGGGAACGCCTGCCCGAGTGATATGCGATTGGGATAGCTCCTCGGCCTCTACGATCATCGCCTCCAAGCTCAGTCTAATTCCTTCGGCCCAAAATGTCTTGTCCGTTGCATTGATGCCGAACGGTTCGAGAAGCTCGACAACGTTCTTCGTCGATCCAGAACGGAGCAGATCGAGATAGAGCGTTTCAAAGCGGTCGCCCAGGCGGGAGCGCTGGGCATACAGGCTTTGGGTTAGAAGCTCACCAAATGCGTATCCGTAAACGTAAAATGGACGATGGAAATGCGAGACGTATGACCATAGATGACTGGTGTCTTCATAGGTGAAGACTTCGCCTTCTTCCCCGTACAGCTCTTTCGCGGTAGTAAGCCAGAGCGTATCAAGCTCTTCCACTGAGAGCTTCGTGGGTTCCTTCCATTCGGAATATGCGGCATCCATTCCGTGTATTCGACGCTCGAAATTCGAGAATCCAATCTGCCGCACAACCGTGTTCAACATGCCCTCGATCTTTTGAGTAATCAGCGCGAGCAGCGCCGGGCGGTCTCCTTCTTGTGCGAGACGCTCTTTCACAAAGTTGAAGGTCGTCATCTCTCCGAACACGGAAGCCGTTTCGCAATAGGCTATCGGAGGATGAAACATAAGCGGCCCCTGCGCCACACCGGCCAGAATGCCATGAACGCCATGGCCGAGTTCGTGTGCCAAGGTCATCACGTCATGATTGGAGCCGAGGTAATTCAAGAACGTGAATGACTGCGGACGGTTCCCCGGAAGCACAAATGAGCAATTGAACGCCCCACCGCGTTTGCCCTTTGTGGCAGGTGCATCAATGCGCTTTGTCGAAATGAACTCTCGTATGACGCCGGCGAGCGTAGGGCTGAAACTTTCATAGGCCGCCAAAACAGTAGTCATTGCATGTTCAAAAGGCACGACCGTGGTGTCCGTGAACGGGAGGGGTGCGTTGCGATCGCACCATCTGAGCGTCTTCATTCCCAGCAGTTCCGCCTTCAGACGGTAGTAACGGCGCGCGAGCGGGGCAGCAAAGTCCTTTACTGCATCATGTAGCGCATTAACTACCGCGTCAGGAATGCGATTCGACTTATTTCGCCCCTCCATCGGGTTGCGGTAATTCCGCTCCTTGCACTCAACAGCTCCCTTTCCAACGATGACATACAGCGTCTGTGCAGAATACTTGGCAAAGTATCCTCCCAATCCATCGTTGACCAATTTCTGAACTTCCGCACGCTGTGCGGCATCCTTCGAGTTGGTGAGAATGTCGAGCATCTCAGTGATGTTCTTCTTCTCTCCTTGATGATCGAACCGGAGATCTGCCTCGCATTCATCAAAGAACTCATCCCATGAGTCAGGACCGAACGGAGCACGCTTTGTAAGAGCCGCCTCCACCGGTTCGCTCAGGAGGTGCGGTTTGAACAGCCGGAGTTGCTCAATCCACGGACGATGTCTGTTTACGATATCGTCGCGCATGTACAAGGCTTCAAGTACACCATCCTCGATCGCCACCAGTTCCAATTCGAAGAACGTCAGGTGTTCGCCCTGAGCCTGGCTCATCGCTTGCTGCGCATGAGCCATCTTGGCCTTCACCGCTTCGTTAGTTACGTCCAGGCTTTGCTGAAGAGAAAGGTAAATCATTACCTTTCCTCCCAGCATCTCCAGTTCCGAATATTCGGTGATCGCGTTGCCCAGCGTGTCGGCCAGCTTTCCCTTGTGGTCTGAGCGGAACTTCTCTGCTTTCGCGCTGAATTCCGCGAGGTCCGCGTCAATCTGCGGATCGTCAATACCAGAGTAGATCGAGCTCAAATCCCAGCGGGCGTTGCTGTCGACACCATGATTGTTAGCCATGAATCCTTCCATCGATTGCTGATTACCAAAGGGAAAATCTTGGACCTGAGCTTCCGCCCGCTCCCCAACATCGCAAGAAGTCTCGCGAATGAAATCTGGTTAACGTTCTAGAACGGGATATCGTCGTCCGTGATTTCTGTGGCACGGGATGGCGCGGACTCAAATTCGTTAGAGCCGCTCTGGTCGAAATCGCTGCCACGTGAGGAGCCGCGGCTGCCACCCTCTTCGCTGCGTCCGCCCCCGAGGAGGACCAGGTCGCTGGCATTGACATAGGTCATGTAACGCTTCTGACCACTCTGTTTATCGTCCCAGCTATCGGTGCGCAGGCTGCCCTCGATGTAAACAGTACGGCCCTTCTTTAGATACTCGCTTGCGATCTCGGCCAGGCGCGCCCAGCAGGTCACGTTGTGCCACTCGGTCTTGTCCTGCCAATTGCCGTCCTTGTCCTTGTAGCGATCGTTGGTGGCCAAAGTGAATTTTGCGACGGCAGTGCCGCCACCGGTGTGTTTCAATTCCGGGTCTTTGCCGAGATTACCAATCAGGATGACCTTGTTTACGCTCTTTGCCATGTTTGCTCTCTTTCTTCTGTCCGCCGGTGATTTGGCTTGTCGTTCACCCTCAGCCCCCAAGGATGCTAATCACTTCGCGGATTTCCTTTGTTCAAAATTCCATCTTAAACACACATGCGAGTATAGACGGTTCTTGACCGAGCTTCTAGCTGCTCAAAGAAGGGTGGATCTGGCTTCTCTCTCCAAAAGTACTGCTTTTCGGAAGAGAGTATTGGAATTTTGCAAAATGAGGCACACTCCCGCTCAGGAAGAAGATAGGAGCTGCTCAGACAGTTCAGTTTTCGGAGTGCTTCCTGAACTTCAGCGACTATTTTCGGGGATGACCTCCAGGGGAAGGAACACGGAAAAGCAGGTTCCCGAGCGTCCTGGCCGTATCGAGCTATGAATTTTCAGAGTTCCACTGTGTTTCTGGATGACGGTTCGCGAAACCCAGAGCCCAATTCCGGTTCCCAATTCACCCTTGGTAGTGTAAAACGCCTGGAAGAGTTGTGAACGGTGCTCTGGCGATATTCCGGGACCGTTGTCAATGACGGCTATTCGTACCCCCAGTGCCCCGGTATCCCAGCGCCTTACCTTCCGCACACTGATGCCAAGCTTGTCTCCGGTGGTAGCTAAAGCATCCATCGCGTTGACAATGAGATTGGAAAAAACCTGTCGTAACTCGCCCGGCGAGCCCACTATCGCGCCTTCGTAACGGTACTTTCGCACCACCTCGACTCCGAGCGTCTTCGTCTTGCGCTGGTAAAGGGTGAGCACATTGTCGATTAGTTGAGTGACCTTCACAGGCTCGCGACGGTCCGGGGCGCCCCGCTGCATGCCTAACGTCAACTTCGTGATCTCGGACACTCGCTTGAGTTCTTCCGAGGCACTGTCAACCAGTGTTTGCGCGTCGGCGTTGAGTTCAACCGTATTTCGCAGCAAGTAGAGAAGGTTTCCGATTGACTCAAGCGGATTGTTGATCTCGTGAGCGACTGTCGTCGCCATGCGGCCCGCCAGCGCGAGTTTCTCGGCCTTGCGTAATGCCTCCTCTGCGCGCTTCAGTTCGCTGATGTCTCGCGCAATTGTGGAAGCTCCCAGTAATTGTCCTTCTCCATCTCGAATTGGGGATATGGTCAGGGCAACATCAATCTTGCGGCCGTCCTTGGCTACCCTGACTGTCTCAAAGTGAAGGATCCGCTCCCCTCGCTTGAGACGTCCGAGAATATGAACTACCTCATCAGGACGGTCAGGCGGCAGAAGCTTCGCGATTAGCTCACCAATCATTTCCTGGCGGCTGTATCCGTACATCATTTCCGCAGCGTGGTTCCAGCTTGTGACAGTTCCGTCCAGCGTCTTGCTGAGAATGGCATCGGAGGAGTCTTCAATAATAGCGGCCAACAACGCCTGGCTGGGTAGGTCGGCAGGTGTTTCTTGCCCGATCACCGGCCGTTCAGTTTTGGGGGCTACATGGGAGAGAATCTCATCCAGCGCCGTTATGAGGGCTTCCGGTCCCTGTCCCTTTCCGACAATATGATCAGCGTACCCGAGGGCTTCGTGAGCGTTCGTGGTACCGGAAAACGAAACAATGGGGACATAGGGCTTCAGCCGCTTCATCGATGCCGCGATACCCGCTGCCGTCGCTCTTCCCAAGAGGTGATCGGTTACTACCACGTCGACGTCGTGAAACCGGAATAGCTCCATTCCTTCATCGCCGTTGGTGGCGCTCAGCGCCCTGTAGCCGACGCTCTCCAGCACCCGCTTGCGCAGTTGCAAGCCCGCCAACTCATCATCAATCAGCAGGATCGTACAATTTGTCCGCCCAGATGGTGCCATGAGCTCCTTTGTGACACGCGTGAATAGTTGGATGCACGGAGCTCGTAACGAGACTCTGCTTTGGGGCAACGATCTGCATATAGCTACAAATCCTGAAGATGCGCTACCTCCGACTCGGGAGATGTCATTCTTGACGGCGACGAAGTCGATAAATTGTGCAGACTCGCCTGGAGAGTTCCAGCTATCTGAGGGCCGCGCGGAAAACAACGCTTTGCGCAGTTCTGCCGACTACTTCGTCGCGAGCAACTCGGTCTACCACAGCACTGCTCCGCGCTCTTCAGAGAGATCCTGCCGATCAGGCAGAAGAGCTCCGCTAGTCGGTTCTGACGCTGTATTGTGCCAACTGGAATCGTTACGTTCGAAGTGTTACAGACTGCTCATTTAGTCCTTCAGCCAACGTGCGTGTGATGCGTTCACTCAGAACGCAGTTTCCGTAGTATTGAATTTTCGGGAGTATTCCAGAGTGAGTCAGGACACCGGCTGTCTGTGGAGGACAGACCACGGCTGTGCGATTCACAACCGTCAGCGCGATCTCCCCTAGCCGCCGGAGTTCCTTCCTCACGAACACGTGATGAGCGGCACCGATATGTCCCGCTCAAAGGACACACTGAAGCACGAATCTGGGATTCCCAGTTGGGTCCAATGATCGTACCGAGGAATGAAGGGAAAGCTGGGAAGTTGAACAAATAAATGGCTCCCCTTCCTCACCTCATATAGAACTCTTTGCCTCTCTCCCTCCCCAGAACTGAAGGCTCTTTTCAAGGAATTGACTGTCCTGAATTCCAGCCAGGAGGCACTCTCATGCCTAACAGTCTGAAAGGGGCTCGACCTGACACCTCAAGCCTATCCTCAATCCCGGAGATGGTTGGCATCTATTCGCGGTACTCGAATGACGAATTGCAACGGCAAGCGTCGATCGAGGATCAGATCCGGCAGTGTATGGATTGTGCCCGCGAAAAGGGATGGATCGTGCATCCGGACTATGTGCGATCTGATGCTGGTTCTTCTGGTGAAACTCTCGCAACCAGGTCTGGGCTGATCTCCCTGATCGAAGATGCTGAAAAGAGTCGCCCGATCGATGGCATAGTGATCGACGACACATCTCGTTTCGGCCGAA
>Ga0181516_10003466_pt1 | contig 10521 bp, 9 predicted proteins | sample PEATcosm2014_Bin_25_FD_121104 | JGI IMG/M metagenome (GOLD analysis project Ga0181516, IMG submission 121104) | Peatland microbial communities from MTU Mesocosm Facility, Houghton, MI, USA - PEATcosm2014_Bin01_10_metaG | ecosystem: Environmental > Terrestrial > Soil > Wetlands > Peat | place...
GCGGCAAAGGTTCCGGCTGCTTGGCTGCCGGCAAGACCAAAGGCGCGCGCCATGGTATCGGCATCGAAATCGAGCAGCGAGCCGACAGCGGCGGCGGCGCCGAACGGGCCGAAGATGCCCGGCCCATGCCAACCCCGCGCGCGGAATACCGGGTAGTCGGTGCCGATGCCGACCCGTGTCGTGACTTCGCAGCCTGCGGCGACGGCCACCAGAAGATCGCGCCCCGAACAACCATCGCGCTCGGCGATCATCAGCGCCGGGGGAACGATTTCCGGGGTGACGTGGGTCATGGTCGCGCGATGCGCGTCGCACATCGTGGTCGCTGTTATGAGATAGGCGTTGAGCAGGGTCGCTCCGGCAAGCGACAGACGTTCGCCTCCGATCACGCTCGACTCACTGCCTTGCGCCAGCGCCGACGCGAGCGCCGCCATCTGCCCGGTTTCCTCGCCCTGACCGCCGGATACGGCGCAAGCGAGCGCATCCAAAATGAGGTTCTTGCAATGCTCGCGAACCCGCTGCGGAAGATCCTCATAGCGCAGGGTGGCGGCGAAATTTGCCAGCACTTGCGTTGCTTCCGCGGCCATATCGGTCTCCTGTCCCGGACAATCGGCGAAGGGTAGCGGTTGGCCGGCCAAAGGCAATCGGCCCTACGGTCTTGTAGCCGCCCTAGCGGAGCGCCTAAAAGCGTCGTCCGCCGACGCTTCGCACGCGGCAACCGGAAGACTTGCATGCGGCCGAGCCGCCGACAGCCTGATGAACTGCGCCCCGTTTCGCTCGAGCGCGGCGTGGTGAAATACGCGGAAGGCTCCTGCTTCGTGAAATTCGGCGACACCCATGTGCTGGTCACCGCCACGCTCGAGGATCGCCTGCCGCCTTGGCTCAAGGGCCAGGCGCGCGGCTGGATCACGGCCGAATACGGCATGCTGCCGCGCGCCACGCTCGAACGCACGCGGCGCGAGGCTTCGACCGGCAAGCAGAACGGCCGCACGGTTGAGATTCAGCGCCTGATCGGCCGCAGCCTGCGCTCGGTGGTCGATCTCAAAGCGCTTGGCGAGCGGCAAATCACCATCGATTGCGACGTCATTCAGGCCGACGGCGGCACCCGCACCGCCTCCATCACCGGCGCCTGGATCGCGCTCTATGACTGCCTCGCCTGGATGAAGACACGGCAGATGATCGAGATGGAGGTGTTGCGCGACCATATCGCGGCGATTTCCTGCGGAATCTGTTCGAACGAGCCGGTGCTCGATCTCGATTATGCCGAGGATTCGCAAGCCGACACCGACGCCAATTTCGTTCTCACCGGCAAGGGCAATATCGTCGAAATCCAGGCCACCGCGGAAAAGACGCCGTTCTCGGAAGAGCAATTCGCGGCGCTCTTGGCGCTGGCGCGCAAGGGTATCGGCAAGCTCGTTGACTTGCAGAAGATGGCGGTGATGTGAGCAAGCCGGGGCACCGCCGCATTGCGGGCCGTCTCGTCATCGCGACCCATAACCCCGGCAAGCTCGCCGAAATGCGTGAATTGCTTGCGCCTTACGGCATCGACGCCATATCGGCGGGAGAGCTCCAATTGAAAGAGCCCGACGAGACCGGAATGACGTTTCGCGACAATGCGCGCATCAAGGCCCAGGCGGCAGTCGGAGCCGCCGGACTCCCCGCTTTTGCCGACGATTCCGGGCTGGCGGTCGATGCCCTCGACGGTGAGCCCGGAATTCATTCGGCGCGCTGGGCCGGTCCCGACAGAGATTTCCAGCGCGCCATGGAGACGATCGAGGAGAAGCTCGCCGAGCGCCGCGCCAACACGCCAGATCGCCGCAAGGCGGAGTTCGTGTCGGCGCTTTGCGTCGCTTGGCCGGACGGCCACACTGAGGAGTTCGAGGCCCGCGTCGCCGGCACACTGGTTTGGCCGCCGCGCGGCGACAAGGGCTTTGGCTATGATCCAATCTTCCTGCCGGACGGCCACGAACGCACCTTCGGCGAGATGTCGAGCGAGGAAAAGCACGGCTTACCGCCGCACGGCAGTGGTTTGTCGCATCGCGCCCGTGCCTTCCTGACGCTTGCGGAGGCCTGCCTTGGACAGCCCTGAACAGGATTTCGGCGTCTACATTCATTGGCCGTTCTGCCTGTCGAAGTGTCCCTATTGCGACTTCAACAGCCATGTGCGGCGGGAGCCGATCGACGAACCGCGATATGTGCGTGCCTTCGCCGCCGAAATAGCGGCCACGGCCGCGCGCGCACCTGGGCGAACAGTGTCGACGATTTTCTTCGGCGGCGGCACGCCGTCGCTGATGCGGCCGGCGACGATCGCCGGCGTGCTCGATGCCGTGGCAAAGCATTGGCGGATCGCGCCTGACGCCGAAATCACGATCGAGGCCAATCCGACCAGTGTCGAGGCCACCCGCTTTCGCGGCTACCGCACGGCCGGCGTCAATCGCGTCTCGCTTGGCGTGCAGGCACTCGACGACCGCGCCTTGGCCGAGCTCGGGCGATTGCATTCGGCGCGTGAGGCGCTTGACGCTGTCGGCATCGCACGCACGGTGTTCGACCGCTATTCGTTCGACCTGATCTATGCACGGCCGCGGCAACGGCCGGATGAGTGGGCGAGTGAGTTGCGCACTGCGCTGGCCGAGGCCGGCGAGCATCTCTCGCTCTACCAACTGACCATGGAGCCGGAAACGCCGTTTTTCGCGCTGCATGCGGCCGGAAAATTGCAGCTGCCCGACGAGGACACCGCGCGCGCATTCTACGACACGACCCAGGACGTCTGCGCGGCGCACGGCCTGCCGGCCTACGAGATATCCAATCACGCGCGGCCCGGCGGCGAATGCCGGCATAACCTCGTTTACTGGCGCAGCCACGAATATGCTGGAATTGGCCCCGGTGCGCACGGCAGGCTCGATATCGACGGTGACCGCCATGCCGTCGCGACCGAGAAACGGCCTGAGGTCTGGCTGAACTTGGTCGAAACGCAGGGGCACGGCGTCGTCACCGACGACGTGCTGACTCGCGAGGACCGATCCGATGAATTCTTGCTGATGGGGCTGCGGCTCGCCGAGGGCATCGATATCGAGCGCTACGTCACGGTCGCCGGCCGCTTGCTCGATCCGGCCCGCATCGCCATGCTGCATGAGCACGGCCTCATCGAAACCACCGCCACCGGCCGCTTGCGGGTTACCTTGCCGGGCTTTCCTGTGCTCGACGCGGTCGTTGCCGACCTTGCCGCATAGCGATTTCCGCCGTCTAATTTTAATAAGCTAGCTTATCTTTTACGTGACCGCCTGCGATAGTAGCCGTGCAATCTTTGCGGCTTTTGCCGGAAGAGCGGAGATTTTGGCGAAGGTCGCAGCTAATTAATAAGCTAGCTTACATTCCCGATGCCGATGCACCGAAGCTTTTCGGTGCGGGGGAAACAACTTGTGGGCCAGCCGCCGCTACGCGAAGTACGGCGAGGCCGCGTTCGTTGCTGCCGTCCGCCTTGAACCGGAACAGGCCGTCAATCCCCGAAAAGCCGGAGGGGTTCGTCAAAACCTGCGTCGAAAATCGCTGCGGACCCTGGGTTTTCACCAAGGCGGCGATCAGAGCGACGGCGTCGTAGGACAGCGTCGCGGTGCGGACCGGATCCTGCCCGTAGCGGGTACGGTAGCGGGCGGCAAAATTGCGGTAGCCGATCCCATCGGGCGCCGCATACAAGCCGCCGTCAAGCGCAGGCGTCGCGAAAATGCGGGGATCGTCCCATAGCCCGGTGCCGAGAAGCTGTAGCCGTTTGATATTGACGCCGTCGGCGATCACCGCCTGGATCACGTCCGGCACGGCGTCGCCGCCGTCGGCGATGAACAGGGCGTCGGCGCGCGCCGAGGCCTGGGTGACATTACGGATCGGTCCCGCCATGGCGGCCTTGTCGTGAGGGTAGCGCTCAAGCGCGACAATCTGGTCGCCAGTGCGCCGCGCCACGGCCTGTTTGAAGGCCGCTTCGACCACGGTGCCGTATGGATTGTCGGGAATCAAAGCCGCGTAGGAGTGTTTCCCGGTCGAAGTCGCGTATTGCACGATGCGCTCGACGTCGGATTCCGGCAGGAAACTCAATAGATAGACGCCGCTCGAGGCGACATTGGCGTCGGTCGAAAAGGCAATCACCGGCACATTACGCTGCCGCGCCACTTGGCCGACGAAGCTGACCGATTGCGCAAACAGGGGCCCGAGAATGATCTCGGCGCCCTCGTCGAGCGCCTGCTGGGCGCCGGCCCGGGCCGTCTCAGCGGTGCCGCCATCGTCCTTGACCAGGAGCTGAATGTTCGGAGTGCTGAATTCAGCGATTGCCATTTCCGCGGCATTACGCATGGCCTGACCGGCAACGCCGGCATTGCCTGGCGCCGTCAAAGGCAGGATCAAAGCCGCCTTGACCTGGCCGGTGCCGATGGTCGCGCCTTGGGACCCTGGCGCGCCCTGCGGCGCCGCCGTTGCCGGGTTGGAAGAGAAATATTGGGAGCTACCCGAGCAGCCAGCCAACAGCGTGCCGGCGCTGGCAAGCAGACCGACAATCGACTGGCGACGGGTTGCAAGATGTTGCATCAGATCGGCCGCCGACGCCGGAATCAGCACTTGCGCGGACACGGCGGTTCTCCCCACGGCGCAACTTCGAAGACAGGCTCTGGCGCCGACGCCATTTAAGGCTACGGCAATGGGACATATTGGCGGCGAATGGTTAACTAAATGAATAAGATAAGGAATTCGGCGCGATCATGACGGCCGCTCGGTCCGGCGCTACACTGGCGTGATGAGGCAACAATTTCGCAATCCAGCGCGGCAGGATGACGGCGCAGGACGGCATTTTTCCGTCGCCGGCCAGCCGATCGCCGCGGCAAGGCTGGTGCCCGGACTGCATATCGTGGCAACGCCGATCGGCAATCTCGGGGATATCACGTTGCGGGCGCTCGGCGCGCTCGCCGGCGCCGATCTGATCGCGTGCGAGGACACCCGCGTCACCCGCAAACTGCTCGACCGCTACGCCATCGCAACGCCGCTGACACCCTATCATGAGCACAACGCGGCGAAGGCGCGGCCGGTCCTGTTGCGGCGGCTCGCCGAGAACGCCGCCATCGCGCTCGTCTCCGATGCCGGCACGCCGCTCATTTCCGATCCCGGATACAAGCTCGTGCGCGAAGCCGCGGCGGCCGGCCACACGGTCACGGCGCTGCCCGGGGCGTCGGCGCTACTGGCCGGTTTGAGTGTCGCCGGGCTGCCGACCGATCAATTTTTGTTCGCCGGATTCTTGCCGCCGAAAGAAGCCGCGCGCCGCGCCCGCATTGCCGAGCTTAGCTGGATTCCGGCGACGCTGGTCTTGTTCGAAACCGGGCCGCGCCTTGCCGCGACGCTGCTCGACCTCGCCGCCGGCCTCGGCCAAGACCGCGAGGCCGCGATGTGCCGTGAGCTCACCAAGCTGCATGAGGAAGTCCGTCGCGGCGATCTGGCAACACTGGCCAAGGCATTTGCCGACGCCGAGCCGCGTGGCGAGATCGTTCTGGTCGTGGCGCCGCCGCCGGCGCCGCAGCAGACGAGCGCCGCCGAAACCGAAACGCTGCTGCGCCAGGCGCTAGGTCGCGTATCGCTCAAGGATGCAGTCGGCGAAGTCGCCGACGCCACCGGCCTGCCGCGACGCGAAGTTTACCAGCGTGCGCTCGTGCTGGCGAAAGAAGGCAAACATGGCGCATCGCGCTAAACCGCTAAAGCCGGTGAAATCCGCACCGCGGCCGGAGCGGGTCGCGGCGTTCCAGCTCGGCCTCTCGGCGGAGAGCCGCGCCGCCATGATTCTGATCGCCAAGGCTTACCGCATCGTCGCACGGCGCTGGAAAACCCCGTTCGGCGAAATCGATATCGTCGCCCGCCGCCGCCGTTCGCTGGTCTTCGTCGAGGTCAAGGCGCGCGCCACCACCGAGGACGCGGCGGAAGCAGTGACCGAGCGCAATAAAAGCCGCATCGTCGGCGCGGCCGAATTTTGGCTGGCGTCGCATCCCGACGACGTCAACGCCGAGATCCGCTTCGATGTGATCCTGGTCGCGCCCGGCAAGATGCCGCGCCATGTCGTCAATGCTTTCGACGCGACACGCTGAATGGCTTATCTCACCGTGGCGATCCCGGCAGAAATTGCGTAGAGCTAGCCCATGAGCCTCAACGTCGCCGTCCAAATGGATCCAATCGAGCGGATCAATATCCGCGGCGATTCCACTTTCGCGCTGCTCTTGGAAGCACAGGCGCGCGGCTATCCGCTGTCCTATTATACGCCGGATCAGCTCGCGATGCGCGACGGCAAGGTATCTGCGACGGTACGGCCGGTTGCCGTGCGCGATAAGGCCGGCGATTACTTCACGCTGGGCGAGCCGCGGCGCACAGCCCTCGACGCATTCGACGTCGTCTTGCTGCGGCAAGACCCGCCGTTCGATCTCGCCTACATCACTTCGACCCACATGCTCGAGCGCATCCAGCCGAAGACACTGGTGGTCAACGATCCGGCGCATGTCCGCAACGCGCCGGAGAAAGTCTTCGTCACCGAATTTCCCGATCTGATGCCGCCGACGCTGATCACCCGCGACCTCGATACCATCAAGAAATTCCGCGCCGAGCATGGCGACATCGTGATGAAGCCGCTGTACGGCAAAGGCGGCGAGGCGGTGTTCCGCCTGGCGCCCGAGGACCTCAATTTCGGTTCGCTCTACGACCTATTCGCCGTGACCTTCCGCGAGCCGTGGGTGGTGCAGAAGTTCCTGCCCGCGGTGAAAGAGGGCGATAAGCGCATCATCCTGGTCGACGGCGAATTCGCCGGCGCCGTCAATCGCGTGCCGGCGCCGGACGATCTGCGCTCCAACATGGTGCGCGGCGGCGTACCCAAGGCGACCGATCTGACCCCACGCGAGCGCGACATCTGCGCGCGGCTCGGCCCGGCCTTGCGCGAGCGCGGCCTGCTGTTTGTCGGCATCGACGTGATCGGCGATTATCTCACCGAGATCAACGTCACCTCGCCGACCGGCATCCGTTCGATCAAGACGCTCGGCGGTGCCGATATCGCGGCGCTGATCTGGGACAAGATCGAGAAAAAGCGCAAGTAGCCGCGGCATGCTTCAACGCCGTGCGACTGCCGAACGCCAATAGATTGCGCCATCACGCCGGTGCGGGCGATGCCGCGCCGATCGGCTTGGCCGAGGGTTTCCGCACCGTCAGCACCAGTCCTGCCGCGACCAGGCACAGCGCACCCGCGACGAAGAAGGCCGGCAGATAGGTCGAAAACTCCGTTCGTACTAAGCCGGCGCCGAACGCTGCACTGGCGGCGCCGAGTTGGTGCCCGGCGAAGACCCAGCCGAACACCATGCCGGCTTTTTCGGGGCCGAAGCGATCGGCCGTCAGCTTCACGGTTGGCGGCACGGTCGCAATCCAGTCGAGGCCATAGAACACGGCGAACAGCGACAGCCCATAGAAAGTGAAATCGGTGAACGGCAGATAGAGCAGCGAAAGGCCGCGCAGGCCGTAGTACCAGAACAGCAGCCAGCGATTATCGATCCGGTCGGACAGCCAGCCGGACCCGATCGTGCCGAAAAAATCGAAAAACCCCATCATGGCGAGCACGCTCGCGGCGGTGACGGCCGCCAAGCCGTAGTCGTGGCACAGCGTGATGAAATGGGTTTGGATCAAGCCGTTGGTGCTGCTACCGCAGACGAAGAACGTGCCGAACAACACCCAGAAGATCGGCACCCGGGCTGCATCCTTGAGCACGTAGATCGGCGCCATCAGCAACGACACGAGACCGACACCTTCGGCCGGCGCCGGCGTGATGTTGGTTTCGCCGTAGAGCGGCAGGTTGAGATCGCTTGGCCGGTCGCGCATCAGCAGGAACACGACAAGCGCGACACAACCCAGCATGCAGGAAATGAAAATAAGAGCTGCGCGCCATCCGTAACGCGTGGTGATTTCCGCAATCAGCGGCAGAAACACCAACTGACCGGTGGCGCTGCTTGCTGCAAGCATCCCCATGACCAAGCCACGGCGATGATTGAACCATCGGGTCGCAACAGTCGCCGCGAACACCATCGCGGTGAGCCCAGTGCCGATGCCGACGACAACACCCCAGAGCAAGACGAGTTGCCACACCTGCGTCATGGCCAAGGATGCGAGCAAGCCGCCCGCGATCAGCGCCATGGCGACTATGACGACCCGGCGGACGCCGAAGCGATTCATGAATGCCGCGGCGAACGGGCCGAACAATCCAAACAGCATGATGCGCAGCGCCAGCGCCGAGGAGATTTGCGCATTGTCCCAGCCGAATTCGTGCTCAAGCGGCACGATCAACACGCCCGGCGTGCCCATCGCGGCCGCCGTAACCAACAGGGTGAAAAAGGCAACGCCGACCACCACCCAGCCGTAGTGGATGTCGCGCCGAGCCAGGTTCGCGGCCAATGCTTTGGACGCCATGATGCTTTATCCGGTTGCGACGGCCGCGGTTAGATGATGGCCGTCATTATCAGCTTGCCTATTCATGACGATCATCATATAAGATGTCAAGGCAGCGGTTGCATAGCCGCGGTGCGCCGCAAGACACGTCATGAGACCTAACCCGCAAGAGTGAGCCAATGCGCGTAAGCCGGCAAAAGGCTGTCGAAAACCGCGAACGCATTATCGATGCGGCGGGCGCGCTGTTTCGCGAGAAGGGATTCAACGGCATCGGTGTCGCCGACATCATGAAGGCGGCCGACCTGACCCACGGCGGCTTCTACGGCCATTTCGCCTCTAAAGACGACCTGGTGGCGCAAGCGAGCCGGCGGGCGATGGCGCGTGCCGCCACGAATTGGGGAAAAGTCACCGCCGATGCGCCGCGAAATCCGTACGCAGCGCTGCTCAATCACTATCTCTCGCCGCGCCATCGCGATGATCCGGGACAGGGTTGCGCATTCGCGGCGCTCAGTGGCGACGCCGTGCGTTGCGGCAAGCCGGTGCGGGCGGCCTTCGCCAGCGGCTTGGAGCCGCTCATCGAGGTCATCGCCAAAGCGATTCCCGGACGGTCAAAGGCAATGCGGCGGCGCAAGGCTGTCGCCGCAGTGGCCGAACTGGTGGGAGCATTGATTCTCGCCCGCGCCGTCGACGACGCAGCCCTATCCGAAGAGATCCTCAGCGCGGCGCGGCAAGAATTGCTGGAGGCCGCCGAGCGCTAGAGGCGCAACTCAAAGCATTTGTTCCCTAAATGTTCTTGACGTTCTGAAAAGTCACGCTACTCTGGGTTATGCCGGTACAGGGCTAGGTTGTCCCAGGGGCTGAGATGGTTCAGCGCGTCTCAACGGTTGCGTTCGAGGGCATCGAGGTCTGGACCGTCGACGTTCAGGTGCAGATCGCGCCGGGGTTGCCGGCTTTCACCATTGTCGGGCTGCCCGACAAAGCGGTTTCGGAGGCGCGCGAACGGGTCCGGTCGGCGCTGATCGCATCCGGCCTTGCCTTGCCGGCGCGCCGCATCACCATCAATCTCGCGCCCGCCGATCTGCCCAAGGAAGGCAGTCATTACGATCTGCCGATCGCGCTTGGGCTGATGGCTGCAATCGGCGCCATTCCGCACGACGCGCTGGCCGGCTTCACGGTTCTGGGCGAGCTCGGCCTCGACGGCTCCCTGACGGCCGTCGCCGGCGTTCTCCCCGCCGCCATCGGCGCCAATGCGCGCGGCGAGGGCTTGATGTGTCCGGCGGCATGCGGGCCGGAGGCGGCTTGGGCGAGCCCCGAAATCGAGATCATCGCGGCGACGTCGCTCATCCAGCTCGCTAATCATTTCAAGGGCACGCAGGTGTTGTCGCGGCCGCAGCCGAAAATCCTCGAAGCCGCCGGGCCGGGGCTCGATCTCGCCGACATCAAAGGCCAGGAAAGCGCCAAGCGCGCGCTCGAAGTGGCCGCGGCCGGCGCTCACAATCTTCTCATGGTCGGACCGCCCGGCGCCGGCAAATCGATGCTGGCGGCGCGATTGCCGTCGATCCTGCCGCCGCTGGCGCCCGCCGAACTGCTCGAAGTGTCCATGGTCGCCTCGGTCGCCGGCGAGATCGAAGGCGGCGCGCTCACCAATCGGCGGCCGTTCCGCGCGCCGCATCACTCCGCCAGCATGCCGGCTCTGGTCGGCGGCGGCTTGCATGCGCGGCCGGGCGAAGTCTCGCTGGCGCATCACGGCGTGCTGTTTCTCGACGAACTGCCGGAATTCCAGCCGCAGGCCCTCGACTCGCTGCGTCAGCCGCTGGAGACCGGCGAGGTTTCGATCGCACGGGCTAATCATCGTGTCACCTATCCGGCGCGCTTCATGCTGGTCGCAGCGATGAATCCGTGCCGCTGCGGGCGCGCCAACGAAGCCGGCTTCACCTGCCGCCGCGGCCTCAATACGCGCTGCACCGCCGATTATCAGGCGCGCATTTCGGGTCCGCTGATCGACCGCGTCGATCTGCACATCGAAGTCCCGGCGGTGACCGCGGCCGATCTCATCCTGCCGCCGCCGGCCGAAGGCAGCCGCGA
>Ga0181516_10003468_pt1 | contig 10516 bp, 8 predicted proteins | sample PEATcosm2014_Bin_25_FD_121104 | JGI IMG/M metagenome (GOLD analysis project Ga0181516, IMG submission 121104) | Peatland microbial communities from MTU Mesocosm Facility, Houghton, MI, USA - PEATcosm2014_Bin01_10_metaG | ecosystem: Environmental > Terrestrial > Soil > Wetlands > Peat | place...
CGGCGGGTGGAACGATGTGATCGCCTTCGACACCGGCCCCGGCAACATGGTGATGGACGCGCTGATGCGGTCGGAGTTCGGCAAGCCATTCGACCGCAACGGAGCTGTCGCTGCCGGCGGCGCCGTGCTGGGAGAGGTTTTCAGCGAGCTCTGGCGTGAGCCGTACTTTGCCGCGCCGCCGCCTAAATCCTGCGGGCGCGAGCAGTTTGGCGAGGCGTATGCCCAGCGGCTGCGGAAGCTTGCAGGGAGAGCGAGCGGTGGGGACCTGATGGCCACGGCGATGTTTCTGACTTCCACCTCCATTCTGGAGGCGATCTCGACCTTCTGCGTGCCGCACTTCGCGCAGCACGCACCGGGTGTTGCGCGGACCGAACTCATCGTGGCGGGCGGCGGCACGCGCAACCGCACGCTGATGTCGCTGCTGAGTGAAGGGCTCGCCGACCTGAACATCTCTCTGGCGCCCACCGACTCGCTGGGCATTCCTGCGCAGGCGAAGGAGGCCGTCGCCTTTGCGCTGCTGGCGTGGCTCACCATCCAAGGCCTGCCCGGCAATATCCCCTCCGCCACCGGCGCGGAGCGCGCGGTCGTCCTTGGCAAGGTCTCACTCGGATGAGAGTGCCCGTCCGCATCGCCGCGTCTCTGCTTCTCTGCGTGGCGCTCGCCTCTTGCCACACCGCACCGCGTCCACCTGGCACGCTTGTTGTCCTGATTGAGAGCAGCCCCAATAATCTTGATCCGCGCCAGGGCACGGACGCGCAGTCCGAGCGGGTCGGCGGGCTGATCTTCGATGCGCTGGTGAAGAAGGACGAGCACTACAACCTGGCTCCCTGGCTGGCCACCCGCTGGGAGCAGCCCGATCCGCTGACCTGGGTCTTCCACCTGCGCGACGGCGTGCGGTTCCAGGATGGGCGGCCGCTGGAGGCCGCGGACGTGGTGTGGACCATTCAGAGCCTGACCAATCCCAAACTCGCGGGTCTGGTCACATCCAAGAGCGGGGCCTTCAGCAACGTGGACCAGGTGAGCGCGCGCGACCGCCTGACCGTGGTGCTGCACACGCGCCAGCCGGATGCGGCGCTGCTCTTCAACATGAGCGACGGGCTGTTCGGCGTGGTGCCGCGCGGCGCGGGCAGCGACTTTGGGCTGCACCCGGTTGGGTCCGGCCCCTACCGCTTCGTCAGCCAGGTGCAGGACAAGGAGGTGGTGCTGGAGCGATTTGCGCAGAGCTGGAGCGCCAATGTCCCCGTCAACGGCCAGCGCCCGCACCCGGAGATCCAGCGAGTGCAGTTCAACGTGGTGCCGGACACCATCACCAGCGCGCTGGAGCTGCAGAAGGGCTCCGCCGATGCCGAGAGCAATGTGCTGACGCCGGATATGGTGTATGCGCTCCGCGATACGCCCGCTATTGAGGCCTCGCACGGGCCCGGCTCCAATGCCTGGTACCTGAACTTCAACTGCGACGACCCCACCCTGCGCGACAAGCGCGTGCGCCAGGCGATAGCGTTGGCGATGGATCGGCAGCCGATCCTGGATGCGCTGTGGCGCGGCCATGCGCTGCTGGCGACCTCCCTGCTGCCGCCGGGACAATGGGCACGTGCCAGCGACGCCGAGTTGACGCAGTATCCGCACGACCCTGCGCGCGCGGCGGCGCTGCTGCAAGCGGCGGGCTACCCCGCTGGGCCGGACGGCATCCGAGTGCGCCTGACGCTGAAGATCAGCACAGACGAGACCACGCGGCTGCTGGCCGTGGTGCTGCAGCAGCAACTGCGCGCGGCTGGCATTGCGCTTACGATTCGCTCCGCCGAGTTTGGAACCTTCTACTCGGACGTGACCCGCGGGGTGTTCCAGATGTACATCCTGAAGTGGGTTGGGTCGAACGAGGATCCGGACATCTTCCGCTATATGTATTCGTCCGGCAGCTTTCCGCCCAGGGGCGCGAACCGGGGCCACTATGTGAATCCGCGTGTGGATGCGCTGCTGGCCCAGGCGGCTATGGAGACGGGGCCAGGCCCAGACGAGCAGGCGCGGCGCCGCGCGGAGTACATCGAAGTGCAGAAGATTCTTGCGGACGAAGTGCCGTCGATCCCGCTGTGGTATCCGGACAACGACGTGCTGCACTCGCCGCGCCTGAAGGATGTGGTATCGCAGGGCGATGGCAACTTCGACTTCCTTCGCTAGCCGAGCGGCTTTGCCAGTAATGGAAGGTTCAAGAGACAATCGAAGCTATGGCCGAGACGACGCACCCCAAACCTGAAGTTGCAGAGACACCCACCGCCGGCCGCCCGGCCAGCAGCTATGGCACGGCGCCGCACGACCCCAGCAAGCCACCTGTGAAGCGGCAGATCGTCTGCTTCAGTTTCTACAAGCTGATGCCGGAGTGGCGCCGCCTGCCCGCCGAAGAGAAGGCCGCGCACAAGGCCGCTTTCACCGCAGTGCTGGACAAATGGAACAAGCCCGGCGAGTTTCTGTCGCTCACCTACTCCACCATTGGCACACGCGGCGATGTGGACATGTGCGTGTGGTCCATCGGGTATGGCGTGGACGAGCTGAACGAGATGCGCAGCGAACTGCTGCGGACGCCGCTGGGCGGCTATCTGAACTCGCCGCATAACTTTCTGGCGATGACCAAGCGCAGCCAGTACCAGATTGACCGGCCCGACGAGAGCGAGGGCGAGGGACGCGGCGCCATCCGGCCCGGCGGACAGAAGTACATCTTCATCTATCCGTTCTGGAAGACACGCCCCTGGTACCTGCTGTCGATGTCGGAGCGCAAGCGGCTGATGGACGAGCATATTCGCATCGGTCTGCTGTATCCGCGCGTGAAGCTGAACACCACCTACTCCTTCGGGCTGGACGACCAGGAGTTTGTCGTCGCGTTTGAGACCAACTTCCCGGAGGACTTTCTGGACCTGGTGCAGCAACTCCGCGAGACGGAGATCAGCCTGTATACGCTCAAGGACTTCCCCATCTTCAGTTGCGTGCGGGTGCCGCCGATGGAGATGCTGGACCGGCTGGGATGAAACAGACGGCGAGCAAGAACGTCAACAAACCGGCGGCAGCGCTTGCCAAGGCAGCCGCCCGCGTTTCGATCTCGCCTACCGGAGAGAAGGCGCGTGCGATCGCTGCGGCAGAGCCTGTGGCGCGGAAAACGAAGAAGGGCAAGACCGCCAAGCCGCTCGCGCCGGAGCGTATTGCCGCAATCCTGGACGCGCTGAAGAAGACGTATCCCAAGGCCGTCTGCGCGCTGAACCATCGCAACGCGTGGGAGTTGATGGCGGCGACCATCCTCTCGGCTCAATGCACGGACGTGCGCGTCAACCTGGTGACGCCTGCGCTGTTCAAAGCCTTCCCCACACCCAAGGCGATGGCTGCTGCTTCCCTGTCCGAGTTGGAAGAGCTGATCCGCACCACAGGGTTCTATCGCAATAAGGCAAAGTCGCTCCAGGGCGCGGGGCGCGTAGTGACCGAGGAGTTTGGCGGCAAGGTACCGCAGACGATGGAAGAGCTGCTGCGCATCCCCGGCGTCGCGCGCAAGACTGCGAATGTGGTGCTGGGTAGCTGGTTTGGGATTGCGGTCGGCGTCGTCGTGGACACGCATGTTCTGCGCATCTCGCGTCGACTGGAACTGACCAGGGAAGCCACTCCGGAAAAGATCGAGCAGGACCTGATGAAGGTGCTGCCGCAATCGAAGTGGATCGATTTCTCGCACGAGGTGATCTTCCACGGGCGTCAGATCTGCATTGCGCGCAAGCCGAAGTGCGCAGACTGCACGTTGGAGCGGTTGTGCAACTCCGCCGATAAGACCTGGACCTCGCACTAACTACGCGGTACGGCTCGCGATCAGGACTGCGCGGAGACGGCTGCTTCGGTAAGCTCCGCGTCCGCTGCGCTCTCGCCCTCAAGGACCGCGCGGATGTGGCCAAGCCCCCAATCCAGGTCTTCCCGGCTGATCATCAACGGCGGCGCCAGCCGGATCACACTGGCGTGCGTCTCCTTGCACAAGACTCCGCGCTGCTTCAGCGTCTCGCAGAACGGGCGCGCCGGGCGATTCAGTTCAATGCCGATCCACAACCCCTTGCCGCGCACCTCCACCACATGCGGGCTGCGCAGACCTTTCAGGTAGTTCAGGGCATACTCGCCCAACTCCGCCGAACGCCCCGGCAGATCTTCCTCCACGATGACGCGCAATGCCGCGCGCGCGATGGCGCAGGCCAGCGGATTGCCCCCAAACGTGCTGCCATGGTCGCCGGGATGGAAGACGCCAAGAATCTCGCGCGAGCTGAGCACGGCGGACACTGGATAGAACCCGCCCGACAACGCCTTGCCGATGATGACAACGTCCGGCAGGACGCCCTCGTGCATGTACGCGAATAGCTTGCCCGTACGCCCCAGACCCGATTGAATCTCGTCCAGCATCAGCAGCACATTGTTCTGCCGGCAGAGCTCCGCCGCCTGGCGCAGGTAGCCCGCGGGCGGCAGCAGGATGCCTGCCTCGCCCTGAATCGGCTCTACCAAAAATGCGCAGGTCTGCGGAGTGATCGCGCTGCGCAACGCTTCGATATCGCCGAACGGCACCTCGCGGAAGCCAGCGGGAAACGGGCCGAAGCCGCTGCGATACTGCTCCTCCGAAGAGAAGCCGACGATGGCGATGGTGCGCCCATGAAAATTATTGGAGGCAACCACAATCTCTTGTTTGCCTGCGGCGATTCCCTTCACCACCTGGCCCCACTTGCGCGCGGCCTTCAACGCCGTCTCCACCGCCTCCGCGCCGGAGTTCATCGGGAGCGCCATGGCGTAGCCGGTCAGCTCGTGCAGGTCGCGATACAGCAGCGGCAACTGGTCGTTGCGGAAGGCACGCGAGGTGAGCGTGACCTTCTCCGCCTGCCGGCACATGGCCGCAAAGATTGCCGGATGGCAGTGGCCCTGGTTGACGGCGGAGTAGGCAGCGAGAAAATCAAGATAGCGGCGGCCCTCCGTGTCGTAGACCCACGCGCCGGAAGCGCGCTCGATTACAACGTCCAGGGGGTCATAGTTGTGCGCGCCGTAACGGTCTTCAAGGGCAATCAAGTCAGCGGGAAGCATCGTTCGCACCTTCGCAGCGAGTTATTGGCAGGGCGGCGCAGGATGCACAGCCGCAGACAACTGCCAACTCACTTAACCATGCTACTCGGTTGCATATTCATACAGACCGGCGCTGCAACTATATACATCCTGCGGATGCAGGCGGAGGACTTCATCTGCCCCGCTCACAGGTATCGGACACAGGGTCTTTCCTAAGGAGCCTCTGATTAAGTGCTGCGAACCAATATGGAAGCGTCATTCTGACCCGATTTTGGGTCAGAATCTCAGTCGTTGCATCGCCGCCGAAATAACATTCGGACTTATTCAGACGTTCCCTAAGACACGCTGGATGGCCGGAATAGCAGGAGATATTGAGTTGAGGAAGTTGGATTGAAACTCGATGGGCCATTCGCTCATGGGGAGCGAGCGAGGCCACTTACAGAGACGGGTCTATCTGTAACTGGTCGCCGAGCTGCATCTGGGTCGCAGCGATTGTTCCACTTGGCAATTCGATGACGCTCTTCAGTTTCATGCTGACTGCAGTTACTCGGAACGGCACCAGGCTACGCCACAGCTTGATGACCTTCAAGTTGCTGTCGAGACCTACTACATCGATGGTGAAGGCCATGCCAAAAGTATGGACACCGGAAGAGGGCTTGATCCACAGCCCACCTCCGGTGTCCAGACCACGTCTTCCGAGAAGGCCAAACATCCGTCGGAGGGATGTATCTGCCAGCTCGACGCTTTCTCCTACAGTAGTACCCCGGGTTGTGTTGGTTACTCTGAGCATGACGATCCGTCAGCGTGACCGCTTCTGAACTAAGCCTTCTGCTTCCTACGATAGACGATGACTCCGAGTACGGCAGCGGCGAGTACTCCGGATACGATCTGAACTGCGAGTGTTCCTGTCATATGCTTCCTCCTTTCCGTTGGCCTTCAGCACTTCAGTGTTCAGCATTTCACGAGTACTACGAAGTTCATATCCACTTTTCGTTGTAGATACTTCCGTAGCTTAGTGTAGCGATCTGCTGTCATGAAACGCCTCCAGCCAAACACATTGATGTTTACTAGTCTGACTACACTCGGGAGGACCAATTGGAGTAACTCCCGATGGTCTCCAGTGATTCACTTGGATGAGCGCGCAGGCCTGTTATCCAGGACTTTGAACTCGGGTTAGAGTCACAGCTTCTCCCAGTTACTGCCCCATGGACTGCATTCCGCTCATGATGCTGAGCACGGCAGGCGCAAGCAGCACGATGAAGAGACATGGGAAGATGCACAACACCAGCGGAAAGATGATCTTGATCTTCGTCTTCGCGGCGGCCTCTTCTGCCGCCTGCCGGCGCTTGGTTCGAATGTCGTCGGAGAAGCGGGACAGCGCGCGAATAATCGGCGTGCCGAATTTGTCGGTCTGCGTGAGCATGCTGACGAACGAGGTGAACTCCTCAATCTCGGTGCGGTCTGCCAGGTTCTGCCAGGCTTCCACACGAGGCCGTCCGGCGCGCTGCTCGCGATTCACCTGCAGAAACTCTTCGTGGATGTCCGGATGGCTCACCGCAAGCTCGTCGCCGATGCGCAGGAGCGCCTGGTCCAGTCCCAGGCCTGCTTCCACGCAGATCACCATCAGATCCAGCGCATCCGGAATGCTGCGGCGAATGCGCTTCCTTCTACTGGCGGTTACCCGGTTCAGCCACATGTCGGGAATCAGGTAGCCTACGACGGCAAATGCCACGATGCAATACAGCGTGTTGCTACCCATCAGGCTGCCCGCCACGGCGCCCGAGAGAGGCACCAGAAACTGGGCCGCGAAGAATGCGTCGACCGCTGAGTTGCGGTGCATGCCGGCCGCGGCCATGCGCGCCTTGAGCCGTGGATTGTCGGCCAGTCCCATGCGGATGCGCAGTTCGGTCGCGATGGTAAGCAGTCTCTCCTGAAACCGCTCCTTGGAGCCGATGGTGCGCTGATCCGCTCGCTCTGCTGTTTTGTCGTTCTTGACCACATCCAGGATGCGCTGAGCTTCAGGAGACGGACGAAACAGGTTGGGTGTCAGCAGCAGCGCAACTACACCGAAGATGATCAACCCGAGCAATGCATACAGGGCGACTGGCATAGTCTCTAGACCTCGATCCCATTGATGATCTGGCGAATGATTAAGCCGCCGGCAACCAGCAGGCCGAGCCCGATGTAAGCCAACATGTTTCCGGTGGGCGTATCGATTAGCACCTTCGAGTAGCCAGGATTCAGAAAATTGATGACCAGCAGCATTACGATCGGCAGTGCGGTCAGGATATATCCTGTCATGCGGCCTTGCGCTGTATGGGTCCTGATCTCGCCTTGTATCTTCAGGCGTTCGCGGATGGTGGCGGATGTCCGGTCAAGAATCTCCGCCAGGTTTCCTCCGGTCTCTTTCTGCACCAGAATCCCGGTCACCATGACTCGAAGGTCCTGCGAGGGGATGCGGTTCAGCATCTGCTCCATGGCATCGCGTATGGGCAGGCCGAAGTTCTGCTGCTTGAAGACCTCGCTGAACTCGGAACGTACGGGCTCGACACTCTGCTCTGCAATTACATTGATGGATGCCGACATCGAATGCCCCGCGCGCAGTGCCCGTGCCATCATGTCAATCGCGTCCGGAAGCCCGTTGTCGAATGCCTTCATCCGGCGCGAACCCTTGATCTTGAGGTAGAAGATCGGCAGGCTGCCGAACAAAGCTGCCACGATAGCCTGAATCGCAGGAATGGGAACCCATATATAGACGAGGAAGAATCCAGCAGCTGCGAGCCCCAGGCATGAGCACACAATGGTCACCGCGGACGTCTTCACATCCGCGCGCAGGATCTTGGTGTTCAGGAAGTCTGCCAGGCGGTATTTCTGCAGCAGCACGTTCAGCCAGCCGAAACTATGTTCCGGCTCAACCTTCAGCAGTAGCTGGACCTCTTGCTCGTGCGTGGCGGCTGCCCTGCCCGATGCAATGATACCGACGACTCGTCGCTCGACGGCCCGCTGGCGCCGCGACGAGCTGGTAACAGCCGTCACAGTGCCGAAGGTGAGTGCGAGGATTGCGACGAAGGCGATAAATAGGAACATAACTCCTCAGCTATGACTAAATCTCAACGGAATGATCGGCCATGCCCACCTGAACGGGAATGCCTGCGGCGGTTAGCTTTTCGGCGCACTTTGGGACGATGCCCGTAGCGTAGAACCTTCCCTTTACCTTTCCGTTGGGGCCGATTCCTTTCTTCTCGAACAGGTAGATATCCTGCATGCTGATCACGTCGGAGAAGGCGCCGGTAAGCTCTGTGATGTGCGTGATGCGGCGGCTGCCGTCGCTCATACGCGATGCCTGGATGATGATGTGGACCGCGGCAGCGATCTGCGCACGGATTGCCTTGTCGCTGATCTTCACGTCGCCCATCATCGCCATGGTCTCCAGACGGGCCAGGGCGTCGCGAGGCGTATTGGCGTGGAGTGTGGTGAGTGAGCCGTCGTGGCCGGTATTCATCGCCTGCAGCATGTCCATCGTCTCTTCGCCGCGGATTTCGCCCAGTACCACGCGGTCGGGACGCATACGAAGCGCGTTGATCACCAGTTCGCGCTGGCGAATCGCACCCTTGCCTTCCACATTGGGCGGCCGCGTTTCCAAGCGGACCACATGGTCCTGGCGCAACTGAAGTTCGGCCGAGTCTTCGATGGTGACGATGCGCTCCTTCTCCGAGATGAAGCTGGAGAGCGTGTTGAGCAGCGTCGTCTTACCGGAACCGGTACCACCCGAGATGACGATATTGAGCCGTGCCTTAACGCAGCCCTTGAGGAACTCCAGCATGGGCGGAGTCAGCGCTTGAAAACGGATGAGATCCTCTGCGCCGAGCGGCTTGCTGCCGAACCGCCGGATGGAGAGCGCGGGGCCGTCAATCGCCAGCGGGCCGATGATTGCGTTCACACGGGAGCCGTCGGCGAGCCGCGCATCGACCATGGGCGACGACTCGTCCACGCGTCGTCCGACCGCCGACACAATCTTGTCGATGATATGCAACAGGTGTCTATTGTCCTGGAAGGTAAGGGAAGTCTTCTCCAGAACGCCGCGCCGCTCAATATAGATGGAATTGTAGGTGTTTACCAGGATATCGCTGATGGTGTCGTCTTTCAGCAGAGGCTCCAGCGGTCCCAGCCCGAAGACTTCATCCAGTACCTCCTGAGCCAGCCGGTCTCGCTCTGTCGCACTGAGCGGAACTCCCTGCTCGGTGATGATCTGCTGGATGACAGACAGGAACTGGTGCTGCATTCCCGCTGTCTCTTTCACGTCGCCCAGCTTGTCCAGGTCAACGCGCTTGATCAGCTCCTTGTGGACCGCTGTCTTGATGTGCTGTTGCACTGCATCCGCGACCGACTTCTGCGCACGGCCAAGTCGGTCGGCGGTCCTGCTTGCATTCGACAAACTGGCATTAATATCAGACATGTCGGCGAATTCCCCAGTTCTTTACTACGGTGGTGTTGCAAATTACTTCTTGAAGAAAGAGAATCCGGACTTCTTCGGAGCGTCTTGCTCCAAATTCACAGCCGGGCCGGCCAGGCTGCTCACCCATTTCAATAACTGGGTCGTGAATTCCGATTTGACCTTATAACTTACGGGCTCGCCCAAAATACCGGAGCGAACCACTTCGGAGTAGCTATTGGGCAGCTTCAGGAATACCGGGAGCTTGATTGCCTTTTCAATTTGCTCCAGGCTGACTGAGTGCTGGGAGGCAAAGCGGTTGATAACCACCTTCACACGCTCTTTGTTTGCCTCATTCTGCAACAGGACATCGACGTGCCGCGAAAGGTCGCGGCAGGCTCCGATCTCCGGAGTCGCCACCAGGTAGACCTGGTTGGAGGCTTCAATTACGGCGACGTTCGTCTCGTCGAGCGTGGTCGGACAGTCGACGATGATGTAGTCATACTCGCCCCGCAGAAAATCCAGAGTCTGCGCCATCGACTCGGGCTCGGTGGCCTTGCGGCCGCCGCAGATGTCCGGCGAAGATAGCACTTCCAGCCCGCTGGAGTGCGTCGCAATGTAGCCGCGCAGCAGTTCGCTGTCCAGGCGGCTCAGGTTTCGTACCAGTTCCTGAAAGTTGTAGCGGCTGCCGTCGATGCCCAGGTAGATGCAGACATGACCCAGTTCCGGCCGATTGTCGATCAGCAATACGCGTTTGTGATGGCACTGCACCAGATACATGGCCACATGGACGGCGAGGGTGGTGGTCCCTACACCCCCTTTGGCGCCAAAGAAGGTGAGCACCGAGCCGCGGACGGAGTTACGCGCCGCCTTGGTGGCCCACAACATGTTGATCCGGTGTAGCGTCTCCGAGAACGCCACATCGTCGAATTCACCGCCGATGAAGTCGTTGCAGCCAGCCCGCATCGAGCGCAGCAGAATATCCGGGTCGCGAACGGACGAACGCGCTATCAGCGAGGCCTTGCC
>Ga0181516_10003471_pt1 | contig 10507 bp, 10 predicted proteins | sample PEATcosm2014_Bin_25_FD_121104 | JGI IMG/M metagenome (GOLD analysis project Ga0181516, IMG submission 121104) | Peatland microbial communities from MTU Mesocosm Facility, Houghton, MI, USA - PEATcosm2014_Bin01_10_metaG | ecosystem: Environmental > Terrestrial > Soil > Wetlands > Peat | place...
GCGTTTTTTTAAGCCCGATGCTGTATCTATTCTGCTGGGTGAAACCAAAGACGACCGGCGGCATTGCGGCGGGATTCATCGTGGTTAACTCAATCAGCGGACTCGCCGGTGCGGGATGGGAAAAAATCACGCACGCCGGGCCGCTGCTTTGGCTCACACTGCCGGCGGTCGTCGGCGCGATGCTTGGCACGCATTTCGGTGCGCGTCGCTGGAGCAGCGTCACCTTTAGCCGTGTGCTGGCGGGCGTCCTGATTTTTGCCGGTGGAAAATTGTTGATTGAAGCCGCTACCTGAAATCACAAACTCATGCGCGTTCTCTTTTTGCACAACTCAAAGCCGTGACCGGATGCGAGCCCGGAATTTTGCAGCGCTGTTCGTGATGAGGAAAATGGCTGGAAAATATCCGGCGGCTGCATAACATTTCTGAATCATCTGCCGGACAACGAGGCTGGCGCGGTGTTCACCCGTCACGGTTTTATCGTTTTGCCCGCCGCCGGCAAATGATAAGGTTGCGCACCGGCAAATGACCGGTAAAACCAAAATGGAAAATTATGAAACTTAGTGCTCGCAATATTCTAAAAGGCAAAGTCAAAAGCATCAAACGAGGCCCCATCAGCAGCCTCGTTGTATTGGAAATCGCGTCCAAGATCGAAATCGTTTCAACAATCACTGCTGAAAGCGCCGCAACGTTAAAGCTGAAAAAAGGGCAGACGGCCTATGCGATCATCAAAGCTTCCAGTGTGCTGGTCGGTGTGGATGACTAATACCGCGCGCTGCTATTGCCTGCGTTCACGCCAACCGTAAAATGGCGTTATTACGAACCATCAGGAAAGACGTTTTGCGACGAGACACCATCCCCTTACGTTGGTAGAGGCCGGGCCGGTGCGATGGTCAGGCACCGTTGAAATGCATTGAATGGTGGTGACGAGTTCAACGACATTCAACGCCCCGGATCAACGCAACTCAACACCGTTCAACTCCAGCCGTCCATGCAGACGGAATCATCCGGCAAAGTCACGGCCAGGATGACCCGACGTGAGCGGCTAAAAGTGGAAATGATGCCATGACACTTACCCCGCCTCTGACGGTGAACCCGACTGCTTGGATAAAATCTGTGGCGTGCAGCAAACGCCGCCGGTGAAAACGCCGCAAAGTTGCGCTGGCGAAGTGATGCACCAACGACCGAGTCAAACCTGATTTGATGACGGACGCTGTTCTCCTTGCCATGCAAGGCGGTTGACGTAACACCGGAGCAACCAAGCTGGCGACGGGGATGCACACAGCGGTTGTGCCGGAGAAAATCGGTCAATTTCCTGTCAGACATCTTCCCTATGCACAGCTTGAGGCCACGACCGCAGACGCGAATGTTGCGCGAAATTTGCGCAACTGTTGCGTAACAAGTTCAGCGCAATTAAACATCGTTCAACATCAGCCGCTCATGCCGCGAATCATCCAGCCGAGTCACGCCCAGGGCAAACGCACGAAAGCGGCGAAAAGCGGAAGTTAGTTAAGGCACGCGTTACCCCGTAGTTTCACACGGTTTTTGCGGCTCGCCAAAATCTCGCCGCATGTTGCGCGAAATGCTTCGCTGGTGCTAACCGCATTGTTGCGTCAGTTGCTAACCCTGTTATTGCACCGTGTTGCCAACTGCGTTGCGAACTTTGCTGCTTCGGGTGTTGCCTCGCGTCATTACCACCTTGTTGCGAAGCCGGTGCTAACCGTGCTGCCAACCGTGCTGCCAACCAAAAAACTTGCTTCTATGGTGACGTTACTGGCTTGTCGGCTCGGCGTCCAAACCTTTGCGGCTGCGTGTGGCTGGCGAACGTCGCTGGCCTGCTTATTGGACGCTCTGGCTGCCGCGCCGGGCAGCGTGGCGATGCTGGCGCATCGCCGGATGGCTTTCCGTGCTGTGTTAGCTCGCTGGCGGTTTCGATTTCAGGCTGGCCTCGAATTCTTCCCGTTCGCTTGGAGTCATCATTTTTACGTTGGCGATGTGCGGTCCGCGTGAACGGTATGGAGAATCTTCTTTTGGCTTCGGCGGGACATTGCCCGCCGAAGCCGTGGTCGGCGCTGGCGTGGCTGGCGTGGGTTTTGCGGCCACGACTGGCGCACTTTGCGGCGTGGCCGGTATATTTGCGGCCAGCGCGGTTTTCGCCCGTTTCCGTCGCTTGCGTTTTTTGCCGCCTTCCAGGACGATGCGCCCGTATTCGGCCACACGCGCCCGGCTGGTCTTGACCCCATGTTGTTCCAGCAATTCAGCAATGGCTGCATAGGACGCATTTTTATCGCGCAATTCCACGATGGAATCATGGAACGGTTTCAAATTGCTGAATGGAATGCGACTTGGATCGGGTTGATATTCCCGAATCGCTTTCCGCAGCAATTCCAGATTGGGCGTTGTCGGTGATGTGGGTGAGGTGTTCATAATTTTAGAACGGGATGGTTGAAAACATGAAGGCGGGATTCTGACGAGTCATCTTGCGAGTTGCCTCGCAAGCTTCAGGCGCGGACATTGCGCGGCCAAGTCCGGCGCAAGGCAAGTTGTCTTGCGAGTCGTCTTGACGGGCGTTCGGCGGCATTGCTGCTGCCACTGTCCGGCCATTGGGGGGACGTTGAGCGGACATGACGCGAGATATTTCGCCGGTTGTCCTGCCGGATGTTTCGCGCCCATCGCGCGCCCGTCTCGCGGGACTCCGCGCAGTTTTCGGCGAGCTATTGGCGAGCCGTAAAAACCTTGTTTTGACAAGGGGTAAGGCTTGCACCTCATTAAAGCGATAACACTGAACCTTGTGATTACACCATGATGAATAAATGTTGCACTGGATTTTTCGCGCTTCGTGAACTTGAGCGCGCAATTTGGTGGTGCAATTCGTGACGTGAATTTGAAACGAGCTGGCGTTTGCATTTTTACGGACACCTCGCCCACAGTCTGATTGTCGGGAGTGAAAAGTTGTCATGGTTAGTCCGTTGTTTCGTCGTCACCGTTCCACGTCTGGTCAACCTCGATGCCGATGATTGGCGGCGGGGATTGCGGCGGCGGTTGCATCGTGAAAATGATTCCGGGAATGACCGTGGCGGAGTTTCCTTGTGGTCGTTTCCGCCGCAAACCGCCGCTCAATACCCAGGCAATCACCGCCAAGGATAGCCAGACGAACACGAGGTAAAGATAAACGCCGTCGTTTTCAATCAAGCTGTCCAGAGCGTTGAAAATGGGATTGAGCAATTCAGCAGGATTCAAGTTCATGGTTCCGGCCTCCATTTCATTTCCTCGGTATCACGCCCCAATCGCAGCCGTGGCGGTTGCCAGCCTCGCCAGCACGTTTTCCAAAAGCGGCGATCTTTCTGAATGCGGCCAGCCAAAATCCCCGGCCTGCGAGCGCGTTAAATTCGATTTCGCCGCGCTCGTGTTCCATGTCAGGTTAAAATTCATGGTTGGAAGTTCGTTGAAAGAATCACTCCGCCGTTTTGACGATGGCGAGGATTGCGGCCTTGAGTGGAGCCGGAAGTTTTTCCCAAGCGGTGACTACTTGGGACAAATCATGTCCCAATGCGACCGGGGTTTGTGAGTCTCTTTGTGTGTCACCATTTGAATTTCGTGGAGAATCGGGCGTTTTTTGCAGGTTCGAATCCTGTCGCTCCGACCATTTTTCTTTCAGCCGTCTTTTCAAACTTCTTCGCAAGTTATTCACAAAATCCCGCCGACTGAAAACTGGTGAAAATTTCTTCGCGTGGGCAAAAGGGAACAGAAAGACGGTTTTCACGGATGGCGGGGTTATTTTCCTTCCGCTTGAAACCATTGTGAACAAAGGGAGATTTCAGTTATTTCGGATGATTATCGCGGTTGGCATCGCCATTGCTAAAGGCAAGCGGGCCAATCATGGCCATGCAGGTTGCATGGCCATACACCGCTCGCGAGTGTCGGGTGGGGATTGAACTGCGCCGGGAAACCGGGCGCAAGATTGGCCCGGACAGGCGCAGCTCAAACAACAAGAAACAACTATGAAGAAAATTGACGCAATCATCAAACCATTCAAACTCGAAGAAGTGAAGGACGCCCTCAGCGAACTCGGCATCGAAGGCATGACCGTGAGCGAGGTCAAGGGGTTTGGCCGCCAGAAGGGCCACACCGAAATCTACCGCGGCAGCGAATACACCGTGGACTTCCTGCCGAAGATCAAGCTTGAAATCGTCGTGGCGGACGGCCAGGTGGACACCGCCGTTGGCGCGATCATCAAGGCCGCCAAGACCGGCAAGATCGGCGACGGAAAAGTTTTCGTCTCGCCCGTGGAAACCGCCATCCGCATCCGCACCGAAGAGAAAGGCGATTCGGCTGTTTAACAACCCAAACAACTTGAACCCCACTCAAATAAAAATCATGAAAAGAATCATTTTATCACTCGCTCTAGTTGGAATCACCGCATTGAGCGCCTGTGCGCAAACGGCCACAAACGCGCCGGCTGCGACGAACGCTCCCGTGGCCGCATGGACCACCAATGCGCCGACATCCGAACAGCGTCTTGAATCGGTCGAGGCGTATTTCGCAAATACCGACCCGACTCTGCCTTACAAAGACACCAATGGCAATTGGACGGTGAATTTTGGGCTTGGTGCATCCATCATTAACACCAACCTGATAAACAGCCAGGGCAACTATGTGTCTTATCCCGGCGCAGGTCACAACGCTTGGTTGCTGGCCAGCACGGCGCTGGTGCTGTTCATGACATTGCCCGGTCTGGCGCTGTTCTACGGCGGTCTCGTCCGCAAGAAGAACGTCCTCTCCGTGCTTGCCCAATGCTTCCTGATCACCGGCTTGACGACGATACTCTGGTATATTTGTAGTTATGGGATGATCTTCGGTGGCGATGGCACTGCTACCGGCCCGATGGGCATGACCAGTGACTGGGTAAAAGGAATCGTCGGCAATCCCAAAGTTTGCTGGATGTTTAATGGCGTCACTTCCGCGCCGAATCCGGGCTACTCTTATTGGGTGTCGGAAAACGTGTATTCCATGTTCCAGTTGATGTTCGCCATCATCACTCCGGCGCTCATCGTAGGTTCGATTGCCGAACGCATGAAGTTCAAGGCCATACTCGTGTTCATGACCTTGTGGATTCTGCTCGTGTATAACACCCAGGGTCACATGGTCTGGGGCGTCAATGGCATGATGAACGGCTGCTGGAACGCCAATGCCAAAATTCACGGCCTTGACTTCGCAGGCGGCACGGTCGTGCATATGACCTCCGGCTGGACTGGCTTGTTCCTGTGCATCATCCTCGGCAAACGTTTGGGCTTCCCGAAAGAACCCATGCCGCCGCATAGCATCGTGCTGACTTACATCGGTGCTTCCATGCTCTGGGTTGGCTGGTATGGATTCAACTCCGGCAGCGCGGTGGCCGGTGACATCATCTCGGCCAACGCCTTCACCACTACGACCCTTGCCACGGCGGTCGGCTCATTCGTGTGGCCGATGTGGGAGTGGATTGTCAAGGGCAAGCCGAGCGTGCTCGGCTTCTGCTCCGGCGCGGTGGCGGGCTTGGTGCTCATCACCCCGGCTTGCGGTTATGTGTTGCCTTCCGGCGCAATGTGGATCGGCATCGCCGCTGGCACCATCCCGTGGTTCTTCTGCTACAAGGTCAAGGGCTGGCTCGGCATGGATGACGCGCTGGATGCGTGGAGCGTTCACGGTATCGGCGGCATGACCGGTGCGATCATGACCGGCATGCTAGCTCGTAATGCGGCAAATCCGAACATGGCCACCAACCTCAGCAAGTATGTGACCGACAATTGGTTCCAACCGCAATTGATGGAACAGTTGAAGACCGTCGGCGTGACGCTCGTCTTGGTGCTCGTGGGCACAATCTTCTGCGCCTATGTTACCAAGGCACTCGTCGGCCTGCGTCCGACCGAGGAAGTCGAAATGGCTGGCCTCGACCTCGCTGAACACGGCGAAGAGGGCTACCACAGCTAAAATCAAGTTCGCTTGAAATTCACACGGCGGGCAACGCAAGTTGCCCGCCGTTTTTCTTTTTCCAATTCCTCAATTCCTTCTCATCGTCATCATCATACTCGAAATGAAAAATGAGAAGGACGACGACGATGAGAAGGAACGAAGATTAAACCACCTGCACCACCAGCGCCGTGGTGTTGTCGCGCCCTGAATTCTTCACCGAAATTTCCACCAGCGATTGCGCCGGGTTGGAAACCTCCCTTGATGACTGGGATTCGCGCAGCAGTTCGGCCAGCAGGCTGTCGGAAAGTCCCTCCACCAGGCCGTCCGTGCAGAGCAAAAAAGTGTCGCCGCGTTCGCAGGCGACTGCGCCGACCTGCGGCTCCACAAATTGGTTGCTCCCGCCGAGCGCCTTCTGCAACAGATTGCGGCGCGGATGCGTCCGCGCCTCGTATGCGCTGATTTTTCCGTTCCGAAGAAGCCAGCCCACATAAGTGTCGTCGTGCGTGATCTGCTGGATCGTTTTTTTCCGCTTCGGCAGCCGATAAATCCGGCTGTCGCCGATGTGTCCGAAATACATCCAGCCTGGCGTGAACCAGCACAGGCTCAACGTCGTCTGCATCCCCTCCGTCTCTTCGTAGCTGCCGCCGACGAAGGCGAGTGCGCGATGAATCCGGTCGAACAATTCCGCCAGCACGTCGGAAAATCCCGGCTGTAGTCCAAGCGCCGAATGCTGGAACGCGCGCGGCAGCAGCGTCGTGATTTTTTCCAGGGCGATGCTACTGGCAAATTCCCCCGCCTGCGCGCCGCCCATGCCGTCGCTCACGGCGAAAGCGAAATCCATTTTTTCCAGCGACGCACCGCCGAATTTTCCTAGGCGGAAAACTTCCTTCGCGTCAAATTGCAGCCCCAGGAATGAATCCTCGTTGTTCGTGCGAACCCTGCCCCGGTCCGTCCAGCCGGACCATTTCAACGAAGGCGGTTTCTTTTGGTGTATCATCGTATTTCATCCTCGTCCTCATCGTCATCCTCGCTTGATTATGTGGACGAGGATCACGACAAGACGGATTTGGTTTCGGGAAGGATGGTCGCGAACTCGAAATCAATCAAACAAAAGCGTCCGTCGGAAAAACGGTAGGTCACGTTGCGGATGTCGGGATCGTCATGCCGCACGCCGAATTCTTCCAGCTCGTCGAATAGATCCTTTCGCCGCAGATCATCTAGTTTTTCCACGCGGCTGCCGCAGTTCGTCGTGATAATGCTCACTTTTCCTGCGTCGGCTTCGAGCAGCCGGGGGACGAAATTGCAGCCGCGCGATTCGAGAAATTTCAAAATCCGCACTTCATTTTCAAACCGCTCCCTGGCGTTCGCGCCGTGATAGGCCTTGAACACCCGCCCGTCGAAACCCAGGCGGACGGTCGCGCGCAAAGTGTCTTTGACAGTCAGCATCTATGGCTCACTATCGCCCATCGTCGTCGCGTTGCAAAGCCGTTTGCCGTTCAATGAGTCGGGAAGCAGGTCTGCCTTGAAATAAAACAGCCGGAACAAACGCTCAACACGCGTGCTTTGTTTGAATGGTTTCCGCCCGCCAGCCAGCCCGCGTGTTCAGCACGTGCGCTCCCAATGCCTTTGTTCCAAAGTTGATTTTAACCGCCATAGGACGTCGCATTCTCCGATTATTGATTTTGTATGCGGCGTCCTCCGGCTGCCGCGACGATTGGGGCGGCTTGCGCCGTGAACCCAACGATGGGGCGAGCGTCTTCGCGAGCCGCCTCGTCAGGAGCCTCGCCCCGCCAAATTTATTTTTCTTCTGCGGCAGAATCTTCCCTGTCCTCGCCGATGACGGGGGCGATGGCCTGGAGCTTGTCGCCGGTTTCGAGGTTGATGAGTTTCACGCCCTGCGTGTTGCGTCCGGCTTCGCGGATGCCCTGCACGGGGATGCGCACCATCTGGCCGCCCACGGTGATGAGCATGATCTCGTCCTGGTCACGGACGGTGAGCGCGCCGACGACGGAGCCTGTCTTCTCGCCGACCTTCATGGTGACGCGACCCTTGCCGCCGCGTGACTGCTTGCGCAGCCCGCTCTCGGCCTGGACCAGGTATTCCTCGAAGGCGGTGCGCTTGCCGATGCCGTTCTCGCCGGCCACCAGAAGCTGCGCGTCGGGGACGACCACGGCGAGCGCGACGACCTCGTCGCCTTTCTCCAGGGTGATGCCCTTGACGCCGCCGGCGGCGCGGCCCATGGAGCGCACGTCGGATTCACTGAAGCGGATGCTCATGCCGTCCTTGGTGATGAGCACGACGTCGTCACCGGTGTCGCCGCCTTCAACGCCGCCGCGCGTGGATTTGACCTCGATGAGCGCGTCGTCGGCATCAATGCCGATGGCGATGATGCCGCCCTTGCGGACGTTGGAAAATTCGTTGAGCGAAGTTTTCTTCACCGTGCCCTGTTTCGTCGCGAAGAAGAGTTCGCCGGATTGCTTCCAAGTGACGTCCTCTTTGGTTTCGTCCGTCTTGGAAAGGATGCGAATGAGCGCGGCGACCTTTTCGCCGGCCTTGAACTCAAGCAGGTTGGCGATGCTGCGGCCCTTGGCGGCGCGGCCCATGTCGGGGATTTCGTGGACGCGCTCGACATAGACGCGGCCGGTGTTCGTGAAGAACATCAGGTAATCGTGCGTGCTGGCGCTGAACAGGTGTTCGATGAAATCCTTGTCCTCGTCGGTGGCGGCCTCGCGGGTGGTCATGCCGATGACGCCCTTGCCGCCGCGGCGCTGCGCGCGATACTGGCTGATGTTGGTGCGCTTGAGCAGGCCGTTGTGCGTGAGCGTGATGATGACGCCCTCGTTGACGATGAGGTCCTCGATGGCGATCTCGCCCTCGTCGGGGACGATCTGGCTCTTGCGCGGCGTGGCGTGCTTTTCCTTGATGACGTTCAGCTCGTTTTTGATGATGGTCATCACGCGCGATTCCTTGGCGAGGATGTCTAGCAAATCCTTGATGCGCTCGATCAAATCCTTGTATTCGCCCTCGACCTTGTCAATTTCCAGCGCGGTCAGTTGATACAGGCGCAGTTCAAGGATGGCGTCCACCTGCCGCTCGGTCAGGGCGTAGCGTCCGGCTTCGAGGCGCGATTCGCTGCGGATCAAAATGCCCCAGCGCTCGACCTGCTGCCGGGTCCACTCGAACGCGAGCAGCTTCACGCGGGCCTCCTCGCGCGTCTTGGATTTGCGGATGATGGCGATGAACTCGTCGAGGTTCGCCAGCGCGACGAGATAGCCTTCGAGCAATTCGGCGCGCTCCTCGGCCTTCTTCAGTTCAAAGCGCGTGCGGCGCAAAATGACCTCGCGGCGATGCTCGATGTAGCACTGGATGATTTCCTTGAGGTTGAGCGTCTTCGGCTTGCCGTGGTCAATGGCGAGGGCGTTGACGCTGAACGAGACTTCGAGCTGCGTGTGCTGGTAAAGGTTGTTGATGACGACCTTGGGATTTGCGTCGCGCTTGAGTTCCATCACGAGCCGGGTGTTTTCGTCGGACTCGTTGCGCATCGCGGAGATTTCCGTGATGACTTTCTCGTTCACAAGCTCGGCGATCTTTTCCTCGAGCGCGGCGCGGTTGACGTTGAACGGAATTTCCGTGATGACGAGCTGCTCGCGGTTGCCCTTCAATTCCTCCGAGCCGACGCGCCCGCGCAACTTCACGCTGCCCTTGCCGGTCGTGAAATAATTTTTTATGCCTTCGACGCCGCAGATCATGCCGCCGGTCGGAAAGTCCGGGCCTTTGATGAATTTCATCAACTGCGCGATGGTGATCTCGGGATTGTCAATCTGTGCGCAGATGCCGTCAATGACTTCGCCGAGATTGTGCGGCGGCATGTTGGTCGCCATGCCGACGGCGATGCCCGTGCCGCCGTTGACGAGAAGGTTTGGGAACGCCGCCGGGAAAACCGTCGGCTCGGTCATGCGCTCGTCATAGTTCGGAACAAAGTCAACCGTCTCCCGGTCCATGTCCTGCATCAGCGCCGCACCGAGATGCGTCAACCGCGCCTCGGTATAACGCATCGCTGCGGGCGGATCGTCCTCGATGGAACCGAAATTTCCCTTGCCCTCGACAAGCCGTTCACGCATCGCCCACGGCTGCGCCATGTGGACGAGCGTCGGATAAATCACCGCTTCGCCGTGCGGATGGTAATTACCTGAGGTGTCGCCGCAGATTTTGGCGCACTTGTATGGCTTGCGTCCGGGGAACAACGACAACTCGTGCATCGCGTAAAGGATGCGGCGCTGCGAAGGCTTCAGTCCGTCGCGCACGTCGGGTAACGCGCGAGAAATGATGACGGACATCGAGTAGTCGAGGAACGAATTTTTGATTTCGTCCGCGACGTTGATCTTCGCGATCTTCTCGTTCGCGGCGAACATGGGAGTATTGCTCACCGGCAAATCGTTCGGGTCTTTGGGTTCGGCCATAAAAATCAGCAGCTAAAAATTAAACGTCCAGATTGCGCACGTTGAGCGCGTTGTCCTCGATGAACTGGCGGCGCGGCTCGACTTCCTCGCCCATGAGC
>Ga0181516_10003476_pt1 | contig 10503 bp, 7 predicted proteins | sample PEATcosm2014_Bin_25_FD_121104 | JGI IMG/M metagenome (GOLD analysis project Ga0181516, IMG submission 121104) | Peatland microbial communities from MTU Mesocosm Facility, Houghton, MI, USA - PEATcosm2014_Bin01_10_metaG | ecosystem: Environmental > Terrestrial > Soil > Wetlands > Peat | place...
CGGCGGAGTTTGCGCGGGCTGCGCACTCTGATCGACCGGCGGAGTTTGCGCAGGCTGCGCACTCTGATCGGTCGGCGGAGTTTGCGCAGGCTGCGCGGTCTGGGCGGGCGGTGCCTCCGCCTGCTTCATCATTCCGTGACCAAAAAGACTTCCGAGATAAACCGCTAGAATAACCAGGTTTGTCGAGTTCATAGTACGGCTCCGTTCTTGACAGGGAGAGGCTGGCATTCTGTTCCAACCTGCTTGAGCTTGTATAAAAGCGCCTTATAGCTAATCCCCAGCTCATCCGCGGCCTTTTTGCGATTACCCCCGGTCGCAATTAGAACCTCGGAAATCAATTGGCGCTCAATTTGTGTTGAAGCCGCACGCGTCGCTTCTCTCAGCGACGGTAGCTTTCGATTTCCATTCGACTTTGCCGATGAGGCGGCTGCTTTGAGGGCAGCCAGCGATATCGACTGATCGCCTATAGCAACAAGCGTCTTAATAGCGGTCTGCAGTTCTGACAGGTTCTCGGGCCACGTGTGCTCCATCAGGTACCCGATGATCTCCTCTCGTAAAACCGGCTTCGGACGGTCAAACTGTTTTGAATACTGCGCTAGAAGGTCATCGGCAATGGAAAGGATCTCCGACTTCCTGCAGCGCAAGGGCGAAAGGCGGAGTGTGACTGCCGAAACCAGGTAATAGAGATCTTCTCGCATGCGACCCGATTTTACTTCCCCAGAAAGTTCGCGGCTCGTACCACAAAGGAGGCGGCTTTCTTGAGGCTGATCCGCATGAAAATAGGAGTTGATGATCAACTCCTGCATGGCGAGGCTTAAATCTCCGATCTCCCTCAAATACACCGTTCCCCTTCGGGAAAAAGCCGACTGAATTGCCACTTCATCGGCATTGCCGCTGTCGATCTCGGTGAACAGTCCGCGAGACCCATGAGACTGAGCGTGGATCTGTCCGGCAACGGAGCGCTTGCCCACCCCGTGCTCGCCCTCAATCAAAATAGGGCAGTCGCTATCGCTGATGCGGGCAATCGCACGCTGAAGGTGAACGTCAATTGGCGCCAACTGCTTGGTCGCCCGTTTTGTCAGCTGGACCGGGGCACCACTGCTCATGAATGGTTCTTGACTCACACACCTTCCATAGCAATACCGATTCCAATCCCCGGGACGCCCATTGGTGTTTGGGTTTCACGTTGTATATCCTTGTTTTGGCACAGTTCTGGAATGAGAAACTGCCGGGGAGAGGGAAATGTTTTTCCACATGAGGAGCCTTCATTGTGGCATTGAATTTCCCTGAATGTGGAAAAAGTTTTCCATCTGCAGGTGACTACCGATCATCCAAGCCGACCCAGTCAGGGGCAATCAACTTGGATCGAGCCTTCTAAGCCTCGGCACTCGAATTGCTAAGGACGATGTAACCTACGAACATACGAGAGGTCTTTTCCCGAAACCATGGCTCAGACCATACTGGCTGCGAAGCTTTCTGCTGATCGATGCTCCCGCCGGAGCGCCGATTTTGCATCCGAATGCATGTTTTTGGGCGCCCACTCAGGGTTGGTCGATTTCGCCGCATTGCTAAGAATGGTGAATATCCGGCCGCAAACCCCCTACAATCCCTGCGGCTCATGGATACCGCTCTTTGCTGTTTCCTTTCTTTGGTCAAAGGTACAAGTTATTCATAATAAAATAGATGTTCAAGGGAGCGCCGGAGTTTCAAGCGCCGCCTCCGGGGCGCGGCCATTTGCCTTCGGATTCCGGCATGCGCGGCGCCACCGTTCACGTGTGCACCAACACTTTCTCCGGGGGACCTTGCGTCACTGCATCGCTCCCCAGGAAAGCCCGGCAAGGGCTGCGCTAAGGTTCAAAGAGTGGCATGATGAGCTTCGGCACTGTCCGCCAAGTACCCTGGATGGAAAAGACCAATACCAAGAGGCCCTCGGGGCAGAGATGGATCGGTAATGTCGAATACGAAGACGATCGCGAAAAATACAGGCTGGTACGGCCTCGAGAGTTTAATCAATTCAATTCTCACCGTTTTTACGTCGATTGCGATCGCCCGGACCCTTGGTCCTGCGAAAATGGGTTACATCATCTACGTTTCCTGGATCGCAGCCATTGCCGGCGAACTGGGCAGCCTGGGCATTCCCGCAACTTCTCGAAAATACATGGCCGAGTTCCTCGGGATGGGCGACCGGGGAACGGCACGTTACATTTTTTTCCGAACATTGGGTCTGCAAGTTGCGCTGGCAACAGTTTTCACGGGCGGCCTTCTTGTGTGGGTTCTGAGGGATGCGGCCGGCGACTACAAACTGGCCTCGGCGCTGATTGTTCTCAGCATCTGGCCGAGCATGGTGAACGCCGTCCCGGCGCAAGCCAATGTCGCGGCGGAAGAGATGTCGAAGAACCTGCCTGCTTCCGCCATTTCCATCTTCCTTTACTTCGCCATGATCCTGGCCACGGTGGTCTTTCACTGGGGTGTGGTTGGTGTCGGCGCGTCGATGCTGCTCATGCGCCTTGCCGATTTTCTGGTGCGCCTTTTCCCTACCGTGAAGGGCATCCTGCTGTGGGAGACTGCCCACGTTCAGCCGGTTGGTTTGGGAAACAGGATGTTGTCTTTTGCCTGGCAGAGTGTGGCCATCATGATTGTTGAAATGGTTGTTTGGCAAAGGTCGGAATTTATCCTGCTCAAACATCTTTGCGCCGATATCCGCCAGGTCGCGTACTACTCAGTTGCGTTCAGCATGGCCGAGCGGCTGTTGATCAGCGCATCGATTTTTGGCTCGGCCGCAGGCGCCACCATCTTTGCCCAATATGGCCGCGATAAGTCCAGAATTCCCAGCATCACCGCATCCACTTTTCGCTACCTTGTCCTCACGTCGGTTCCACTTCATTTTATTTCCGCGGCTCTGGCGGCGCCGGCCCTTTTTGTTCTTTACGGCAATCAGTACGCGGGCGCTGCCAGGGTCGTCACGATTGCCCCGCTGCTCTGCTTGCCCAAGGCATTTATCGGGCCCGTGCAGGGTCTTTTGCAAAGCCACGAGCGGCAGAGTTTCATTATTGGTGCAATGGTGCTGGCTGGCATTGTGGATATCGGCGTCGCCTGGTACCTGATTCCCGCGCACGGTGCTGTTGGTGCGTGCATCGGCAGCGGTGCGGCGGAGATCGTGGCCATTGGCTTGATGTGGGCAATCGGCATACACCTTTACCAGGTGAAGCTTCCCTGGGTCTTCGTTGCAAAGGTTGCATTCATTAGCGTGGCCGCGTCGCTGACCGCCCACTACATAGAAGTCCTCTTCGCGCCGCTTTTGGGGATTCTGTGCGGTGGCTTCGCCGCCTTGGTTGTCCTGTTTGGGCTCTGCTACGTGATGCGCGTGCTTAATCCAGAAGACCAGGCCCGCTTCAACACACTTACAGGCACGCTCCCAAAGCGGTTCTCTGGACCCATTAACAAGGCTTTGGGATTACTGTTTAGGCCGGTATTTGCGCGATGAACGCTGCGAAAGTTGCTCGATGCATGCACGTGGACCGGAGCACCAGCCTCACTGAATCTCAACGTTCTGACACTCTCAGTGGCTAACGGGCGGCCGCCCGATGGCTATCCCGGTTTCAGTTTGGCAGCGCACCTTCAGGTTTCTTCAGCACGACGATGAGGTCGGGCCGATACCGCGCAAAGCTTGGCTTACGCATCGCTCTTATCAAAAGGTATTCCGGTAATACCAGCGGTAGCAGTCTGGCAAAAAAGGGTGAACTTTCAACGTATCGGATCTCTGCAGCTGCGAGGCCGACTTGTTGAGCTAACCGGGCGATATCCTTGGCCGTGTTCATTCGGTAGTAAGTGGGGAAAATATCGATGGCGTCTCGCCCATCAATAAGTGACGCGACGTAGGAACGAACCCCCTTCGGCGCCATTAGGCTGGCTGCTACAAATGGATGGCGGCGGTTGGGCGTATGAATGATGAAACGTCCACCTGGCGCAAGTACGCGAACGATTTCCCGGAACACGGTTTCAGGATTCTCTAAATGTTCAACGACCATATTTACCGTTACCAGGGTGAACGAGTTATTCGGAAAAGGTAACTGTTCGGCACTTCCACGAATTTTCTTGATGGCCGCCATATGGGGGCGGTCGTCTACCGGGTCCAAACCCACCACCTCGGCGCAGCGGCCAACTAACTCGAGTTGCTTCGGCAGGGTATCGTCCAACCAATCCGGGAGCAGGGAATGGCCGCCGCCAATATCCAGCCAACGCTCACCAGGAGCAATCTCGGACGACAACAAAGCATGGTAAGCATATTGCGAGTTGATGAGGCCTGGCACGATGGAATCTCGCAGTTTCCGATGTAAGCTCAGCTTTTTGCCGCCGGGGCTCATTCATCACCTCATTCGGAATATTTTTGGAATGCATCTCATGATACGTGTGCCGGAAGGAGTATGACAAGCTCCTGAAGGTGATCCGAAGGGCCTTGCAAACCCGGTCCGTGCCATGCTGATCGTGATGGCTGGCCGCGTTCTCGAAACGGGATTCCACGAGCATCAGCTCGATCGCTGGCCTAGCCGGAATTCCCGCGACCATCAAGTTGACAAGCTGGGATCTCAACTTCCCCTCCGCCGCGAGATGATGCCGTGGTCCGGCTCCCGCGCGCCCTGTTGCCTGGAACAGTAGAATGATCTCTCACTAGCCTCTTCATCCGCCGAAGAAGCAGGGTCTTGCTTTCCGGGGAAGGGAAGCGGGTGCGGAAGCTAAAGCACGAATAGTGCTAAAGTAGCATTCCATTTTCTCGGGAGAGTCGATAGCATACTTGGTGAAGGAGTTGTTCCCCATGGACGAGGCGCAGATCTATGCACGACTTTCCGAGATTTTTCAAGATGTCTTCGATGAGGATCACATTGAAGTGACTCCGGAACTGTCGGCAAAGGACGTGGACGGCTGGGATAGTCTCACGCACATTCGCCTCATTCTCACCATTGAGAAGGCGTTTGGCGTCAAGTTCTCAACCTCTGAGATTGGCAAGCTGGAGAATGTGGGCGCCCTCGTTTCTCTCATCAAGAGCCGGGTCTAGATTCTCGTGGCGCAGCCTTCACCTCGCACAAGGGAACAGGGACGAATCTTCCTATGAATTCACTCGAGACTGAATTGCAATGGTTACCTCGTGCTCCTCTGGATTACTCCGCCCGGTTAAGGGCGGTCGGGAATCTTGACGATCAACAACTCGGACGCACACTGCAGGCACTGGCGCACTATGCTCTGGATGTGAACCAGTTGACGAAACTGGCCAAACTCTGCACTAAGGCGCGCTCCGAGGGAAAGTCGTTCGCGCCGCTGACGCCGTTCCGCCTGGCGGTGCTAAGTAACTCGACGATCGATCTGATTGTGCCCGCGCTGGTAGCAAGCGCCTTGCGGCATGGTATCGATCTTGAAGTGATTCAACCCTCCTACGATCAGGTAGCGCAGGAGGCTTTGACACCGGACTCCACTGTCAACCGTGCGCGGCCGGATGGGGTTCTTTTTGCGCTCGACTATCGCGCTCTGCCCTTGAAGCTTTCGCTGGGCGATGCTGAAGCGTCCTCCGCCACGGTTGAAGGCGCCCTGGGCTACCTGCAGGCGCTCCGTCAGGGAATCAAGAACAATTGCAATGCCGTTTGCATCTTCCAGAGCTTTGTTCCGCCGGTGGAAAGGCTTTTTGGCAGCCTGGACCGCGCGTTGCCCGGCACGCTGCGCAATCTGATCGATCACATCAATAGCGAGTTGGCGGGACTGGTTTTGGCGGAAGGCGATGTGCTGCTCGATGTGGCGGGAATCGCAGAGACGGTTGGTAGTGCCACCTGGCATGATCCGAAGCTTTGGAACATGGCCAAGTTTTCCTTTTCCGATCAACTGATCCCGCTGTATGCGGACCATGTGGCTCGTACAGTCGCCGCCATTCGCGGAAAAAGTCGCAAGGTCCTCATTCTCGATCTCGACAACACCGTCTGGGGTGGAGTCATTGGGGACGATGGCTTGGAAGGAATCAACATTGCCCAGGGAGATGCTCGTGGCGAAGCGCATCTCGCGGTGCAGCGTCTCGCTCTCGATCTACGCCAGCGTGGAATTGTGCTGGCAGTCAGTTCCAAGAATACCGATTCCATTGCGCGCGAGCCCTTTGAGAAGCATCCCGAAATGCTCTTGAAGCTGGACCATATCGCCGTCTTTCAGGCTAACTGGAATGACAAGGCGACGAACATCAAGGCTATCGCCGAAGAACTCTCGCTCGGATTGGATGCCATGGTCTTCCTCGACGACAACCCTGTAGAGCGCGGGCTGGTGCGCAAGTTGCTTCCGCAGGTTGCCGTGCCGGAACTACCCGAAGAGCCGGCGTATTACGCCAGGACTCTCGCCGCAGCCGGCTACTTTGAGGCTGTAGCCTTTGCCAGCGAGGACCTGAAGCGGGCCGGTTTTTACCAGGACAACGCCAAGCGCGCCAATCTGCAAAAACAGGTAGGCGGCGTTGATGCCTATCTTGCATCGCTGGACATGACCATCACCTTCCAGCCCTTCGACGCGACGGGCAGAGCGCGCATCGTCCAACTCATTAACAAGTCAAACCAGTACAACCTGACGACGCACCGCTATACGGACCCTGAAGTTGCCGCGGCGGAAAATGATTCATCTGTCTTCACTCTGCAGGTGCGGCTTGCCGATATGTTCGGTGATAACGGCATGATCAGCGTTGTGATTTGCAGGCCTTCTGACCCAGGGGTGTGGGAGATCGACACCTGGCTGATGAGCTGCCGTGTGCTCGGACGCAAGGTGGAGCATATGGTGCTGCGTGAGATTCTGGAGCACGCGCGGGCGGCGGGCGTCAAGAAGTTAGCTGGAACTTATAAGCCTACGGATCGCAACAAGCTGGTTGTGGACCACTATGCCAAGCTGGGATTCGCCAAGGTAGCGGAGGAAGAGTCCGGCGTTACCCACTGGGAATTGTTGGTCGAAGGCGCCGACATCGAGAGCGCGCCGATGGAAGTCGTTTCGCATGGATTCTTTGAGGAGAATTCCATCGCATGACGCAATCGAATTCCGATGCAACCGGGAGCGACGCGAACGAGGCAAGGTTACCGCGCCGCGACTGGATACTGTTGCCCATCCTCGGCCTGCTGACCATCGCTTCTGTCGTGGCGTCCTCTGAGTTGATTGCGCGATTGATGTTTCCCCGGTCGAAGGGGTCGATTTATGACTGCGCCCTCGATAAGTCAATCGGCATGCGGGGGCTTCCGAATGCAGTTTGCCGGGGCGGGAACAACCGCGACACGCCATCGGTGGAATATCGTCTGAATAGTTGCGGAAATCGCGCCGGCATGGAGTGTGGGCCCAGGTCCGCGGGCGCCTACAGAATTGTCATGATTGGCTCCTCCACAGCGCTCGGCGAGAGCGTGCCGATGGACAAAACCATCGCCGGGTTGCTGCCCCAGGAGATATCGCTGCGCGCTGCGCGAAGAGTCGAACTCTACAACGAGGGTATGTGGTCGGAAATCCCGAATGTGATCGCTCGAAACTTCAAGACATTCCAGACGGATCAGCCTGACATCATTCTTTGGCTCTTGACGCCTCATGACATTCTGGCTGATTCCGTCGTGCCGCCTGCCCAGAATTCTATGAAATCTACCGGCCGCTACAACTCCGCGACCGTCGTGCGGACGGGGCTCCTGTCAAGAACCTGGCGCTTCGTCAAAGAGTCCTTATTGACGAAGCCGCTACCCACGGCCGTTGCAGAGCTCTGGCAACATGTGCTCGACGATTATGGAACCCCGCCTTCCATCACTCTGCTGCGGCATTCTTTATATGAAAGTCAAAGCCTGTATGTGCAAGCGGCTCTCAAACAGGAAAACGACGAAGGTTTCCTGAGGACTGATCTGAGTCCGGAATGGAAGAAGAGCCTGCGGGCTTTCGATGACGATGCGAACGAACTCCAGGCTCAGGCCAATGCCGCGGGCATTCCTTTGGTGGTGTTCCTCTTGCCCGATCGCGCTCAGGTGGCCATGATCTCCATGGGCCAGTGGCCTTCCGGCTTTGACCCCTACCAGTTGGACAATGAACTGAGGGCCACCATCACTAGCCACGGAGGAACCTATGTCGATATTTTGCCGGACTTCCGCGGTTTGCCCGACCCCGAGCAGTATTACTTCCCAGTGGATGGCCACCCCGATGCGCGCGGACACGCGATTATATCCGGGTTTCTTGCCAAGCAACTGACCAGCGGTGCGGTTCCAGCACTCAAAGCGAATCCGAAGCCGCAAGAAGCACCGCAAAAAGGAAGATGATCATGGATTCAGCTTCCTTTCAGTTCGTATTGTTCGGCCTGGCCGCGGCGGCGCTCTCCAATCTCAGCCGGTCGCGCGTCTGGCGCTCGATCGTGCTTTTCGTGGCTAGCATTGTCTTTCTTGGCCTGCTTGCTCGCAATCCTATCGTCTTGCTGCCATTGATCGGCTTTCTTCTCCTGGGCTATGCCGGACTTATCCTCGTCGAGCGTGGCTGGCCCAGATCTGCTGTCTGGAGCATTCTAGCGGTAATCCTTGTTTACATATGGCTCAAGAAGTACACCTTCCTGCCGGAGGGCGCATTTCTGCGTTTTCCCTATCTCACGCTGGGGCTTTCTTACATCTTCTTCCGCGTGCTGCATTTGTTGATTGAAACAGGAGACAGCAGCGAGAAACGTCACATCGGGCTGGGCGCTTATCTGCTTTACACGTTAAACTTCACAACTTTCGTGTCCGGCCCCATCCAGCGCTATGACGAATTCGCCCGAGACCAATTTGCGCTTGAACCGATCCCACTTGGTCCGCGAACCATCGGCTTGCAGTTGGAACGCATCGTCCGCGGTTTCTTCAAAGTCAGCGTCCTGGCCATGTTGCTCCACGCGGTTCAAGAGGACGCATTGGTGCAATTGGTGCACCCTTACTCACCGTTCACGCTGAAGATATATGCCGCATTCAAGCTCGCCGTCGTCTATCCGGTCTTTCTCTATGCAAATTTTTCCGGCTACATTGACATTGTGATCGCCCTCGCGCGCCTGATGCGCTTGCAATTGCCAGAAAACTTCGATCGGCCGTTCTCCGCTTCTTCGGTTCTGATCTTCTGGAACCGATGGCACATCACACTCTCCAACTGGCTTAAGACATACGTCTATAACCCGTTGCTGATGGCTCTGATGCGACGCATCTCCTCGTTGGCAGTGCAGCCGTTCCTGGCGGTCTTCTGCTTCTTCGTTACATTTTTTCTCATTGGTGTCTGGCATGGACGCACATCGGAGTTCGTCTTCTTCGGGTTGTTGACGGGCGGTGGAATGTCGTTCAACAAACTATGGCAAATCGAGATGGCGCGCGCATTGGGGCGCAAAGGCTACAAGAATCTGACCAATAACTTCTTTTATGCCTCCTTCGGACGCGGCTTGAACTACGCCTGGTTTTCCTTCACACTTTTCTGGTTTTGGGCCGATTGGAAGCAGATCAGCAAGGTCTATACATCCATTGACGTGATGCAGTGGCTCGGTGTCTGGCTGGCAGTCTGGCTAAGTGCGACGGTTGTTCTTGCGGTTTGGGAGTGGCTGCGCGCGGCGCTTCTGTCCATCAAGACCTCAGAGGGGCCTGTACTCACCAGTCGTTATGCGCTTGTGGTCTATGCATCTGCGATGGGCTTGGTCGTTTTCGTGATAAGCGTTCTACTCAGCCAGCCTGCTCCCGATATCGTTTACAAGGCATTTTGATATCTTCCTGGCTGTTGCAGCGCCGTTTACGGTTGCGGCCACTTCGAACTCAACTGGCGAGCAGAATTCGCTGAAACTCATCACTCGCGCAGGTGCGGCTCAACCCCGAGTTGGACTATCTGTTGAGCGCCAACCAAGACGAACGTTTGCAAGATAATTCCACGCGGTCACGATCAGAATGGCGATGCCATTGGCAACATAGCGATTCATTCCAAGCAAATTGAACTGAATGTTCAGAAGGATCACGCTGAGGATCATCCCGAAGGTGCAGATCGCGTTGAATTTCAGAAAGCGGTCGAATTTCATCCGAAACGTTGAGGCCTTGGGTACTAGATTCGCGAAGGTCCATGCGTCGTTCCAAAGGAAATTGTTCAGAATGGCAGCTTCGGCGCCTACCAGCTTGCTGCGAGTCAGGCCAAGATGAAGCGTTTTGGGATCGCTGAGCAGATAAAGCACTCCCATGTCGACAGCGACCCCGGTGAGTCCCACCACGCAGAATTTTAGAAAGCGCGAATTGCGCAACAGCGCAAAGCGCAGGCGGACGAGATGTTCCAGGTACTCGCGATAGATCGACAACGAGACTTTGCTTTCGCCTTCCATCCGCTCGCGAAAAACATATCCACTTTCTGCGATCGTCTTTACATTCCCGCGCGCCAAAACCTCAATCAGGATCTTGTATCCCTTGGGGTTGAGAAAGCGGCCCGCAATCGCTGACCTTTTCACAAGGAAGTATCCGCTCATCGGGTCGCTCACCCGGCCAACAACATCAGGAA
>Ga0181516_10003478_pt1 | contig 10502 bp, 10 predicted proteins | sample PEATcosm2014_Bin_25_FD_121104 | JGI IMG/M metagenome (GOLD analysis project Ga0181516, IMG submission 121104) | Peatland microbial communities from MTU Mesocosm Facility, Houghton, MI, USA - PEATcosm2014_Bin01_10_metaG | ecosystem: Environmental > Terrestrial > Soil > Wetlands > Peat | place...
ATGAGGAGTTTAGACCATTTCCAGCCAACTTGCGACGCATGATTGGGATTCATGTCGCAGCGCTCTGGAGTGGAATTTCGGGTGGGGGCAGAGGATCGCGACCGGCGGCGCGGATTGCATTGGGCGAATGCCGCGCCGTTGCAGTATCATAAGGTGCGCTGAGACCTTACGGGTGATGTATGTCACAGGTAGATGGCGGGCGCAGGGAAGAATTCCCGATCAAGGTTGCTGGTCGAACGAAGGCATAGGAAAGCAATGGCAAGTCCGCAGTTGAGCATCGTGATTCCGGCGTACAACGAGAGCGCACGCATTGAGAATGCGTTGGAGCGGGTGATGGCGTGCATCGCGAAACAGGGCTGGGACGCCGAGGTGCTGGTGGTCGATGACGGCTCGACGGATGTGACCACTGACATCATCCAGCACTGGATGGAGCGGAATCCGCGGCTGCACCTGATCAAGAACGAGGGCAACCGGGGCAAGGGCTACTCGGTGCGCAACGGGCTGCTGCAGGCGGCGGGCGAAGTGGTGATGTTTACCGATGCGGACCTTTCGGCGCCGATGGAAGAGGCGGAGCGGCTGCTGGCCGCGATTGCGGATGGCGCGGATGTCGCGATCGGGTCGCGCTGGATGGACAAGACGCGACAGACGATTCACCAGCCGTTGTACCGGAGGTTCTTTGGGCGCTGCTTCAACTGGGTGACGCGGACGGTGATGGGGCTGCCGTTCAAGGACACGCAGTGCGGGTTCAAGGCGTTCAAGCGGCCTGCGGCTCAGATCATCTTCCGGCTGCAGCGGATCGAGCGATGGGGATTCGATCCCGAGATCCTGTTTATTGCGCGCAAGCTGGGGTATGAGATTCGCGAGGTTCCCGTGACCTGGGGCCATGACGAGCGCAGCCGTATGAGCTATCTGAAGGACGGCATGAAGATGCTGGAAGAGATGGCAATCATCCGCGGCAACTCGATTGCGGGGCGGTACGACGAGGACATTGCGGCGCTGAAGGACACCACCAAGATGGTGACCGCTCCGGTGAGCCCAGTGAAGGCGAGTCCAAGCACGCAGGCGCACGGGTAAAGGCACGTACGTTGCTCCGATCTTTCTTCATAGCTCTCTCGAAAAACAGTACGGTGCGCAGGTGGGCGGAGCAGTCGCGCGTGGGGCGGCGGCTGGCTTCGCGGTTTGTGGCCGGCACGACGGTGGTAGAGGCGATTGCCGTTTGCGAGCGGGTGAACGCGGAGGGCATAGCTGTATCGCTGGATTCGCTGGGGGAGAGTGTGGCGCTGGAAGCCGAGGCGGGCGCGGCGGCGGAGATCTACCACCAACTGCTGGATGCGATTGCGGCGAAGAAGATGAATGCCAATGTGAGTCTGAAACTCTCCCAGATGGGGATGGATATCGATCCGGCCCTGGCGGAGAGTATCGTTCGCGAGGTGGTGAGCCATGCAGCAAGGGTGGGCAATTTCGTGCGCATCGATATGGAGGGCTCCGAGTACACTGAGGCGACTATCGCGATGACTGAGCGGCTGCACGCGCAGTTTCCGGGGAGCGTTGGTACGGTGTTGCAGGCGTACTTGTATCGGACGGAGGCAGACACGGAGCGGCTGCTGGCGGAGGGGATCCGCATTCGGCTGTGCAAGGGCGCGTACAAGGAGCCGGCGTCGGTGGCGTTCCCGGCGAAGAAGGACGTGGATGCGAACTACTGGAAGCTAATGCAGCGGATGGCGCAGTCGGGGGTGTTCTGCGGGATCGCCACGCATGATGAAGCTATTGTGGACCAGATGCGGCGGTTCGCAGGCGAGCAGGGAATTGCGAAGGATGCATTTGAGTTCCAGATGCTGTACGGCATACGGCGCGATCTGCAGCAACGATTGGTGCGGGAGGGATACGGCGTCCGGGTGTATATCCCGTTTGGGACCGCGTGGTATCCGTACTTTGTGCGAAGACTGGCTGAACGGCCGGCGAATGTATTGTTTCTGGCGCGGAATCTGCTGCGGCGATAGTGGGGAAGCAGAGCGGAGGCTTACTGCGGAGCGGCTGGCGCGTAGGGCTCGGCCATCAGCAGGGTGCGGACGACGGAGCGCTCGTTCTCAGAGAACTGTGCGCCGAAGGCGGGGGAATCGATCACCTGCTGGCGTTGCTCCGGGGGCATCATGCGGAGATCGATGATGGCGCGCGCCATCATGCGCTGGCGTGCCTGCGGAAGCGCGGTCAACTGCTGCACGGCGAGATTGTATTGCTGACGCTGCGGCACACTGAGGCGCTCCAGCATCTCGTTGCGGTCCAGCATCCGGCTGCGCTGCTGGGGATTCATATTGTAGAGGCGGCCGAGCTGATCGAGCTCGCGCTGCTGAACCTGGGGAGGCAATTCGCGGAAGCCGGGCTCGTTTTGCAATGCACGCTGCTGGTCGGCGAGAGAGAGATTCTTGTGGTTCTCCATCCACTGCGCCAGGTGTTCCTGATTCTGGATGGGTCGCCCCGGCGTGTTGATCGGCGGCCTGGCTTGGGTTGCGCGCTGTTCCGTCCGCTGTTCCGCCCGCTGTTCCGCTCGATTGGGTTTGACTGCAGGCGGCGGGGGGGAAGGCTCCCGGCGGCGGGCGAAGGCCGGCTCGGCGAGCAGCAAAAAAATGACCGCGCTAAGGAAGAGCCGGGATGGATGGTGCAATCTCATCGATGTATGCGGCGCTTTCTATAGCCGCAGTTACAAACATTGAAGCTATCGGCAGTTGCAGTGATTCCAGAGAGGGAAACTCGACAGGATGCCTTCTGGAAGTATCCGGCCCAATCCGGCAGTCTGAGTTTACGTTGACGGGCCCAGCGCTGGGAATAAAATTCTGCACCTCCAACCAGCGGAACTTGGAGTAACCAAAGTAAGTGACTAACTCTGCGGCTGGCCGCTGGAGTCATCGGCGGATGCGTCGTCCTGAAGTAGCTTGTCCATCTGTTGGAGTGCCTGCTCGTTCTTGTCGAGGATCTGTAGATCGTTGACGGCTGCGGATACGGCAGCGGGGTGGCTGGCGGACGGGTGCGACAGCGTGGAGATACCGAAGCTTCCGCCGCCGGCGATGAGCAACAGGGCCATGGCTCCGGCCAGTGCGGGGCGGAACTGGCGACCGGTATTCAGCAGCAAGCGAGTCCTGAGTTGCTCGAACCAACCTGGGGCAGGAGCAGCCTGCTCTTCGCGCAGCCGAACCGCCAGCTTCTGGTCAAAGTAGGGCGAAACCTCAGGCACCTCCCAGGTGTCCAGCAAGGCGAAGGTGGCCTGGAAGGAGGCGAGTTCCAGAGCACAGGCGGCGCAGGTGGCAATGTGGGCCCGTGCGGCGTCATTGGCAGGCGCAGCAGGGGCGAAGAGCAGATTGGGAAAATCGGTTTGGCAATTCTTGCAGTTCATCGGGTCCATCCTTTCTCGCTCTGGCGCGTTGTTTGCTGTCTTTCCATCCGGCTGCGCCTTGCGAGGTACAAATCCTCTCGTATTTCTCCTAAACAAACTCCTTCAACTTCTCGCGCAGAGTCTGGTACGCGCGGAACAGCAACGACTTGGTGGCCGACTCGCTGAGCTTCAATACATCGCCGATTTGCTTATAGTCCATGCCCTCGTATTTATGCATCAGTACGGCGGTACGCTGGCGTTCTGGCAGGGCCAGTACGTGCTGGCGGATGGCATTCATGCGCTCACGGCGGAGCATGCTGGCTTCCACGAGCGGGGCGGAGTCGGCGACGTCGGGCGTGGACCCCGTCTCGGAGTCCGGTTCGTCCAGATAGACCGTGGAGGCAGAGCGCTCGTGCCGGGTGTCGCGCGCATGATTCACGCCGAGGTTGGTGGCAATGCGATACAGCCAGGTGCTGAACCGTGCCTCCGCCCGATAGGTCTCTCGCGAGCGGTAGACGCGGAGGAAGACCTCCTGGGCGAGCTCCTCTGCAACGGCCTGGTTATGCACCATGCGGTACATAAAGTTGATGATCGGCTTGCGATACTTCTGCAGGAGATAGTCGAAACCCGCCATATTGCCGGCGCGAAGCTCCAGCATGATGGCTGAATCTTCCATCTCGGGGAACTGCGCCGAACCCTGCGGCACGCCTGCCGGGAGCAAGCCTTCCAGGACTCCCGGGTTGACGGCCAGCGTTGCCATATCCTCCATAACCCCATCTTCCTCGTGAGGTTGCGCGGAATCGTCGAATTCCTCGGAATTCTCGCGGTTATCGAGGCTTTCGTCCGCCGGGGATGGGATTCCCTGAAGGTCAGGGGCGCCGTCTGGCGCCGTCCGGGATGTATTGGACGCCGCCGACGGGGGGGATTGCGCGTTCTTTGGGCGCGGTGGCATCTGGCTTAGTTATTGTACTTTGGCCAATGGTGAAAGAGCGTGGCTGGAGTCTCGGCGAAGGCACTGCCGGGTGCGATCCCGGGAAGGTGGCCGATGGTCATCTCCTGCTGCAAGGGCGGCGTAAAATTGCCTGACTCCGGAAGACCGACTCCGTGTATGCTTAACGGGTACTGTGTTGCCGCTGCAAAACGTGGCGCCGGGCGCATAACTCAGCGGTAGAGTGCCACCTTCACACGGTGGAAGTCGTAGGTTCGAATCCTGCTGTGCCCACCAATAAATCAACAAGTTACGGGAAGATCCGAGAGGCGATTGGTAGCATTTGGTAGCAAATGCTCAATTCACCATCTGGGAACCCTTCCCGCTGTTGAGCAGCGCGAAGACCGTTCCTACCATCTGCTGCACGCTCTCGGGTAGCTCCTGCATGTACTCGTTGGCCGTTGTATCTGCCCGCGAGTGTCGCAGGTGCGATTGAATGTCCTTCACCGAACCCAGACTCTGTGCCCTCGTGGCGATGGTCCGCCGGATCACCTGGAAGTTCAGCTTCGGGATACTCAAGGAGTCCGCGAGAGGCTTTAGCACCCGGCTGCGGTAGTTAGAGGTATCCATGAACCCGCCGTCTGCGTTCGGAAACATGAAAGCGTCCGGATGGACGTTTTCTTCCGACAGCTTTTTGCGCTCCAGCTTCCACAATCTGAGTTCCTCGGCGAGGTCATCCGGTAGATGCATCTTGCCGAGACTCTTGGGTGTCTTGCCGAAGGGCCTGATCTCCCCTCGGTAGACGGTTTCGGTTAGGTCGAGCGTGTTCTCGTCGTCGAACGTGCGCCAACGCAGCGCGAACAACTCACTCGGCCGAAGGGCATCGGTCATATCGAGCATCAGCAGAAGCCGGTCGCGGCGGGTCGCCTTGGCCAGTACTGCCCGCAACTGATCCCAGCTCAAAATCTGTTTGTCCTTCGGCCGGAGATTCTTTGGAATCCTCAGCTTCCGGGTCGGATCTCGGACCAGGAACTCCTGCTCGATCGCTTCGTCGAAGATGGACTTGAGGTAGGAGCGCGCCTGCTTGACCCTGTCCTGCGAGTACCTGCCGGCCAAGTCGTTGACATGCGTCTGCAGCTCAAACTTGTCGATCGACTCGATAGGCTCCGAGCCGAACTTTGAGATCAAATCGATCTCGATCTGAGCCTTCTTCTCCCTCGCCGTCTCGGGCCGCCAATCCCCCTCGCGAAGCGGGAAGTACCGGTTCCGAACAAACCACTCGAAGGTGACAGTTCCATCCTTCAGAATCCTGCCATCTGCGACCTTGCCGGTTTGCTTGGCGATCTCCGCTCGAAGCGCATCACGCGCGGCGAGCTTCGTCATCTGCGATTTAAGGCCGAGCCGCACTGGAACAATGCTGACCCGGACATCTTCGGTTGTGGGGTCGATCACCTGCTTGCGGTAGTAGCCATACCACCGCTTCCCACGCAGGACGATCCATCCCGATTGGTGCGATTTACCCATGAATTCCTCGAATTCTGTGGCGGAAGACAGTGGGCTGCTTAGATTTTAGCTCGCCCGCCGACCCATTGCACTCACACGTTCGCGCTCATCAATGAAGGCTTCTATGGCGTTCCGTCGGTAGCGAAGCGTTCCGTCGCCCATGCGTATGACGGGAAGCAGAGGCTTTTTTCTAGAGGAGTGGTCCCACACCCAGTCCTTGCTTACACTGAGCCGTCGGGCAACGTCGTCAACCGTCAACAGAGGGTCACTCGCGAGAGTCGGCTGCTGCTCATTGGCTCTTTGGGGCGGCTTGCGGTTCAAGGGTTCTCCTGTGGCCGAGGATGGGGGATGGGTAGGGAGGGGCTCTGCGAACCGAGGGGCGAATTGGGTCGACGGCATATTGTCTCCGAAGTTCGGGGTTAATCAATCAGGTACCGCTTCTGAGACAGCATCACTTCTGGGCCGAATTGCTGTCCAATTCCAATTCATCCAGTGCCTATTCCCCGCAGGAATACACGCGGGGCCATGCGCACCGGAACTCGGGTTGAAATTCCTCCTTTAGGCACAATCGATGCCGCTTTTTCCGCTAGGCGCATCCAAGTGAGTGCACCATTTTCAAGGGTGCGGCGAGTCTTGTTGATCGTCTTGATTTACCTCGCGGAGTCGTTCGAGGTCGGGCCATGGTGGACGTTCGTCTTATGCAGGCAGCGGTTGCTCTTGCGGAAGAGCTAAACTTTTCGCGTGCCGCAGATAGAGTGGGGGTAACACAGCCGGCACTAAGCAAACAGATTGCCGAACTCGAAGAGAGGGTCGGATGTGTGCTGTTTATCCGGAGCAGTCAGAGTGTAGAGGTCACGGTAGCGGGTGCCGCGTTTGTCGAGCACGCCCGCGAGGCGCTCTTGTCGGCCGAACGCGCAATGCACAGCGCACGCGCGGCTGCATTGGGATCGGACATGATTCTAATGATCGGGACGTCCCCCAACATCGATCCTTACATCACTTCGACGATGCATTCGATTCGTCTGCCCCTCTTCCCAAACCTGCAGCTTAGGTTTTCCAGTCACTATTCGAGCGACGCCCTCAAGCTCCTCCGTTCCGGGGAGATCGATCTCGCGATCGTCATCGGTATCCACGAGGACATTGGCGCAAGCGCAGTCAAAATTAGCGAAGAGCCCTTTTATGTGGCCCTCCCGTTGTCCGACCCTCTCTGCGCCAAGAGGGAATTGAGCATTCGGGATCTTGCAAATCGCAGGCTTGCGCTATTTGAGCGTCAAGTGAATCCGCTTGTACATGAGCGCGTTCAGAAGGTGTTGGCGGAGAACCAGGTCATACCTGCGGAAATACAGTACTTCATCCAGCCAGAGGAAGCGGCAAACTTCCTGCTTCAGCGAGAAAGCCTAGCATTACTCATGAGAACGGGCGCCTGGCGCATCTCGGACGGTATGATAACCATTCGACCGCTCAGAGACGAAAGATTGATGCTTCGGACCTACCTTGCGGCTCGCTCCGATGAAAAATCACGCCTTGTCTCTCGATTCGTGCAGGCGACGGTGAAGCGGCTGTCGCCCGCGCCCATTCAAGCACGATTAGAGCTTGCCGGTTGAGTGCATGGGAGGCTTCCTATCTTCGATCGAACGAATTTCGATGTTGAGAGCTCCTGAACTGCCGCATGCGGGGCATTCGACGACGCCGGAAAGCAACGTCGGGGCTTCCATCTCTGATCGCAGCACTTCTTGTCCGCAGGCTTTGCACACATGAGCGGGATAGAGTTTCGGCTCGGTGAGCATGGCGTAACCCCCTGGATGAAAACTCGGCGGACGAAATGATCGAGATCCGGCCGCCATCTGCGTGCAGCAGATTAGATGGGCCATTCCACACGGAGTAGTTGCCCAGCGCAGCGGCGAAGTTCAAAATTGACGGCAATGCACTAAACCGATGGGTAAATGCCCCGGTTACCGAGATCGCTATCGAAAACGCTTGCAAGTCCCTCGGGACATTCAACATCAACTGTTGTCTACGACCTAGGCAACTGTTTGAGCCGGCGAAGTGCAGCGATCATCGCGTCGATATCTTCGTAATTGTTGTAGAGCGCGAGGGATGGGCGAACGGTGGTCTCCTGACCGAAGCGGCGCAGCGTTGGCTGGGCGCAATGATGGCCGGAACGCACCGCGATGCCTTCCCTATTGAGAGCGGCGCCTACGTCCTCAGTCTTGTAGCCATCGAGAACGAATGACATTACGCCCGCTTTTTCTTTCGCTGTGCCGATGATGCACAACCCCGGAATCCTCTGCAATTCCTGGGTCGCGTATACGAGCAACTCATGCTCATGTCGGGAGATATTCTCCATGCCGATTGTGTCGAGGTAGGCGATTGCCGCCCCAAGCCCGACCGCATCTGCGATGTTCCCCGTACCTGCTTCAAAGCGGAATGGCGGGGGCTGGTAAATGGTCTTTTCGAAGGTGACGTCGGCGATCATGTTGCCGCCGCCCTGCCACGGAGGCGAGTCGGCGAGCGCATCCGGCTTGCCGTACAGGACGCCGATGCCAGTTGGCCCAAATACCTTGTGGCCGGAGAAGACATAGAAGTCCGCATCCAGACTCTGCACATCGACACGCATATGCGAGACCGCCTGCGCGCCATCGACCAGCGCGCGAGCGCCATAGCGATGCGCCATCTGGACCATTTGTTGCGCAGGGGTGATGGTGCCAAGCGCATTCGAGACATGTGTGAACGAGACGAGCCTGGTACGCGAACTCAGTAGCTTTTCGTACTCGTCGAGCAGAATCTGGCCGCTGTCGTCGACGGGGATGACGCGCAGGACTGCACCCTTCTCAGCAGCCAGCATCTGCCAGGGAACGATATTGGCGTGGTGCTCAATCCAACTGATAACGATCTCGTCGCCCTTGTTGATGTGTTGGCGACCCCAACTCTGCGCGACTAAGTTGATCGCTTCGGTAGCTCCGCGGACGAAGACAATCTCCTTGGACGACGGCGCGTTGAGGAAGTGCGCAACCTTGCTACGCGCGTCCTCATAGGCGTCTGTAGCTCGCGCCGCAAGGTCGTGCGCTGCACGGTGGATGTTGGAATTCTCGTGCTCGTAGAAGTACTTGAGCCGATCGATGACGGCTTGCGGCTTCTGCGTGGTGGCGGCATTGTCCAGCCAGATTAGAGGGTGGCCATTGACCTTTTCGCGCAGGATGGGGAAGTCATTGCGGATCGAAGTCACATCGAATTGGTGCCGAATGGAACTGAGGTCTGGAACGACCGCTGGCGAGAAGCTCCGTGCCGGCTGCAAGGCTGTTTGCAACGCTGGGGCGATGGGCTGCGAGAGTGCGCCGGCATGTTCGAGAAAATAGTAGGGGGAGAATGAATTCAGCGATGATTTGGCGACGTCCTCTGTGCCCAGCGCAGCAAGCTGCGGGATGCTGGGTAGTGAGGCCTCGAAGGTGGGAAAGGGAAGATTGAAGTCGGGCAGCGGCAGGCTGAACGGAGAGACTGTGGACGCAGGAGCCTGCGCGATGGCGGTCCGCGAGGGAGTAGATGGAATGGATGGAGCGGTTGCGCCAATGGGGGAGAGCGACGGCGTTCCGGTGAAGGGCGCAACTTCCGCGGGAAACCCGGAGCCAGCCAGGCGCAGGGCATCCGCCTCGCTAGGGGCCTTGTCTATCGATGGCAGCGAGGGCACAGATGGCGCGGGTACCCCGAACTGGGGTTGTCGCATCTCGGCGCCTGGGGTGGCCGCTGAATACGAGTTCGGGTAGCTGGGCGAGCCGGGTATGCTGGGGGGCACGGGCAAGTTTGTGGCTTCGGGCACAGAAGCGCCGGTGACGCCGCCCCCCCCCTGATTCGGCAACGCACGAAAGAGCTCGTTTGCCATCTGGGTCAGAGTCGCGACGTCGGGGAACACGGCACCTGCAGCTGACTTCGCCTGCGCTACCGCGTCCTCGTCGAACTGGAAGCCAGGGTCACTTGTACTCATAGTAGCTACCAACCTCTACGTTCTCGAGCACACCGAGCGCATCTTCCGTCAACACGGCGGCAGAGCAATAAAGAGAGACGAGGTAGGAGGCAATGGAGTTACGATCAATGCCCATGAAGCGGACGGAAAGACCGGGTGTCTGCTCGCCGGGCAATCCGGGTTGAAATAGACCGACCACGCCCTGCCGCTTTTCACCGGTGCGCAACAGAAGGATGTTGCTCTTGCCTGCGGCGTCGATGGTGAGCTTGTCGGACGGGATCAGCGGGACACCGCGCCAGGTGAGAAACGGTGAACCGAAGATGGTGGCAGTCGGTGGCGGAACGCCGCGGCGAGTGCACTCACGGCCGAAGGCGGCGATGGCGCGCGGGTGGGCCAGAAAGAAAGCTGGCTCCTTCCAAATCTTCGCGAGAAGCTCGTCGAGATCGTCCGGCGTGGGCGAACCTTTGCGCGGCTTCACCCGCGAATCCGGCGCCGCGTTATGCAGCAGCCCGTAATCGGAGTTGTTGATCAACTCATGCTCCTGACGCTCCTTCACCTTCTCGACCGTCAGGCGGAGCTGCTCACGAATCTGATCGTAGGGGTGACTGTAAAGATCGGACACACGGGTATGCACGTCGACGACCGTGGAGATGGCGCTCAGCGTGTACTCGCGCGGCTTCTCCTCGTAGTCGACAAAGCTTTCCGGAATCTTGCGTTCATCGCGAGAACCACAGGCAACATCAATG
>Ga0181516_10003479_pt1 | contig 10501 bp, 11 predicted proteins | sample PEATcosm2014_Bin_25_FD_121104 | JGI IMG/M metagenome (GOLD analysis project Ga0181516, IMG submission 121104) | Peatland microbial communities from MTU Mesocosm Facility, Houghton, MI, USA - PEATcosm2014_Bin01_10_metaG | ecosystem: Environmental > Terrestrial > Soil > Wetlands > Peat | place...
CGCCGCTCGCCGCGACCAGCGCCTGCGTCAGCGCCGACGCGGCGCGCTGGGTCGGCACGTAGATCGTCGCGTCGGCGAGCGCCAGCGGCCCGCCGGCGCCGGGGAACTCCGGAATCAGCGCGCCGTCGATCAGCGCCCGCGCCAGCGTCGGCGCGAACGGGACGCCGGCGGGAATGGAGAACAGATTGGCCGTTTTCACGAGCCGACTCGCGCAGTCTCGAAGCCTCGGCGCTTGTCCCGCGCGCGCGCCGCGAAGGCAAGCGGGCAGACGTCAGCGCCCGAAGATCACCAGTTCCGTGTCGGCGAGGTCGCAGGGCGAGGGCGCTTGCGGACCCTTGTAAAAACGCGGCTCGCGCCCGGCGAAATAGCGCCCGGCGAGGCCGGGGACGGGGCCCGTGGCGTCGGCGACGACGAAGAAGCGGCCGTGGCGGGCGAGGCGGCGGCCATAGGCCGGGCCGAAGCGCGCGAGGTCGCTTGGCTCGCGGCAATAGATCAGATGGACGCAGGGGACGAGCGCTCGCCAGATCCGCCGCGGCTGGAAGATCAGCGGCCGCGCGTCGCCGCCGCTGAGGCCGATGAAGGCGGCGCAGCCGAGCGCGGCGTGGGCGGCGAGCAGGCGCGCGTCGCTTGGCGACAGCAGCGCCGCCTCCGGCCGGTCGGGCGCGTATGCGACGACGCGCGCGCCGGCCTCTCCGCGCGACAGCAGCGGCGCGAAGATGACCTGGCCCTCGGAAAGGCGGCGATAGCCGACCGCGGCGAGCGCCGGCAGGGTGTGGGGGGCCGGCGTGACGGTGAAATAGACGACCTCGCGCCGACGGATCGCGCGCGCATGGAGGGGATGGCCGTAGCCGCGATAGTCCGGGTCGACGCACCAGCCCGCCATGTTGCAGCGGAGAACGGCGCCGGCCTCGCTCTCGCGGGTCGAGACGATCTGCAGCAGCACGCCGACGACAGTCTCGCCGGCGGCGAGCAGATGGCCGAAGCGCGGCAGGTCGCCGACCGCCGGTCGCGCGGCGAGACGGGCGAGGCCGTCGGTCCAGAATGCGCGCGGCCGCTCGGGAAAGCCTCGCGTCAAGCAGTCGACGACTTTCGGGAGGTCCCGCTCTTCGATCACGCGGCAGACGACGTCGGCCGGAGCGGAAGGGACCATAAAAATTTACCGTTCGCGAAGTTTGGCGGGGGGCGCGCGCGACAAAACATAGTAGAGTGAGGCACATCCCTCAACGCGAGACCATGCGCGTCATGACGACTCGGTTAACGATCCTCGCCGCCATTCGCGAGGTCGCGGCGGAACAGGGCAAGACGCTCGCGCCGCTCGACGACGACTTGCCGCTGATGGAGAGCGGCCTCGATTCCCTGTGCTTCGCGATCCTCGTGGCGCGGCTCGAGGACGCGGTCGGGACCGATCCGTTCACGACGGTCGGCGACGGGCGTCTGCCGTCGACGGTCGGCGAGCTGATCGCCTTCTACGACAACGCGATTGTCTGAGCTGCGGACCCTCTTCGGCCGGATGATCGCGAGCGGTCGCGGTCGCCGCGTCGCGACGCGCGCTTTCACCCTCGAGCTCGATCGCTTCGCCGCCGCGGGCAGCCTTGGCGACGGCTTGGCGCGACTCGAAGGTCGCTCGGTTCTGCTTGCGGTCGGCGACATGGCCAAGGCGGCGGCGGCGCTGGTCGATCTCGACGGAGTCGCGCGCCAGATCGTGCTCTGCCCGGCGGGCGCGAGCCCGGATGCGCTGACTGCGCTCGCGCGCGCGGCCGCCGCCGACGCTCTCGTCTACGACGGCGACGCGCCGGCGCCGCAGATCGACGTGGCGGTCCGAGCCGCCTGCCGCTTGCCGCTCACGGCGCTGGCTGCGCCGCGCACGGCGCGTTTCGTCACCGAATGGGCGATGCCGACATCGGGCACCAGCGGTCCGCCCAAGCTCGTCGCCCATACGCTGGCGACTTTGACCGCGGCGTTTCGCCCCGCAGCCGGCGCGCGCTGGGCGACTTTCTACGACATCCGCCGTTACGGCGGGCTGCAGATCCTGTTGCGCGCGCTCACCGGCGCCGACTCGCTGACCCTGAGCGATCCGCGCGAAGGCGTCGATGCGTTCCTCGTCCGGCTCGGCGAAGCGGGCGCGACCGACATTTCCGGCACGCCGTCGCATTGGCGCAAAGTCCTGATGAGCGGCGAAGCGCGAAAAATCGCGCCGCAACGCGTGCGCCTCTCCGGCGAGATCGCCGACGACGCGGTGATCGCAGGCCTCCGCGCGCTCTATCCCGACGCGCGTGTCGAACACGCCTATGCGTCGACCGAGGCGGGCGTCGCCTTCGTGGTCTCCGACGGGCGCGCCGGCTTTCCTGCCGGCTTCGTCACCGAGGACGGCGAGGTGGCGCTGCGCGTCGTCGACGACGTCTTGCGCGTTCGCTCCAATCGCGCCGCGCTGCGCTATCTCGGCGCCGACGCGCCGGCGCTGAAGGATTCCGACGGCTTCGTCGACACCGGCGACGTCGTCGCGCTGAGCGGCGATCGCTATCTGTTCGTCGGCCGGCGCGGGGGAATCATCAACGTCGGCGGGGCCAAGGTCCACCCGGAAGAAGTCGAGGCGGCGCTGAACGCCCATGCGGCGGTGCGCGCGAGCCGCGTCTTCGCGCGCAAGAGCCCGATCACCGGCGCGCTGGTCGCCGCCGAAATCGTGCTGCGCGACGGGGCGGCGGCCGACGAGGCGACCAAGCGCGACATTCTCGCCGCCTGCCGCGCCGCGCTGCCTGCCTATAAGGCGCCGTCGTTCCTCAGCTTCGTCGCCGAACTGCCGATGACCGACGGCGGCAAGGTGGCCCGCCATGGATAACGTGCTCGTCACTGGCGCAAGCCGCGGCATCGGTCTCGCCATCGCCAAGCGATTGGCGCGCGAGGGCTACGCGGTGATTGGCGTCGCCCGCAAGCCGAGCGCGGCGTTCGACGAGGCCACGGCGAAAATCGACGGCGTCGGGGCGCTGCATTTCGAGCCGTTCGACCTGAGCGACATCGCCGCCATTCCCGCTTTCGTGCACGCGGTCAAGGCGCGGCGGGGGCCGATCTACGGCCTGGTCAACAACGCCGGCGCCAGCGCCAGCGGGCTGCTGGCGAACACCTCGAACGGCGACGTCGAGGCGCTGCTGCGCCTCAATACGGTCGCGCCGATCGTGCTGACCAAGTACGTCGTGCGCGGGATGATGGCCCAGGGACGAGGGCGCGTCGTCAACATCGCCTCGATCGTCGCCGCGACCGGCTACAACGGCCTCTCGGTCTATTCGGCGAGCAAGGCGGCGCTGGTGGGCTTCACCCGCGCGCTGGCGCGCGAAGTCGGCAGGGTCGGCGTCACCGTCAACGCGATCGCGCCGGGCTTCGTCGACACTGAGCTGACTCAGGGCCTCGACGCCGCTCAGCGCGACCGCATCGTCGCCCGGACCGCGCTGCGCCGACTGACCGAGGCCGAAGACGTCGCGGCGATGGCGGCGCTGCTGATGGGCGACGGCGGGCGCAACGTGACCGGATCCGTGCTGACGGTCGACGCCGGCGCGACGGCGTGACGCGCCGCGAGGGCCGACCCCTTCGCCGCCTCAGAGGAGCGCTTCAATCGCCGCTCGGATCGCTTCCGGCTTCGTGGTCGGCGCGTAGCGCTCGACGACGCGACCGGTCCGGTCGACCAGGAACTTGGTGAAGTTCCATTTGACGTCCTTGCTGCCCAGGACGCCGGGCGCCTCGCGCTTGAGCCAGACGAACAGCGGACTCGCCGTGGGGCCGTTGACGTCGATCTTGGCGAACATGGGGAAGGCGACGTCGTAAGTCAGCTCGCAGAAGCTGGCGATCTCGGCGGCGTCGCCCGGCTCCTGGCCGCCGAACTGATTGCAGGGAAAGCCGAGCACGACGAGACCGCGAGCGCCAAGGTCGCGATAGAGCGTCTGAAGCCCTTCGTATTGCGGCGTGAATCCGCATTTGCTCGCCGTGTTGACGATCAGGAGCGCCTTGCCGCGATAGGCGGAGAGCGAAACGTCGCGGCCGGAAATGTCGCGCGCTGAAAAGTCATAGACGTCGGTCATGCTCGCCTCGGTTCTGGGGATGAATAGCGGCGATCGGCCCTGATCGAGCGGGCGTGTTTGGACCGCCAGGGTAGAATGCGCTCAGCGATCCGCTCGCCGGAAGACGAACTTCAATCCCGACCATTGTTCGTCGATGGCGCAGACTTTCACGTCGACAAGCGAGGCGGCCAAACCGACTTCGCGGACCACGTCGCCGGAGAGATCCGTTTCGATCGCCGAGGTCTTCTTCGGCCACGACACCCAAAGACTCCCCGTCTTCGACAGGCATTGCCTCCATCTCAGGAAATCCGCCTTCAATGCGGCCTTGGAGGTCGCGAAGCCCAGAATGAGGTCGATCTCCGCGCCGGGGCGCTGCGTGATTTTGGTTTTCGCCAGCGCCGGTTCGAGTTCCGCACGAACTGCGCTCGGCATGTTTTCCAGCAATATCGTCACGTTCGGTTTGATCCCGAGTTTCTTGGCCAGCGGCGTTCCCGAGTATCCGGCCATCGATCTCCTCGCAGGTCTGAGCGAAACTGCAAAATCGCTAATCTCGTGCGTCCCCTCGGCGCAACAGGGCGTTGCGTCGGTCGGCACAGCCTCGATCGAGCGAAGGCGCCGGCTTCGGTGCGCGCCGCGCGCGACGGACGCCTGCCTCTGACGCCGGCGCGTCTTAGCCTGCCCTTATCGCCGCCTCCGATTCCGGATCGTAGAGCGCGGCGACGGCTTCTGCGCGGCGCTGCAACACCGCGCGCTGGTTGAGCGAGCCCTTGTCGGTGATCTCGCCGGCGTCGAGCGACGGCGGCTCGGCGAGCAGCAGGATGCGCTCGACCCGGCTCGCCGAACCGTTCGCCCTGGCGGCAAAGGCGGCGAGCCGCTTGCGGAACGCTTCGCGCACTTTCGGGTCGGCGAGATCGCCGCTCTCGGCGAGCAGCCGGCACGCTTCGAGACTGGGGAAGATCAGCGCCGCGACGTCGTCGCGGTCGTGGCCGGCGATCACTGCGTCCTCGGCGAGCGGCGCCAGAGCGGAGACGAGCGCCGCGCGCAAAGGCCCGACGCTGACCCAGGTGCCGGTCGCGAGCTTGAAGTCCTCGGCGATGCGGCCGTCGAATAGGAAGCCGCCGGCGGCGTCGCCGGGCGTGGCGAAGCGCAGGGCGTCGCCGAAGCGGTAGAAGCCTTCCTCGTCGAACGCCTTGCGCGTCAATTCGTCGTCGCGCCAATAGCCCGGCGTCACGCTCGGGGCGCGCACGCGCGCCTCGAGCTTGCCCTCGATGGGGGCGAGCTTGAGCTCAACCCCGGCCATCGGCTGGCCCATATTGCCGGGTTCGTCGACGTCCATCAGGCACATCAGCGCCGAAGGCGAAGTCTCGGTCGCGCCGAGTCCGGTGACGAACGGCACGTCTCGGCCGGTCTCGCGCCTGGCCATGGCGCGATAGGCGTGGAAGATCTCCGGCGCCAGGCCGGCGCCGGCGTAGAACAGCATCTTCAGCCGGCTGAAGAACTTCGCGCGCAAGCGGGCGCTCCCTTCGAGATGCGGCAGCAGCGCCTCGAAGCCTTTCGGCACGTTGAAATAGATGGTTGGCGCGACTTCATTGAGATTGGCGACCGTCTCCTCGATCCCGCCGGGCATCGGTCGGCCGGCGTCAAAATAAAACGCGCCGCCGTGCGTGAGGGCGATGCCGAAATTGTGGTTGGAGCCGAAGGTGTGGCTCCACGGCAGCCAGTCGAGCAGCACCGGCGGCGACCAGGCGAGGAACGGGAACGCCTGGGCGAGCATCGCCTGATTGGCGCAGATCATGCGCTGGGTGTTGATCACCGCCTTCGGTCGCCCGGTCGAGCCGGAGGTCAGCAGGAACTTCGCGATCGTGTCTGGGCCGACCGCGGCGCGCGCGCGCTCCAGTTCGAGACCGGGCCGCGCGGCGAGGAGGTCGGCGAACGCGAGCCCGTTGACCGCGTCGGCGTCGCGCGCGGCGACGCGCGCGATCCCAGGCGCGACGACGGCGCCAATTGCGCGCGCGAAGGCGGCGCCGTCGGTCGCGTAGACGAGGCCGGGCGTCAGCAACTTGAAAGCGAAGCTGAGTTTGGCGAAGTCCTGCGACGCGAGCGCGTAAGGCGTCGAAATCGGGCAGTAGGGAACGCCAATCTCCATCGCCGCCAGGCCGATCAGCGCGTGTTCGACGTCGGCGCCCGACAGCACGGCGATCGGCCGTTCGGCGCTGAGATCGAACTCGAGCAGCGCCGCCGCGATGCGCGTGACCGCGTCGAGGGTTTCGGCGTAGGTTAGCTTGCGCCAAGAACGGTCGGCGTTGCGCTGGGCGAGGAAAACGCGGTTCGGCGCTTCGCGCGCCCAGCGATGCAGGCAGTCGCCGAGCCGGCGCGGATGGTTCGGCAACGGTTCGGCGGAACGGACGAGGAAGGCGCCGTCAGGGCGGACGACGAGGTTCGGGGTCAGCGCGCCGAGCACGGAAAGCGACGACTCGCAGTCTGCGCGGATCGCGCCCTCCCGCCATTCCGCCAGCCTCTCCGCGTCGCTGCGGCGCGGGCGACATTTAGCTATAGTCTATAACTATCTTGTCAGGCCGGGCGGCGAACGTCAAGCGGCGGCGCGCGCCGGCCTTACAGGGTCAGCGCGGCGCGGACCGAAGCGGGCCAGCGGGCGGATTCGACGCCGTGCGCGGCGAACAACGCCGCCGCCAACCGGTCCATGCCAAAGGCGACGCAGGCGGTGTGGGCGGTCGCGCCGTCCTCGTTCGTGAGCCCCCAGGTTTGGCCGAAATGGTCGCGGTGACAGTTGAAGCTCATGCAGGCGGTCGGCGACTCGGCCGATCGCACCGGAATCATCAGCTCGAACTTCAGCGCCTGCTCGACCTGGAAGCGGCCGACCATCGCGCCGCCGCGGCCGAAGAACGGGTCGCTCGCGGGATCGACGCGTGAAGTGAGGCCGAGCGCGTCGGCGAAGTCGCCGGCGCGCGCCTTCCAAGCGTCGCGGAACGCCGTGGCCGCTTCGGCGTCGCCAATGAACACGAATTCGCGCATGCGGAACGATTGCAGGCGGTCGAGTTCGCGCGACGGTTCGCGGCGGAAGCAGTCGGAGGCGACGTCGAAGATCAATCCGCCGCGCGGGACGGAACCTCGTCGCGCCGCCAGCGGATAGACCGGATAGCAGGCCGCCGGGGCGAGCACGAGGTCGCTCGCCTGCAGGCCGTCGGTCCAGGTTCCGCCCGCCTCGAAGCGGTCGACCGCCGCGCCGATCGAAGCGTCGCCGCCGCCGAGCGCGCAGACGCAGCCGAGCAAATGCGGAAAGCTCTTCAGATAGCCGGACTTCTCGATCAGCGCGCGGCTGACGACCGGCGCGAAGCGCACGATCTCGGCGCGCGGGTCGCGCGCTCGGCTGATCAACGCGCCGAGGCCTTCAACCACGGCCTCATAAGCGCCGGAACGGCCATAAACGCCGTCGACGCCTGTCGGGTGGAACAAAGCGTCGAGGATCGCCTCTTGCGAAGCGGCGGGCTGGCCGAGGCGATTGGGCGCGACGTTCATGGCGGCTCCTTTCGCCGGTTGTTAGAGGCTCAGCGCGGTCGGGGCCTCGCTCATCAGCACTGCGGGGTCGGCGCTGGCGAGAATGCGGTCGTTGTTGATCATGATCGGCGACGAGAGAATGTCGCGCAGGAAGCGACCCATGGCGAAGGGGCTGTCATTGCGATAGCCGGCGAGGCCGCAGGCGCGCATCGCGGCGAGCACCGTCGTCGTCGCGAGCTCCGACGCCTCGACCTTGAGCAAAGTCAACGCGAGCTGCGCCTCGGTCGTCGCCAACCCGCCCGGATCGGCGGCGTGGCGCTCGAAATTGGCGACGCCGGCCTGGACCGCCGCGCGCAGAGTTTCGTGCGACAGACGGGCGCGGGTGAGTTGGGCGGCGGCGGGCGGCATGCGGCCGCCGGCGGCGCGCGCCGCCTGGCGGACGAAAGCGCGGGCGCGGGCGACGGCGCCGGCCGCGATTCCGCACCATGCCGCGCTCCAGAACATATGCGCGTAGGGCACCATGGTCTGGCTGTGGATGCGCTCGTAAGGCTCGGGCAGCACCTGCTCGGCCGCGCCCTCGGCGTTGAGGATGAAGCCGACGCTGCAGGTGCCGCGCATGCCGAGCGTGTCCCAAGTCTGGGTCGGCTCGAGCGTGTAGTCCTCGCGGCGGAAAACGACGAGCACCTGGTCGGATTTCGCCGCGCCGTCGGAGCGGCGCGCGGTGGTGACCAGCGCGTCGGCCTCGCGGCCGTAGGAAATGCAGGACGCGTCGCGCTGCAGCGAAACGCGGTCGCCGGCGACGCGCACCGGCGCGTCGCTCGAGCGGATGTCGGCGCCGTTGCCGCCTTCAGTGGTCGAGGAGGCGAGCAGCAGTTGACGTTTGGCAACTTCGCCGAGGAACTCGAGCTGCCACGCGGCGCCGCGCGCATGGCGCGCGAGGCAGGCGAGCTTCACCTGGTGCATGGCGAAGATCATCGCCGTCGAGGCGCAGGCGCGGCCGAGAATGGCGCAGACGTCGACGACGTCGGCGGCGCGCGCGCCGTCGCCGCCGAGCTCGGCGGGGACCAGCATGCCGAGCAGCTTTTGCTCGCGGATTACGGCGAAGGCTTCGGCGGGGAAGCGCGCCTCGCGGTCGACCGCGTCGGCGAAATGTTCGGCGACCGTCGCGACCGCTTCGGCGCGGGCGATGAAGTCAATTGTGTCGGCGGCGTCCCCGGCGCGCGAGCGAGGGGGGCGAGGCGGGAGCGAGGTTACGTTGAGGCTCATGACGCCAACTCCGGAACGTGATCGCACAACGACAGAGAAAGCTGCGTAATCTCGCGAAGCCCGCCAGGGTCCACAGCAGCACCAGGCAAAAGACTTTGATGCAATGCCAGCGTTACCCCAGCCCGCTAGCATATTCGACAAATCCTATGTTTAAATGTTAACAGTTTGTCAACGTCTTTAGCGAAGGTCCGACGCATGTCCCTTGCGTTAATCCTAACGCGCAAAGCCCGCGGCGAAGGTCGATTCAAATGGTAGGGAGATCGCCGTCTTCCCTTCCGACGGACGTTACGCCATGAGCGCTCGCGCCGCTCTCGACCAGAAACTCGGCGAACTCGCCCGTGAATTCGCGCCGGCGCTGCCGGACGATCCGGAGCGCGCGCGCAAAGCCGACCTGCGGGAGGCGGGGCTGACGTCGATGGCGTCGGTCAAGCTGATGCTGGCGATCGAAGCCGCCTACGACGTCGCCATTCCCGACGCCGAGCTGACGCCGGAGAACTTCCGCTCGATCGCAACCATCGCGGCGCTGGTCGCGCGCCTCCGGCCAGCGTGACGACAGCGCCCTCTGACGCGGCGGCGCGAAGCGGGGTCGATCCGCGCGCGCGCCGCTTTCTCGATCTCATCGCCGCCGGCGCCAAGACGCGCGACGGCGCGCCGACGCTCCAGGAGCTGCGCGCCGCGACCGACGGGCTGGCGTCCTTCGCCGCGCCGCCGCCGCCGGTCGAGCGCTGCGACGACGTCGTCGCGGCGGGGCGCGTCGCAATTCGCTTTTACGCGCCGGTTGGCTCTCGCGACGCGCAATTGCCGGCGCTGCTCTACTTCCACGGCGGCGGTTGGATCTCCGGCGGCGTCGCGAGCCACGACGCAATCTGCGCCACGCTTGCCGCGGGCGCCGGCTGCCGGGTGATCGCGGTCGACTATCGCCTCGCGCCCGAGCATCGTTTTCCCGCCGCGCTCGACGACGGGCGGGCCGCGCTCGAGGCGATCGCGGCGCGACCGCGCCGCCACGGCGTGGACCCCGAACGGCTCGGGATCGCCGGCGACTCGGCGGGCGCCAATCTCGCCGTGGTTCTCGCGCGCGAAGCGATCGCGCCGCTGGCGCTGCAACTGCTGCTTTGCCCGGTCCTCGATCCGCTCGGCCGGACGCCGTCGCGCGCCGCGCTGGCGGAAGGCTGGCTGATCGAGGAAGCGGTCATGGCGGCCTACTGGGACTTCTACCGTGTCCCTGGCCTCGCGCTCGACGATCCGCGCGTCGCGCCGCTCGCCGGCGGCGACTTCGCGAAACTGCCGCCGGCGCTGGTCCATGCCGCCGAATTCGATCCATTGCGCGACGAGGGCGAGCGTTACGTCGCGGCGCTGACGGCGGCGGGCGTGCGGGCGGAATTGACCGTCCATCCTGGGCTCATCCATCATTTCTACGGCCTCGGCGGCGTCGTCCCCGCGGCGCAGGCGGCGTTCACGCGCGCCTGCGACGGGCTCAAACGGGCATGGACCGCCAATCCGTGACGCCTTCGGCGCCCCTGCGACGCCGAGCGGTTTGACGCGCGCCGGCGCCGGGCGTACTTTCAGTGAAATCCCCAAGGGGATGGAGTCCCCCAAAACCGCCTGCCCAGGCTGATGACTCCTGCCGCGAAACCTGCGGTGGGAGGCGTTTAGCCGTTCTGTCGGCCGGACGC
>Ga0181516_10003482_pt1 | contig 10490 bp, 7 predicted proteins | sample PEATcosm2014_Bin_25_FD_121104 | JGI IMG/M metagenome (GOLD analysis project Ga0181516, IMG submission 121104) | Peatland microbial communities from MTU Mesocosm Facility, Houghton, MI, USA - PEATcosm2014_Bin01_10_metaG | ecosystem: Environmental > Terrestrial > Soil > Wetlands > Peat | place...
AGCGCAAAGCGGATACCGATTTCGTGGGTCCTCTGGCGCGTTGTGAAGGCAGTTACGCCATAAATTCCTATTGCGGCCAGGGCCAGCGCGAGCAGTCCGAAGGCGCCGACGAAGGTTCCAGCGATACGCTGCGGGATGCTGGCCATCTGGTTCTGCAATTCGACCGTCGTCTCATTGAAGAGCAAAACGGCGGGATTGATCTCGCGCACCGTATTCTCAACTGCTTTGACCGACGCAAGGGGATCGCCTGTGGTGCGTATATTCACGAGCATGTCAGGCCGGTAGAGCTGGGACAACGGCAAATACAAAAATGGCATGGGGCTTTCATTCACGCTGGTTTCTTTGCAATCGCGCGCGACGCCGATCACGGTGAACCACTGGTGGTTCAGGTCGGAATTCAACTTCTTGCCCACGGCTTCCTGTCCGGGCCAATAGCGATGTGCGAATGCCTCGCTCACAATCGTGACGGGCTGCGAGCTTTTCGTATCCTGGGCCGTAAAGTCGCGTCCCTCGACCAGGGGAATTTGCATAGTGTGAAGATAATTGGGCGTGACGATGGCGTTCTGGGTCTCCATCGATTCATTGGGCGAGGACACATACCCCTCCGGTTTCACGGCGGTTGAACCGCCCGCAAACGTGAGTGGCACGCGGTTGGAAAGGGCGACGGATTCTACGCCCGGCAAAGTGCTTAGCCTGGCAACGAGCTGGCGATCGAATTCTGTGCCCGTCTCCTCGGTGTACCCAGCCTGGAACAAATCATAAGAAGAAATCAGTACATTATGCGGATTGAATCCAGGATCGGTCTTCTGCGCGCTCCTGAAGCTGCGAATCATTAGCCCTGCGCAGATGAGCAGCAGCAGCGAGATGGAAATCTGCGCCACGACCAATGCGCTGGTCAGGCGCGCCTTCCCCAACCCGCCCGACATTCTTCCCGCCTCCTCTTTCACCACCTCGGCGGGAGCAATGTCCGACGACCGCAGCGCGGGCAGAATGCCAAAAATCACCCCTGTCAGCACCGAAATACCTAGCGTGGCCAGAAGTACGGTGCTGTCGGTTTGCACATTGAGCGACAGCGGGATGTCGGCCGTCACAGGAACGGATGCCATGAGCGCCTTCTGCGTCCACTGGGTGAAGAGCAACGCTACCGCCCCTCCGGCGAGGGATAGCACCAGGCTTTCTACAAGCAGTTGCCGCACCAGCCGCCAGCGGCTGGCGCCAAGCGAGACGCGAATTGCCAGCTCATGACGCCGGCCTACCGAGCGGACCAGCATGAGATTGGCCACATTTGCGCACGCCAGCAGCAGCACCAGGCCCGCGATGCACATGAGTAAAGGCAACAGGGGCGCCATGATGAAGTTCATGCCGAACGGACTCCGCCAAAGCCGGTATACGGAGACGGCGGAGTGGCCCTTGTGCTCTTCGGGATATTTATCGATCTCCTGCTTCAACCGCTGTGTCATCTCCTCCTGCGCCTGCGCGAGAGAGACGCCCGGCTTTAATCGTCCAAAGGCAAACAACCAGAAGTAATGATGGTCGTGCAGGAGGTCGCCCAAGGCATTAAACTGCGCTTCCATCATAATCGGAACCCAGAGGTCCGTTCGTATGCCGGTCTGGCTGCCCTGAAACGCCGCTGGTGTTACCCCAACAATCGAATACGGGCGCTGGTTGAGTTCGATGGTCCGTCCAACAATGTTCGGGTTCGCATTGAAGTGCGTTTGCCAAAGGCGATAACTGATCACGGCCACCGGCGCGCCGCCCGGCTTCTCATCTTCAGCGGGAAGAAAGCCGCGTCCCAGAAATGGCCGCACACCGAGTACGTCAAAGTAGTTCGCTGAAGCCACCATCGCCGAAAGGCGCTCTGGTTTTCCTTTGCTTGTCAGACTGATGGGAGCAAAGTTGCACGTGGCGATGCCGGTGAAACTACGCTGCCCGTCGCGCATGGCTTCCACGTCGGGATACGTAAACGGGAAGGGGTTCTCACCGGGCTTGCTCAAGGAGAGCGCCACCACTTCGTTCGGCTTGTCGAGTCCGGGAACCGGATTCAACAGCGTTGCGTTGATCCAGCTGAAGATTGTAGTGTTTGCTCCGATTCCCAGGGCGACCGTAAGGATGACAAGCAGGGCAAATCCGGGATTCTTGACAAGCGCCCGCAGCCCGAACTTCAAGTCTCGTAAAAGGCTCATGACCGGACTCCTTAGTTGCTCGAATTTAATCCAGGGGATCGGAATTCCAGGCCCATTCCAAAATTACCGCTCTGGTTTCCGCTCTCTTACAGAGCACGTATGCTTCCAATGGTCCGAGATCGCATGCCCATGTAAAGGCGAGGCTTACGCTCTGCGACAAAAGCTCGAACCAATGCCGGATGTTCGTTTGCGCCTTGAAGTGTTCGAAAATGAACGGTGACGGCAAGTGTTTGGGCTGAGATCGTGGCACGCATTCCTGCACGAATTCGCATCCGTCGGGAACGGCGTTGACCGTTAAGAAGCCGGGGTCACTCTTTGCAGAAAGGCATCTTGCCCCACGGCCCTCGGGATGTGCATGCCTCTTTCGGCTGCACAAATTCCGGATTCAGCATCTCTTGCACCGATTGCCACGGAATGAGCAGCGGCGCCGGTGTGCATGCATGACAGGCGACCGCGTAAGTCTGAAAGACGATCGTGATTCCCTGGCTATCGATCTCCCAGTTCTTCGGATCAACTACGATGCCACGCAGAACCTTCACCATCTCGCCTGGCTGCATGAATTTCTCGTAGCTTTGACCTTCGTGGTCCAGCGCTTGGTGCAGATATTGATCGCATTGCTTCTGCAAGTAGCTGTCCCAGCCTGACCCCTGGCGAAACACGTCTTCAGGTTTCAGCTCGCGCCCTTCTTTCAGCAGCCAGTTGAACTGAATCGAGTTTTCGTTTGGATGAATTCCTCCGCCATCCCAGTCATTCGCGATGGTCGCCGTTACTAAATTGAGGCCAACCACGCCAAGCGAGGCCGACACGTCCATATCCACATCGGGATCCAGGATCTCGCTGAGATTGCCTGGGGGCGGTTTGCGGCCCCCGGAGGCCACGCGCACTGTTGCTGCCTCGATTGCGTTGTTCCAGGCTTTCCAATCTGGTGTGTCTGCGGCTGATTGTGGCCATGAAGCGCTCAAATGGCCGCGCCGCGATTGGCCGGCGCCTATACTGACGCCGGGGGGTGGAGCGGTCGCGGCGAGCTCGACAGACGCCCAAACAAACGTGACGCCCGCCTGGTGCAAAATCAGGTGATGCAGAGCTTTGATCCGCGAAGCATATTCGGCCTCAAGGCAATCGACCAGGGTCGCGGAGGCGGAATCTTTCGGATCGCACGCGATGGTGAGTTTGCGAAGCCAGGTTCGCTGGTCATCGCGGATTTCAGCGGTCAAATCGGAAGGTACTTCCGCGAGAACACTCTTGTAAGCTGCCGCCATCTCTTCGTCGAGCTTGTTCAGCTCCGGTGAGTCACAGACGGCTCTTTCCTGGGCAGTGTTGGCCTTGGCGCAGTCGAAGCTGGCCGCGTGAGCAATGGCCCCGGTCAGTAGCATGAGAACCAACCTGCCTGTCCGCATCGTCAATTTACCCCGGGCTTAACAGGAAAAATCTGCTTTGACTTTAGCAGTTCTTGACTCGTGCGGGGCATGCGGCGCATTGGGAAGTAGCGGGCTTCGAGCGTAACCTACCGCGATGGACCAAAAGGCAACTGACATCCAAAGGTGGTTGGTAGCCATCGCGGCGCTGATCCGGACGTTGCTACTTCCGATTGGATTCAGTCCGGATAGGCGGTCAACCATCCGGAACTGCGCCGACTCGGTTGGAAAGCTGGTGAAACTTGGATTCATCGCTTGCTGCCGAGGCTGATGGATGTAGAGTATGACCATTGCTCTGTTGAGCATGTTCGCAGGGGAGGCATGGAGTGCGGAGCCGGGACCAAGCGTCTTCCAATCAGTTCAAGCGATACAAATGGCCGGTTTTTCTCTGGCTAATCCTATATGGCTTTTCGAGCGCTCATGCGCAGGAAAGTCCAGGAAAATGTGAGGCGCTGCCTCATGTTGCCGTCCCCGACCAGGATCGTCCTTCGATGCGCGAATTAGGTCTCAACACTCGCTGCGATGATGGGCTCAATCTGTATTACAGCGACTCCCCGAGGCACTTCGAAGAAGCGCGCCTTTGCGCGTTGCAACAACTTGGCATATTCCGCAAGAAGGACTCTCCCGCTGGGTCGCCGGACGATTTAAACAGCGCGGACGGCACGATCGTTCTGACCCTTGCCATGATCTATGCCAACGGAGAAGGTGTCAGGCGCAATTTGCCGCTCGCCCGGCAATTCGTGTGCGAGGACGGCGACGAGGTCGCTACGCCGTCGAGAAACGAGATGTTGGACGAATTCGATAAGGCGGTCAAGGACAACGGCCGATTCGACGCTTGTGCGGACGGAGATTTTGGCCGGCGCTTCAGTTATTTGTGTCTCGGTCTTCAAGACAGCCAGGCTTCCGAGGAAATCATTGCCCGGGAAAAGGCCATTTCAGCCAGTCTTTCACCCACGCTGAAAGCATCTTTCATGGCGCTTAGAGCCACTCAAAATAAATTTCAAGAGGCATTCTTACGGATGCAATCGGCGGGGTGTGAAGGCGGGTCGGGGTGCGGCCCGATCATGGAGGATTACGAGCTGGCGGTCGCACGTTCCTGGTTAGGAGCGCTGAAAGCAATTCAGGCTGATTCGCCGCCTTGTTCGGGCGTCAGCGCTTCCGCATTTTTGAAGCTTGATGCTGAGATCAATAATCGCTACAAAGAATTGCTGAGGGACGACGCCCAGCAGACCGCAGAATTGTCGGGGGTCTCGATCGCGTCCTCGGACCGTGCTGCGGATCGCGCCTGGCTTGCGTACCGCGATGCCTGGGTGCGCTTCGGTCATTTACGCTGGCCCTCGGTTCCGGCAGATCAGTGGCGTGCCTGGCAGACGCAGGAATGGATCAGTCTGCTGTCGAGAGATTAAGAGCAGGTGTTTAGGGCGCCGATCCGGATATTACCTCTTCGAGATTGGGTTCTGTCCGGGTGGGTGGTGGCTCGACCGCTATTGAATCCCGGACAAGGAAGAGATCTTCAAAGAGTGAGATTCGATGCCGCTTTGGTCTTGCATGCTGGTCTATAATCCAAGCGATTTCGGAGGGCAAGATGGACGGCAAGGATGCAGCCTTAAGCAACACCGTGTACACAAAATCATTCTGGGTGATGGACTACCTTTTCGCGGGAGTCGTCTTTCTCAAACGCATTAAGCAACTTACAGAGATATGGCCTGGACGGCCATTTGATTCTTTGAGCATCGTGACGGATATTCTGGTCCTTTTGTATTGTTTTATTCCGCTTCTGGCAGGAATATGGTTCAGGAGATTGCTTAAAGCTGAGTTGCATGGCGAAATGATGAGCACGAGAACATACGTGATTTGCGACTGGCGAATCGCGCATCTCCTTTTCATCGTATACCTTGGGATGATGATATTTAGCCAGCGCGCCTAAGGACTTGGTGCATAAATGCTGCCTGACTGTCGCAAAGCATTCCGCAGGGGTTAAAGCCCCAGGTTTCGCGCGACTTCTGCTGCACGGCTGAAGCCGTGCCCTTTCAAAACCTGTCTTATGCAGCCAGTTCCGGCTGGTCGATAATGATCGCGAGAGGCGGCGATGATCGAGATTCGTGCGGCGACAGGTTCCGGCGAGATGAAGGCTTGTGTCGACCTGCAGATTGAGACCTGGGGCTACGACGCGAGCGATGTGATTCCACGCAAGCTTTTCATGGTAGCGCAGCGGATCGGAGGGCAGGTAATAGGCGCATTCGACGCTGAAATTGGGATTATCGAACCCGGAAAGGGAGCTGAATCTCTGGTTGGTTTCGCTATGTCTTTGCCGGGGGTGAAAAAGACAGCGGCAGGACCCAAGACTTATCTGCACTCGCACATGCTGGCGGTTCGCGAGCACTGGCGCAATCGGGGGCTTGGCGCGCAACTCAAGCGGGAGCAACGGCGTGAGGCTCTGGAGCGCGGCATCACGAGGATGGAATGGACCTTCGATCCCCTGGAGGTGAAGAACGCTTTCCTCAATATCCACAGGCTGGGCGTGATTGTGAGGGAGTACCGTGTGGATTTCTATGGTGTATCCTCTTCTCGTCTGCAAGGCGGACTTCCGACGGATCGTCTTTTGGCGGAATGGCAACTAGATTCCGAGAGAGTGAACGCGACTCTGGATGGCAGTGTGCCGGCAGACGGCAAGATCGAGGATCGGATTCTGGTCCCGGCTTCCATCGACCAGTGGAAGGCCAGTGAAGACACCCGGGAACGAGCCCTCGCCGTGCAGTTGGAGAACCGCCGCAGGTTTCAACAGGCATTTTCCCGGGGCTTGGCCGTACTTGGCTTCGTCCGGGACCGGGAAGGCAACGGAATCTTCGAATTGGGTCCGCTTACTGGCGCGGAAGAGGGATCAAACTCCGGAGAACCCAGGAATCTATGAGAATCGATGCAATCATTCTTCGCGAACTGCATATGCCGCTGGTGCGCTCGTTTGAGACCAGCTTTGGCGTTACCCGCAACCGTAGAATTCTGCTGGCCGAGATTCATTCGGAGGGACTGACGGGCTGGGGCGAGTGTACGGCGGGCGAGCACCCGTTCTACTCCGGCGAATCGACCGAGAGCGCATGGGTCGCCATCACGCAGGAGCTTGCGCCCATGCTGGCTGCCGAGCGCCCCGAGCACGGCGGCGAGATCCCAAAGATCCTGGGGCGTGTTCGCGAGAACCGGATGGCGAAGGCGACGCTCGAAAATGCGATCTGGGACCTGGAGGCGCAGCGCGAGGGGATTCCGCTGGCGCACCTGATCGGCGGCGTTCGAAGCAGGATTCCGTGTGGAGTCTCGCTGGGAATTCAGGCGTCGATACCAGAGTTGCTTGCCATCATCGAAGAGGAGTTGGCGGCCGGGTATCAGCGCATCAAGCTCAAATGCAAGCGCGGCTGGGATGTGGAGGTGTTCGAGCGGGTTCGGAATCGATGGCCGGAGATCAGCCTGAGTTGCGATGCCAACTCGGCTTACCGGCTGAGCGACACCGACCATCTGGCAGCGTTCGACGATTTTGACCTGCTCATGATCGAGCAGCCGCTTTGGGCTGACGATTTCTTCTACCATTCGCGGTTGCAGAAGCGGCTGGATACGCCGATTTGCCTGGATGAATCGATTCGCAACCGCCGCGATGCGCTGGCGGCGATCGAGATGGAGTCGTGCAAGATCATCAACCTCAAACTGGGACGCGTGGGTGGATTCTCTGAAGCCATCGCCACACATAACGCTGCGCAGGAGCGCGGAGTGCCGGTGTGGTGCGGCGGCATGCTGGAGTCGGGGATTGGGCGGTCGCACAATATTGCGCTTTCGACACTGGAAAACTTTTCTCTGCCGGGAGACGTTTCGGCATCGGCGAGGTACTGGGTTGACGACATCGTTGAGCCGGCAGTGACGGTGACTGCCGAGGGCGAGATTGTGGTTCCGGATACGCCTGGGCGCGGCTACGAGGTGCGCGCCGACCTGATCGAACAGCTCACGGTGCGCAAGGAGACGATCCGGGCGATGGAGCTGGTGGGGTAACTTCTTCCAGGGAACGGGCTGAGAGCCTAGCGGGGGGGGGATTAGTCCTAGAAGCGGTTGCATCAATGCTCGAAGCCGACGGAAGAACATTCCTCAGGGGCTGAAGCCCCGCTGTTTATGCGGCTTTCGTGGCACGACTGAAGTCGTGCCCTTTCACAAGACCCACTTCGATGGAGTTCTTGCGACAGCATGAGGCAATCGCTCGCAATGAAGTTCAAATCCGATTACCCTGAATCGGGGGACTTTCTTTATTGGCCTTTGCTCTTGTGGCTCCAATCGAAGCGGCGGCCGACGATGAGTTTGGCGATCCAATGGTCGGTGGCGGCGGTTGGCCCTACGCCCACACCGAAGTTGATCTCCCACACCGGTGACACGTTGAGATCGATGGCGGGAAAGATTTGTTGCTGCTGCTGGTGCAGCGGGGCGATGCTGGTGATGCTTCCGTAGTCGGCATAGTACTCCACGCCGCCGGTGATCTTTTTGGTAAAGTCGTAGCTGATTTTTGCGGCCGGGGAAAAGCCGATGCCCTGATTCACGTCGGGCCCGTGCCAGGTGCGCTCAAGAGCGGGGTTTACGGCGAAGTACCAGCGGCCGGATGTTTTATCGACGATGGGGCGAATCTCCCAGGTCCAGGTATCTGGGGAGAAGAGCGCGCGCTGATAGCCGGCCTCTGTGGAGAGGCTGACGCCAACCGGCCAGCGCCATTTCTCCGGCACGCGCACACGGGGCCGGATGTGATCGCCGACCCACTGCGGACCACCCAGGCCGCTTTGCTCGCTGGTGAAGACGTAGAAGCCGACCTCGGACCAGTCATTGATGCCCTGCGTGATTTCGATGGTTTCGTGCTCGGCGTGGTTGGTAGCGGCAACACCGTCCATTGCCGGATGGCCATCGGCGGTGAAGTTGGAGTGGAGCTCAACCATGGTGTTGCGGGGCGGGACGGTGTCAGCACCGTAGACCTGGATCTCGTAGTTGCCCTGGGCGCGAGCCGGCGTGGCGGCAGCGAGAACGATCAGGGCGGCGAGAATGAACTTCAACGGCGCTCCTCTGTGAGCGAGTCAGCAGGTCAGCGGGTTAGCGAGTCGGCGAGTTAGCGAGTCAGCGATTGGGGTTAGAGTTTGATCGTTGAGTTCGGTCATTCGTATCGGAACATGGCCATAAATCCGGAGTCCATGTGGTCCTGCTGATGGCAGTGGAAGAGAGTGTTGCCGGGGTTCGTGGCCACCAGATCGGCCTCGATCTTGGTGCCTGCTTCTACAATTACCACGTCTTTGTGAACACCGCTCGTGGCTGCGCCGCGGACGGAGACCAGCTCAAAGTTGTGCCGGTGGAGGTGGATGGGGTGGTCGTCCATGCTGCGATTGTCGAAGACAAGCCGGTGACGGAGGCCCTCTTTGAGGAGGATGGGAGGCGCGTCGGGCCATGACTTGCCGTTGATCATCCATTGGTCGAGCGCGCCGTGGCCTTTAAAGCGCGATGTAAAGACGAGCGGGATGGTGATGTCCGGTCTTCTGACGGCGGGAACGGGATCGGCGAAGGTGCGATAGTCCCAGCGTAGGCTCCCCGGCGTGGGGTCTTGTGGTTTGCCGGTGCTGCCGGCGTATTCGATGACGGTACCCATCCCGGCATCGCGGAAGGCCTTGCGAGGCTCGCCAAGAATCCACACGCCGGGCGTGTCCATTGCGACCAGCGCGGTAATGCGCTCGGCTGGACCGAGGCGGAGAGTTTCAACCACGGCCGGGTTCGGGACCGGGGAACCGTCGAGCGCGAGCACCTGGAATCTGTGACCGGACAGGGCCAGCCAGTGCGGCTCGGTGGCGCTGGCATTGAGGATGTGAAACAGCACGCGCTGGCCTTGGCGCACCTGGATGGGAATGTCGTGGCCCAGCATGCGGCCGTTGATGGAGCCGCAGACGTAGTTGACCATCAGGGAGCCGTCGTCGCTGGGGGAATAGTACGGCTCCCAATCATGGAGAATGATGAACTGCTCCTGGTCGAAATTTGGACCGGGGCTGGGAGAGTGCATTCGGGGATCGACGAGCAGGACTCCGAATTGGCCGGTGTAGAGACCGCGCTTAAGATCGCGGTTGGCCATGGCGTGGGTGTGATACCAGTGGAGGCCTGTTGGTCGCGGTACAAACTTGACCAAGGAGCTGCCCCCCGCAGGGGTCATGGGCGAGCCTTCTTCCATGGAACCGTCGGCTTCTACGGGAATCCATTGGCCGTGCCAGTGGACGATCTCGGGGCGATATAGCTTGTTGGTAATCTCGATGGTCACCGGCCTGCCTTCAGTGACGCGGAGGAGCGGGCCAGGGATCTGGCCGTTGTAGGCGATGGTGCGGATTCTCTTGCGGGGAGACAGCTCCCATTCCGTCTCGGCGATTTCGATGCGGTAATCGGGAACTGGAGAAGGATAGGATTGGTCGAGGGACTCTGCGGAGAGCAGGCCTGCATTGATCGCATGCGAGAGCGAAGCTGCCGCGGCAAGCGATGCGTCGCGCAGAAAGGCTCGGCGGGTTGACGGAGGGCCGCACATGCGTTGCGCCAATTATCGCAGCCCGAGAAAGTCAGAAGAGCGGTGCAGCGGCGACCGCGCCCAGTCCCAGCAGGAAGAAGAGGAACATGAGGGTGAGCAGAAGCTTGGCGGATCGCGGTGCTCCTGCGAACTCGTGCCAGACAAAGATACCCCAACACGCCGAAACCATGGTTGCGCCCTGGCCGATGGTGTAGGAGACAGCCGGACCAACCAGGTGCGCGCCGGAAGCAACAAAGTTGGCCACGCCGCCAGTACACCAGATGGCTCCGCCGAGTATGCCGGCCATGTGCCAGCCGAGCGGCGCCTTCCGATAATCGGCGCCAT
>Ga0181516_10003484_pt1 | contig 10486 bp, 10 predicted proteins | sample PEATcosm2014_Bin_25_FD_121104 | JGI IMG/M metagenome (GOLD analysis project Ga0181516, IMG submission 121104) | Peatland microbial communities from MTU Mesocosm Facility, Houghton, MI, USA - PEATcosm2014_Bin01_10_metaG | ecosystem: Environmental > Terrestrial > Soil > Wetlands > Peat | place...
AAAGTCTCGTACTGCTGTCTTCACTGCCGCAGCACAGGCAACTCGAGGGAGAACATACTCCCGGAATTCTCAAAGTTCTACTGCCACCCCGGCAGAGCCGGGGGATCTCCCATTTGGATTAGAAGGCGAAATCCTCCGCCAGGCGCAATCACCACGCCCGTCCCGGTGGCCTTCTCTTTAGGCGGCAAATACACCGTAATCGAAGGATTGTTCACATTGCGCACCCAATAGTCTTTCGCCACTTCCGGAACGTCTTTGCGGTTCTCGAATCCCGGCGCGCCGTTCTCCCATAGATGGACAACTTCGGGCGTAGTCCCCTTCGTAACAGAACGTGCCGTTTGTGCCTGTGCGCAGCTCTGGCCAATGCCGCTTCGCCACTGCGGCGTCAGCGCCGCTCCCAATAACGCAATGATCGTGATTCCTGTAGAGAGCGATTTCATGGTTCAATCCTTTGCTTCGGAGATTCTATCGCCTCGAAGCAACAAGTCACCTAAGGCTGGCCGTGTGGGTGACAACGCGATCACGATGAGATCAATCCATTGCTCGGTTGGTCGCAGTAGGTCTAGACTCTTGGACATGAAAGTTTTGAACGCCTTACTAATCGCCGCTTTTCTCATACCGACGTTTCAGGCCCAGTCGCAACCTGCACGGGATCAAGAGATTTTCACTTCAGGGGAATTTCTTGAGCAACTCTTAAAGGACAACGTATACAATTTTGTTTCCGCCAAGATGGCAGAATCGCTTCTTCTGCATCGGGTTGAACCGATTCCTCCTCACGGACCCATGATGGCAAAGGTCTCCGGCACTGTAGTCGTCGCATTTGAAATCAACAAACAGGGCATCGTGACCCACGCCACGGTCGTATCAGGTCCGAAGTTGCTTCAGGCACCAGTGCTAGCTGCTGTACGTCAGTGGAGATTCAAGCCATACACACTGGTTGATCGACCGATCACGGTTGCGACTTCGATCTCAATCCCTCTTTCAAACTGATGCGAAAACCTGGGTGCACTCGCGCCGAATCGCCTTGAGGATATTTGGAATGTAAATCTCGAAGAGGAACCCTTTGCTGCGGTTCCGAACGTTTCACCTGAATTCCGGAGATTACTCGCTCTTGGCGGGGTTCTGTCCGGAATGGCGACGACACGACCGGGACACTGATCTGGCTCTACCCGAACATTAGCTGCAGCCAGTGCCTCAAGGTCCTCGGTTTCATCCGGGCCAAGTTCTTCTTCGCCGTCAGCGTGTCCGGATGCTCCTCACCCAGCAGACGGCGGCGAGTCTCCAGCACTTGTTCCTCAAGCTTCCGCGCACGCGCACGATCACCCTGCGAGTACAGCGTCAGGGCGAGATTACTCATTGCCCATAAGCTGTTCGAATGCTCCTCGCCAAGCAGACGAAGGCGAGTCTCCAGCACCTGCTCCTGGAGCTTCCGCGCCGCGGCCAAGTCGCCGAGGGCCTTCAGCGTCACAGCGAGATTGTTCATCGCTGTCAAGCTGCTTGGATGTCCTTCGCCAAGCACACGAAGGCATGCCTCCAGCGCCTGTTCCTGAAGTTTCCGTGCCCCTGCCAGATCACCCTGCGAGCACAGCGTTCCGGCGAGACCATTCACCGCCGACAGCGTGTCCGGATGCTCCTCACCCAGCAGACGGCGGCGAGTCTCCAGCACTTGTTCCTGAAGCTTGCGCGTTGCGGCCAAGTCGCCGAGGGCCTTCAACGTCGCAGCGAGATTGTTCATTGCCGTCAGTGTGTCAGGGTGTTCCTCGCCCTGCACGCGACGACACTCTTCCAGCACTTTTTCTTGAAGTTCTCGCGCTCCTGCCAGATCACACTGCAAATACAGCGTCGCGGCCAGATTGGTCACCGCCGACAGCGTGTCCGGATGCTCCTCACCCAGCAAACTGTGGCGAGTCTCCAGCACTTGTTCCTGGAGCTTCCGCGCTTCTGTCAGGTGGCCTTGCTTACCCAACGTCGCGGCGAGATTGCTCATAGCCGTCAGGGTGTGGGGATGTTTGCCACCCTGCTCACGACTGCTCACCACCAGCACTTGTTCTTGAAGTTTCCTCGCTCCTGCCCAATCGCCCTGCTTACTCAGCGTCACGGCGAGATTGATCATTGCCTTGAGTGTGTCCGGATGCTCCTCGCCCAGCTGATGACGGCGAGTCTCCAGCGCCTCTTCCTGAAGTTTCCGTGCAGAGGCATATTCTCCTCGCTCGGACTCGTTCTTGTCCCAAGTGACGGTCATAATAGGATCGATACCGTATGCTACCGCTATCCAGGCCCGCTTGGCCAACGATGCGCGGTGCCGCGTCGCGTGATTTCATCGGCCGTGGCTTCTGAAGTGGAAACTTACGACACGTTCTCACCGCAAACCGGACACGATCCGGATTCTTCGGCTTTCCTTTGCCTCCGGCGTGCCCAAACCCGGATCGTGTCCAAATGGCCGACGATTCAGGCAGAACGCTGCAGATGCCACCATTGCCCGCGCGGAAGCCATCTGACTTGCGGGCCAACCTGAAGTTGAACGATACTCATTCCGTATGACTTGTAGAGAGTTTGAAGACGCAATGAGAGTGGTGTTTGCGGACGCAGATGCTGACTATTGGCGAGATTCGATCGTCAAGGGAAACTGGGGACCACTCCCCGCCTCACCTTCCTTCGACCACCTCAAAGACTGTGACAATTGTCAGACGAGCCTCTGGCAGTTCTTTGATATCCGGGGCCGGGTTAATTACACGACCGAGCCCTGCTTCCATGTCGCGTATCATTCGGCAGATGTGCCTAACCGATGTCTCGACAAAGGGCTCGGGCTGTATTCGGTTGCGACGATGGACAAGACCGGGCACGAAGTTGTAATCGCTTTTTGTCCTTGGTGTGGGATCGGGCTCCCGACCGGAGCGAGTTGACGCGGGCGTCGGGGAAGAGTGGGCGACGACCTGCTCGGAACACGTCGCCGGAACAATGATTAGACTGGACAAGTATGAAAATGCTCTGGTGTTGGCGCTGCAAAACCGAAATGCCCATGCTCGACGAAGTCGAATACCTCGAAGTATATCGGCTATACGGCGAAGGCATGGACGCGACCAAGGAATTCCGTCAGAAATGGAACCTACCGCTCGAGGGTATGGAATCAAAGATACGATTTAAGCCTCTCCTCGACCGTTATGAACAGATGACGGGCATGAGAGAAACCAATCATAAAGCTGTGATGCATCACCGCCTCCTGCTCTATGGCCCTTCCTGCCACCGTTGTGGTAAGCCTCTGCGCACACCGAAGGCGAGAATCTGTGGTAGCTGCATGGCTCCGAGGACAGAAGCGTCAAACTGAGTCACTGTCCGATTCTACAAATCGCATCGCTGAAAAATTTGGATTTCGAGTGAATCACCGGCAAATGGAAAGTGACGTGAGCCAGATCACTTCAGTGAAGTATCGCCGATTACTCCGGGGTTTCTAGGCTACAATCCTCGTGTGCATCACGAGCAAGCACTCATCGCGTCATTCGCGAGGCGTAGCAAACGCGACCGTTACCGGGAGATTCTCTCAAACCCACGGCTGCGCCACAAATTCACAAGCAAGCTCCCGCACTTCGCAGACTTTGATCCTCAGTACCGCCTGCCCATTCCGAGCAACAAGCTCTTCGTCGGCAACATCACCATCGAGTTGCGAAAACGGCACTCTCCCAACATCGTCTTTGCGATCTCCGAAGACCCCACGCTCGACCAACGAGAACTCCCACTCATCGAGGCTCTCAACCAGATTGTCGGACGCGGAATGGGCACCATCCTTTCTTGCCTTCCCGGCCGCCTCGCATTTGTCGAGACGGAGGACGAACGCTTCATCCTTGAACGAAATGATCCGCTGGAAAAGCGAGAATTTGTTCGCTTCGTCGTTGACCGCAAAGACGAGGACAGTCATGTCGAACAAGGAATATTTCAGGCCGCAGCACTGGCGTTGGAGTGGCAACGTATCAAGGGCCCAGACGCCGACAAACTGAACGAACTGCGGGCATGGTTCAGCGAGAATCTGGAAAAACCAGATTCCTTCGGACGTGGCAAGCTTAGCCTTGGCATCTGTTGGTTCAAGACCAACTCCGCAGAGCACATCTCTCGCATCTACGAGATGGTCCATATCCTCGAACGCGCCGGCATTTGTGTGAAGAAGATCAAAACGGACAAGCCTGGCTACATAGTCTACGAAGATGAATGGCAACTTGTAGCCGAACCCTTCCGCAAAGGCACACTGCCGAGAAGATAGCGCATTCCGACGCAACTATTGCCACAGCCCTGCCGGCATCCCTTCAGGGCGTGTTCAGATTGGCACGTCGTGCGGTTTTCATCCTCATTTGCGAGCCCAGAAGGCAATCCAATAATCCTTCTGGGCCGCAAATGAGGGCTATTCCTGACGGAATGATTACAGGCACTCGATCGAACCAGCATCGAGTTCAGCAATGTAGTCGACGATGGCTTCGCTCCATCCGTCTACGTGCGTCCACTCTCCGTATCCGACGCCGTTGCGGCTAGAGGCTACGTTCACCACATAGCCCCTTCCGCGCGGCGCCGGGACTCGGTCATGCGATTGCTCGTCAGTAATCACGATGATGCGGTCGTACTTGCCGGAGTACTCCGCCTCAACGTGCTCCACCGCTGCGCCGAGGTAGGTCCCGCCATGCGGCTGGCTTGCTTCCAACGCATCGCGTAGAGCCATGCCGCGGCGATCCGGCACGCGCACGGTCTTGTTGGAGAAGGTGAAGATCGATACCTTCTCTGCAATCTCGCGAAGCAGGATTGCAAGACCGTAGGCTGCGTCGGTGCGGTGCATCTCCGAGCGGTGCGACAGAGGCCAGTTCATCGAGCCAGAGACATCGACAAGCAGGACCGTGTGCCCGCGAAGCGTAGATGCACGGCCTTCGAGCGAACGAAACATTGCTGCTTCGAGTGCCTGCTCCCACTGCGGAGCCGAGCGCGCAGCCGCCAAGAAGCGAAACGGCAGGACGCGATCCGTCTTCAGGTTTGCGAGAACCTCCAGCACAAGCTCCTCGCGAACGCCTACGGTGTGCATGTTGCGCAGATTACGCAAGAGTGCCAAAGCGCCGAGTTTACGTTCCGTGAGCAGACGCTCCCATGCAGCGCGCTTTTCGGCCTTCTTCTCCTCGTCCGTGCGCTCGCCGCGACCAACCGCGGAGAGAGAGACCTCCCAGGTATCGGGTGTAGCTAGTTCGTTCTGTGCCAAACGCTTCCAAAGATCCGTCTGCGCAGCGTCGACTGGACGAGCATGCGAGAGAAACAGAACGTCGCGCAGACGAACGGCTCCAGCACGGTCATACTTTCCGAGTGCATACTCATCGAATTTGCAGAAGGCGCCGGCGAGTCCCTTCTTCGCCTGAGCCGAAAGCGGTTGCTTGCCTCCGGCCCAGTAGATGGCGACAAACTCACTCAGCTCATCGGCACGCTGAATGACGTGAGCTAGAGTCTCAGCGACCAGCGCACGATGCGTGGCGTGGCGCGCCATCTCACGAACGAGCAGCAGAGGGAGATGGCGAAGTTTCATGCGCTCGCGCGCTTCGACAGCCAACGCTGCTACGCGATCAGCCGGAACCTGAGGTACCAGCTCGCGAATTCGAGTGGCAATCTGCACGCCATCCTCGTAGAATTCCTTCTCCCACAACAGGCAGGAAAGTGCCGTGCGGCGCAGAGCCTGTTCCGGAGTCAAGACGCACGCAGGCGCACCTTCGTGTGTCCGGAGGCCGGAATCCTTGGATAAATTCAAAATGTTAAGTCGCATCATGAGCCTCCTTTCGAAGCTGTGTTTCTACCGGGGAATAGACGGACTCGGTTAGCTAGACCGGATTGCTCCAGCCACAGGGGTCGAACCTGCTCCTCCGCTTTTGGCGGCGCTCTACCAGATGAACCCGAGTCCTGCGCCACCGGCAGGATTGTTTGTTGGTCTGGATCGTGCAAGACAATCCAGCGAGAAAAATGGCCGGGGAACAGGCGGCAACAGTAAGGTGTCTTAACCGCTAGACGACCTGGCTTGCACCAGGGCAGGAGTCGAACCTGCGTTACCCGCTCTTGAGGCGAAGTAACCGTTGCCTACGCCACCGGCCATTTCAAATGTTGGCGCACACTGAGTGCGCCGTGGTTATCTTTGGCCGGGGAACAAACGGTAGCGGCATTTCCGATGCTCTGCCATTGAGCTACCCGGATTTGCGTCCGGAGCGGGACTCGAACCCGCAACCAGCGGTTTAAGAAGTATCCGCGACCTACGCCACCGGCCAAGGTGGTCGTCAGTTCACAGTGATGCGCTTGCAACCATCGCTGTCCGCCACCGAGAACTTTACCGGCAGAAAACGCGCGATCACATCCATGTTTGTCTCTGCGTGCTGGCTGATGTGCGTGGTAGTGAAGCTTCCGCCTCCGCACAATGCCATCGGCAACAGCAACTGGTCAGCCAAGTGCTCACCAACTGCGGCGTTCGAGGAGAGATACAGCTGCGCTTGCCCTGCGGCATCCGCTGCGACTTTCTCCGCGCTTACACCCAGCTTTCCAAAGGCAGTGAATATCTCTGTTACGTTGGCACTGGCGACCTCGACCATCACTACATTTCCCGGTCCCGTCGAGTTCTTTGTTTGCAGCGTACGTAACTGTTCATCCTCGCAACCCAGCAGCTTGCCGGCGGTCTCAAGTTCGCGCAGTGCAATCTTCGGATTGAGATTCGAAACCAGCGCATGAACAACGGGTGCGGCGGATTCGCCTCTCTCGTCGAGCGAGATCGATGCCAGCTTGCCCTTCGGCCCAATTTCAACCGCAAACCGTCCCCCTCCCGCAGGATAGAATCCATAGCGCTCTAGCGAAGCATTCACCTTCGGACCCATCCGCTCAATCAGCGGCAGAAAGCACTTCTCGACAAAATCGAAGGGCGGAGCAGCCATGTTGTGCGTTCCCCCTTCGATCACCAGGCGGCTGGGAGCGTTTGCAATCATCAACGCAGGCAGAACAGTCTGCAGCACCAGAGTTCCGCTTCCAGCTGTCCCGACCACGAAGTGATACTCTCCCGCCTGAATCGACTTCGGCTTGAAACTCAAGCTTGTCGAACTTAGCGTTGCTCCTTCCACATCCGCCTGTCCTACCTCCTTGGCGGCGAGTACCGCCGCCAGATGCTGGCGCAGCAGGCCCGACTTTTCACGCCCGGCACGAATCTTGTCGATACGAATTGCCTTGCCAGTCACCATCGACAGGCTCAACGCTGTGCGCAATATCTGTCCCCCGCCCTCGCCAAGCGATCCATCGATCACAATCATCTTGCTAATTCCTTGCCCGCGGGCGCGCCAACCTTCACGCGCCCGCGACTACACTTGTTATCCCTTCACGCAAACCACTTGGTGCAGGGTGTGGACAATCTCAACCAGGTCCTTTTGTGCTTCCATTACCGCGTCAATCGACTTGTACGCCGCAGGCGTCTCGTCGATCACATCCTCATCTTTGCGGCACTCGATGCCCGCAGTCATACGGATGTGGTCTTCCACCGTGAAGCGGCGCTTGGCCTCGTTGCGCGACATGGCGCGACCCGCGCCGTGGCTGCAACTCGAGAAGCTCTCGCGATTGCCCTTGCCGCGCACAATATAAGAACGCGCTCCCATGCTGCCAGGGATGATGCCCATGTCGCCCTCGCCGGCGCGCACGGCGCCTTTGCGGGTAATGAGTACATTCTGGCCATAGTGCTTTTCACGCGTTACATAATTGTGATGGCAGTTGATCGCTTCCAGCTCCGCGGTAAACTCCGGGACCTCTCCCGAGTCACGCAGAGCCGCAACCAGGCTTTCCATCATCAGATTGCGGTTCCACTGCGCATAATCCTGCGCCCAGCCGACCGCCTCGATGTAGTCGTCAAAGTGCTCGGTGTGCTCCGGAAAATACGCCAGATCCACGTCGGGCAGGTTGATGAAGAAGCGCTTCATATCATTCTTCGCCAGTTCAATGAAGTAGCTTCCCGTGCGATTGCCTACGCCACGCGATCCCGAGTGCAGCATGAACCAGACCTGATCGGCTTCGTCGAGACAAACCTCGATGAAGTGATTGCCTGTTCCGAGCGTGCCCAGATGATTCACATGGTTGCCGCGATCCAACTTCGGGTGCTTGGCCAGAATCGCGTCGTACCGCGGCTTCAACTGGCCCCAAACTTCCATGGGACGCGCCGGAATATCGCCCCATGCGCCGCGGTCGCCCGCTCCACCGTGATTGGTGCGGCCATGAGGCACAACCTTCTCGATCGCCTCGCGGACCAACTTCAGGTTGTCCGGCAACTGGCTGGCGTTCAGGCTGGTCTTGACGGCCATCATGCCGCAACCGATGTCGACGCCGACGGCAGCCGGGATGATTGCGCCCCTGGTCGGAATCACGCTGCCAACCGTGGCGCCGATACCAAAATGAACGTCGGGCATCGCGGCAATCCACTGAAAGACGAACGGCATCTGAGCAGCATTGAGCAATTGCTGGCGCGCCTGATCCTCGACCGGCACACCTTTGGTCCATGCCTTGACCGGAACGCCCTTATCCTGCGTGTAAACGTTGTAGCTCTCGTCTGCCATTTGTCTTTCTCCTCTCGAAGCCTATCCGATTGCTCTTGCTTTCTATTAAGCAAATCCGATGCCAAACTGGTCAGAGAGGCACATGTCGATATATGTGAATCGTTTACGAGTCATTTGATCTATCGATTGTGTTCGAAAAGCGATTATATAGTATAGTCTTTATCTTAGTGGATAAACAACATAACCCGGTCGTAGTAATTGGCCTGCTCGGAACAACGCTGGACGTTGGCAAGCATCCGGACCGCTGGCAGAACTGGCGGCCGACGATTTCCGTCTGCCAGCAGCCGGATATGATCGTCGATCGTTTTGAGTTGCTGCACGGCAAAAGAGAAACCTCGATGGCCGAGCAGGTGCGCCGCGACATTAACTCGGTTTCGCCGGAGACCAAGGTCGTTCTGCACCAAATCGAGTTTGGAGATCCATGGGACTTCGAGCAGGTTTACGAAGCGCTCTTTAGCTTTGCGCGTACCTATCCCTTCGACGCCGAGGCCGAAGACTACCTCATCCATATCACCACCGGCACCCACGTCGCGCAGATTTGTCTCTTTCTGCTTACGGAATCGCATCACCTACCCGGCCGCCTGCTGCAATCCTCGCCCGACCGCCAGCACCGCGGCTCGGGTCTGCTGAAGATCATCGATCTCGACCTATCGAAGTACGACCGCATTGCCCAGCGTTTTCACCAGGAGCAGGCCGCGGGAGTCTCTTTTCTGAAGGGCGGCATCGAAACGCGCAATAGCGCCTTCAACCAGTTGATCGACCGCATTGAACGCGTCGCCATCGCCACGCGTGATCCGCTGCTGCTGATGGGCTCGACCGGCGCCGGCAAGTCGCGCCTAGCGCGCCGCATATATGAATTAAAGAAAGCACGCCACGCCATCAAGGGAAACTTCGTCGATGTAAACTGCGCTACTCTGCGTGGCGAGGGAGCCATGTCCGCTCTCTTCGGCCACACGAAGGGAGCCTTCACCGGAGCGGCGCAGGAACGCGCAGGACTTCTGCGAGCAGCCAACAACGGGATGCTCTTCCTGGACGAGATTGGCGAGCTTGGTCTGGATGAACAGGCAATGCTGCTGCGTGCGCTCGAAGAGAAGACCTTTTTGCCTCTCGGCTCCGACAAAGAGGCGCATAGCGATTTTCAGCTGATCTGCGGCACCAACCGCGACCTGCATGCGGCCGTGCGCGAAGGCCGCTTTCGCGAGGACTTGCTGGCCCGCATTCATCTTTGGACCTTCGTTCTGCCTGGTTTGCGCGACCGGCGTGAGGACATCGAGCCGAACCTGCAATATGAATTGGACGGCTGGGCCGAGCGTACCGGCGAGCGCGTGACATTCAACAAAGAAGCCCGAACACGCTTTCTCAACTTTGCACTGTCTCCGGAAGCTGCCTGGAAGGACAACTTCCGCGATCTCAACGCTGCCGTGGCGCGCATGGCCACGTTGACGGACGGGGGACGCATCACCGTCGAAGTCGTGGATGAAGAGATCGGCCGCCTCGATTATTCATGGGGAGGCGATGCGCTTGCCTCTTCTGCGCCGGCGCTTGCAAACCTCCTCAGCGAGGAACAAATGAGCGCGATCGACCTCTTCGATCGACTGCAACTTGAAAATGTGATCACCGTCTGCCGACGCTGCCGCACTTTATCGGAAGCCGGACGGACGTTGTTCAACAGTTCGCGTGCGCGCAAAGCCTCGTCCAACGACGCCGACCGGCTGCGCAAGTATCTGGCGCGCTTCGATCTGAGCTGGGATGCAATCCCGCGCAACGAAGGACAAGACTAACCCGGATTTCTCACAGGCAGATTTTTGATTGTGGTGGTAGATAGAAAAAAGGGCTTGGAAAGGCCGTCTTTTCATGGCATAACTGCGTTGTCGAAGCGTAGTTGTAGCCGAGGGAAGGCGGCC
>Ga0181516_10003485_pt1 | contig 10485 bp, 9 predicted proteins | sample PEATcosm2014_Bin_25_FD_121104 | JGI IMG/M metagenome (GOLD analysis project Ga0181516, IMG submission 121104) | Peatland microbial communities from MTU Mesocosm Facility, Houghton, MI, USA - PEATcosm2014_Bin01_10_metaG | ecosystem: Environmental > Terrestrial > Soil > Wetlands > Peat | place...
ATGCTTCCTCTGCGGTCGTCGCACGCCCGGCTTTGGCCTCCAGTACGCCGCGCAGAAAAGCCAGCGCCGGGTCAATGGATGTCGCATGGGGCGCGTTCGTGACGTAATTCAGCCAAGTGGCGGCTTCGTGATCGTTACCTACGGCCAGCGCTGATTCAATGGCGAGCACAAAAAAGCGGGAGAAGAAAGGCTCAGGATATCCGGTCAAAACCATTTCTCGCGCCGCAAATTTTTCCTCGGCATGAGGCCAGTCGCGTATCTGGGCCATGGCAACGGCTTGCCATAAATCGGCTTCCGGCTGATCGGCCAAAGCGGGATCCGAAAGGTCGCGCAACCCATCATCGGAACGGTAGGCGAGAATTTCCGATGCGCCGAGCAACGCCATAAAATCGCTGTGGGCGCGCAGATCGGGAACTTGCTTGGCGAGATAATCAAGCAGCGCCAACGCCTCATCTCCATTGCCGCTGGTAAAATAAAAACGCGCGAGTTCCATCCGTGCGCGGTTGCGTTCGGCTTCGGGAACATCGACGATGGTCTGCTGCAGTCTTTGCCGCGTTTTTGTAAAAGTCTCGCCCGGCTTACCGCCCCAAGTCGCAAAATCGAACATGGACTTTTCCGTCGCTGATGTTTTTGCCTTGTTTGATGACGGTGTTCCTATGCCGGTATCGGTTGTGCGCGACAATTGAAGGCCACCTTCAGCCGTGATCTCAATCCCGTCGGAAACGGTGCGTACGATGACTTTATCGGTCAACGGCTTGATGACCAACCCTTGCGCGGCAGGCAAGATCGTCAAGTCGGACATATGCCGCTCGACGTTGAAAGCTTCACTTTGCGCCAGCGGAACAAGGATTAAATCGTCGCCCACAACCGGATCAACCATATGGATCGGGGTCGGCGCATCGGGCAGCGGCAGCAAGTAGCGCGAGCCCAACGCAAAATCAGGTTGAGCCACAAGGCCGGTTGTTACCGGCATCGTCGAATGCCTTCTCGACAGGAATATTTTCCATACATTGCCGTCCAAAGTCGCCTGTAATTCCGCCCCCTGTTGTATAGGAAAGAGATAGCCGGAATTTTTTGGCATATCGAAGGCCTGAAGATCGGCTAGTGCAGGAACGCCATTTTCCAAAGCTGCCGGAGATAGGGTTAGCTTGCGCTCAAAAATGACATAACCGACCTCAGCGCGTTGATAGATGGCGGCACGCATCGGAATGCGCGGATCAAGCGTCGCGATCAATGTGGGGGTGTCGCTCAATGTGATGCTTGGTGTGTTGGGCTTGTTTGCGCGTGCGATAGGCGCCATTTCTGCCGGAGCCGTTGCGGCGGGCGTTACAGGAACAACAGCCGCGACCGTAGGCGCAACCGTGCTCGAAGGGAAAGGCTGCACCGGCGCGGTCTTAGGCGGCGCCACAGACAATGGCACGGACGGAGCAGCGGGCTTTGCTGTGGTGGGCAGCAAAGTCTGCGGTTTGTCGGTCGCGGCGACCCCATCGTTCTTGACGGGTTGCGTTGGCGTCTCTGCCGCTGTCGGTGCAGGAGGGGCTACAGGAGGAGGAGCGGGAACAACAGGAGCGGCTTTACCGCTGATATCGACGACAACCGAAGATGCACTGGTAAATGTTTTAACTGTGGCGCCCGGATTGACGGTAAAGGAAACCGTCACATGCCCGCCATCGTCCGCATGTGCCATAAATCCTTTCGCCCGCGTAAGATAGGTTTGGACGTCCGAGGTAAATTTCAGATTTGCGGCAGCATCGAAGGTTATCGCTGCATGTTCGCCATTCTGCTGGAAACGGAACTTCACATTGCCTGGCCAATCGAAAACGACGCGGTCGAAAGTGTCATGCGCGGCTGCGCGCACGGCAACCGTCGGCGCGCTTTGTGCGCCCACAGGGGGAGCGCCCAGAATCGCGAAGGCCAACGACGCGGCAAGAAAGGATTTTTTACGCATGAAGGGTTGAAGCCGGAGCATGAATCAGCAGTTTCAGGAAGATACGATAGGATTAACCATAGTTCCAGAATTTCCTATGCTTGATGCCAACGGCGTGTTTGCTCTTGAAAAAGGGGGCTGAAACGCTTGCGCGGGATCTTTTCGGGGATAAAGCAAGCTCGATTCATCGGGAGCATCTCAGCGGATATAGGACAAAAGACAGGTGAATTCCGGAATATTTTACAGGCATTTTATATAATCGTGCTCTTTTGCGCCTCATTCGATGATTTGCGATATCGTACAACTCAAACCACCGGATTAAGTAATTTATTCGTAACCTTCTTGCTGTAAGATGGGCTGTATGTGTGAAGCAGAAGATATACTCAATTTCTGGTTTTACGAGATCGGGCGCGACCGCTGGTTCGAACAGGGGGAGCATCTGGATGTGCTGATCCGCGAGCGTTTTCTCGAACATTACGAAAAAGCCACGCGCGGCGAATTGCGTAAATGGGAAGAAACGCCCGAAGGAACGCTGGCGCTCTTGCTGCTTCTGGACGAATTTCCACGTCGCATGTTCCGAGGCACCGCGCGCGCCTTTGAAACGGATGAACTGGCGCTGGAGTTAGCGCGCGATTCAATTATCAAGCATTTCGACGACCGCATCGACAAACAATACAAGCTGCTTTTCTACCTGCCTTTCCTGAATTCGGAGAATGTCGGCGATCAACGTCTGGCGTTGTTCTATATCCGCGAACGCGCCAAAGACGCCGAATGGCTGACAAAAGCCGAGACCAACCACGAAATCGTGCAACGCTTCGGCCGCTTCCCTCAACGCAACCCCATTTTAGGCCGCGAGCCTACGCCCGAAGAACACCAGTTCCTGCAACGCGCGCAGGCCAGAGGGTTGGCGTAAGCTTATCCAAACAACGAACTATCCAAAATAATCCCCAGATTTTTCGCCATCAGCCGCGCAATTTTCTCGCGTTGTTGGGGTTGGCGCAAGATCTGTTCGTCTTGGGGATTAGATAAAAAGCCGGTTTCGACCAGCATCGACGGTACATCGGGCGCGCGCAAAACGACGAAATTGGCGGCGCGCATGGGGCGCGTCAGTAAATGCCAGCTGCGATCCAAAGACGTCACAAAACTGGCGCGGGCATGTTGCGCCGTGTTGCGGGTCTGGCGCGCGGCCAGATCCATCAAGATTTCGGTTACTTCCTTGTCGGCAGGAGGCAAGTCCATGCCGCCCATCAAATCGGCCTGATTTTCATGATCGGCCAAATGCTTGGAAAAATCGTCCGACGCTTTGGTCGAAAGCGTATAAACCGACAACCCCCGCGCGGCGGCATTGGGCGCGCTGTCGGCATGAACCGACAAAAACAAATCGGCATGAGCTTCGCGCCCGATGCGAACCCGTTCTTCCAACGGCAAAAAAACATCCTCATCGCGGGTCAGTTTTGCGGTGATGCCGGGTTGCCCCGATAACGCGTCGGCCATGCGCCGCGCAATATCGAGGGTGATATCTTTCTCATGCGTGCCCGTGCGGCCGATTGCCCCCGGATCGCGGCCACCATGTCCAGGGTCGATCATCAGTAGGCGCGGCGCGCGCGGCTTGTGGACGGGCAGGGGGCGAATGCTAGAACTTGTGTTTGTGTTACCTGTTGCCGCTAAAGCGCCTACGCCCGTCGTCAGCAAATACATTCCCATCAGCGACGCAGCGACGCTCGCTTGCAGAAATTTGCGGCGGGTGAGAAAGTGATCGGCCATGCGTCAATTTATCATCGCTAAGGTTAAAGAGTGCTTTATACTCCCCTTCTATCCCTTTGAGAATCCCTTATGCACGTCGCTTTCGTCGATTTTACCTATCATTACGACGCCGCCCGTCCCGATGCCGATGCGCCTTTGGGGGGTACGACGTCGGCTGTGTGCTTTTTGGCGCGCGAAATGGTCGCGGCAGGCATTTCCTGCACCTTTTTCAACCGCGTCGCCGAACCGCAAGAAGCGCTGGGGATTCAAAGCCTGCCTTTGCAGAATTTGGCCGTCGAGATTGGGCGCGGCATTTATAACGCCTATATCTTCTGTGGCCGCTGGACCGCCGAATTGGTGGAACTGGTGCGCAAACATACTGAGGCACCGCTGATCGGCTGGATGCACGAAAGCGTGTTAGCGCCGCCGATGACCCCGGCGCTCGATGTCTTCGACGGCATGGTTTTCGTCAGCGAATGGCAACAACGCGGCAACCAAGCCAACATGCGGCCGCACTGGAAACAAACCGTCATTCGCAATGCCATGAATCCCGCAGCGGCTTTTTCTTTTGCCGTGAATGAATCCATCCTCGCTGCGAAACCCAACCCGCCCGTTTTGTTGTTCGCGGGTTCTTTCGCCCGTGGCGCGTTCCATATCCCTCCTCTGCTCGATAAAATTCGCACCCACCGGCGGGATTTCAGCGTCGAGATGTTCTGCAACCTCAACCCCTCGCGCGATTCCGAAAAAGACGCCGCCTATATCGAATGGCTGCAAAGCCAGCCCAACATCAACCATATCGGCATGGTGGGGCAGCCGGAATTGACGCGCCACATGCGTCGCGCCGCTCTCATGCTTGTCCCCAACCCGTGGCCGGAAACTTCGTGCATCGCGATGATTGAAGGGCTGTCTCTAGGGCTGGATGTGATTGCGACCACGCGCGCCGCTTTGCCGGAAACCTCGGCAGGCTTTGCGCGCCACATCCCCATTGATGCGCCCGACGATCCGGCGCGCTTTGATATGTCGGTCGATTACGACGCCTTTGCCGATGCTGTTCTCGCCGCTATGCGCGAACGCGAAGAAAACCCCGACGCCGTCGAAGCGCGCCTGCGCCGCCAAGTCGATTATTTCCACGCCAAATATCAATGGTCGCAGCGCGTTGCGCCGTGGCTAAAATTTATCGAAGGATTGCGGGCCTAACCTCGGTCCTGCACTTTGGAATCAAGCCCGAGGACATTTTCCAGAATACACTTTGTCAGCATAATACCATTTTCGTACAAAACATCGCCGACGATTTTATCCTCGTAAATCTCGCCTTCAAGGCAGCCGGGAAAACGTAAATAATGCTGCGACAGTTTTTCCAGAGCATGGGCGGACAAAAAATACAAAGGCCCGCGTGCCCACACCGATTTTATCGGTTTGCTATAAACCGCAGGCGTTGGCTCGGCGCATTTTCCGAAATGCCAAATGCGGTCATGGAAAGGATTTTGCACAGGCACGCCCATATAATCGGCGGAAGAAAACAACGCGGTGGTTTTCCGTAAATCAGGCACAAAATCCGGCGGCAGCGTTAAATCATCATCGAATTTAATAACGCCGCACCGCGCGCCCAGCGCCTGAAACAGCAGGAAGGTTTCAAAAACTTTGATCGGCAGTGCCTCGTAAACATCCGCTGTCGGAACAGACAGGAAAGGAAAATCAAACTGCGGCTCGTTCAATGACAAATCTCCACGCACAATAATCGGCGGGATCGAAAAACAACGCTCACGAAACGCTGCCTGCAACGCCACGGCGGCTGGCCTGTATTTGTCGCACGAGACGATCAGCGGCACAGGCAACCCTTTATCGACGCACGCGCGCACAATGTCACAGAGCGTAGGCATCCGCTGCTCCATAAGAACCTTCAGCGCCTTGTCGTGCATATCCAACAGCGTCGGCACTTCCGGCGCATAAGGGCTTAGTTTGAGGGCGAGCCTTAGATAACAGACGAGTTCCGGCGTCGCCTGCGCTTTGCCGACAAAGCCATTAATAATGTCGATAATCCGGCGGAACATTTCCGCCGAAGCCGTCGTGCGCCCCATATCTTTTCGCAGCCCGCCGATAACGTCCGTCTCAAAACGGTGCATAAAGGAAAAAAGTTGCGAGGTCATGCCCGGATTTTCTGCAAGTATGAGGAGGGGGAAGGCGACTGAAAGCGTATCCAGAGTTTTACATGCTCGCAAGGATTTGCGAAAGGCTGTTTCTTGAAGCGAGGAAAATAACAAAAGTTACTGTTATCCGAAGACCAAGCAAGAATGAATGCCATCCAGTTTTTCAGAATGGTGCATAGGAAGCAAAATGCCACTGGGTAATTCTTCTTTGCGTGATGCAAAGAATTTTTCTCCAGCCGCAGCCATCGTTTGTGCATAGCAATCTTGACCAATTCGTTGAGTAAAGCCTACGCCCATGCACAAAACGCCTACCTGCGGCACATTGATCTCGCCGTGCTCGACGCTGCCGCCGAGACGCTTGGCAACTTCATGGGCTAATGCGCGAAAAGATTCCGCAGTTTCTGCGTTCTCGCAAACGGCAAATATCTCAACGCCAAAAAACATGATTTTCTCCAAAAAAACAGCTATTTATTCACACGCAATCTGTATGCAGTGTTGTATCATTCCCATGTTGTCATCTCAATATCTTATTTATTTTCATAAGCATTCAATAGGCTTAGTGTGAGGTTTTGATGACAAAACCAATCCCATTCAGATCATATTCCATGCCGATAGTTTTTAATCGTTGCTTCAATCCCCGCTTCATCATATACATCGCTGCCATTAATCAGAAACCCCTTGGGCGAGGTCTGTAATGGCGCAACTCCGTGAAGCTTTAACATTTGACGACGTGCTGCTGGTTCCTGCGGCTTCCTCCGTCCTGCCTTCCGACGTTCAGACCACAACGCGCCTCACGCGCAGCATTACGCTCGGCATCCCCCTTCTTTCCGCCGCGATGGACACGGTCACCGAAAGTCGCCTGGCTATTGCTCTGGCGCAGGCCGGGGGCATAGGCGTCATTCACCGCAATATGACGGCAGCCGAACAGGCCGAGGAAGTTCGCCGCGTCAAACGCTTTGAATCGGGCATGGTGGTCAACCCGATCACAATTACGCCTGATGCGCCCTTGGCCGAGGCGTTGCGCCTGATGGCCGATCATAGAATTTCCGGCATTCCCGTGGTCGAACGGCCTTCGGGCACATTGGTTGGCATCGTTACCAACCGCGATGTGCGTTTCGCTAGCGCGATGCAGCAACCCGTTTCCGAATTGATGACCAAAGAGGTCATCACCGTACGCGAAGGCGTCAATAACGGCGAAGCCAAATCTTTGCTGCACAAACACCGCATCGAAAAACTGCTGGTCGTCGATGATGCCTATCGCTGCATCGGCCTCATCACCGTGAAAGACATCGAAAAGGCGCAAGCCTTCCCCCATTCATGTAAGGACGACAAAGGCCGCCTGCGCGCCGCCGCTGCTATCGGCACCGGCTCCGATGGGCTTGACCGGGCTCAAGCATTGATTGCCGCCGGAGTCGATGTGGTTGTCGTCGATACCGCCCACGGCCATTCCTCGCGCGTTTTGCAGCAGGTTCGCGATGTGCGCAAAATTGCAGGATCGACGCAAATCATCGCCGGAAACATCGCCACGGGGGACGCGGCCAAAGCCTTGATCGACGCGGGCGCGGACGCTGTCAAAGTCGGCATAGGGCCGGGCTCGATCTGTACCACCCGCATCGTCGCGGGCGTAGGCGTACCGCAATTAACGGCCGTTATGGATGTAGTCGAAATGTGCAGCAAGCATGGCATCCCTGTGATCGCCGACGGCGGCATCCGCTATTCCGGCGAAGTGGCCAAAGCGATAGCAGCAGGCGCGGACGCCGTCATGATGGGCGGCATGTTCGCCGGCACTGACGAAGCGCCCGGCGAGATTATCATGTATCAAGGCCGCTCCTATAAAACTTATCGCGGTATGGGCAGCGTCGGCGCTATGTCCAGCGGCTCCGCCGACCGTTACTTCCAAAAAACCGGCAGCGATCCGGGCAAATTGGTTCCCGAAGGCATCGAAGGCCGTGTCCCTTATAAAGGCCCCGTGCAAAGCATCATTCACCAACTCATGGGCGGCGTCCGTGCAGCCATGGGCTACACCGGATCGGCCACCATCGCCGATCTGCAAAACAAAGCCGGTTTTGTTCGCATAACAGGCGCCGGCCTGCGCGAAAGCCACGTCCACGATGTGCAAATAACAGCCGAAGCCCCTAATTATTGGGTCGAAGACTAAAGCCGCTGCTATGCGTTAACCATAGCTTCTGATTGCGCGCATTTAGGTTTTTGGGCAGAGTTCATGCGCTCAGCAACAAATTGCCATGGAGAGTCATTATGGAAAACGATTTATCAAATACAGCTCTGACAGGGGATATTTTTATTCGAACGGCGTCTGGCGGCATCGACAGAGATCTTGACGGAGCGTTTGATAAACTGCAGGCGGATCCAAATGATGAAATCGATCTTTTTATTGAAGTTGGGCAGGGCAGGGATCCTGTTGTCGAGGTTTCATTCCCTCTTCTTGCGGTGAATCCAAAATCTTGCATCACAAGCTCTGCGGATGAACAAACGAAGAAGAAGGCGACATTAAAGGCGCTCGGGTTGAACCTGACCGTTCGCGGCAAGTGTATTTCTAATACGCAGGATTATGCCTGTGTATTGCTTAACCCCGGAATCACAGAAGCCATGGATGAAGCAGATATCCGAATGGTCCAAGTTAATGGAAAAAGTACATTCATTATGCCCGGTACAAAAGTGAATGAATTTCTTTCGACTGATAAATGTGCCCCTTTCCTGGACGATGCCCTGCTGATCGCGCCTCACAGAATGAAGGTTATCAAACGCAAGGGAATAGAGCCGACGCCCCGTGAGGTTGCTTTGGCACGGGCGACGGGACATGAAATCCTTCGCAGGCGGTCGTACCCCATGAGGGCAACGCTACTACCAGCACTTGCTGCGGAATCACCACATCCTGAGGGCTGATCTTGCGGCGCAGCGTGGTTTGGATGAAAGCCACGTCCACGACGTGCAAATAACGGCCAAAGCCCAGAATTATTGGTGCGAAGACTAAAAGAAGGGTACGGCACCGGCTTTCTCTGCATCTTCCTTGACTCAAGGCCGCTTTCTGTTTTACCACCAGCACCTTGCTTGGCGGGTGCAATACAGCCCGATGTTGGCGAGCCCAGGTGGCGAAATTGGTAGACGCACTAGCTTCAGGTGCTAGCGATCGCAAGATCATGGAAGTTCGAGTCTTCTCCTGGGCACCAGCCTTCGCAAGCGTAGCGCCGCGAAGGCTGCCGCGGCGTAGCCCACTTGGGCGAAGCCGGGCCGGTTGCCACGCTTGCTACGGCTTGGCGAGCCGATCTGAAATCAGTTCGATTTATGTCCGCTCTGGCGCACCGCCGACAAGCTTAAGAAAATTTACTTTAGTTCGCGTTGGTTTGGATCATTCAATAATAAATACCTATTGAATGCTGACGCGTTAAGTAGCTGCTTATCCGACTACTTAATGTATGACGGCATTATCGGCAAGAAGGCCGACAATATATTCCATCGCGCTATTAAAATCGCATTCTCGGAATTCTTCCAAGTTCCGAAGCTCGAACGCAGACAAGAGCATCGCTTCGATTGTTTCCTGCTTCAGCTCTAATTTTTCGGCTACATATTTGGTCAGAGCATAAAGAGCCATATGGTGGGCTTCGTCGGCACCTATATGTTCGGCGTGTTTTTCCGGAAGGGCACGCGGCTTGAAGAAAATGACATTCGACGCACTGTTTTCACTCATTGTACCACCCACTGAAAAAACCTAATCTGAATATGTCCTAATCAAGGCATGATTAATGTACCACAAAATCGGCCAAATTAAAATTGTTGCATTGCGAAGAATCTCAAAAATATTCTCTGAAACCATTTCTTGAGTTTGCCACTCCCATCCATAGTTAACGCAGCGCATCTCGGATGCAATCGGTCCGCATTTTAGAGAAGATGTTTTCTAATCATCATAAGAAGTTGCCGTCGGCACAGGATTAATGCCCTGGATGCGATGCGGATGCCAAGGCGGTCTGCAACGCCGCCAGATTATTGACCGCAGCTGCTGCCGAGCCCGAGAGCGTCAGAAGATGGCTCAGATCATCACCATTGATGACGATAGAAGGGTTCTTGTTCAGTTTGTCGCACGTGCTCTGCACAGCCTTATCATAGATCGGCTCGGCAGATTGCAACTTCAAAACTTCATCGAAATCAACCCTCGCCGCTTGCAGAATCCAGCACGAGGCCGCCATTGTGCCCAGCGTGTGAAAATAGGCGCGCCGCGCGCGCATACTGTAAAGGCCGGTCTTAGCCGCCGTTCTGGTCAGTTGTTGTGACTCGCTGCCCAGCATGTTGGTGACGTCGCTGATAAGGGAGGCAAGATTGTCGATACGCGGATAGGTGCCGACTTGCTTTTGTTTCAATTTCTCGTCGAACTGATCCAGTTTCTGGACGGCAACGGCGAGCAGGGAGGGCGTGTTATTGGACGCAAACAGCAGCGACCATGTATTGGGACGATTGATATTTGCCAGAACCACGTTGAGATCAGGATCGCGTTCGCTGTTGGCTCCCTCACGCGCCAGATGGTCGGATAACTGCATGGCAGTGCGTTGCCATATCTGTTGCTCTCCTTCCTGAAAGCCGCAGACGTCATAGCGGATATGTCCCGGCCAAAAGAATGAACTTGGGCAGAACCCGCTCGAAAGCTCGCGCTCTATC
>Ga0181516_10003486_pt1 | contig 10484 bp, 3 predicted proteins | sample PEATcosm2014_Bin_25_FD_121104 | JGI IMG/M metagenome (GOLD analysis project Ga0181516, IMG submission 121104) | Peatland microbial communities from MTU Mesocosm Facility, Houghton, MI, USA - PEATcosm2014_Bin01_10_metaG | ecosystem: Environmental > Terrestrial > Soil > Wetlands > Peat | place...
AGCCCGGGAATGGTGGATCGCCGACCAGCAGCACCTCCAAAGGCAACTCAAGTGGGCCGCCGAGGTCGAGCGAAAAGCCGCCGAGGTCGAGCGAAAAGCCGCCGAGTTCGCGCGAAAAGCCGCAGATAGCGATCGGGCGATGCAGGAGCTGGAACAAAAGGCCCGGGAGCTGGAGCACAAGAGGCTGGAAGCCGAGCAAAAAGCACGGGAGCTGGAGCAAAAGAAGCTGGAAGCCGAGCAAAAAGCACGGGAGCTGGAGCACAAGAGGCTGGAATCCGAGCAAAGGACGCAAGAGGCAGAGCAAAAGGCGCAGGAGGCCGAGCAAAGGACGCAGGAGCTGGAGCACAAGAGGCTGGAGGCCGAGCAGGCAGCGCGAGATGCTGAGCAGAAGACGCAACAAGCTCGGCAAAAGACGCGAGACGCTGAGCAGAAGACACAAGAGGCTGAGCAGGCGGTGCGGAAGGCGGAGCAAAAAGGACGGGCCGAGGGCCAGGCCGAAATGTTTCTTCACCTGCTACACCGGCGTTACGGAACACTCCCTGACGACGTCGGGGTCCGTATCCGAACCGCCGACGTCGATCAGTTGGACGAATGGACTGAGCGGTTCATCGATGCCCGGAACTGGGAAGACATTTTCCAATGAGTGGTCTCTCGTGGCAAAATATGCGCTTGGTTACGACAGCCTATTGAAATCAAAGGATTTTGTGGGCTCTGCCCACACCCGCAAAGGGCCGGTCGGCCCTTTGAACCCATGACGTCAGGAGGTCAAGGAGGCGAGCCTCCTTGTGGGTGCAGGGCAAAGCCCTGCAAAAGCAAACCAAGAGCGCTATCCTCGCGCATATGGGGCGAAGCCCCCATGGATCAATCACAAGGCCCACCGGTATGGCTGATAAATTCAATCACCGCTTGCTTTCTTGCTGGTGTTGAAATTGTTTCAGCTCGGACTCGCTCAGTTCGGCCAGCGCCTCGCGCACCAGCGGGCCGGCCACCGGCCGGGCGCTGAGCGTCACCACAAACTCGGGATGAGCCACCCAGGTCAGGCGAATTTGCCGCTTCAGCAGATCAAGGGTCTCGTGGTCGAGGGCCGGCAGCAACCGCAAGCCCTGCTCGATCCGCGGCACCATCAAGGCCGGAACGAAAGAGCCGGACAGCATCGACATCCGCAGCGCACGCACGGCCCCCTCGCGGTCCCCGCGTCGCTCCCGCAGGTCGGCCAGCCGGGCCCAAACGCTTGGCTGTCCCGGGGCCACGCTCAACGCCGAAACGGCGGCGGCCTCGGCGGCGTCCCACAGCGCCGGCGCGGCCTCGGCCGGGGCCACCACCGCCTGGTGGAGCAGCAACAGCGAGCGCTCGCCATCCCGCTCGCCGTCCCGCGTCCAGGCCTCGGCCGCCGCCAGGGCCGCCGAGGCGTGAGCCAGCTCCCCGGGCGACACCCTGGCATCGGTGTAAAGGTCCCACACCACCCCCCGAGCCTCCAGCGCCTGGACCGCGGCGATCAGGCGAGGCACACCCAAGGCCACCAGCAGCACGCCGATCAGTCCGGCCACCACCGCGACTTCCCAGGTCGACGCCGGCTGGGGCGACGACGATCCTTGGGTCTCCGGCCGGTCATTCGCCATAGTAGTCACGGTAACGTCCATAATATTGTCCGTAGTCGCGATACCCGTAACGGCTGTGCTTGCGTTGATCAACCTGGGACAGCGCCACGCCATAGAGATTTCCCCCGGCGGCCCGTAGCAGCTTGATGCCGTTACGAACGGCATCGCGGGCGGTGGCATTCCATTTCACCAGATAGATCACCCGTTCGGCCAACCGGGCCAGGATGCGCACATCGGCAACCGCCAGCACCGGCGGCGAATCGATGACGATCCGGGTGTAGCGCGTCAGCAATTCGGCGAACAGCGCCTCGAGCTGCGGCCCCTGAAGAATCTCGGTCAGGTTGGCGTGGCGTCCGGCCGGCAGGAAGTCAAGGGAGCCGCGGATTCCCGGTTGCACCACCTCGTCGAAACGGGCCTCCCCGGCCAGCACCTGAGCCAGCCCGCGCTCGCCGTTCAGGTCAAGAAGGGTGTGCAGGCGCGGCCGGTAAACGTCGCTGTCGATCAGCAGCACCCGGTCGTCGGTCTTGGAGAACAGCAGGGCAAGACACAAAGAGACAAAGGTCTTGCCCTCTTTGGGTTCAGAGGACGTCACCAGCACGATCCGGCCGCGGTCGGAGGTATCGCTGGTGAGCAGCGCGGTGCGCAGACTGCGCACACCGTCGGCCAGCGCCGAGCGCGGTTGTTGCAGGACGACATCAATCGGACGGTCGGGGCCGCCACGATGGACCGGGATCATCGCCAGCATCGGCAATCCCGTCAGGTCCTCGGCTTCGTCGGCAGAGCGCACCGCATTATCGATGCGATCCAGGAAAAAGACGATCGCGAGCCCGGCGGCCAGAGAGATCATCAGCATCAAAAGGATAGTTTTATGGGTCTTGGGAAAGGAATGGACAATCGGGATGCTGGCCGGGGAGACGATCCGGGCATTAGCCCGCCGCATGTGCCCCTGTTCGGCTTCGTTTTTGAAGCGGGCCAGGAAGGTTTCATAGAGGGTCTTGCTTGCCTCGGCCTGACGCTCGAGGTCCCGCAGCCGCACCGTGACTTCACCGGCAGTATTGTTCTGGCGGCGCAACTGGTCCAGTTCCTGCTCCAGCGAGGTCACGCCGACGCTGGCGATTTCCACGTCATTGGCCACCGAGGTGGCAATCTTGTCGATCTCCGCCGCGATCTTGCTGCGCAGGTCGGCCAGGTCGGCGCGCAGGCCGATGATGCGGGGGTGACGATCACCGTAGGTCTTCATCGCCTCCGACATCTCGCGCGACTTGGCCGACTCCTGCTCGCGCAACTGCTGGATCAGTTGGGATTGCAGGACATCGGTAGAGGTATCGACGCTGCCCCGCGACCGGACAAGCGTACGAATCTGGGACAGTCGCGCTTGTTTTTGTGCGAGATCGGAACGAGCAATCACCAGACGTGAATTCAATTCGGACATCTGTTGATCGCTGATCGTGGTCTGCCGCTCCCCCGTCAGCCTCAGGTTATGATCCGAGCGGAAGCGTTCCACCGCGCTTTCGGCGGTGACCACGTCCTTTTGCAGGCCTTCCAGCCGTTCGCCAAGCCAGTCGGAGACCCGGTGAGCCTCTTCGAAGCTGGCCTCCAACCGGTCGAGGACATACATCTCGGCAAAGGTATTGGCGATCAGCGCGGCTTTTTCCGGATTTTCGCCGGTAAACCGGACCGTGATAATGTAGGATCGCCGTTCCGCGACGACGTTAAGCCGCCTCAAGACGGCATTGATGATCTTATCATGCTCGATCTCTGCCCGTGCCGTCGGGCCCAGCGCCTGCACCGGATCGTCATGGGACCCCACCGACAGCGGCAGCCAGGACAGCGGATTGAGAGAGGCGAAAAAGGCCTCCAGCGCCTTGGGCCTGGCCAGCGTCTTGTTAAACTCCGGATCCTCCTCAAGCTTCAGTTTGGCGACGACCCGGCCGGCGATGGTCTGGGAGGTGATCAGTTCGACCTCGGTGGCCATGACATTCTCGTTCATGAATGCTCTGGTCATGGGGGTCGGACTGTTGGTCAGGACGTCGTTGGTTTCCGGCGCCTGGATCATGATCTTGGTTTCGGCGGTGTAGCGCGGGGTGGCCTGTTGCAGGAACAGGAGAGTCGGGATTATCCCGATCATCACGCAGGCGACGATCAGATACTTGCTGCGCCAGACCAGCCGCGTCGCCCAGCGGATGCTTTGCCGCGTGTCCACTGAGCTAACGGAAAACGGAAGAGAAGGACTCAGGGTACTGTCAACCATTGCCTCGGACAATCTTTCCTGGCTTTTAACAACAACTGTGCTGGTTTGCTCACTCAGTACTGCACGCCCAGTTTCACCATGGAGGTCAACTGGTCGAAGCTTTGCAGATCAGCCTCCGAGTGCCGGGACTGAAAGCCAACTTCGGCCCCGACATAAAGATTGGAGTTGAAGGCATAGGTGACCCGGGCCCGGGTGTCATAGGTTATGTCGTCCTGATTTTGAACGCCGGTATATTGGTCATAATACAGGCCGGCAAATCCGGAAAGGATGATGTTACGCTGGAGTTCGTGGCGAACCGTCACCGTCAGGCTGCTGCGGTCGTAAGCCGAGGCCTGCGCCGTGGTGGTATCGGAAACGGTGCGGTCGATGGTCGGGACGATGATGGTGAGTTTGGTCGGTGTCCAGTTGAACACCGCCCGCATGGACAATCCCCCGGCGTCGGTGAGTCGCGAATCGTTGTAAGATTGCTGAAAATATCCCAGCAGGAAGTCGCCACGGATCAGCTTGCTTACGTCGACGCCGATGCCGGTCTCGGCGCGGTAGCCGGTGCTGCCGCGATCATAGCCGTAGCGGTCCTCGGTCTTGTCAAAAATATGAGTATTTTCGGTGACTTGCATGACCGCGGCATAGCCTGGGAACATCTCGTAGGCGCCGCGTTCGCGCACCGACAACTCCCAACGGTTGCGGTCGGTATTGGGAATCAGGGAGCCGGTGGAGGTCTTCACATCATCGTAGGTCAGGCGGTCGGCCTCGACCTCACCCACAAACGAAAAGCGGTCGAACTGGGACTTGATGTTGGCGCGATTGATCAGGCCCTGAACCGGAGTCGGCGACACGCCCTGGCTCGGATCGGGACTGCTGCGGTCCTCGTGACTGGAATAGGCCTGGCTTAAAAAGCTGCCCTGGGTATTTTTACTGAAATCGTAGCGACCATTAAGATCGGCCTCGCCATTGGTCTGATCATCCTGGCTGTATGTCTGGTAAAACTGTTGATCTCCCTTCACCACGAAATCGAGTTCGTGCTCAGTGAATTGAGATCGAAGATTGATTTCAGGATGGATGGTCGTGAGCAAGTCATCCTTTACATTGACCTGGGTCGCAAAAACGTTCGAGTTATATGTTTCCTCGGTCTCGACTTTAGGAAGGAACAGGAACTGACCGAGCTGGATACCCTTTGGTTGGTAAGAGTCATTGACCTGTCCGGAGTCATTGTCCGCGTTAGAACCATCATTGGTATTGTTAAGGGTGACGTTGGATTCCGACTGCGTATGGGGAACCGTCGTCCCTGACGTGGGGACTGCCGCGTCCCCGCCATCGGCAAGCGCCGGCTGAGCATGGACCAGCAAAACCGCCATGACCGTCGCCACCAGACCGGTGCCGGGCGCGCCTTTGATCAAAGGCGCGCCCGGCACCGGTCTGGTGGCGACGGTCATGGCGGTTTTGCTGGTCCATGCTCAGCCGGCGCTTGCCGATGGCGGGGACGCGGCAGTCCCCACGTCAGGGACGACGGTTCCCCATACGCAGTCGGAATCCAACGTCACCCTTAACAATACCAATGATGGTTCTAACGCGGACAATGACTCCGGACAGGTCAATGACTCTTACCAACCAAAGGGTATCCAGCTCGGTCAGTTCCTGTTCCTTCCTAAAGTCGAGACCGAGGAAACATATAACTCGAACGTTTTTGCGACCCAGGTCAATGTAAAGGATGACTTGCTCACGACCATCCATCCTGAAATCAATCTTCGATCTCAATTCACTGAGCACGAACTCGATTTCGTGGTGAAGGGAGATCAACAGTTTTACCAGACATACAGCCAGGATGATCAGACCAATGGCGAGGCCGATCTTAATGGTCGCTACGATTTCAGTAAAAATACCCAGGGCAGCTTTTTAAGCCAGGCCTATTCCAGTCACGAGGACCGCAGCAGTCCCGATCCGAGCCAGGGCGTGTCGCCGACTCCGGTTCAGGGCCTGATCAATCGCGCCAACATCAAGTCCCAGTTCGACCGCTTTTCGTTTGTGGGTGAGGTCGAGGCCGACCGCCTGACCTACGATGATGTGAAGACCTCCACCGGCTCCCTGATTCCCAATACCGACCGCAACCGTTGGGAGTTGTCGGTGCGCGAACGCGGCGCCTACGAGATGTTCCCAGGCTATGCCGCGGTCATGCAAGTCACCGAAAATACTCATATTTTTGACAAGACCGAGGACCGCTACGGCTATGATCGCGGCAGCACCGGCTACCGCGCCGAGACCGGCATCGGCGTCGACGTAAGCAAGCTGATCCGTGGCGACTTCCTGCTGGGATATTTTCAGCAATCTTACAACGATTCGCGACTCACCGACGCCGGGGGATTGTCCATGCGGGCGGTGTTCAACTGGACACCGACCAAACTCACCATCATCGTCCCGACCATCGACCGCACCGTTTCCGATACCACCACGGCGCAGGCCTCGGCTTACGACCGCAGCAGCCTGACGGTGACGGTTCGCCACGAACTCCAGCGTAACATCATCCTTTCCGGATTTGCCGGCCTGTATTATGACCAATATACCGGCGTTCAAAATCAGGACGACATAACCTATGACACCCGGGCCCGGGTCACCTATGCCTTCAACTCCAATCTTTATGTCGGGGCCGAAGTTGGCTTTCAGTCCCGGCACTCGGAGGCTGATCTGCAAAGCTTCGACCAGTTGACCTCCATGGTGAAACTGGGCGTGCAGTACTGAGTGAGCAAACCAGCACAGTTGTTGTTAAAAGCCAGGAAAGATTGTCCGAGGCAATGGTTGACAGTACCCTGAGTCCTTCTCTTCCGTTTTCCGTTAGCTCAGTGGACACGCGGCAAAGCATCCGCTGGGCGACGCGGCTGGTCTGGCGCAGCAAGTATCTGATCGTCGCCTGCGTGATGATCGGGATAATCCCGACTCTCCTGTTCCTGCAACAGGCCACCCCGCGCTACACCGCCGAAACCAAGATCATGATCCAGGCGCCGGAAACCAACGACGTCCTGACCAACAGTCCGACCCCCATGACCAGAGCATTCATGAACGAGAATGTCATGGCCACCGAGGTCGAACTGATCACCTCCCAGACCATCGCCGGCCGGGTCGTCGCCAAACTGAAGCTTGAGGAGGATCCGGAGTTTAACAAGACGCTGGCCAGGCCCAAGGCGCTGGAGGCCTTTTTCGCCTCTCTCAATCCGCTGTCCTGGCTGCCGCTGTCGGTGGGGTCCCATGACGATCCGGTGCAGGCGCTGGGCCCGACGGCACGGGCAGAGATCGAGCATGATAAGATCATCAATGCCGTCTTGAGGCGGCTTAACGTCGTCGCGGAACGGCGATCCTACATTATCACGGTCCGGTTTACCGGCGAAAATCCGGAAAAAGCCGCGCTGATCGCCAATACCTTTGCCGAGATGTATGTCCTCGACCGGTTGGAGGCCAGCTTCGAAGAGGCTCACCGGGTCTCCGACTGGCTTGGCGAACGGCTGGAAGGCCTGCAAAAGGACGTGGTCACCGCCGAAAGCGCGGTGGAACGCTTCCGCTCGGATCATAACCTGAGGCTGACGGGGGAGCGGCAGACCACGATCAGCGATCAACAGATGTCCGAATTGAATTCACGTCTGGTGATTGCTCGTTCCGATCTCGCACAAAAACAAGCGCGACTGTCCCAGATTCGTACGCTTGTCCGGTCGCGGGGCAGCGTCGATACCTCTACCGATGTCCTGCAATCCCAACTGATCCAGCAGTTGCGCGAGCAGGAGTCGGCCAAGTCGCGCGAGATGTCGGAGGCGATGAAGACCTACGGTGATCGTCACCCCCGCATCATCGGCCTGCGCGCCGACCTGGCCGACCTGCGCAGCAAGATCGCGGCGGAGATCGACAAGATTGCCACCTCGGTGGCCAATGACGTGGAAATCGCCAGCGTCGGCGTGACCTCGCTGGAGCAGGAACTGGACCAGTTGCGCCGCCAGAACAATACTGCCGGTGAAGTCACGGTGCGGCTGCGGGACCTCGAGCGTCAGGCCGAGGCAAGCAAGACCCTCTATGAAACCTTCCTGGCCCGCTTCAAAAACGAAGCCGAACAGGGGCACATGCGGCGGGCTAATGCCCGGATCGTCTCCCCGGCCAGCATCCCGATTGTCCATTCCTTTCCCAAGACCCATAAAACTATCCTTTTGATGCTGATGATCTCTCTGGCCGCCGGGCTCGCGATCGTCTTTTTCCTGGATCGCATCGATAATGCGGTGCGCTCTGCCGACGAAGCCGAGGACCTGACGGGATTGCCGATGCTGGCGATGATCCCGGTCCATCGTGGCGGCCCCGACCGTCCGATTGATGTCGTCCTGCAACAACCGCGCTCGGCGCTGGCCGACGGTGTGCGCAGTCTGCGCACCGCGCTGCTCACCAGCGATACCTCCGACCGCGGCCGGATCGTGCTGGTGACGTCCTCTGAACCCAAAGAGGGCAAGACCTTTGTCTCTTTGTGTCTTGCCCTGCTGTTCTCCAAGACCGACGACCGGGTGCTGCTGATCGACAGCGACGTTTACCGGCCGCGCCTGCACACCCTTCTTGACCTGAACGGCGAGCGCGGGCTGGCTCAGGTGCTGGCCGGGGAGGCCCGTTTCGACGAGGTGGTGCAACCGGGAATCCGCGGCTCCCTTGACTTCCTGCCGGCCGGACGCCACGCCAACCTGACCGAGATTCTTCAGGGGCCGCAGCTCGAGGCGCTGTTCGCCGAATTGCTGACGCGCTACACCCGGATCGTCATCGATTCGCCGCCGGTGCTGGCGGTTGCCGATGTGCGCATCCTGGCCCGGTTGGCCGAACGGGTGATCTATCTGGTGAAATGGAATGCCACCGCCCGCGATGCCGTTCGTAACGGCATCAAGCTGCTACGGGCCGCCGGGGGAAATCTCTATGGCGTGGCGCTGTCCCAGGTTGATCAACGCAAGCACAGCCGTTACGGGTATCGCGACTACGGACAATATTATGGACGTTACCGTGACTACTATGGCGAATGACCGGCCGGAGACCCAAGGATCGTCGTCGCCCCAGCCGGCGTCGACCTGGGAAGTCGCGGTGGTGGCCGGACTGATCGGCGTGCTGCTGGTGGCCTTGGGTGTGCCTCGCCTGATCGCCGCGGTCCAGGCGCTGGAGGCTCGGGGGGTGGTGTGGGACCTTTACACCGATGCCAGGGTGTCGCCCGGGGAGCTGGCTCACGCCTCGGCGGCCCTGGCGGCGGCCGAGGCCTGGACGCGGGACGGCGAGCGGGATGGCGAGCGCTCGCTGTTGCTGCTCCACCAGGCGGTGGTGGCCCCGGCCGAGGCCGCGCCGGCGCTGTGGGACGCCGCCGAGGCCGCCGCCGTTTCGGCGTTGAGCGTGGCCCCGGGACAGCCAAGCGTTTGGGCCCGGCTGGCCGACCTGCGGGAGCGACGCGGGGACCGCGAGGGGGCCGTGCGTGCGCTGCGGATGTCGATGCTGTCCGGCTCTTTCGTTCCGGCCTTGATGGTGCCGCGGATCGAGCAGGGCTTGCGGTTGCTGCCGGCCCTCGACCACGAGACCCTTGATCTGCTGAAGCGGCAAATTCGCCTGACCTGGGTGGCTCATCCCGAGTTTGTGGTGACGCTCAGCGCCCGGCCGGTGGCCGGCCCGCTGGTGCGCGAGGCGCTGGCCGAACTGAGCGAGTCCGAGCTGAAACAATTTCAACACCAGCAAGAAAGCAAGCGGTGATTGAATTTATCAGCCATACCGGTGGGCCTTGTGATTGATCCATGGGGGCTTCGCCCCATATGCGCGAGGATAGCGCTCTTGGTTTGCTTTTGCAGGGCTTTGCCCTGCACCCACAAGGAGGCTCGCCTCCTTGACCTCCTGACGTCATGGGTTCAAAGGGCCGACCGGCCCTTTGCGGGTGTGGGCAGAGCCCACAAAATCCTTTGATTTCAATAGGCTGTCGTAACCAAGCGCATATTTTGCCACGAGAGACCACTCATTGGAAAATGTCTTCCCAGTTCCGGGCATCGATGAACCGCTCAGTCCATTCGTCCAACTGATCGACGTCGGCGGTTCGGATACGGACCCCGACGTCGTCAGGGAGTGTTCCGTAACGCCGGTGTAGCAGGTGAAGAAACATTTCGGCCTGGCCCTCGGCCCGTCCTTTTTGCTCCGCCTTCCGCACCGCCTGCTCAGCCTCTTGTGTCTTCTGCTCAGCGTCTCGCGTCTTTTGCCGAGCTTGTTGCGTCTTCTGCTCAGCATCTCGCGCTGCCTGCTCGGCCTCCAGCCTCTTGTGCTCCAGCTCCTGCGTCCTTTGCTCGGCCTCCTGCGCCTTTTGCTCTGCCTCTTGCGTCCTTTGCTCGGATTCCAGCCTCTTGTGCTCCAGCTCCCGTGCTTTTTGCTCGGCTTCCAGCTTCTTTTGCTCCAGCTCCCGTGCTTTTTGCTCGGCTTCCAGCCTCTTGTGCTCCAGCTCCCGGGCCTTTTGTTCCAGCTCCTGCATCGCCCGATCGCTATCTGCGGCTTTTCGCGCGAACTCGGCGGCTTTTCGCTCGACCTCGGCGGCTTTTCGCTCGACCTCGGCGGCCCACTTGAGTTGCCTTTGGAGGTGCTGCTGGTCGGCGATCCACCATTCCCGGGCT
>Ga0181516_10003487_pt1 | contig 10480 bp, 11 predicted proteins | sample PEATcosm2014_Bin_25_FD_121104 | JGI IMG/M metagenome (GOLD analysis project Ga0181516, IMG submission 121104) | Peatland microbial communities from MTU Mesocosm Facility, Houghton, MI, USA - PEATcosm2014_Bin01_10_metaG | ecosystem: Environmental > Terrestrial > Soil > Wetlands > Peat | place...
AAGACTCAAAAATGAAACATTCATATGTAAACAAATCGCATTCAGAAGGCAGAACGTCAAACTGAAAAACGGCGGTAGAAAAAACGAGTGCCGACCGCACTGCTGTTTAGAGATTATATTTAAGTTGCTTAAGCCCTTCTTCCTTGCCGCCACAGAAACTTAAACTGCTCGCGAAACGGTTCAATAAGTTGGTTCCCGCGCAGAATGAAAACCTGTTTTTTGCGCCATAAAATAAGGGCAATTCGATCCGCGTAAATGGCGTAAGTGATTTTACCAATGAGATTTGCAGACAGAAAACGGTAATGTTGGCGAGGGCTCTCAAACACGGTGTTGCCTTCGGCAACCAGATAAAACTCTTCGACCCCCATCTTCCGCCGCCACGCGTAATATTTTTCACTTGCATCCTTAACGCCGGGATCGAACCAGCGCGCCTCGTCCGTCGAGCAGGTGTAAATCTTGCTCCCCGGTTTTCGCACGGCGGCAAAAATATCGTCGTTCAGCTTGTGTATAAAATCCGACCCCGCGAGGCGCTGAACATTGTTGACATCATCGCTGCGTCTGATTGCGCCACCGGGCAGAAATTCGATCCCCGCTTCTTCTAGTGCCGCTACCATCGCCATAACAGTGACTTTGCGTGTGTGTCCCAACTCACGTTCAAAATTATTTACCGCCGACAGAGACAGACATGCGGCCTTGGCAAGCTCATGTTGCTGCCAGCCCAGAAGGCCTCGTGCGGCGCGAATAAGGGAAGGTGTCATAAAAGGCAATATACATCTTTTTTATTAATAAAAAATGTAAAACACGTGTTTTCTAAGGATGGCGAAATGCTTTCGCCCATTTGCATATTATTAAATCTGCAAGGTATTAACTAAAGGCATAATATGAAAAAGATTCTTTTAATGAGTTTGTTCCTATCAATCTTCTTCCGGCCGATCATAGCAGCGGGCAGCGAACGGGAAACAGTTTATGATCGCGTCATGCGGACAGGAACCCTGCGCTGCGGCTATGAGCCGTGGCCGCCTTATTTCAGCGTAGACCCGAATACAAAAGCGTTGACCGGCGTCAGCAAAGATTTGTCCGATACCGCCGCAAAAATACTAGGGCTCAAAATTGACTATGTCGAGGTCGCTTTGGGCCAGCAAGTGCAAGATATGAACAACGGCAAGATTGATGCGACGTGTGGCGACGCTCCGTGGGTTTTGACAACGCTTAAATATGCCGATTACACCAAGCCTTATTTCTATATACCGGTTTTTGCCTATGGCCGCGCTAACGAAAAACGTTTTGCCAAACCTGAAGACATGAATAATCCAAATGTCACATTCACCATGATAGACGGTGATGTCAGTACCGATCTGGCCATCACCAACTTTCCCAGAGCTAAACTCAACAGCCTCGGCAATCTTAGCGACCCGTCGCAAATGCTTTTGAATGTAATGACAAGAAAAGCCGATGTGGTCATCATCGACCCCGTTGCGGTTTCCGTTTTTGCCAAAAACAATCCCGGCAAGATCAAAATCCTTTTCAGTCACCCCCTCGCCGTCTATGGCGGAGGCTTTTCGGTTAAAAAAGGAGAAACAGACCTGCTCAACACATTAAATGGGGCCGTGGACGCGATGATCAACACAGGCCAGGCGGAACATGTTCTGAAAAAACACGATCCCGCCGCAACCCTGTTTATGCAGGTTGCGACGCCTTGGGCAAGCCGCCCGTAAGCGGTCCGTTTGTTTCAATTTTACGGCGGCGGAACAGGATCAAACCCTTGCCCGCCCCACGGATGGCACCGACACAGGCGTTTAAGCGCCAATTTCGAGCCCTTAACTGCCCCGTGCACGCGCAAGGCCTCATCGGCATAGACCGAACAAGTGGGCAAAAACCGGCAATGCCGCCCTAAAAACAGTGACAGGCTATGGCGATAGAGCCATATAAGGGCGCGCAAAAATACCGTCATCCCGACTCCTTTCTTTTATTTTATAGCTTTTCCCCGTCCGAAATACCTGATACTTCAACCCCGACCTTAATCCAATCCAAGACCGTGTAAAATGAACAATAACCTCTTCCTCGCCATCATCCTGTCTTTTGCCATCTTGCTCGGCTTTCAGTATCTTTACGTCAAGCCGCATCAGGAAGCAGCGCATGCCCAATATGTGGCGCAGCAAGTAGCGGCCAAACCGGATGCCAAAGCCGTCCTGCCGCCGGATGCCGCGCAGAATTTGCGCGACCGCGACCAAATTTTGAAAGACAGTTCACGCATCGTTTTGGAAACGCCGGAATTGGCGGGATCAATCAATCTGAAAGGCGCGCGGCTCGACGATCTGTCGCTGACGACTTACCGCGAAACCGAAGACAAAACCGCGCCCGCGATTATCCTTCTGTCGCCCTCAGGTTCAGCTCCGCCGCACATGACTTATTATGCGGAATTCAGCTGGCTTGCGGATTCGATCTCAATCGCTGTGCCGTCGGCAGATACGCAATGGAAAACCGACGATAAGAAATTAACCCCCGATCACCCCGTGCATCTGAAATGGGATAACGGGCAGGGGCAGAATTTCGACCGCACAATCGCCGTCGATACGCAGGCGATGTTCACGATCACCGATCATGTCAGCAACCAAAGCGCAGGACCTGTGACGCTCTATCCCTTCGGCACCGTCGCGCGTCAGGGCGTTCCGCCGGTGGTGGGGCGTTCTGCAGTGCATGAAGGCGCCTTGGGCGTCCTCGGCGGCACGCTGGAAGAATATAAATACAAGAAGCTGGTGGATGATAAAAAAGAAAGCGTTGAAAGCACCGGCGGCTGGATGGGCATTACCGATAAATATTGGCTGATGGCGATGATCCCGCCGCAGGATCAAAAACTGACCGCCGAATTCATTTATAACCGCGCCGGAGCAAGCGAACCGGCGATGGGTTTCTTCCAAAGCGATTTCCGTGGAAGTCCGATGACGGTCCCCGCAGGCGGCAGCATCGATCAGGTCTCGCACCTGTTCGCTGGAGCCAAGCGCGTCAGCCTACTCGACCACTATGCCGAACAATATAACATTCCCCATTTCGACCGCGCCATCGACTTCGGCTGGTTCTATTTCCTGACGCGGCCCTTCCTTTATTTGTTGACGGCGCTTGAACATGCGGTCGGCAGCATGGGCTTGGCGATTATATTATTCACCGTCTTGCTGAAGCTTGTGACTTTGCCCTTGTCGCTGAAATCCTATCATTCGATGTCGCGCATGAAAGCGATTCAGCCCGAAATGAAGCGCATTCAAGAACGTTTTTCCGAAGACAAGATGCGCCAGAGTCAGGAAATGATGGATCTGTACAAGCGCGAGAAAGTCAGCCCCTTATCCGGCTGCGTTCCGACCTTGATTCAGATTCCTATTTTCTTTGCCTTGTATAAGGTGCTCTACGTCAACATCGAAATGCGCGGCGCGCCGTTTTACGGTTGGATTCACGATATGTCGGCACCCGATCCGACCTCGGTCTTGAACTTCTTCGGCCTGATCCCGATTAACTTGCCGATGGCGCTGCACATCGGCGCGTGGCCGATCTTGATGGGCTGCAGTATGTACTTGCAACAAAAACTGTCGCCGCAACCGCCCGACAAATCGCAAGCCCGCATGTTCATGTTCATGCCGCTGATCTTCACCTATATGCTGGTGCACATGCCCGCAGGTCTCGTGATCTATTGGACATGGAGCAACCTTCTCGGCATCGCCCAGCAATGGTACATCATGGGCAAGGACGCGCGCAGGAAGGTTGCAGGGTAAGAATTTTCCTCTTGCCCTTCTTTCCTTAAATACGTTACTTTCCTCTCAGCCGCGCAAAAAAAGGGCGGCCCGTCGCTTGAACGGTTTCAGGCGCTCACGTGTAGAGGCTCAAATGACCAGTCCTTCGACTGACTTTTCCCGCGTTGCGCGGCTTCCCCCTTACGTTTTCAATATCACCGCCGAACTCAAACTTGCCGCGCGCCGGCGCGGCGACGACATCGTCGATTTTGGCATGGGCAATCCCGACGGTGCAACGCCGCCGCACATCGTCGCCAAATTGATCGAAACGGTACAGCGTCCAGACACGCATGGTTATTCAGTGTCCAAGGGCATCCCGCGCCTGCGCCGCGCGATTTGCCATTGGTATGAAAGCCGCTACGGTGTCAGTTTCGATCCCGATAGCGAAGCCATTGTCACGATCGGTTCCAAAGAAGGCATCGCGCATCTGATGATGGCAACGCTTGATCGCGGCGACAGCGTACTAGTCCCATGCCCCAGTTACCCAATCCATATTTACGGTCCCGTGATGGCGGGTGCGGATATTCATCAAGTCCCATTGCTGCCGGGCATCGATTTCTTTGCCGAATTGGAAAAAGCGATCCGCTCGCGTATCCCCAAACCCAAAATGCTGATCCTGAATTTCCCCGCCAATCCGACTGGCCAATGCGTCGAACTTGATTTCTTTGAACGTATTGTTGCCTTGGCGCGCGAATACGGCATTTATGTTATTCACGATCTGGCCTATGCCGATATCTGCTTCGACGGCTGGAAATGCCCCAGCATCATGCAGGTGCCCGGCGCGAAAGACGTCGCCGTGGAATTTTTCACGATGAGCAAAAGCTATAACATGGCAGGCTGGCGCGTCGGTTTTATGGTCGGGAACAAGGACCTTGTGAATGCGCTTGGCCGCATCAAAGGCTATAATGATTACGGCACATTCACCCCCATTCAAGTGGCGGCCATCGCCGCGCTCGAAGGGCCGCAAGATTGCGTGCAGCAAATTTGCGCCAACTATCAAAGCCGCCGCGATGTGCTGGTGAAAGGCTTGCACGAGGCAGGCTGGATGGTCGAAAAACCAAAAGCTGCGATGTATATCTGGGCCAAGATTCCCGAAGCCTACGCGCATCTCGGTTCTCTGGAATTCACGAAAAAGCTGATGAACGATGCCAAGGTCTCGGTTTCCCCCGGCATCGGCTTCGGCGAATTCGGCGACGATCATGTGCGCTTCGCCCTGATCGAAAACGAAGCCCGCACCCGCCAAGCCATTCGCGGCATCAAGGAAATGTTCCGCAAGGACGGGTTTTTGAAGGCGGCATGACGATTGCCTTCTGAGTTTTCCAACCACAAACGGAGGACTAATGTTTGACATTCTAGAGGACAAGACTCTTTGTGCATGTCTGGATTTCATCGTCAAAGTTGATGCCTTAAAAAAGGTTCTTCGCAAAACCAGCGTTATCAAAAATGCCCGTCTAGAAAATACCGCTGAACATTCATGGCATCTGACTTTAATGGCGATGGTGCTAAACCGTTATGCAAATGAGCCGATAAAATTGGATCGTGTTATTAAGATGCTTGTTTTACATGATCTCGGGGAAATAGAATTCGGCGATACATTTTTCTACGATGTGGCGCGCGCGCAGGCACAAGATAATGAGCGCTCGGTGATCACAAAACTGTTTGAGTCTTTACCGGAGGAGTTACGTCAAGAATTTATGGAATTGTGGGAAGAATTTACTATCGGGACGACGTCCGAAGCCAATTTTGCCCGCGCCATGGATCGTTTTGAGCCTTTTCTCAGCAATTTAGCCAATGATGGGGGCTCGTGGGTGTCTATGAAAATCACGAAGGAAAAGGCGCTCACAAAGAACCAACATATTGACGAAGGATCACATCGCCTCTGGGATGCCTATCAAAAGCTTGCGCAACAGGCAGATGATAAAAAATATTTTTACCAGAATTAATCAAATGACATCCTCCGCAAGCCCCATCGGCGTTTTCGACTCCGGCGTTGGCGGCCTTACCGTTTATCGCGCCTTGCGTGAAGCCTTGCCGCACGAGGATTTCATTTATCTGGGCGATACGGCACGCTTGCCCTACGGCACGAAAAGCAAAGAAACGGTCGAACGCTATACCGTCGGCGCAGCGCGGTTGCTGCGCGAGCAGGGGATCAAGTTTCTGGTTGTCGCCTGCAATACGGCCTCGGCCTTTGCGCTGGACGCCGTGCAACATGAATTACCAGATTTGCCTTATTGCGGCGTGATCGCGGCGGGCGCAGAAGCTGCGGTAAAAGCCACAAAAAACAAGCGCATCGCCGTGCTGGCAACTGAAGGCACGGTGCGCTCCGGCGCTTATGCCGATATGATCCGCAACCTTCTTCCTGAAGCCGAGATACAGGTGTTTGCCGCTAATTTGCTAGTCTCGATGGCCGAAGAAGGCTGGTGCGAGGGGACAGAGGCCGAGGCTGTCGTCGGGCGATATCTGCGCCAACTGGTCCCGGATTACGACACACTGGTACTCGGCTGCACGCATTTCCCTTTGCTGACGGGGGTTATCCGCAAGCTTTGCGCCCCCCATGTTCGTATCGTCGACAGCGCTTCAGTCACGGCGCAGGCCGTTGCGGGATTGCTGGCCGCGCGCGGCATGGCCAACCCGCAAACGCAAGCAGGGCGCGATACTTTCCTCGTCACCGACCATCCCGAACGTTTTATCCGTCTGGGTAAAAGCTTTCTGGGGCGCGATATTGCAGACAATGTCGCCTCCACCGAGTTTGCCGTTCTTCGCTTGGAAAATACGGTGGATGCGTTAAACTGCGGAGCATGAAACTCATTTCCGGCATTTTTGCGCTTATCATTCTTGCTGCGGTTCTGTCTTTCGCTTTGTCGAATAGACAAAACGTCAGCGTGGGTTTGTGGCCACTTGACGGCGCGATGGCATCCCCTTTGTATGCAATCGGACTTGCGCCATTGGTCTTCGGATTGGTGTTTGGCGGGTTGTGGGGTTGGCTGGGTAGTATGCCCCATCGCCTGCGGGCGCGGCGGCTTAACAAAGAATTGACCGCGCTGAATGACAAGATTGGTGAAATGCAAAGAGACGCGTCAGCGCAACCCACAAAGGTCAAAGGGCAATCAGGTTTCTGGAGGTTTAAATAATGAATCCCGTTTTTTGCGCAATTGATACGCCCAATCTCGCGGCTGCGGAAAAATTGGTGGATGCCTTGCAGGGCTCCGTCGGCGGCATCAAGCTCGGGCTGGAGTTTTTTATGGCCCATGGCGCGGCGGGATATGCCGCGATTGCGGCTAAGGGTTTGCCGATCTTCCTTGACGTCAAACTGCACGATATCCCCAATACGGTCGCCGGGGCGGTATCGTCTTTGCTACCGTTACATCCGGCCTTTATAACGATTCACGCTGCGGGCGGCGCGGCGATGATGCGCGCAGCCGCCGAGGCGGCGGTTAAAGCAGGCACAGAGCGGCCCAAGCTTCTCGCCGTCACGGTTTTAACTAGTCTCGACAGTGCCGATCTGGCGGCAGTCGGGCAGGACCCCGAAACATCGCGTCAAGTTGTGCGCTTGGCCAAACTGGCGAAAGACAATGGCATTGACGGCTGTATCTGCTCGCCGGAAGAAATCACGGCCTTGCGCGCAGCGTTGGGCAAGGATTTCATCCTGATGGTTCCTGGTATCCGTCCGGCATGGGCGGCGGCGAACGATCAGAAACGCGTTTTGACTCCGCGTCAGGCGATTGATGCGGGCGCAACCCATCTCGTGATAGGCCGCCCCATCACTAAAGCAGCAGATCCTGCACAGGCGGCACAGCGTATCGCCGTGGAACTTGCTTGAGTGTCCAAGTCAAAATCTGCGGGTTGTGTGATGCGGCAGCGGTTCAGGCCGCCGTCGAGGGCGGCGCGAAATATCTGGGATTTGTTTTTTGCCCCTCATCCCGCCACAAGGTGGATGCGACCACAGTTGCTTCCTTGATTGCGTCTGTTCCTTCTTCGGTTCTGTCGGTTGGCCTCTTCGTTGATCCCACGGACGAGGATATCCTGTGCGTCTTGCGCGTAACAAAATTGCGCATGATCCAATTGCACGGTTCTGAGGTGCCCGAACGCGTCGCCGCCGTTAAAAAATTAACCGGCCTGCCTGTGATCAAGGCCATAGGCATAGCTGCATTGCAGGATGTAAAAACAAGTGGGTTGTATGAACAGAAAGCCGATTTCTTGCTTCTGGATGCCAAGTCTGTTTCCGGGGGCTCCTTTGGGGGCAAAGGCGTTGTTTTTGATTGGTCTTTGCTTAAAAACACATCTTTTTCAAAACCTTGGTTTTTGGCCGGCGGCCTTAACGAGGCGAATATAGAAGCCGCCGTGGTGGCAACAGGAGCGCATATCTTGGACGTTTCCTCGGGGGTGGAAGATGCCTCGGGATACAAATCCCCTGCAAAAATAAGGGCGTTTCTAGATAAGGCCGCCCAAATAGAAACTTGTTGTTAACCGACATGCGTAATAATAAACGGCTCGTCTCTAAAATGAGAAGTCAATGCGCGTTTGGGAATTCGACGATAACAAGGCCAAACCTTCCAATCTTGTGCTCGAGCAAGACTTCATCCTGCGCGTCCGCCGGATGCAGCGGCAGGGCGGCCCCTGTCTCATCCTGAATTTCATTCTGGCCGAGATTGAACCTCTGGCTAAAAATCCTACCGCGCTCGAAGAAGCACAAAAGAAACTTCAGGCTTACGCGGTGGAATCGCATGGCACTTCTTATGCCATGTCGAACGGCGATGTGTTTCTCGTTTGGGAAAACCCCGGTGCCGCAAGCCTGATGTCTGAGCGTGCGGTCGAGGCCGCGCTCGAAGCTTATAAAGCCGATGTGGGCAAATTCCTTTTGACTTATCGGATGCCGGAAAGTTATGTGCCGCTCCGCGAACGCGCCAACTACTATGTCGAAGTGGCGCGCGCGTTGGTTATCGTGAGCGATGAAAATGACAAGGTGGATGAATCGAGCGGTCATCTGACGGCCAAAAATGTCGATCAGATTGAACAATTGCTGGGCGGGATCGATGTGCGCCGTTATGGCCGTACCCAAGGCCTTTATCGCGATGCCGGCGGCGGATTGTGGGCGGCAGTGGCCGAGGAATATTTTTTCAGTTTTGAAGATTTGCGCCGCGAACTCTTTCCCAAACTGGACGTCGTGGGATCGGAGCATTTTTTCTTCAGTATATGTTCGGTGCTTGATCAGAAATTGCTTAGCACGCTGACCAATTCCTATGAAATGATCGCGGGCCGCGTGATTAACCTCAATCTATCCATCGCTTCGATCATGGGGTCGGTTTTTGCTCAATTCGTGCGGCGCGTTCCGCAGGCGGACAGAAATAAGCTCGGCTTTGAATTGAATTGCGGCGATCTTCTGCAGGACTTTTCTTTGGCGCTCAGCGCGATCGAGGTTTTAAAGCGCGAAGGTTTCCGCGTTGCGCTCGATCATTTGACCCCAAATATGATCGAATATATCAACTTCGACAAGTTTGACGTCGATAGGATCAAGATCAACGTGTCCAAAGACGGTGTTTTGCAGCTTGCCAATCCCCTTGTGCGCAAAGGCTTGGCGCGTTTGCCCTCCGGAAAACTGATTTTCTTTCGCTGCGATAACGAACGCGCCTTGGCCATCGGCAGGGAAATCGGCGTTTCGATCTTCCAGGGCTGGCTGATCGACGACCTGGCTTCTAAAAAGAGCTAAGGGTTGCCTTAAACGAACGATTGCAACGCGGCGGCAAGGCTGTCCGCAACGCCTGTACCGTTTGATTGGGCCGTCAAATAGGCGGCCATCGCTGTTGATGCCGACACGCCCTTAACTTGCCCTTGCAGGATGGCATTAGCATAAGTTTGCGCCGAGGCGGTGGTTTTATATTCCGCCGCATAGGTCGACCCCGAATAAATGCCGAATTCGTAAGGGGTGTTGCTCTTCGTCGCACCCTGTGCATAAGAGACTCTGACCACATAGGTTCCAGCCTGAGCCGTCCACCCATTGGTCGTCGTCAATTCTTTGTAAGCCTCTTGTTGCGCCGCCGTGCCGTAATTATCGGCCAAGACTTGTGTGCCGGTGCTGTTCATAACCTGCACGCGTAGCCCCGATGTATCCGGCGTTGTCGTGGTATTAAACCCAAATTTCAGGTTGTTTCCCTGCTGTAGGGTGAATGAATAATAATCGGCGTTATCGACGCTGGTTAACTGGCTGTAAACGTCGAGCATTGATTTGTCTTGCTGCAGCCAGCCAATATTCACCGCCGCTTCAGCCGAGGTTGTGATGGTGTTGTAGGAGGAGCGCGTATAAAGTTCAGCATTGGTTGCCGCCGTCACCGACCCCACGGCGGAATTGTCGTAGGGCTGGGCGGTGGCATTGGTGTTGTAAACGACGGCATAACTGTTGCCGGAATAAAGCTGCATGTTGTAATTGACGTTTTGCGTCGTATCAGCGCCATTGGCATAAGTCACTTTGACAGAGTAATCACCCGCGGCAGTCGTCAGACCTGTCCCGGAAGTCAAAGCCACATATTGAGCCTTTTCATAAGAATTTCCGCCACTATCGGCGACAACATTGCCAGTGCTGTTATAAAGCACGACGCGCGCTTCGTTGCCGTTCGTCGTCGCATCAAAATTAAGCTTGAGGTTAGTGCCGGAGAGCGAAAAATTGTAATATTCCGACGCATCGCTTCCCGTCAGCTGACTATTGA
>Ga0181516_10003488_pt1 | contig 10478 bp, 5 predicted proteins | sample PEATcosm2014_Bin_25_FD_121104 | JGI IMG/M metagenome (GOLD analysis project Ga0181516, IMG submission 121104) | Peatland microbial communities from MTU Mesocosm Facility, Houghton, MI, USA - PEATcosm2014_Bin01_10_metaG | ecosystem: Environmental > Terrestrial > Soil > Wetlands > Peat | place...
GGGTAGGCGGCGCCGATCAGGAAAATATCCGACGGAGGTTCATCGAAGAACGCTACCGTCTGATGCCGTATCTTTACACGTTCGCAGAGGAAACCGCGCGCACCGGCATGCCAATGATGCGTCCTCTGTTTCTCGACTACCCCGATGCCTCTCGCGACAAGCATCCCATCGACATCGATCAAGGCGTCGAATCCGAATTCCTCCTTGGCCACGATCTCCTCATCGCGCCATCGCCCTATCTCGATGAGCCGGATGCATACACCGTCGAGTTTCCTTCGGCCGATTGGTATGACTATTGGACCGGCGAGCGAGTCCCGCAAGCAACTGATCCAGATCCTGAACCTAATGCGCCACCACCAGCAACAGAGCAGGTTGCGCTGTCGGCAAGTGTGCACCCTTCGCTCGACTCGCTTCCTGTCTATGTTCGTGGCGGCGCAATCCTGCCCATCGAGCCGCTTGTCCAAAGCACAGAAGAAACCCCGCAGGGAGCGCTCACCCTGCGCATCTATGCCGGCGATGATTGCCGCGGCTCGCTTTATACAGACGATGGCAAGAGCTTCGCATTCGAGCGCGGAGACTTTCTCAGGATGAACTTCACCTGCGCTGTCACGAGAGACGGGATCGAGATCGCTATCTCAAGACGTGAAGGCAGTTTCATCCCCTGGTGGAAGGGTCTCCGTCTCGAAATCTACGGCTGGACACCGCGTCGCGGAATCATTCAGCAGGATGGTCAGAGCTTGACCATTCCAATCGAGCGCGGCAAGAACTTTCTCGCCATCAGCATCCCCGATTCGGGTACGGGCACATTGCTCAGGCTGGAGTGATACGCTTTCTCGGTGGCAGAGTCCTGATGGATAAACGCGGAATAAGATTCGTTCTCGGTCATGCAGTCCCGGCTGCGAGACTCATTTGCTACATTTGCGCGATCCTTCTCGCCGCGCCGTGCGCATCTGCGCAACGCCTCGTCTTTGCTCATTACATGCTGACCAACCAGGACTATCAGGGCGACAGCGATCCCACGCAGGAGCTGAAGATCGCGAGCTATGAACGTGAAATCCGTGAAGCGCAGGCGATCGGCATCGATGGATTTGCACTCAACGCCGGCGGCTGGCTCCGCCAGACCTATTACATTCGTTACGCGGCGCAGATGTTCGAGGCCGCATTTCGTCTTCACAGCGGATTTAAACTCATGTTCTCTGCCGATATGTGCTGCGGCAACGGTATTGCTGACGTCGAAGACATGATGCGCCGATTCGCCGGCAATGCACGCTACGCGCCGGTTTATTTCAAGTATCGGGGCGCCTATGTCCTTACCACATTCACCGGTGACAAACTCGGTGTTGCGGCATGGCTACAGCTTCGCGCCGATCTCGCTACCGGAACAAATCCCTCCTTACAGGCGGAGCCCACAGTCCTCTCCGCGGCCACTGGTCCGCCCGATAACACTCCCATCCGCATATTCCTCGTTCCTGCCTTCTTCTGGGGAGGAGAACTGCCGTCGCGTTCGTCGATTCAACAAAGCTTTGACAAATGGCGAACCACCCTGGACGGTTTTTTCTACTGGGGCATCGCAGGTGTTCCCGGTTCAGGCGGCGCACTCGACCAATTGCCCAGCAGCAACAGCTACGCCGCCGTGCTGCACAGCGCCGGCAAATTGTACATGGCTCCAATCTGTTTTCAATTCTGGGGAGCGAACGCAAATCGCTATTACGAGTACAGCGGTGCTGCGGGTATGCGCGCGCTTTGGATGGATGCAATCAACGTCACTCATCCCGAGTGGGTCGAGATCATCACCTGGAACGATTTCATCGAAGGCACCTACGTCAGCCCGATTGACGATCCTAACAAGTATCCCGGCGCCAATTTTCTCGATTCAACCGGTGTTCCCAGCGGCACGCTGGGCTATTTTCATAGTCATTCCGCTGCGGCGGCGCTGTTGTCGTATTTTATTCAGTGGTACAAGACGGGCGTCGAGCCAGTCATTCGTCACGACGCAATCTACTATTTCTATCGCACGCAATTGAAGGACGCCGATGCCGGCTCGCCACCGGTTGCGCATAAATTTGGTCGCGTCGCCGATCTGCTCTACATCACCGCGAACCTGACCGCTCCCGCCGAACTCCGCGTTACAACTGATGGCCGACCAACTGTCATTCATCTTCCCGCAGGGAGCACCGACGCGCAGACTTCCCTCTTCGCGGGAGACGCTCCATTCGTTGAACTTATAAGAAACGGAAGCGTCTTGGCCGCGGGTAAGGCAAAGGAGCCTATCCTGGCCACGCCGCAATACAACGACTTCTACTATTTCACCGGCGAGATAACGGTCCCCTAAATCTTCCTCTCAAACAGGAAGAGTATTGCAACGATCCCGAACGACCAGCGATCAGAATTCAGCCCAGTTATGCTCGGTCCCCGGTGCCAGGCGGCTCGGAAGCAGTGGGACGTCGAGTCACGCAGGCTATGGGAGGTGTCATCGCCCCGTTCAGCCAGAATCAATCAGTGTCCAGTCGGCCTCGCAGAATCGGTAACGGCGGACGCCAATGCTGAATGGAGGGTCCTTGGAATAATGCCAAATCTCAGTTGTTGCCAACAGTCCAAGGCGCGTTTCCAGCGCCGATTCGGCCGGCCTCGCGAGTTCCGAGTGGTTCGTCGCCCACCCGTCAGTTAAATCTCATTAAACAGTCCTTGGCTTGCTGCCAGGAATTCGGCCAGTGTTTACGAACCCGATCCACCTGGACGTAAAACCGCCTTCTCGGCAAAATACGCCAGGCGCGTGATGCGGGCTTGCGCCCAACTTTGTGCGCGATGAAGGTCGCTATCATTTACGGCCATGTTCTGGGTTCGCGGCGAATGATCAGGCCAATCTTGCCAACCATATTCCTTCCTAAGGTGAAGAATGCGGCACACGTGTAGCACACGCGGCCGCTGCTTTCGATTGATTTTATGGGCGGATCAGGGACCAGGAGACTGACGGGGGTTCAGCACCTGCGTTTCCCTGAAGGTCCGCGGGTTTGCCGGCAGTTAGGCACACAACCGTGATCCTGAAGCGGATGAGATCGGGTTCTATATAGTGAAATCACTGGCGAACAGAAGCAGATTCACTAATCCAGGCGGGCACAACACGTCCATAATGCGCATAAAGTTGTTGTGGTTTCAGCCTTCAACTACTGGCAAAATCTCTCAGTCAATTCTCGATGGGTGTACTTTTGGGTGTATTTATATGAAGTGATTTTGCATCAACTTCATTCTTAATGGCTTATGTTGTGATGTGAATCCCCCTCTCTCCGCCATGCATTGCATGCAGCAGCCGCTCGCGTGACGTTCGCACTGGCCTGGCTCAAGAAAATCCCCGGAGCCGATTGAAGGACATCAGTCAGGGGTTAAAACCCCTCGTTTTCCGGCCTTATTTGGCGCCAGTAAACTCGTGCCCTGATACCAAACCCGATTCATTCAACCAGTTCCGGAACGCGCGCGTGCGTGAACACTTCCCTGGAGGAGAACCTTGCGGATCCTTGCATTTGTTGCAGGCGTCGCTTGCCTGTTCATCGTCCTGCTCGATGCCTTCCAGACCATCATTTTGCCGCGGCGCGCCACAGGGCATCTCCGGCTCACGCGCATTTTCTACATCGCCACGTGGAGACCCTGGTCGTTTCTCACGCGGCGGCTGCGCAACCCGCGCAAACGGGAGACAGTGCTCAGTTTTTACGGGCCCCTCTCGCTGATCCTGCTCCTGGTGGTGTGGGCCAGCGTAATGGTCCTTGGTTTTGGTCTGCTCTACTTCGCGCTAGGCAGCCCCTTCGTCGATGCAGCGCACCAGGCCGGCTTTCAATCGGACCTCTACGTGAGCGGAACCACCATCTTCACGCTGGGGCTCGGAGACGTAACGCCGCAGAATTCCTGGGCGCGCGCGCTGGTGATTTTGGAGGCGGGTACCGGACTGGGTTTTCTGGCGGTAGTGATGGGGTATTTCCCCGTCCTCTACAGCGCATTCTCGCGCCGCGAGGTCAGCATCTCGCTCCTGGATGCGCGTGCCGGATCTCCGCCGACCGCCGCGGAACTGCTGCGCCGCCATTCCTACCAGGGCGCTGAACTCGCGCTCTCGGTGCTGCTCACAGAGTGGGAGCGCTGGTCGGCGGAATTGCTGGAGAGCCATATCTCGTATCCGCAGCTCTGCTATTTCCGCTCGCAGCACAGCAACCAGAGCTGGCTTGCAGCGCTCACCTCCATTCTTGACATGTCGGCGCTCATGATCGCGGGAATCCAGGGTTACGAAGCGCGTCAGGCACAACTCACCTTCGCCATGGCGCGGCACGCCTTGGTGGACCTGTCGCAGATTCTTTCCCAGCGGCCGCTCAACGACGCGCCCGACCGGCTGCCCGCGGAGCGCTACGAAAAACTCTACGAGCTGCTCTCCGAAAGCGGCGTCAAGGTCTGCCGCGACGGTCAATCCATTGAAAGGCTCCGCGAAATGCGCGCCCTGTACGAGGGTTACGCCGAAGCGTTGAGCCGCTTCCTTCACATGCCCCTGCCGCCGTGGCTGGCCGATCATCCCTTCAAGGACAACTGGCAAACCGTGGCCAGGGTGCGAGCCAGGACCGACGCAGCCAACCCGCCGTCTTCCGATCACGGAACCGCCGCCGCAGGCGCGCCGGGCACGATCTCAAAAATCCTGGATCATCCCCACGACTTCTGATAAGCACGGCCCTTGTGCGAAGGCCGATGCGATAAGATTTCCGGTATGCAAATCAGAAAAGCCGTAATCACAGCTGCGGGGCGGGATCAGCGCAACCTGCCCATGCAAACGCTGTTTGACGAGCGCGGCACAGAGCGCTCGGTGCTGAACCTGGTGGCCAGAGAAGCGGTGCGTGCCGGCGTCAGCGACATCTGTATCGTGGTCTGGCCGGGAGACGAGGAGCCGTACGCCAGGCTGCTGGCAGACGTGGGCGCGCGGTTGACCTTCGTGGAGCAAACCGAGGCGCGAGGCTACGCGCACGCCGTCTTCTGTGCGCGAAGTTTTGTAAAGGATGAGCCATTTTTGCACTTCGTCGGCGACCACATCTATGTGGGCCACGAGGCGGGCGGGTGCGCAAAGCGGCTGGTGGAAGCAGCCAGCGCAGAAGGCTGCGCCATTTCCGCCGTGCAGATGACGCGCGAAAACCTGCTTCCCTTCTACGGCACGGTTGGAGGCCAGCCGGTCCCGGGAAAAGCGGGCTTCTATCGCGTCGACACCGTGCTGGAGAAGCCCACACCCACGGAAGCCGAGCAGCGCCTGATCGTTCCCGGCTTGCGGAGCGGGCAATATCTTTGCTTCTACGGGATGCACGTGCTCACGCCGGCCATTTTCGGAATTCTCTCCACCATGCTGCAAGAATCCGCAACCGGCCGGGCCAGCCTTTCGTCCGCGCTTGCCGTGCTCGCCGCACGGGAGCAATATCTGGCCATGATTCAACTCGGCCAACGCTTTGACGTCGGCGTGAAATACGGCCTGTTTGCGGCGCAGTTGGCGTTGGCCATGAACGGCCAGGACAGGGACGAAGTGTTGACCCAGCTCATCCATATTCTGGCCACGCGCGATTTGCTCACCGGGAAAGGGGCATGAGCGTGAGCGAGCTTTGGACGATCATACGAGCCGCCGATCCTGCCCTTCGCAATCGTTCTCTCGACGCGTTTTGCCGCGAGGCCACGACGGATCAACTGCTGGCTGAAGTTGCCGAACTGGAAGAGCTCCGGCGCGGCAGCGATAACCTCTACGAACGGGTTCGGGCGCTGCTTTTTCTTTACGCCATCCACCGTTTTCATCTCCCGGCGCGGTTAGCAAACGAGTCGGCGCCCGCGCTGATTCCATTTGGCGGATACGAGAAGCTGCTCAATCGGCGCTACGAAGAGGCCATCGGCGTTTTTCTCGCCGCCCAGGCCACTGAAGGATTGAGCGACGGCCTTTCCAGCGCGCTGGCCGCGGCGTATCGCGGGCTGGCCTTTCAAACCCTTGCCGACCAGGTGCGGCGCAGCGTGCGCTCGGTTCGCGGCAATCAATGGATGTTTCGCACCGGCCATCCCGCCGATTACGCGCTGCGCATGCGCCCCGAACTACTGCGCCGCAATGCCGGCGAGACCTTCCCGATCCTGCACGAATCCACGCCTGTGCGCATGGATCTGAGCCACAGCGGCTGGAGCGACATCTTTTTCCTGGGCATGGATCTGCCTGAGTTGGCGCGGGTGCTCAATGTTTCCATCGATCTCGGCGTGCTGGGATCTGACGCGGAGCCGCCGAAGCCTCCCGTCGAGGCGTTTCTGCGCGTCATCGATCGTCCCGTGATCCGCCTGGTCAGCGTCGATCTGGACGCGACTGCGGAGATCCGCGACCTCAACGAACTCTTCGACTTCGGCCGCGACTATCTGGGGCTGCTGAAGGCAGCCGTGATCGCGTCAGGAATTGTGCCGCCCGGCATGGAAGGTTCCGGCCAGCCCCTTCCCGATGTCCTCGCGCAATTGCTGCAACGCGACGGGCTTGGCCTGGAAATTGTCAGCCACGTGAACAACATTCCTAAGGGATCGCGTCTGGCGGTTTCCACTACGCTGCTTGCGTCGCTCATTTCGGTTTGCATGCGCGCCACGGGACAAGCGTCTTCCCTCATCGGCGCTTTGACGGAGCCGGAACGAAGGCTGGTGGCGGCGCGCGCCATTTTGGGCGAATGGCTGGGAGGATCGGGAGGGGGATGGCAGGATTCAGGCGGGGTGTGGCCGGGCATCAAGCTGATTGAAGGCGTGATGGCAGCGGAGGGCGATCCGGAATTCGGTATCAGCCGCGGCAGGTTGCTGCCGCATCACCGCATTCTCACCACCGAAGAGGTGAGCGAGCGAACGCGGCAGCGGCTTCAGGAGAGCCTCATTCTGGTGCACGGCGGGATGGCGCAGGACGTCGGACCCATCCTCGAAATGGTCACGGAAAGATACCTGCTTCGCTCCGATCCCGAATGGACGGCCCGGCAAACGGCATGCAGAATTCTGGATGAGATCCTCGAGCATCTGCGCGCGGGCGATGTGCGTGCCATTGGCAGCGCCACGCAACGCAACTTCGAGGGACCGATCCAGACCATGATTCCATGGGCCAGCAATCTCTACACTGAGACACTTATTCGCGAGGTGAGCACGATCTTCGGCAACGCGTTCTGGGGATTCTGGATGCTGGGAGGCATGTCTGGCGGAGGCATGGGCTTCATCTTTGATCCCGAGCGCAAGGCTGAAGCACAGAGCCGTCTTGGCGCCTTGATGCGCGACGTGAGCAAGAAACTTTCCGGCGGCGTGGCCTTCGCCATGGAGCCCTTGGTGTACGACTTCTCCATCAACGAACGCGGCACGTTTGCGGAGCTCAAGGCGGGCTCTGCCGCAATCCTGCCCGATGGCTACTACAACATTGTGCTGCCCGCCATGCTGCGCAAGGATCAGCTCACGCTCTCACCTTGCGAGCGATCGGATCTGGAGCGATTCAGTTTTCTCTGCCGTGACGTTCCCGGTGCGCTCGGCCGAACCCGGGGCCTTCTGGAGCGGCTTCTGCCGCAGGGCAATCAAGGCGAGGAGCACGGCGACTCGCTGGATTCATTGCTGGCGCAGAACGGCTTCGATGCGATTCAGCATGAACGCATCCAGGCGGAGCTGCGCGCCGGACATATCGGACTTGCACAAAACCGGATTGCGGCGTCAGTTCTGATCGAAGACGTAGAGTCAGACAAACTCTTTGACCTAAGGCAGGAAGCAGACGCACGGCTGCGTTCCATTGGCGAGGAAGCCATTGCATCGGGAGCCGTGGCCGTTGTCACCCTGAGCGGAGGCGCCGGCACCCGCTGGACGCGCGGTGCGGGTGTCGTGAAAGCGCTCAGCCCCTTCTGCCGCCTCGCGGGCGTGCATCGCACATTTCTCGAGGTGCATCTGGCGAAGAGCCGGCATACCAGCCGTGTCTTCGGGCATCCCGTGCCGCACGTGATCACGACGAGCTATCTGACCCACGATCCTATCGATCGCCTATTGCGCAGCGAAGGCGCTTACGGGTACGAGGGGCCGCTGCATCTTTCGCAGGGACAAAGTGTGGGATTGCGCCTGGTGCCGACGGTGCGGGACCTGCGGTTTGCCTGGGAAGACACGCCGCAGCAGTTGCTCGACACCCAGGCGCAGAAGGTGCGAGACAGTGTGCATGCAGCCTTGATCGCCTGGGCGCAGCAATCGGGCGAAGCCGGCAACTACACCGACAATCTGCCTCTGCAGTGCCTGCATCCAGTCGGCCATTGGTACGAAGTGCCGAACCTGTTTCGCAGCGGCGTTCTCAAGCAGCTGCTGGAAGCGCAGCCCCAGCTTCGCTATTTGATGCTTCACAATGTCGACACCGTGGGCGCCGATCTCGACCCCGGCATTTTGGGCCGGCACATCGAGCGCAAGGCCACGATGACCATCGAGGCGGTGACGCGCCGCATCGAAGATCGCGGCGGAGGTCTGGCACGCATCGACGGGCGCATGCGCATCGTGGAAGGCCTGGCCTTGCCGTCAGAAGAGACGGAGTTCAAACTTTCCTATTACAACTCGAACACATTCTGGATCGATATCGATGCGCTTCTCAATGTGTTTGGTCTGCGCAGGGCAGATTTGGCCGATCAGGCGAGGCTGGCTGAAGCCGTCCGCGCCATGGCCGCTCGCATGCCCACCTACATCACTCTCAAAGACGTGAAGAAACGATGGGGCAAGGGGCAGGAGGACATTTATCCGGTAGCGCAATTTGAGAAACTGTGGGGCGACATGACTGCCCTGCCTCAGGTGGCCTGCGAGTACGTGATTGTGCCACGCATGCGCGGCCAGCAGTTGAAGGAACCGGCGCAACTCGACGCCTGGCTGCGCGATGGCTCAGCCGATTACGTGACGCGGCGCTGCGCGTTTGTGCCTCAAGCCAATCCGTGATCGCGGACTTCATGTTCGCAGGCCATGACATTGCTAGACTCGAAGCCGAGGGCCCTTGCCCTTCCGCATTCAACCAAGGAGCAGCACACCTCATGCCCCTGAGGCTTCAGAAACCGAACCTTCCGCAAGCCGTTTATTGGTTCACATTACTGGCATTTGTATTGCGCATGATGGCGCGACTGCATACCGGCGCCGCCGATTTCTGGGTCAATGGCTACACGTTCTATTTCGCCATGGCCCAAAACATCGCTGCTGGAAAAGGCATCGGGATTGAGGGCATGCTCACCGCATTTCGAGTTCCCCTTTACCCGATTTTTCTCGCCGCACTGACCATGGGCCACCAGGTCTTTTGGCCCATCCTGATTGCCCAATCCATGATCGGCGCTGCCACGGCATTTTGTGCTGCGCTGCTGGCGCGCCAGATGTTTCATGGACCATGGGCGGCCAAAGCGGCGACCCTGGCGGCTGCCATCACCGCGGTGTATCCCTACTATGTCATCCACGACACCGCACTCGAAGAGACCAGCCTTTACACGCTTCTTTCCCTTGTGGCAATGCTGCTTCTGCGGCAATCTGTGCCAACGTCCAGGCTCGCACTCGGCGCCGGCGCCGGCATTCTTCTTGGCCTCGACTTGTTGACGCGTGCCACCATTGCACCCTTTGCCATTCTTGCCCCGCTATGGCTGGTCTGGCAAAAGCGCACTCGCGCCGGTTTGGTTTGCGCATTCCTTTTGTTGGCGACAGTTGCTCCATGGCTCTGGCGGAACTACCTGCTTACCGGGGTTCCCACATTGAGCACGCAAACCGGAGTAATGCTGTGGAACGGAAATAACGGCTTTCTTTTCCACCATTATCCGCGGGAAAGCAGCGACCTTAGCGAGCATGAAGCGTTATTCTCGCTGACATTATCTGACCGGCAGCATTTGCTCGAAATTGAAAATAACGAGGAGCTAGTGAACCAGTGGTTCATGCATAAAGCTCTCGATTACATGCGAACGCATCCCGGGCAGACCGTAATCGATGGCTTTCTCAAGGTCGCGGCAGCGTTTTACTGGCTGCCCAGTCCCCGCCGAGGCCGGATAGAAGATCTTGGGTATGCGCTTTCCTATGGGCCAGTCATGCTGTTGGGGCTTTGGGGAATGTGGCGGCGGCGCAACTGCTGGCGCGAGGACTCGCTGGTCTATCTTCTCTTCGCGACCTTTATCATGGTCACCGCGGCTTTCTGGGCGCATACGGCCCACGTCGCATATCTCGATGTCTACTGGATTGTGTTTGCCTCCGGCGCTCTGGCGGAATACTGCGTTCGTGTCCCATTCATTTCCGCGCATCTTGCGGAAAAACGCGAGTAACTGACACGGACACTTCACACTCACACCTCGCGCTCATACTTCGCGCTTACTGAGTTTTTCGAAACACCACGTCAGGATATTTCGCATCGGGCAAGAGGCAATCATCACGGCCATAGAGCGGCTCCCATTCGTCGAAATTTACCCTGAACACCGTTTCGAATTCTTTGGCCGCACGAGTATCGCAAA
>Ga0181516_10003489_pt1 | contig 10476 bp, 9 predicted proteins | sample PEATcosm2014_Bin_25_FD_121104 | JGI IMG/M metagenome (GOLD analysis project Ga0181516, IMG submission 121104) | Peatland microbial communities from MTU Mesocosm Facility, Houghton, MI, USA - PEATcosm2014_Bin01_10_metaG | ecosystem: Environmental > Terrestrial > Soil > Wetlands > Peat | place...
GCGGGCTGCCAGCGGCGAAGACGCAGGCTGTTGACGAGCACGCAGACGGAACTGAGGGCCATGGCGGCGGCGGCGAGCCAGGGTGTGAGCAGGATGTGAAATGCGGGATACAGCAGTCCCGCGGCCAGCGGAATGCCGAGCAGGTTGTAGGCGACGGCCCAGCCAAGATTCTGGCGCATGATGCGGAGGGTTTGGCGGGCGAGGCCGAGCGCGGCGGGAATGGCGGAGGGTTGGGTGCGCAACAGCAGCACGTCGCCGGCCTCCTGGGCCAGGTCGGCGCCCGTGCCCATGGCGATGCCGGCATCGGCCTGGGCAAGAGCGGCGGCGTCGTTGATGCCGTCGCCGACCATGGCAACGCGCAGGCCGGAGTCTTGCAGGGCGCGAATGCGGGCCAATTTACCGGCGGGGTCGAGGCTGGCTTCGACCTCGGTGATTCCAGCCTGCTTTGCGATGGGCGCGGCGGAAACGGGTGAGTCGCCGGTGAGCATGAGCACGCGCAGGCCTTCCTGGCGCAGTGCGGCGATGGCCTCGGCGGCATCGGGCCGCAGTGCGTCGCGGGCGTCGAAATAGCCGGCGGGCACGTTGTCCAACGCCATCCAGAGGCGCGTAACTCCGGCGTCCGGCGGATGGATTCCCGCGGGCAATGGGATGAAGGATTCCTGAAAGAGCGCTTCGTTGCCGAGCAGGCAGTCGTGCCCCTCGACCCTGGCGGTCAGTCCGCGGCCGGGAAGAATCTGCACGTCCTCGGCGGGCTTCCAGGCGAGGCCGAGCTCGCGGGAAAAATCGATGATCGCATGGGCCAGAGGATGGTTCGACCGCTCCTCGGCTGCCGAGGCCATGCGGAGGAGATCGCTCTCAGTGTGCGGGGCAAGCGCATGAACCGCGGCCAGCACCGGCCTTCCCACGGTCAACGTACCGGTCTTGTCGAGGACGACCACGTCGAGCGGCGCCAGCCTGGCCAATCTTTCCAGCGCTTCTCCGCCCTTGAAGAGCACGCCGAGTTGAGCGCCGCGGCCTACGGCAACCGTGAGCGCCGCAGGCACAGCCAGACCCATGGCGCAGGGACAGGCGATGACCAGCACGGCAACAGTGCTGGCCAGAGCCAGCGATAGCGAGTGCGCGGCGATGAGCCATGCCACGAATGTAACGAGCGCAAGACCCAACACGACGGGGACAAAGATGGAGCTGGCGCGATCGGCCAGCCGCTCCATGGGCGCACGCGAGCCCTGCGCCTGCTCTACCATGCGCGTGATCTGCGCCAGCACCGTGGCTTCGCCCAAAGACTGCGCCCGGCACACCACGGCGCCGTCGTAGTTGAGCGAACCGGCAAGCACGCGGCCGCCGACTTCACGCGGCAGGGGCGTGGATTCGCCGGTGAGCATCGATTCGTCCACTGTGGTGCGGCCTTCCGTAATGGCCGCATCCACAGGAAAGCGCTCGCCGGGGAGAACGAGGACGCTGTCTCCCGGCTGAATCTCCTCGAGCGGGACGACCACCTGAACGCCGTCCACAATGCGGCGAGCGGTGACTGGACGCAGGCGCGAGAGCGCGTCGAGCGCTGCCAGCGCGCGCCTTTTTGCGCTGCCCTCCAGGCTTTTGCCCAGAAGCAGAAATCCGACAATCAACAGAACCGCGTCAAAGTAAACATCGCGGCCGGGAGCGGGCCATACGGTGGAATAGGCGGAGTAGAGGAAGGCAACGCTCGTACCCAGTCCCACGAGCGTGTTCATATTGGTGGCTCCGTGGCGCAGGGCGCGGATGGCGCTGAGATAAATGCCACGGCCGGCCCAGCCCACAACAGCCGCCGTGAGGACCAGGAGGACCCAGCGCAGCAGCCCGGCAGGCAGCGCATAGAGCCAGGGCACGATCCGCATCAGCGCGTGATCGAACTCGCCCATTGAAGCGCCCATTTGCGAGCCGAGCGGCATGGCCAGCAACATGGCAGCAGCGCCGGCCGCGAGCGTAACCCAGGCTTTGCGGGAGGACTTTGCCTCGTCCTCCCGATGATCATGACGATCTGGGCCGGCGGCGGAATCGCCTGGGCGTGGAAGAACCGCGTCATAGCCAGCGCCGCGGATGGCTTCAACCAGTTGCTGGGGCGCGGCCAACGCCGGGTCGAAGACTACGCTGGCGCGGTGGGCCATCAGATCGACATGGGCCGATTCGACGCCGGCGGTTGAGCGCAGGGCCTCTTCCACGTGATGCTGGCAGGAGGCGCAGGTCATCCCAAGGACGGGAAGCGTGAGGGATTCTGTTGCGGGCGGCGTCACTTACTGTGCCCGATGCGCGGTGTACCCGGCCTTGGCGAGAGCTGCGATGGCAAGGTCGATCGGCGCGGGCTCGGCGGCGGAAGTGAGCCGCGCAGCTCCGACGCGAACCTCGTTGACGACAGCCCCTTCAACGGATGCCAGCGCCTGGCTGACGCAGCGAACGCACGATCCGCAGTGCATTCCGTCGATTTGCAATGTGAAGTCCGACATCTCTTTCTCCTGTTTCCGCTCGTCTATTTAATTTGATGATAGCCGCGCGGGAGAGATTCTTCCGATCCGGAGTTGCGGGGAGGGCCGGGCGGGGAACTATTGTAGGGTGTATCGACCTGCACAGGCTTGGGTATATCCAAACACCCGGGTGGCGCCCAAGAAGTTGGGGGCATAAGGCGCAAAGAGCGACCGCAGATCTTTCGACTCCGGTCGCCGCGGCGACCTCCGCTCAAGATGACAGTGCAATTATGATGCAGTGCAATTGTGATTGGAAGTTCATGGCCAGGACCCGAGGGAAGTTAGGAGAATGGGAAGCAGGATGCAGAGAGAGTTTCCTTTAGCGCCGCTGGTGGGCGTGGGCGCTGTGGTTGTGGACGAGGGGCGGGTGCTGCTGGTGCGGCGCGGGACAGAGCCGCTCAAAGGCCAGTGGTCGCTGCCGGGGGGGATGCTGGAGCTGGGCGAGCCACTTACCGCCGGAGTGGTTCGCGAGGTGCGCGAAGAGACCGGCCTGCTGGTCGAAGCTGTTGAGTTGGTTGAGCTGCTCGATCGAATACACCGCGAAGGAGAGAGGGTTCGCTACCACTACGTGATTGCCGATTACCTTTGCCGCGTCACGGAAGGATCTTTGCAGGCGGCCTCCGACGCCGATGCGGTGCGATGGGTGGAGCGGACGGAGTGGAACAGTCATCCGCCGCGGCGGACTCTCAAGCTCGACCCGGTTACGGTGCGGGTGATGGAGGCGGGTTGGCAGAGGGCACGGGCGCTTGGGTTCGGTGGAAGCGAGGAACGATGAAACTGTCGAAGAAGGCACTTGGGATCGGTTGCGGGCTTTGGTTGGCGGCGCTGACCGCCGGCATCGGATTCTGGTTGCGGCCGGTGAGTTATTTCAACGGGATGATGTATCTGCAGGAAACCTTGACCGGGGTCGAAAGCCGATCGGTGACCGTGGACGGCCACCAGATTCATTACGTGGCGGAGGGGCCCGCGAAGGGGCCGGCTGTGGTGCTGGTGCACGGACTCGGCGGCCGAGCGGAAGACTGGCGCAACCTGGCCCCGTATTTTGCCAAAGCAGGGTATCGAGTCTATATGCCCGATCTGTTTGGCTATGGGCGTACCGACAGGCCGGCGGACTTCTCCTACTCCGTGCGCGATCAGGCCGGCGCGGTTGTGGATTTCATGAACGCGCTGGGGTTGAAGCAAGTGAATCTGGGCGGGTGGTCGATGGGCGGCTGGATTGTGCAGATCGTCGCGGAAACACATCCGGAAAGGGTCCGGCGGCTGATGCTGTTTGACGCGGCAGGCATTTACGAGAAGCCCGATTGGGATACGAATCTCTTTATGTCGCGCACTCCGGAGCAACTGAACCAGTTGGAAGCATTGCTGATGCCGCATCCGCCACGCATTCCGGGGTTTGTTGCGCGCGACATACTGCGGCTCTCCGCCGAGCACCGATGGGTGATCAAGAGGGCGCTGGACACCATGCTGACCGGCAAGGACGCGACGGACAGCTTGTTGCCGGAACTGAAGATGCCGGTGCTGATTTTGTGGGGCAAAGAGGACCGCATCACGCCGGTCGATCTGGGCAAGAAGATGCAGCGGCTGGTTCCGCAGGCGGAACTTCTTGTCTACGACGGATGCGGGCACCTGGCGCCGCAACAGTGCGCAAGCGCCATGGGACCGACGGTTGTGGAGTTTGTGAAACAGTGAGGAACGTGCGTTTTAGGAAACCGGGAGACGGATTCGTCTCCCGGCCTCAATCTTTTGGGGGTTGGGAGGGCTTTTTGTTTAGTATGCGACGTTGACGGTGAGGTTCAAGTCAACGGGGGTAGGCATGTTGTCCACCTTGCCGGGGCGGAAGTGGGATTTCTGGATTGCGTCCACGATGCGCGCATCCCAGTAGGGGTTGGCCGACTTGACGACCTTGACGTTCTGGGGCTGACCGCTGGCGTCGACAGTGAGGGAGAGGCCGACCTGCGCATCCACAGGCATAAAGGACTGGGGCAGGCCTTCGGGAAGCTGAATCGAAATGGATCCAACCAGGCTGGGGGCGATGACTCCGGTGCTAACGCGGAGGTTAGGGGTTGAAGCAGTAGCGTCGTCCGGGGACGAGCTTGCGTGTGCTACTACAGGGAAGAGGATTGACGAAAGCATGATGGTACTTGCAACGATATGACGCATGATTTACCTCCTTGGGGGTGATTGTTACCGACACCATCATACCGCGATTTTTAGTTAATAGTCAACAATTTTCTGTTACATGTATTTTTTCAATCACTTACGATGAAATTATTCTGAGTTTGTGAGTATTTCATTAATTTATAGCATGTTTTTCCACAGGGGCTTCTGTGAGGCTTGCACAGAGAATGCATTCCTGGTTCGGCAAACCCGCAGAAGGCGCGAGAGGCCCCTTTTCCGGAAGATGTTGAAGGCCGGATGCAACCGCCGAGATGGATAAAGGAATGAGAAGGCTAGAGCAGATTCGGAAATGGTGTAGACCGTAGGGCTTTCCCTCAGCGGCTAAAGCCCATTGATTTCATTGGAGCTTTGCGGCACGGCGACCCAGAGGGTACCCCGGCCGTGCCCTTTCAAAACCGGTCTACGGTAAAACCAAAAACGCCCTAGCGAGGGGCAGCGAGGGGCCGAGGAGAGATCAGGGTTGCGACATCAGCGGGCGTGGGGGCGACAGCATCGGCCTGCTTACACTCTTCCGGCGAGCCGTAACCCCAGCCGGCGGCCAGGCAGCGGAGCTGGTTGGCGTGGGCTGCATCGATGTCGAAGCTGCGGTCACCGATCATCCAGGCGGTTTCAGGATCGAGCGAGCGCTCTTTGAGGAGGTTGGATAAGAGGTCCACTTTGCTGTGGCTTGTGTATTCCGACTTGTCGCCATAGATGGCGGTAAAGAGGCCTGAAAGCTCGAAAGCGTCGAGGATGCGCACGGCGAAATGCTGTTGCTTCGACGTGCACACGAAGAGCGGAAATCCCTGCCGGCGAAGCTCGAGAAGCATTTTGCGCACGCCGGGGAAGACGGAGTTGTTGCGCCAGCCTTCGCGGTCGTAGCAGGCGCGGTAGTCACGGGCCAGCGCGGCTTGCTCCTGTTGGCTCCCGTGGGGCAGCAGTTCCACGACCCACTGTTCTACCGGCGGACCGATGAAGCGGTCGAGCGGGCCCTGGTCGCCGATGCCTCGGGCTTGAAGCACCTTGCTCAGGCAGCCGAGGATGCCGGGCTTGGAGTCGGTGAGGGTTCCGTCGAGGTCGAAGATGAGGGTGGGCAAAACTGGAGGCATGCGTCAATTTTCGCAGAGATGGGTTTCGCAGGGAGAGGGGCGGGAGGGAAAATGCTCTTGAATGGGAATTGCACCTCTTTGGGTCGTGGTATCCCACCCTTGCGCAAAGTACGCGCAAGGATGGGGAACCCAGTGAATTGTCACTTTCCCATGTCTCAGAATCGAGACATGGGGTACCCGGCCTGGTGGCGAAACGACGGCGCGGCTTTGAACGCCGCCCGGTTTCCGGCGCGACTTAGCGCGTGGCTTCGAAGAGGAACCATGCGCGCCGCTCGGCCTCGTCGATCCAGACTTCAATCAGGCTGGTGGTGGCATATTCGTTGGCCTTGCTCGTCACTTCATGGGCCGCGCGCAGGCTTTCGACCAGCGCCTTGTTGTCGCCGTGGAGTTCCTTGAGCATCTCGGTGGGACCGACGAACTCCTCGTCGTTGTCGGCAATGCGCTGCAGCCGGGAGATGTGTCCGATGGAATGGATGGTGGTGCCGCCGACCTTGCGAACCCGCTCGGCAATGTCGTCGGTGATGGCGAAGATCTGCGTGGCCTGATCGTCGAGCAGCAGGTGATAGTCGCGGAAGTGCTGGCCGCTCATGTGCCAGTGGAAGTTCTTGGTTTTGAGATAAAGGGCGAAAGCGTCTGCGAGCAGCGCGTTGAGCACGCTGGAGAGGTTCTTGACGTTTTCTGGGGAGAAGCCGTCTGGAACCATGAGCCTGGCGGCTTTGGTCTCTTTTTCGTGGGTGTGGTTCGGCATGAGAAGACTCCTTTACCGGGGAGAGCAATCTGGGCGTCCGGAATGGAGCGCCCGCGCAGGTTCCCCGCGCATGAAGTTGGATGCGCAGGCAGCGCCGGCGGATTTGTGAATTGCGCGAAATAGAAAACGGGCGCCATCCCATTGAAGAAGGAGGCGCCCGTTGGATCTTGCTGAAGTGCGGAGGCTAGACCTTGACTGCCGGATGGGTTGCGTAGTGGAGGAGGACGGCTACGGCGCAACTGGTGAGCCGGGTTTCGGCTGAATCCGCGCGGCTGGTGAGGATGGTGGGCACACGCGCGCCGAGAACGATGCCGGCCAGTTGGGCGCCGCCCAGGTATTCGAGCTGTTTGGCGAGCATGTTGCCGCTTTCGAGATCGGGGACGACAAGAATGTCGGCCTGGCCTGTGACGGGCGAAACCAGTTTCTTGATGGCGGCGGCCTTTACGCTGACGGCAGTGTCAAAGGCAAGCGGACCGTCGAGGATTCCGCCGGTGATCTGGCCGCGGTCGGCCATCTTGCAGAGGGCGGCGGCGTCGAGAGTGGACTTGATCTTGGGATTCACCGTCTCAACGGCGGACAGGAGCGCAACCTTGGGCTCCGGAATGCCGAGTGCGTGCGCCAGGTCGATGGCGTTCTGAACGATGTGGATCTTGTCTTCGAGCTCGGGAGTAATGTTGATGGCCGCGTCGGTAATGAGCAGCGTGCGCGCATAGGCCGGCGTATCCATAATGAAGACGTGGCTGATGCGGCGGGCGGTGCGCAGGCCGGTGTCGCGATGCATGGCGGCTTTCATCAGTTCGTCGGTATGCAGGCTGCCCTTCATCATGGCCTGGGCTGCGCCGGAGCGGCAAATGGCCACGCCGATTTCGGCGGACTTGCTTTCACTTTCGGCGTGGAGGATGGGATAGGCGCTGATATCCACGCCAATCTTTGCGGCCAGTGCCTTCATCGCGGCTTCGGGGCCGATGAGCGTGGGCTCGATAAGGCCCTCGATCGCAGCTTCGACCGTGCCTCTGAGGGCCACGTCGGAGAGCGGCCAGACGACGGCGGTCGTAATGGCCGGCAGGTTCTTGCAGCGCTCGATGAACTTGTGAAAGACGTGATAGTCGGCGGGGTGACCCACCAACGGGTCGACGGCAACGGCTTCAGCCAAAGTGGCAAGATCGCTCATGTGAAAAGTCTCCTGGGCGCGCAGCAGAGGGCTGTCGAGCCTTACGAAACATTGTCGCCCGGCTGCCTCCGCGAGCCTGTGCCTTGGATCACAGAGCGGGCAAGTGTCTCATATTGCGATATTGCGAGCACGGCGCCGGTTGCTGCTCTTGGCCTCGCGCCGGCCGCTTGGTCGACCGATGCACCATAAAGGTAGAATTGCCGTGCTAGCCGGACCGCCGGTTGGGCAGTCTGATTTGATGAGGAGCCGCGGGATGAAGACATATCGGATTGCGCTGGTACCGGGAGATGGTATTGGGAAGGAAGTTGTGCCCGCGGGGCGGCAGGTGCTGGAGGCGCTGGCCGCGGCGGAAAGCGAGTTCCGCTTTGAGTTCGAGGAGTATCCATGGGGCGGCGACTACTACCGCACGCACGGCGAGATGATGCCGGCAAACGGACTCGATGCGCTCAGGGGCAAGGACGCAATTCTGTTTGGTTCGGCGGGCGACCCGGATATTCCCGACCACATTACGCTGTGGGGACTGAGGCTGAAGATCTGCCAGGGACTGGATCAATATGCGAATGTAAGGCCGACCAGAATTTTGCCCGGCATCGACGCGCCGCTGAAGCGCTGCAAGCCGGAAGACTTGAACTGGGTAATCGTGCGCGAGAATTCCGAAGGCGAATACTCCGGCGCGGGCGGGCGCGTGCACCAGGGATTGCCCATCGAAGTGGCGACAGATCTCTCGATGATGACGCGGGCAGGCGTGGAGCGGATTCAGCGCTTCGGATTCAAGCTGGCGCAGTCGCGGCCACGCAAGCTGCTGACGCTGGTGACCAAGAGCAATGCGCAGCGCCACGCCATGGTGATGTGGGACGAGATTGCGAACGAAGTCGCGAAGGAATTTCCCGATGTGAAGTGGGACAAGGAGATGGTGGACGCGGCCGCGGCGCGGATGGTGAACCGGCCGGCGTCGCTGGATACGATTGTCGCCACCAACCTGCATGCGGATATATTGAGCGATCTGGCGGCGGCGCTGGCGGGGAGCCTGGGCATTGGGCCGACGGCGAATATCAATCCTGAGCGCGCGAGCCCATCCATGTTCGAGCCCATTCACGGATCGGCGTTCGACATCATGGGCAAGGGCGTGGCCAATCCAGTGGGCACGTTCTGGACATGCGTGCTGATGCTGGAGCACCTGGGCGAAAAGGAGGCCGCGCGAAAGTTGATGCAAGCCATCGAACACGTGACGGCGAACGAAAAGCTGCACACGCGCGACCTGGGCGGCACGGCGATGACGGCCGATGTGACGGCAGCGGTATGCGCGGAGATTGCAGCCGCGGCCCGGCGACCACTGGCGCCTGCGTGAGTGGACTGGCCGCGATGTCTGAAATCGAAGCACGCGTCACGCGCAAGCTGCGCTGGCGGATACTTCCGTTCGTGATGCTGTTGTATTTCGTCAGCTTTCTTGACCGCGTGAACGTGGGGTTCGCGGCCTTCAGCATGAACAAGGCGCTTGGGCTAACGTCGTCGGCGTACGGACTGGGCAGCGGCATCTTCTTTATCGGCTACGTCATCTTCCAGGTGCCCGCGAACCTGATCATGCTGCGGGTAGGGGCGCGGGTATGGATCGCACGCGTTGTGGTGGCGTGGGGCCTGGTGTCGGTTGTGTCGGCGTTTGTAGTTGGGCCGCACAGCTTTTACGCGTTGCGCTTTCTGCTCGGCGTGGCGGAATCGGGATTCTTTCCAGGGACGATTCTTTATCTGAGCCTTTGGTTCCCTGCCCGTGAGCGAGCTCAGGCGATCGCCGTGTTTATGGCGGCGGCGCCGCTGTCGACGGCGATTGGCTCGCCGATTTCAGGAGCGCTGATGGAGCTGCCGAAGCTCCTGGGGCTGATGAACTGGCAGTGGCTCTACATTATTGAGGGGATGCCCGCTGTCGTGTTGGGATTTCTGACTCTGAAAGTTCTGACGGACAGCCCGGAAAAGACAACGTGGCTGGAACCCGATGAGCGCGGATGGCTGGTGACGACGCTTGCATCGGAGCGCGTTGAGAGCGACAAGAATGGGGCTACGAACAAAGCGAAAGCCGGGAGCGTGTGGACGGCATTGCGCGATCCGCGCGTATTGGCGCTGGCGCTGGTCTATTTTGGGACTTCAGCAGGGCTCTATGTGCTGGGACTTTGGTCGCCCCTGATCCTGAAACAGTTTGGCTACTCGGCATTGACCATTGGCTGGCTCAACTCCGCGCCGAGTTTTGTGGCGGTGGCGGCGATGATCGTTTGGGCACGCCACTCCGACCTGACGCTGGAGCGCACGTGGCATGTAGCAATTCCCAGCATGGCCGCGTGCCTTGGATTTGTGTGGGCCGGAGAAGCGCAGGCAGCGCTGGGCGTGATTCTTGCGTTGACGCTTGTGAATATCGGCGTGAACGGAACCAAGGGCCCTGTGTGGGCGATGCCGAGCATGTTCCTTTCCGGAGCCAGCGCAGCGGCCGGCATTGCGCTTATCAATTCGATGGGCAACCTGGGCGGATTCGTCGGGCCGGTGATGATTGGCTGGATGAAGGAAAGGTCGGGGAGCTATGCGGGCGGGCTGTATGCGGTGGGCGGCTTGTGTGCTCTTTCGGCGGTTGTTGTTGTGGCACTTGATCGGCAAACGAAGGGGCGTGCGCCGGCGGCAGAGGTCTAGATGTGAAGTTTCAGGACGTTGTTGTCCATTCGGTCGAGAACTGGGAAGCTAATGTTGTCGAAGCAAGAGCTGACTCAGGAGACCGAATGGACTATCACCATAATGCTCGACTGACGATTTACA
>Ga0181516_10003490_pt1 | contig 10474 bp, 8 predicted proteins | sample PEATcosm2014_Bin_25_FD_121104 | JGI IMG/M metagenome (GOLD analysis project Ga0181516, IMG submission 121104) | Peatland microbial communities from MTU Mesocosm Facility, Houghton, MI, USA - PEATcosm2014_Bin01_10_metaG | ecosystem: Environmental > Terrestrial > Soil > Wetlands > Peat | place...
AAACTTTCCGGCGACATCAAGAAAATCGTCTGCATCCACGGCGAAGAAACGCAATGCCTCGCCCACGCGGAAACCTTGCGCGCGATGAAACCAAAGGCCGAAGTCATCGTGCCGGCATACAAGCAGGTGGTGGAGATTTAATGCGCGATAAAATTATTTTGTGGAATCATGGCGCGGGAAGAGGTTTCTAATAATTATAATAAACATACTGATAACCGTTGCGGTAAGCCCTCCAATTACAGCAATCAATACACTGTTATCCAAATGGAAAATATGTTCTCCATGACAATTTGTTTTATCGCCTAAAAATCCCTGACACAGCAATAGCCCCACGATAACTACAAGCCACGCGACAATCATCCAATAAAGACGTTCGGGATATTTTCTGCGAGCTTTAGCAACATCTTCTAGAATTTCGTTTTGTAATCGAGCGTTTTCAAGTTGCAGTTCTTCCATCGAGGTTTTTTTATCCGCAACTTTTGGAACGGATACCACTTCGTCTGCCTTTATGTTGGTTAAGTCCACTTTTAGGCAGCAACAGCGGTTTTTGCTTTTTGTTTTTCCAGCTCGGCTTCAAAATGCTTCTTGATTATGTCATCTGGAATTCCAACGCATTGTTTGTTTTTACCCTCTTTTTCCCAAACTTCATACCATGGAGTATTAGGAAGATGCGTCGCATTAGACAATTGAACACCGCCATACTTGCCATAAACTTCCCAAATTCTCTTCAAAAGACCAAATGCTTGAGAATCTTCAGGAATTGTTGGAGTTACAACGCAAATTGATTTATCATCAAGTCTAAAATCGGATGCGTAATTAGAAATGGGATTATTTCCATATTCTTTGAATTCATGGTAAAGGGATTGAACAACTGGGCCAAATTTCCATGCCTGAATCTCTTCCTTGATTAAGGGATTTCCTGTAAGAGCTAAATGCCATCCATGAGCAAAATAGACCAACTTTTGAAGCTTCATAGGAGTAAGCCCTTTGTCTCCTGATTTTTTTGCCAAATCAATAAAACAATTCGCAATCGCCACAGCCGAATATGGCATTTCGGTTTCAGTTTTGAATGTGGCTTTTTCGTTCACAGTTACAATGTAACGTATGTGTCAATCCAGAACCAAGGATTTTTCTTAAACCGCTTTATTAATAATGTTTTCGTTCCCTCATTTCAATCCCTGAAATTCACAAACTGCACGGCCACGGGAAATTCATGGGCGCGCACGGCGGCGATGACGGTCTGCAATTCGTCGCGGCTCTTGCTGTTCACGCGCACTTCGTCGCCCTGGATCTGCGTCGTCACCTTGAACTTGCCGTCGCGGATGAAGCCGGTGATCTCCTTGGCGACGGCGCTCTCGATGCCCTGCTTGATCTTGATGCTCTGCCGCGCGTGGCCGAGCGGCGAGATGTCCGGGTCGCATTGCTCCACGCTTTTCATGCTGATGCCGCGCTTGGCGAGCTTGCCGATGACGATCTCGTTGAGTGTGCTGACTTTGAATTCGTTGTCGGCGGTCAATTTGATCTCCGCTTTCTCCAAAACGATCTCCCATTTGCTCCCCTTGAAATCGAAACGGTTGGCCAGTTCCTTTTTGGCCTGGTTGACGGCGTTCTCGATTTCCATCGTGTTGACCTGCGAAACAATGTCGAATGAAGGCATGACGGGAATGTAAAAAGTTTTCGCGAAAAGAAAAGGGAATTTGCCAATCGCCCCGGCTTTTGCCAGCTTTCCAACCGCGAATGACCGAAATCAAATCCAACGCCGACATCGAGCCGTGTCTTTCGGTGGTGATGCCCGTCTTCAACGAAGCGGCGACGGTTGCGGACGTGATAAAAACTGTTTTGGCGCAAATACCGGTCCGGCAACTCGTCATTGTGGACGACTGCTCCAAGGACGGGACTTGGGAAAAATTGCAGCCGCTCGCGCAAAACGAACCGCGCATCAAGCTCGTCCGCCACGAAATCAACCAGGGCAAAGGCGCGGCCTTGCGGACGGGCATCGCACACGCGACGGCTTCCATCGTCATCATCCAGGACGCGGATCTGGAATACGATCCGGCGGAATACTTCCGGTTGCTCATCCCGATCTTATCCGGCAAGGCGGACGTGGTTTTCGGCTCGCGCTTCATCGGCTCCGACGCACATCGCGTCTTGTATTACTGGCACTCGGTCGGAAACAAGGTCCTGACGACATTTTCAAACATGGCGACCGGCTTGAACCTGACCGACATGGAGGTTTGCTATAAAACTTTCCGGCGCGAAATCATCCAGAAAATTTTAATCGAGGAAAATCGTTTCGGCTTCGAGCCGGAAATCACGGCGAAGGTCGCGCGCTTGAAAGTGCGGATTTACGAGGTCGCCATTTCGTATAACGGGCGCACCTACGCGGAAGGAAAAAAAATCGGCTGGCGCGACGGCTTCCGCGCGTTGTGGTGCATCTTCAAGTATAATTTCCTGCGCGGCCCATAGACAGTTATGCGAACAGCCGTCTTCCTCTGGCTTGGCTGGTGCGTGTATTTCAATTGCGCCGGGTGGGTTTTGTCGGCGGCGCATGAATTGAATTTTTTTGGCTACTCGCTGGCCTTGGTTCTTGGTCTTGCCGCGCTTCTTATTTGGCGAAACAAAACTTCTGCGAAAATTTTTTTGCGAACGGATTGCACAAAATTTCGCCGCCGTTTTTGCCGGCCAATCCCGGCAATTTTTCTGTTCGTGGCAGCGATGGCTTTTGTCGGTGGCGCGATTTATCCGCCGAACAATTACGACGCGCTGACCTACCGTCTGCCGCGGATGTTGAACTGGCTTGCGGCCGGGCATTGGTTTTGGATTCCGACCGCCAATGACCGGATGAATTATTCCGCCTGCGCGTGGGAATGGACGGCCATGCCGTTTTTTGCGCTGCTGCGTTCGGATCGCGGATTGTTTCTGGTCAACGCGATAGGTTTTCTTCTGATGCCCGGATTGTTGTTTTCCATTTTCCGGCGGTTGGGCGTCGCGCGCAAAGTCGCCTGGACTTGGATGTGGATTCTTCCGCTGGCTTACGGTTACGCCACGCAAGCCGGCAGCATCGGGAATGACTTTACCGGAACGTTGTTCGGGTTGATTTCCGTTTATTACGGTCTGCGGGCGTGTCGCTCTCAAGACGTGAAAGACGTCTGGCTCGCGACGCTTGCCGCCGCGTTGATGACCGACGCAAAACTTTCCAATCTGCCATTGCTGCTGCCGTGCCTCGTCGCGGTCTGGCCGGCATTGCCGCGATTACGCGAACGCTGGATCGCGGGCGTGGCGGTCATGGCCGTTGCTGCGCTGGTTTCCGCCGCGCCAATCATGGCATTGAACCAACTCCACACCGGTTCCTGGAGCGGCGATCCAAAAAATTTGAGCAAGATTCAAATTAAAAGTCCGGCTGCTGCCTTTCTTGGCAACAGCCTTCTGTTGTCGCAACAATCGTTCATGCCGCCGGTGCTTCCGGCGGCGCACAAAGTCAACGACTGGCTGGACGAAAAAATGCCGGATTCATGGCGCACCACTCTGGCAGAAAAATTTCCACGATATCGTTTGAACGGCCTCAACGAACTTCCGCAAGAGGAAGGTGCCGGCCTTGGACTCGGCGTCACGTTGCTCCTGCTTGCGGCCATTGGCATCGCAACTTGTGGATTCATCCGAAAAAGATCATTCCCGAAAATTTCATACGTCGGCTTGGCGGCTTGGGTTTCAGTCCTCTTTTTCATGTTCAAAATGGGATCGGAAGCCACGGCCAGATTGCTCCTGCCATATTATCCGCTGGCCGTCGTTCCCATCTTGCTGCTTCCGATTCAAGAATGCCTGTTGCAATTCCGCGCATGGAAAATTTTCACCGTGCTGGCGGCGTTGAGCGTCCTGCCGGCGGTTGTTTTGTCTCCGTCGCGTCCTTTGTGGCCCGCTTTGTCCGCATCCGAATGGCTTCTGCGACATTATCCCGACAAACCAGCAGCGCAGCGGACCGCAGCGGTTTATACAACTTATGAGCATCGCAATGACGCGCTTGCCCCGTTGCGCGCCAGCCTGCCTGACGGCGTTTTGAAAATCGGTTTTCTCGCCGGCGGCAACGACACGGATTATTCGCTTTGGCGCCCGTTCGGCTTGCGGCAGGTTGAATATCTGCAGTCCGGCGCCGACCGATCCATCAATGTTCCGGACGGTGTCGAATGGATTGTCGTCAAGCGCGCCGCCTGGCAGGATGTGAGCGATGTGCCGCTGGAAACTTGGGCGGCCCAACATCATGCGAAAATCACCCTGTCTGTTCCCATCGCAACGATTGTGTCCTGGGGCGAACAAACCTGGTGCGTGCTGCACATCGAAAAACCCTGACTCGCCAAACGGATTTGGCTTCGATTAAATTCTTCGCGTGGCCGATCCCATTGAACTCACCATCCTCATGCCCTGCCTCAACGAGGCGGAAACGCTCGCGCGCTGCATCGAGAAGGCAAAGGCCGGCATCCAGCGCTCCGGCGTGCGCGGGGAAATCCTCATCGCCGACAACGGCAGCACCGACGGCTCGCAGGCCATCGCCGAAAAACTCGGTGCGCGGGTCGTGCAAGTGAAGGAAAAAGGCTATGGCAACGCTTTGCGCGGCGGCATCAACGCGGCGGCGGGCAAATGGATTTTGATGGGCGACGCCGACGACAGCTACGATTTTTCCGAAGCCGACCGGTTCGTAAAAAAATTTCAGGAAGGCTACGACCTTGTCATGGGTTGCCGTTTACCGATTGGCGGCGGGACAATCTTGCCCGGCGCGATGCCATGGAAAAACCGCTGGATTGGAAATCCCATTTTGTCGTTCATCGGCCGGACTTTTTTTAAATGTCCCGCTCATGATTTTCACGCCGGATTGCGCGCGTTCACCAAGGATGCGCTGGAAAAAATGGAATTGCAGACCACCGGAATGGAGTTCGCCTCCGAAATGGTCATCAAGGCGACGCTCAAAAAATTTAAGATCGCCGAGGTGCCCATCACGCTGCACAAGGACGGACGCTCGCGCCCGCCGCACTTGAAGCCGTGGCGCGACGGTTGGCGGCATCTGCGCTTCATGCTGCTTTTCTCGCCGCGCTGGCTGTTCCTGATGCCGGGAATTTTTTTGTCCGCGCTCGGAATCGTTTTTGCCACCGCGCTTTCATTCGCAAATTTCCGGTTGGGAGGAGTCGAATTCAACGTCGGCACGCTTGCCGTCGCGTGCATGACGGTCATCGTCGGGTTTCAACTCGTCGCGTTCGCATTTTTCACAAAAGTTTTTGCGATTGCCGAAGGACTTCTGCCCGACGACCCGAAACTCGCGCGCGTCTTCAAAGTTTTCACGCTCGAAAAAGGAATTGTTTTTGGGCTGCTGGTTTTGATCACAGGAATTATGTTGCTCGCGCGCTCGGTTTGGATCTGGCAACAGGCGAATTACGGTATCCTGCCGTCCACGGAAGAAAATCTGCGGCGACTGATTCCGGCGGCGACGCTCGTGGTGCTCGGCATCCAGACGATTTTTTCCAGCTTTTTCATGAGCGCGCTCGGCCTGAAAACCACGACGCGCAAGCCGCCGGGCTTTTGAACGAATTCAAACCTTCAATCTTTCAATTTCAAACGGCCTGCAAACCAGGCCGGCTTGGGAATTCTCGGAAAAATCCGGCTTCGGATTTTGATTCATCAAACTGACCAAACTGTCGCTGTGGAAATTCAATTTCAGCCCGCACATTTCCGCCGATTTCAATCCAGCCCAAATTAACCGCCACGGCAGCGGAATGAATTTTGGTTTTTTGCCGAAGGAGCGCGCGATTTCCAAAAGCAATTGTTTGAACGGCCACGGCTGTTCGTTCGCCGCCGTCAAAATTTGCGGGGAAATTTGTATTTCTCCGCTCGCATAACGTTCGATGAACACCGACAAATCTTCATTGTGGACGAGAAACTGGATTTGCGAGCCGTCGCCGATCATCGGAATCACGGACGATTTGCGGACTTGCGCGACGAGCTTGCCAAACATTCCGCCCGAACCGTCGCCATAAACCAAACCCGGTCGGATGACGAGCGCGCCGCTTTCCAGGGCGATTTTTTCAATCTCCAGTTTCGCCTTGCCATAAAGCGAACGGCAGCCGTCAAATGCGCTGATGCTGGATATGAAAATGATTTTTGGAATTTTTGCCGTGCGCGCGGCCTGAAAAAGTTTTTTCGCGCCGTCCACGTTCACCGCGCGGATTTCGTCCCAGCGCAGCGGTTTGAAATCGTAGGCGCAATGGACAAGCGCATTCACGTTTTCAAATGCCGACGGTAAAACTTCTTCGCCGAGTTGAAATTTGATTGCGCGCGAGTTTGGTTTCGGCTGGCGCGCCAGCTCAAGAATCTCCCAGCCGCGCACCGCGAAATAATTTTTGACGCAGCCGCCGACGTATCCGTTGCTGCCAGTGATCGCACAAATTTTTTTGTCGCTCATAAAAATCCAAGTGTCGCCGTTTCCCAGCCGATGCGGTGCGCGTTGGCCATGACGGAAAAAGTGATCGTCGTGGCGGGAATGCCCGGCAAAACCGAAGCGTCCACGGCGTGAACGCGCGACCAGCCATGCGGACGGCCAAGCAAATCACTTTCAAATTTTTGCGGCTGTGCGCGCATTGGAATCGAACCGCCGCTGTGAAAGCCGCGTCCGGGTCCGGCCAGCTGCAACATTTGCGGCACGACGATTCCGCCGAGCCGCCGCGTTTGTGAAAGCATTTCGCGCAAAACTTTTTTGACGGTGCGCCGCGTTTCGGGGTTTGATTTTGCATCAAGCTGCAAAAAATCTTTTTCACCGTCGCGTTTCAATTTCATTTCAACCGTCGCCGATTCATCGGAATGCAGATAGCCCTGCACGACAATCATCCGCTCCTCGAGTTGCCGCGCGAACATTTTCAGCGGGCCGAGCGATTTTCGGATGGCCTGCCCGATGGTGTCGCTGTAAGTGTAAATCTGCAAATGCACGGACCGGCGGCTGATTTTTGGATCGCTCAACTCGATGAACAACTGGCTCAAAGTATAAAGCGCCTCGGCTTGCACGTCGCGCGTGCGCCGCGCGAGCACGAGCGGAAAAAGAAAATACTGGCTGTCGCGCAAAGTCAGCGGCTGGTCAAAAGCGTTTTGCGAGCGCAAAAGAATTTGTGCCGTCGGAATCACGCCCGCCGCGAGATAAACGCGGTCGGCTTCAAACGAAAGCGGCGCGCGCGTTTCGCGGTGAAAGCCTTCGATGAAAACTTTTTCGGAATTTTCGCGCAGCGACGTGACGATGACGTCTCGTTGGTAAGTGAAATTGGCTTCGCGCTGCAATTCACGCACGGTGTCGGCGGAATTATAAATGCAGCCGTATGGACAGCCATAAAGGCAAAAGCCGCAGTGGACACAGCCGCTGCCTTTTATATTGTCAGCGGCGCGGATGGCGACGCGGGCACGGCCAAAATGCCAGCCTCGTTCGCGCAGCGCGTCGCGATGTTGCTTTAGATTTCCAAAAAGCAAATCCGCCTGACGACTCGATTGAAGTGTTCCCGGATTTTCACAATGCAGCGGAAAAATTTCTTCAAGGTCGTCGCGTTGCGCGGCAAGGCCGGTGATTTCGGCGGCGGCGCGGTAATGCTGCGCCAGGCCGGAATTTTTCACCGGCCAGTCTGAAATGTCTTCGTCGCGATATGGCAGCATGGCCGCGCCCCAGACGTTGCTCAAGCCGCCTAGCGCGAGCGACGGGCGGAAACTGATGCCGCGCCCGCGCCACGGAATTTTTTCTTCTGTTTCGCGATACGGAAAATCGGAGCCGAAAAGCAGTTTGAGCGGGACGCCGGTTTCATCGGCGGCCATGCCGCTTTTCAGCGCCGCAATCTGGCCGGGATTCCACGCGGAGGGTTTTGATTCAGCCAACTGGCGGACGATTTTGGCACGGTCAGATTCAAGTTCGATTCCGGCGTCGAGCATGAGGACATCCGCGCCGCGCGCGAGTAGCGCCTTGGCGCACGCGACGCCCGCCGGGCCGGAACCGATGACGCAATGCATAGTCGTCTGACCAAGTTGCAGAATTTTCGCGCGCCGCCCAACAACAATTTTCGGCGCGGAAAATTTCCGGATCCGGATGCGCCCAGATTACGTCTTGTAAGTCCGTGGAAATTTTTTACGATTCCTGCGTGTCATCACTTTGGAACGAACGCGCATGAACCGTCTGTTAAGGAACATCTTTTCCGGGCTGGCGGTTTTGCTGGCGGTTTATGCGGCATCGTTCGCGAATTACCTCCACGCGGACGGCGAATCACCGGTGTTTTCAAAAGTGGTCTGGGTAGCGCTGGCCGCCGCAGTTTTCCTGTTGCTCGCGGGCTGGCGGTTTTCGCTGAAAAACAAATTCAAGATTTTCGCGGTGCTTTTGAGCCTCGTGCTGGTGGAATTTATTTTGCAGGCGGCGGCGTGGCTGGGCGTCCTGCCGGCGGTGAACATAAAGTTGAACGCGCCTTTTGCCCGCGCTTATTGGACGGAGGAAGGACGCGGCAATTCCATCCGCAACCGGTTCGGCTGGTATTTTCCGGCGTTCGACTTGAAGGCGGCCCACAAAATCGCGTTCATCGGCGACAGCCAGGTCGAAGGGACGGAAATTTTGCCGACGCAAAACCAAGCCGCCGATTTGCAGGATTTGCTGAAAAAAAAATCGCCGGACTGGGCGGTGCTCGGCCTTGGAAACCGCGGCTCGTGTCCGGCGGATTCGATTGACGTTCTGGAATACGCATGGCGGCATTTCCAGCCGCAGGAGGCCGTCGTCGTGGTTTCGATGGGCAGCAACGTCACGGAAGCCTCGCCGAAACTAAACGGCATCCCGGCTGAACAATATGTCTATTACGACTTGGACACGGACGGAAAACTGGTTTTGAATCCCGCCAGCGTCGGCGAACGTGCGAAATTTGACCGGACGCTGGAATTCAGCCACCGGTCGCTGTTCGCCACCTTGCCAGTCATCATCAACAGCCATTGCATGACACTGCAACTGATACACTCGTTGAAGGCAAATCTTGAGACACGGCGGCGGCAGGCGGAAATCGCCGCGCGCAACAACGGCGCGTTAGAAAATGGTTTCAATCCAGCGGCGTTCGCGGTGAACCCTTCGCCGGATGCAAGGCTCGCGATAAAGATACTGATAGCGCAATTGCAGCAGTGCAAAAACATCTGCGACAGGCACGGCATGAAATTCCGGCTCGTCACGATCCCCGCCTTCCCGAAAGTTTTTTACGATTCGCAACACGGGCGCGACTGGACGACGCACATCGGTGACTATGATTATTTCGGGCCGGAACGCGAAGTGACCGCCTGGGCCCGCACGAACGGGATTCCGATTGTCTCGATGGGCGAAATCATCCAGCAGAAAAAACTGGACGTGGACGAAATCCGCAGCCTGTATTTTTCCGGCGGCACCGGGCATTTGACAGTGAAAGGCCACGCGCTTTGCGCGCAGGCGATTTACGAAAAGTTTTACCAGTGATTTCCAATGAACACCGCTCCCCAAAAAAACAAGCTTCGTGAACTGCTTTTCGGCCTCGTTTTCATTTTAATCGCGACAACGGTGACGCTCGCGCTTGGCGAAATTATCATCCGCGTCATCGCCAGCCAGCATTTGATTTACAACATCGAGATGGTGAAATACGCGGAGGAGTTGAAGATGCGCGACCCGCGCGGCGAGGTCAGCCATGTCCACCGCCCGTCGTCGAGCGCACATCTCATGGGCGTGGACATTTCGCTCAACTCGCTCGGCGACCGCGGGCCGGAATTAAAAAATCCCAAACAGCCGGATTGCAAGCGCGTTTTGGTTTTGGGCAGTTCCATCACGCTGGGTTGGGGCGTGCCGTTTGAAAAAACTTTCACCTCCACGACCGAAAGCCTGCTCAACTCGAACAAGCCGTTCGGCCAGAAAATTTCATTCGAATTCGTCAACGCCGGCATCGGCAACTACAACAATTATTTCCAATACAAACTGTTCCAGCGGCAATATCCCGTCGTGAAGCCCGACATGGTGGTGCTGCATTATTTCATCAGCGACGTGCAGCCGCGCGGCATGGGGCGCGACAGTTTCATACTCCGCGATTCCTACCTCGCCGCGTTTTTCTTTGACCGCTGGAGCCAGCTCAAGCTGCGTTTCAGCGGCAAATTCAAAGACCTCTTCACATTTTACAAGGACCTTTACGCCGACGATTCGCAGCCGTGGATACAGACGCAAAAGCAGATTTCCGAAATGCGCGACATCACCGCGAAGGACGGCGTGCCGTTTCTCGTGATGATCCAGCCCGACATCCACGACCTCTCGCCCGGCACGCCCTACAAGGCCCTTTACGCGAAAATGGAAACCGCCTTCAAGGCCATGAACATCCCGACCATCAACGCCTTTGACCCTTTTCAAAAAGAATTCGGCGACGACGTTTCAACATTGTGGATTCAAAGTGACGACCCGCATCCGAACGCCAAAGGCCACGCG
>Ga0181516_10003491_pt1 | contig 10474 bp, 8 predicted proteins | sample PEATcosm2014_Bin_25_FD_121104 | JGI IMG/M metagenome (GOLD analysis project Ga0181516, IMG submission 121104) | Peatland microbial communities from MTU Mesocosm Facility, Houghton, MI, USA - PEATcosm2014_Bin01_10_metaG | ecosystem: Environmental > Terrestrial > Soil > Wetlands > Peat | place...
AAGCTCTTGTTGGCCGAGCCGCCGCCCTTGGCGAGGAACAGGAACTTGTAAGCGTCCTCGCCTTCGGCGGCGATCTCGATCTGCGCCGGCAGATTGTCGCCGGTGTTTGTCTCCTCGAACATCGACAGCGCCGCGACCTGGCTGTAGCGCAGGTTCTTCTTGACGTAGGCGGCCCGGATTCCTTCGGCGAGCGCCGCCTCGTCGTCGCCGTCGGTCCATACCAGGCGGCCCTTCTTGGCCGTGACGATCGCCGTGCCGGTGTCCTGGCACATCGGCAGCACGCCGCCCGCGGCGATGTTGGCGTTCTTGAGCAAGTCGTAGGCGACGAACTTGTCGTTGGCCGTCGCTTCGGGGTCGTCGAGGATCGCCGCGAGCTGGGCGAGATGGCCGGGACGCAGCAGGTGGTTGATGTCGACCATCGCCGCTTCGGCGAGCGCGCTCAGCGCGTCGCGTTCGACGATCAGCACGTCGCGGCCGAGCGCGCGCTCGACCCTGACGCCGGCCGACGCCAGCTTGCGATAGGGCGTCGCGTCGGGGCCGAGCGGAAACAGGCTGGCGGCGGACTGGCTCATCGGAACGCCTTCTCGAGCGATGCGGAATGGGATGGGTTTAGCCGCTCGCGCGGCCCATTCCAAGCGTTCCGCCGCGACGGGCGCGTTGAACCTTTTGCGGACGGAGCCGGCGTCTCGCGCCCGATCGAACCGGATCGCGAGGCGCGTTGACGCCAATAGCGCGGCGTCGGGCGACCATAACGCTTCGGCGCCTTGGCGCCAGCCGCCAAGCCCGATAAATGGGGATCGCGGAAAGGCTGTCGGCGGCCGGGATGTCAACGCGGCGCCGCCGCTCTCCATCGAGCGCCTCGGCGATTCTTCGACAACGGCGGCTCACGCGCGCGAAGCCTGAAACGGAAGAGGTCTACGTGCAGGGCGGCAGCGCGGTTGACGTCAAGACCCTCACGGTGGTCGTCCCACTCCACGACGAGGAGGGCAACCTCGACGTTTTGATCGAGCGGCTCCACGCCGTTCTGCGAGACCAAGGCGAAGCCTATTCGTTCCTGTTCGTCGACGACGGATCGAAAGACGGCACGCTGGCGAAGCTGCGCCAACTCGCTAAGATCGACGCGCGCGTCCAGGCGGTGGCGTTGAGCCGCAATTTCGGCAAGGAGGCGGCGATCGCCGCCGGTCTGCGCCATGCGCGCGGCGACGCGGTCGTCCTGATGGACGCCGATCTGCAGCATCCCCCTGAAGTCATTCCGCAGTTTCTTGCCGCGTGGCGCGCCGGCAGCGAGATCGTCTTCGGGCTCAGGCAGGACCGCGTCGGCGAAAGCCGTTCGCGGACGAAGCTGTCGATGCTGTTCTATCGACTCTTCGAGCGCCTGTCGGACCTGCAAATTCCGGAAGGCTCGACTGATTTCGTCTTGCTCGACCGCAAAGCGGTCGACGCGCTGAACGCGTTGGGCGAGCGCAGTCGGTTCAGCAAAGGGCTCTATTCCTGGATCGGCTTCCGCTCCGCCCGCGTGTCGTTCGCAGTCGGCGCCCGCCATCGCGGCGAGTCGCGTTGGAGCTTTTTCAATCTGGCGGCTTACGCCATTGACGCCTTCGCGTCGTTTTCGTCCTTGCCGCTGAAGGTATGGTCCTATTTCGGCCTGCTCGTGTCCCTCGGCGCCATCGCCTACGCCCTCTATTTCGTCGTTCAGACGACGGTTTTCGGCGTCGACGTGCCGGGCTTCCCGTCCTTGATTGTCTCGATCATGTTCTTCGCCGGCGTTCAGCTCATTTCGCTGGGGGTCATCGGCGAGTACCTCGCGCGGATGTTCGAGGAGGTCAAACGCCGCCCCCTGTTCATCGTCGAGGAGCGGATCGGCGCGGTCGAGCCAAGCCCGCCGAACGACGACGGCGGGCGCTGACCTTGCCGCAGAGTCCGGGAACGTTCGCTCTGTGCGCCGACGATTTCGCCCTCAGCGAGACGATTTCGCGCGCCATCCTCGATCTCGTCGACGCCGGTCGGCTGACTGCGGGTTCCGCGATGGCCTCGACGCCCCTGTGGGGGGAGTTGGCCGGAGAGCTCGCCGCGCGGCGGGGCCGGGTCGCGGTTGGGCTCCATCTCGATTTGACCCACCGCCCTTACGACGGCCGGCGGCCCCCGCACGACCTTCGCCGGCTCGTCGTCGGCTCGCTGACCGGGCGGCTGGATGTCGAGGCGCTGTCAGCCGAGTTCGAGCGGCAGCTCGACGCCTTCGAAGCGGCCTTGGGCCACGCCCCCGATCATGTCGACGGGCACTGCCATGTTCACGTTCTGCCGCAGGCTCGCGCCGCGCTGTTCAAAGTTCTCGCCATGCGCTTCGGCGGCGCGCCGGCGGAATTGCGGCCGCTGGCGCGGGACCCCGCCGATTCGCCGTTCCGGATCCTGCGCCGCGGCGGCGCGCGGGCCAAGGCGCTCGCCGTGGCCGGCCTCGCCGCGAGGTTCGGCGCGCGCGCCGCGGCTTCAGGGTTCGCGACCAACGCCGGGTTCGCGGGGTTCTCGAGCTTCGTCGGCGCGCGGCGGTATGAACGCGAATTCGGCCAATTCCTCTTTGCGCCCGGGCCGCGCCACCTCGTCATGTGCCATCCCGGCCTCGCCGAAGGGGCGGCCGCGAGCGCAGACCCGATCGCGGCCGCGCGCGCCGACGAATACGCATTCCTGGCGGCGAGCGACGCGCCGCCGCCCGCGATGTTGAGAATCAGCCGCGGGGCGGACGACGTCCGTTGCGCCTACGCAGACTGGCTTGCGACGAAAGACCGGCTTATAGCGTCTGTTTGACGTAATATCCGACCGGCATTGGCGAACGAACGCGCTTCTTGAGGGGCGACGAATGACGATGAATGGCGTGAGAGCGTCGACGACGGTCTCTCAATCCGATGCGGCGCCAGTCGGCGCCGGCAAGATCGCGGCGGTCCTTGCGGCGTTTGTGATCGTCTGGACGGCGTATTTCACCATTTCCCAGGCGGCGACCTCGTTGCATCACGACATGGTCGAAGCCTACGTGTGGGGCCAGGAATACCAGCTCGGCTACATCAAGCATCCGCCGTTCTGGTCTTGGGTCTGCGGCGCATGGTTCGCGGTCTTGCCGCGCGCAGACTGGGCGTTTGCGATGCTGTCGAGCGTCAACGCCGCCCTCGGCCTGCTCGGCTCGTGGATGCTGATCGGCTGTTTCGCCGACGGCGACAAACGGGTCGCGGCGGCGGCGCTGCTGTTGCTGACGCCGTTCTACACATTCCTCTCCTACCGCTATAACGCCAACACGATCTTTCTCTCGATCTGGCCGTGGACGTTGTTCTTCTTCGTCCGCGCGATCGATCGCGGCAAACTGTTCGACGCGATCGTCTTCGGCGTCTTCATGGCGCTCGCCGTGCTGTCGAAGTATTACGCGGTGGTGCTCGCCGCCACCTGCCTGCTCGCGGCGCTGCAGCATCCGGCGCGCGGCCGCTACTTCTTGTCGGCGTCGCCTTACGTGTCGACGGCGGTGGGCTTCCTGGTCTGCGCGCCGCATTTCTACTGGCTGCTGACCAACGACGCGCCGACGGTGCGCTACTTCGCCGACGAGATGCGGCGCAGCCTGTCCTATGTCGCCGTCCACATCGTCGTCGCCCTGTCCGGCGCGCTGGCGTGGAACGCGCTCGCCGTCGCGGCGATCGCCTACGTCGGGCGTTCGGGCCTGCCGCGCGCGCTGGCGACGCTGCGCTCCCGCGCCGCCGACCCGCGCTTCCGCCTGCTGGCGACGCTCATCGCCGCGCCACTGATCCTCACCGCGATCGCGCCGATCTTCCTACGCAACAAGGTCTCGGCGCATATGCTGATCGGCGTCTTCAGCCTCATGCCGCTGCTGGCGATCGAGATCGTCGGCGTCGAGGATTTCGCGCGCCTGCGCAAGCTGGCGATTTGGGCGGCCGGCCTGCTGACCGTCGGTCCGCTGGCCGTCTCGCCGGTCGTCGCGCTCGGGATCGCGTGGCTTTCGAACGAGCCCGACGTGATCGAGCCGCGCAAGGAGCTCGCGGCGGCGGCGACCGAGTTGTGGCGGGCGAAAACCGGCCGCCCGTTGCAGATCGTCGGCGGCGGAGACGACGCCTACCCCAACGCCGTCGCCTTCTACGGCGCGGACCGGCCGCACGGCTTCGACAGGCTCGAAGTCGTCCGCAGCCCGTGGGTGACGCCGAGCGCCTTGGCGAAGGGCGGCCTGCTGATCGTCTGCGTGAAGAGCGACGCCACCTGCCGCGCCAGGACGCGCGACTTCGTCACGCCGCAAGCGAGCGAAACCGAGTTGACGCTGACCCATAATCTCTGGGTGCGCATCGCCGACCCCGTGACGTTTGTCGCCACGGTGATCCCGCCGACCAGCGACTGAGTTCGCGTCCGGCCGGCGGCCGGTGCGACGGCGAGCGTCACTCCGCCGCGCCCTCCAGCGCGGCGATGCCTTCGGCGACGGCGAGCGTCCGGCGCGCCATGTCGGCGTGCAGCAGCTCGACCATCTTGCCGTTGAGCTGGATCGCGCCGCGGCCGGAGTTCTCGGGCAGCGCGAAGGCGGCGATGATCGCGCGCGCCGCCTCGATCTCGGCCGGAGTCGGCGCGAAGGCCGCGTTGCAGACGTCGATCTGATTGGGATGGATCAGCGTCTTGCCGTCGAGGCCGAGATCGCGGGCTTGCTCGCATTCGGCCTTGAAGCCTGCGGGATCGTTGAAGTCGTTGTAGACGCCGTCGATGATGTCGCAGCCATGGGCGCGCGCGGCGACGACGCACATCGACAGCCAGGCGATCGCCGTCGGCCGGCCCGGCGTCAGGCGTACACGCGTCTCCTTGACGAGATCGTTGAGCCCCATCACCAGCACTTCGAGTCGCGAATCCGGATCGGCGGCGGTGGCGGCGATCGAGCCGGCCGACAGGATCGCCATCGGCGTCTCGATCGTCGCCCATAGCCGCGTGCGCGCCGGCGCCCCTGCCTCGTTCATCGTCCGCGCCGCGACCATCACCGTTCCCGGCCCGTCGACCTTGGGCAACAGGACCGCGTCGGGAGCGGCGGCGATCGCCGCTTCGAGGTCGTCGGTGCCCCAGGGCGTGTGCAGGCCGTTGATGCGCAGCACAACCTCGCGGCCGCCGAAGCCGCCCGCCTTGATCGCCTCGACCGCGGCGGCGCGGGCCGCCGGCTTCTGATCGGGCGCTACCGAATCTTCGAGATCGACGATGATCGCGTCGGCGGCGAGGGTCCGCGCCTTGGCGAGCGCCCTCGGGTTGGACGCGGGCATGTAGAGGACGCTGCGGCGGGGACGGACAGGCATGGCGGCGGGCTCCAGACGCCTCCCTGCCTAGCGAAATTGTGCAGTGCACACAAGCGGCGCCGGGGTACGACTTAAGGAGGGTCCGCGGACCTCGCGCGCCCCGATTTCAGCGCCTTAGCCAGCCCGTGAGTCGCCGCGTCGCCTCGGCGATCTCGTCGGGCGCGCGACCGAAGCACAGTCGCAGATAGCCCTCGCCGCCGGGCCCGAAGGCCGAACCAGGCGCGACGCCGACCCCCGCCTCGTCGACCAAGCGCAGCGCCAGCGCGCGTGAATCGGCTTCGCCGTCGACGGCGCAAAACAGATAGAAGGTCGCGTCCGGTCGGGCGAAGCGGACGCGGCCGGTCGCCGCCAGGCCGTCGCAGAGGATGTCGCGCGCGGCGCGCATGCGCGCGACCTGGTCGGCGATGAACGGTTCGCCTTGGTCGAGCGCCGCCGCCGCGGCGCGCTGGCCAAAAACCGGCACGCCGGAGGTGGTGAACTGGACGATGTTCTCGATCACCGGCGACAAGGCCGGCGGCGCCTCGAGCCAGCCGAGCCGCCAGCCGGTCATCGCCCAGTTCTTCGACAGCGTCTGGACGAACAGGATCTTGTCGTCCGGCAACATGACGTCATGGAACGACGGCGCGCGAGCGCCGGAGAAGGTCACGCGGCCGTAGATCTCATCGGCGACGATCCACAAATTGTGGCGGCGCGCGATCGCCAGCGCCGCGGCGAGCTCCTCGGGCGTGGCGATGAAACCAGTCGGGTTGGCGGGCGAATTGACGAAGATGACGCGCGTCGCCGGCGTCACCGCGGCGGCGAGCCGGTCGGGATCGAGCCGCCAGCGGGCCTCGCCGCGCTCGAGCGGCACGAAGACGGGCCTCGCCCCGGCGAGCCGGATCGCGCCGGCGAAATTCGGCCAGGCGGGCGAAGGGATCAGCGCTTCCTCGCCCGCAGCGACGGTCATCTTGGCGGCGATCTCCAGCGCGTGCATGCCGCCGACGGTGACGAAGAAGCGATCCGGCGCGAACGCTCCGCCGCCGGGCTTTGCGCCGTAGACGCGCGTCATGTAGCGGGCGATCGCCTCGCGCAGGTCGGGTATGCCGCGCTGATCGGCGTAGAACGTCTCGCCGCGATCGAGCGAAGCCTTGGCGGCGTCGGCGATGAACGGCGGCGTCGGCCGGTCGCCCTCGCCGACCCACAGCGGGATGAGGCCCTGACGGCCGCGGCCGTAGTTGAACACTTCGACGATGCCGCTCGGCGGCGCGTCGCGCATCGCCGGCTGGATTTCGCCGAGCCAGTCGGGTGCGGCGGAGGCGGCGGGAATCGAGACATTCATCGCCGCCTCATGCCCTGCGCCGCCGTCGCCAGCAAGGGGGCGCGCGGTCTCAAGTCGATTTCGGCCCGGTTGTCGGCGCGGCCAGCGGCCGCGTCAGGACGCGGTCAACGACCGCGTCGACAAGCCCGTCCCCCCTACTTCTTCAGCGCGTCGCGAATTTCGGTCAGCAGCGCGACTTCCGCGCTCGGCGGCGGCGGCGCGGCCGGTTCGGCCGGCGGCGTCTTCTTCATCGTGTTGATCGCTTTGACCAGAAGGAACAGCGCCGCCGCGACGATGACGAAATTGATGATGACGGTGATGAAGTCGCCATAAGCGAGCACGCCGCCCTGCTTGCGCGCGTCGACGAGGTTGGTGGCGGTGACCGCGCTGGACAGCGGCAGGAAGAAATTGGTGAAGTCGGCGTGGCCGAAAATGCCGATGATCGGCATGATGACGTCGTTGACCACCGCGTCGACGATCTGTTTGAACGCCGCGCCAATCACCACCGCGACCGCGAGGTCGACGACGTTGCCGCGCATGGCGAAATCACGAAATTCTTTGAGCATGGCTTGGATCCCCCCAGGTCCGTCTCGCGCGCCAGCGAAATCGCGCAGAGTGCGTCAGCGCGGCCTAGTCTGGCGCCTTGATCTCGCGCGTCAACTTGTCGGCGCGCGCTTTCAGCCACGCCGCGCGCACTTGGGCCATGCGCGAGGCGCAAAAGCCGTGGTCCTTTTCCTGATCGTAATCGCGGCAGATCTCTTGGCCGCGGTTGACGAGGTCGGCCTCGTCGCGCTCGACGTCGTCGGCCTCCGGCTTGCCCTTGAACCGCGCCGCGAGCGTTTTCAGCAGGCGCGCGGTAGCGTCGTCGGCGTGCGTGCGCGCTTGCGCGATCGCCTTGGCTTCCGCCGCCAGAGACGCGGCGTCCGGGCCCCACAGGCCGCCCGGGCTGGCGCGGCAGTCGGCCGCTCTGAACACGCAGGCGGCGTTCTGGGCGGGAACCAACGCGGCGCCCTCAACCACGTCGAAGGTGAAGGTGCAGACCGGAATCTCCGCCTCGTAGCGCGGAAGGCCGTCCGGCCGACCGAGGCTCTTGGCCTCGATCGGCTGCTCGCCGACAATGTCGATCCGGCATTTCTGCGTCGGGTCGGAGATCACCTCGCCGGCCAGCGTCAGCTTGGCGATCTTCAGCGCACGGTCGCGGCCCCAGAGCGTCAGTTCGCCGTCGCGGCCGTTGAGCTTCAGCGGCTGGCCGACCGCCGAAGCCAGGCTGATGGAGAAATCAACCGCGTTCTTGTCCGGCTTGCGCGCCTCGGCCGGCGCCTTCGCCGGCGTGACCGGCTCGACCGGGGTCGCGCCGACCGCGGCGCCGGGACGCGTCGGCGGGACCGCCCCGGAGAGGTCGAGTTGGGCCTGGGCGGCGCCGGCTGAGGCCGCGACCGCAATTGCGGCGATCCAGAATCGCTTCATGAACAAAGTCTAAATTCGAGGGCCGGAAATGGAAAGCGCCCCGGCCGCCTCGCAGCCCTCTCGGCGGCGAAAAGACGTGGACATTTCCTTGTCCCGAAGGGACGCTGCGCGCCTTGCGCCTCCCCAGGCCCCCACTTATATACCGCACAACTGTGCAGCGTCGGGGCAAATCAGTCTCGTCTGCGTCTTTTTTGAAGCGAGCATCGGGGACCGCAGCGCGCGGGCGCCGGCCAGCTTTTGCAGGGGCCGGGCGTCGACGCGTTAGGGCCGCTTCGGGGCCCAACGCGGTCTCGCGGAACAACGAGGGTATGGACAATGGCTAAAGTCATCGGCATCGACCTGGGGACGACCAATTCCTGCGTCGCGGTCATGGAAGGCGCGACTCCCAAGGTGATCGAGAATAGCGAGGGCGCGCGCACCACGCCGTCGATCGTCGCCTTCACCGACGACGGCGAGCGTCTGGTCGGCCAGCCCGCCAAGCGCCAGGGCGTCACCAACCCCGAGCGCACCTTCTTCGCCATCAAGCGCCTGATCGGCCGGTCCTTCGACGACCCGATGACCAAGAAGGACATGGGCCTCGTCCCTTACAAGATCATCAAGTCGGCCAACGGCGACGCCTGGGTCATCGCCGACGGCAAGCAATATTCGCCGTCGCAGATTTCCGCCTTCGTCCTGCAGAAGATGAAGGAGACCGCGGAAGCGCATCTCGGCGCCCCGGTCACCCAGGCCGTCATCACCGTCCCTGCCTATTTCAACGACGCCCAGCGCCAGGCGACCAAGGACGCCGGCAAGATCGCCGGGCTCGAGGTGCTGCGCATCATCAACGAGCCGACGGCGGCGGCGCTCGCCTACGGCCTCGACAAGAAGAAGGCCGGCACGATCGCCGTCTACGACCTCGGCGGCGGCACCTTCGACATTTCGATCCTCGAGATCGGCGACGGCGTGTTCGAGGTGAAGTCGACCAACGGCGACACATTCCTCGGCGGCGAAGACTTCGACATGCGCCTGGTCGAGTATCTCGCCGGCGAGTTCAAGAAAGAGCAAGGCATCGACCTGACCAAGGACAAGCTCGCGCTGCAGCGTCTCAAGGAGGCGGCCGAAAAGGCGAAGATCGAGCTGTCCTCGGCGGTGCAGACCGACATTAACTTGCCCTACATCACCGCCGACGCCAGCGGACCCAAGCATCTCGCGCTCAAGCTGACGCGCGCCAAGTACGAGGCTTTGGTCGACGACCTGATCCAGCGCACCGTCGAGCCGTGCCGCAAGGCGCTCAAGGACGCCGGGCTGTCGGCTGGCCAGATCGACGAGGTCGTGCTCGTCGGCGGCATGACGCGCATGCCCAAGGTGCAGGAAGTCGTCAAGCAGTTCTTCGGCAAGGAGCCGCACAAGGGCGTCAACCCCGATGAAGTGGTGGCGATCGGCGCCGCGGTCCAGGCGGGCGTGCTGCAGGGCGACGTCAAGGACGTGCTGCTGCTCGACGTGACGCCGCTGTCGCTCGGCATCGAGACGCTGGGCGGCGTGTTCACTCGGCTGATCGAGCGCAACACCACCATTCCGACCAAGAAGAGCCAGGTCTTCTCGACCGCCGAGGACAACCAGACCGCGGTGACCATCCGCGTCTTCCAGGGCGAACGCGAGATGGCCGCCGACAACAAGGCGCTCGGCCAGTTCGACCTCGTCGGCATTCCGACGGCGCCGCGCGGCGTGCCGCAGATCGAGGTCACCTTCGACATCGACGCCAACGGCATCGTCAACGTCACCGCCAAGGACAAAGCGACCAACAAAGAGCAGCAGATCCGCATCCAGGCCTCCGGCGGCCTTTCCGAGACCGACATCAACCGGATGGTCAAGGACGCCGAGGCGCACGCAACCGAGGACAAGCGGCGGCGCGAATCGGTCGACGTCAAGAACCACGGCGAATCGCTCGCTCACGACGCCGAGAAGGCGCTGAAGGAATACGGCGACAAGGTCGCCCAGTCCGACCGCAGCGCGGTCGAAGCGGCGGTCGCGGCGCTGCGCGCTTCGCTGCAGGGCGAGGACGTCGAGGCGATCAAGGCTCGCAGCAACGACCTGATGCAGGCGCAGATGAAGCTCGGCGAAGCGATGTACAAGGCGCAGCAGCCGGGCGCGGCCGAGCCGGGCGCGTCCGACGGTCCGCCGAAGGACGACGTCATCGACGCCGAATTCCGCGAAGTCGACGACGACAAGAAGAAGTCGGCCTGACGGCCGCGCCGGGTCCCCTCGCCGGCGGCGAGGGGACCCGGCGCCCGCCGCCCCCAGGCGATTGACGCGCCGCGGGCGACCTATACATAGATGAACGATTCGGACGCCGCCGAGTCCTTCGGGTTGCTGGAACTGTGGCCAAGCGCGATTTCTACGAAGTCCTCGGGGTCGACCGGAC
>Ga0181516_10003492_pt1 | contig 10473 bp, 11 predicted proteins | sample PEATcosm2014_Bin_25_FD_121104 | JGI IMG/M metagenome (GOLD analysis project Ga0181516, IMG submission 121104) | Peatland microbial communities from MTU Mesocosm Facility, Houghton, MI, USA - PEATcosm2014_Bin01_10_metaG | ecosystem: Environmental > Terrestrial > Soil > Wetlands > Peat | place...
CACCAGGCCGGCCCACTGGAAACTGCCTCGCGAGAAGAGCCACGCCGCCCAGATGTTGATCACCAGCCCGAGGAAAGTCAGGACGTTGGGGTGAATCTTGGAAAGCGCCAGCCAGCGCACGATGCGATCGATGATGGCGCCGCAAACCACCCCGATCCCGCGGGTAAATGTCATAGGTCAATCGACTGCATCATGGATCGTGGTGAGCTTGAGAATCTCAAGCTCCTTGACGCCTCCGGGGCTCTGCACCTTGACGACGTCGCCCACCTCCTTGCCAAGTAAAGCCCGGCCGATGGGGGACGTGGTCGAGACTTTTCCGTTGGCCGCGTCCGCCTCTTCGGTGGTGACCAGATTGTACGTTATTTCCTCGTCCCTTTTGATATCGAGCACAACCAGCGTCGAGCCCAGCCCGGCGCGGTCGCGCGGGATCTTGGAGAAGTCGATCATGGACATCTCGGCCAGCCGTTTCTTCAACTGGTTCAGGCGGGCATTCACGAACCCCTGGCGGTCTTTGGCCGCGTGGTACTCGGCGTTCTCGCTGAGGTCGCCGTGGGCGCGCGCTTTCAGGATCTCCTTCGGCAGCTCGACGTGCAATTCGTATTCGAGCGTGCTGATTTCGTCCTGCAGCTTCTTCTTGATGTCGGTCATCGAAAGGAGACAACTCCCAGGCTCACATTATAGCCGAAAGCAGCGGCGGACCCATCGAAGCCGGCCGGGGAAGCGCCGGGAAGCGCCGCCGAACCATCGAGGCGCCGAGGCGCAGACGCCCCGGTGGGCCCTCCCGCCTCCGCCCCAAACGGTGCCGATTACTTCTGCGCCCTCTACGCGCCAACCCGAGCAACGCGCCGAACTCCGGCCTCCCGATGCACTCTCGGAAACGCTGCGCCTCCGCGCCTCCGCGGTGATAACCGCGTAGCGGAAAGAACAGGGTTCAACGCGGGGATTGCGCGTCTTCCCCGGGGTTCGCGTGCAGAAGAGGCAGGCGACGCAGAGGCGCACCATAGCTCGGGCTTTTGGGAAGGCGGCGTTTCCACTTCGTGCTTCTCCGCGGCGGCGTGCCCCTGTGGAGGGTCCGCCCTACGGTTATCATAAAATGACACGGGGATCAATCGCACGAGGAGAGCGCAATGAGAGACTGGGGCTTCGCCCAGACCCATCCGTCGCAGGAAATGGCGCAGTTGCACCTGTATTCGATCAGGAAGATTCAGCCGGACGGTGAGGTGGAGTTCACCATCACGGTGAAGGAATTCATCACGCCGAAAGAGCCGACGATGCATTTCTTCGCACAGACCGACAAAATGACCAATCAGAGAACCGCGCCCTTCCGGCCCTTCGGCTTGGGAAAAACCATGCTGGAAGCTCTCTCCGAATGCGTGAAGGCTATCAACCGGTTCCCGTACGAGGGACAGGAGACCAAGTCCGCCGGCCTCTGAAGGTCAGGCGGCGTCAAAGCTGCGCAGGGCCTCGGCTTCGTCGTTGAAGGCCACCAGCAGCGCATAGAGCTTGGTCACCTGGAGCAGGTTGTCGACACGCGCGTGCGAATGGACAAGCTTCAACTGCCCGCCCAGCCTCGCCACCGTAACGTAAGAGCCGGCCATCTCGCCCAAGCCCGCGCTATCGACATAGCTGACCGCCCGCAGATTGAGCAGGATGTTCCGGGCGCCGGAATTGACCAGCTCGCGGACGGCATTGCGCACCACGCCGCAGCCTTCCCCCATTGTTATGCGCCCTGCGAGATCGACGATGGCAACCGGTCCGGCGTGCCGCACCGCGGCTTGTGGAAGCATGAATCCCCCTCGGAATATTATAGGGCGTGAGCGTGCCAGGGCGCCCTCTGCGGTCCTACCACGGGGAGCGGCGGGGCGAACGGGAGCGGGGAACGCTCTTTGCCGTTAGATCCTCTGATAGACCTGGCCGCGTCGCTCGATGGTCACCACGTTCACGGTTCTGCTTTTGTCGTCGATTGTGAAGATGATGCGCCAACCGCCAACGCGGGATTTCCTCAGACCCTCCAGATGGCTCAGGCCGGCGGAAAACCGCGGCTCGTACGGCGACTCGGCGATCTGCTCCAGACGGCCAAGCATGCGCAGTTGGGTTTTGCGGTTCAGCCGGTCGAGATCCTTGGCTGCCCGGCCGGACAGCCGGACGGCGTATCTCACAATCCTCGCGTCCGCCGGTACTCCGCCAGAGAGATGGTGCGGCCGTTGCGGATGTCCTCGAGGCCTTCCTCAATGGCAGCTTTAGTCTCGGGGCCGACGCAGTCGTCTTCGTCCCGCAAGTCCGCCAGATAATCGAGGACGTGCGCCAAGCGGTCCTCCGGCAGCGCGTCAATGAGTTGGTGCACGTTGTCTCGAACGGTCATGGGAGCCCTTCTTCGATCATACGTCCTTCTTGCCTTCGGCTTCCAGTGCGGGCCGCCAAGCCCGCAAAATGCCCGGCCCGGTCTGGTTCACACTCTGTGGCCGCCTTCCGAGTCCCCAACGATGCAGCGCCACGCTTCGGGTTGCGGCGAAGCAGCCACGTGCCCAGCGCCAGGCCACCCGCCTCCACCGGGGATCGAAACCTGTGTGCGCTGCGGGGGCGAGTGCGCCGAGCCCCAAGGCGGCGATCTCAGCCGCCGCCTACTCGGCCGACAGGAACGCGTCAAAGGTATAGGTGTACTTCCAGAGAAGGGTTCCGCCTAAGGACAGGCCCGGCGCCGGGAAGGCCGCGACCTCCGACGGGTCCGGCGTCACTTCGATAACCAGCTTGACCGGTATGAAGCTGCCCGTCTCGCAGAACGGAGTAACATTCGGGACGGAGATTGTCCCGTCGGACACGCGGGCCCGAAACGCGTGGTCGGAGGACCAGGCATCGAAGGAGGGGAAAACCTGGCGGACCGTTACCCAGGCGCTGGGGTCGCCACCCGTCCAGCCGATTCTTACCGACGGGTAGCAGGGAAAACTGGTTCCCTCCAGGGCCGTTGTGAACTGGATTTCCGGGGCGATCTCGGTGGTGGCTTGAAAGCCGCCCACGTCCGCGCCACCTGTAGCCGTCAACGTAAGCTTCCCGGGTTGGATTGAGCCGGGGGGAAGCGCCGCCTGATAGATTGTCAGGCCGCTCACCTGTCCCTGTTGCAGCGGCACAACCGGGGCCGTAACCGGCCCGAAGCCTGGGCCCTGTACGGTCACCGTCCCCGCGTCCAGGCTGCGGTAGCCGGGAATGGGACACGAAGCGCCAAAATAGTACACATTCGTCTCAAGAACTGGAGGGAGGAGAGAGGGCGCTTGCATCCCCGGCGCGGCCTGCAGGGACACGGTGACGGTATCGTTTTCCGTCGCCCCGGCTGCCGTGGTATTGACCGCCTTCTCCCACGTAATCTGCCCGTAGCCGGCCACGGGAGGGTCCACGCAGGCGCCGCCGCCCTGGCGGACGGCAATTGTGACGGGCTGGCTAATGTTGCCGTCGGTAGCGGCGAGGACCTGGAAAGGAACCGCGCATCCTTCCCGGGTTGTCTCCGGAACCCCCACATTGATCTGGTCGACTCCGATCATTCCCGGCGCAAGCCCGTTCCAGTCATAGGGGTACGACCCACTGGCAAAGACGGAGTCGAATACGCCGGCGGTGTTGCCGTCGGATCTAGCCAAAGGGTAGGAGGGCGCCGGAGAGCCATCGGGCGGCTTGTAGGCTTGAATAAACAAGCCCGTGCCGTAGACTGCCAGATATTCCCCCGGCGAAACGCTGTTTGCCGTGGAGTTTAAGGACATGGTCCCGTCGGAACTGACGTTGCTTATGAGTCCCCGGCCACAGCCGCTGCCGTCCAGCGTGAAAATGCCGAGCGCGGAGTCGGTTCCCTGCAGGAGGTAGGAGGCGCTGGAACCCGTCGGAGTAGTCACCACAACCCCGCCGTTGTTGCTTAGCGCATTGCTGGGCACCTGAAAGTTGATCTGGGTGGGAGAGACATAGAGCAGAGGCGCCGTAATTCCCTGAAAGACGACGTTCGTGCCCCCGAGGGACATGGGAAGTGGCACGGTGTCTGCCGTCTGTGTGGAAGCTGCCAGGTTCGCCCCGAAAATGGTGGCGATCGAGCCCGGCATGATGGCGTGGCTCCCATTGGACGTAAACGACCGCGAATAACTGGCGGCGTTCACTACGGTGGAAATCACCGGCTTCTGGCCCCATGCCACCAGCGGCCATAGCATCAATCCTACTAGCAGGCGCGTGCTGATCATATCGAACGCCTCCTACTGGCCCTTTGCCGCCGGCCCCGTGACCGTGAAGGTGAAGGTCTGGTCTTGTCCGGCAGAGGCCTGAAACGGCGGCGCCGTGGCGGATGCGGGCAAGGCATTGCCGCTGGCGTCCGCGACAGCGACATCCCGGCTGTACAGCCGGACCTGGAAGGGCGTGCCCGCCGGGATAATCAACTGGTAGTCGCGGCCTGCCGCGTCGAGGCCCGTGTTCTGCGCGCCCTGATATGCGCCGACGCCGTAAGTCACCCCACCAGCAACCTCCGGGGCGTCCAGAGACCCTCCGCCGCCTGTGGGAGCAGGCTCAAGGGATCGTTGATCCTCAGGTTTAAGAATACCCCCTTTGTCAGCACGAGGCTGGGCCTGCTGGTTGAACCGGAGGCGATGGTCACCAGGACAGGCTGCTGCCAACGCGCACAAATGGCGCGAAACGCTGGTATCATCTGTCTCCTTTTGAGGGCTTGTCGAACGCCCCGCGGCTTCCGGCGGTGGCGAAGGGAAGCCGTCGCCCTCTTGTAGATTGCAGCACAAGAGACTTGTTTATCTGAAAAACAAGTTAAATGGATCTTATCCCCCCCCCCGGGAATCATGTCAAGACACATTTTCAAAACAAATCGATGACGGCGCCTCCGCTTGAGGCGGTGGGTAGGCAACGGGTCGCGGACGACTTAGTCGGATCCTCTTATCGGTAACCAAAGGCTAAGGGTTGGAATATTGGCTCACTTACAGTCTGCGCTCGCCTCTGTAAGTCTTGGGGGCAAAGGGGATGCGGCCTGTCCCATTCCAAAGCCCGGATTCGGCCGCGACCGCGGTTCTGCGAAGGCCCTCACGCTCCCGACAAACGCAGCGCCACACTCGGCTGGAGCGGCGACGCGCGATGCTCGAACACGCCTGGCCACTTCCCCAGCGTCAGGCCCGGCCCCGGGCAATCCGACGCGCCAGGAGTTATCCTCAGGTTGATCAAACTGCGGCCGGCGGCGCAGACCGGCGGCCCCAAGGCGCCGGTGGTGCCCGTCCGCTAGCTATGATAATCGAGGATTCTTTCATGAAACGCGTCCGTGGAACTCTTTTGGGCCTGATTTGTTTCGCGCTGTTCGGCCCTATCGCCGCCTTTGCCGGCGGAAACAACTACAAGAATTTCGACGTCGCCCTCTACAGCCGGGTCTATGAGACGCGGCAGATGAACGACCCCGCGTGGCTGGAGAGCCACTGGGAGGCCGTGTCCAAGAACATGAAGGTGGACCATATCTACCTGGAGACGTCGCGCGACATGGTGGTGGTGGACCAGGCGACGCTGGACATGGCCAAGAAATTCTTCCTGAGCAAGGGCGTCAAGGTCTCCGGCGGCATCACGGTGACGGTCAGCGAGGCCAACCAGTTCGAAACGTACTGCTATGCGAACCCCGAGCACCGGCAGAAGCTCAAAGAGATTGTCGAGTTCACCGCCAGGAACTTCGACGAGTTCATCCTCGACGACTTCTTCTTCACGGACTGCAAAGCCGACAGCGAGATCGCCGCCAAGGGCAATCGCACCTGGACGCAATTCCGGCTGGCCGAGATGGACGAGGCCGGGCGTAACCTGGTGGTGGGGCCGGCGCGGGCCGTCAACCCGAAGGTCAAGGTCATCATCAAATACCCGAACTGGTATGACCATTTCCAGTACCTCGGATTCAACCTGGAGACCGAGCCGAAGTTCTTCGACAAGATCTACACCGGCACGGAAACCCGCAACCCCACCGGCAATCAGCACCTGCAGGAATACCACGCGTATTCCATCGTCCGCTACTTCGACAACATCAAGCCGGGCGGCAACGCCGGCGGGTGGGTGGACGTTGCCGGAAGCGAACTCTGGCTGACCCTGTTTGCCAAGGCGCCGGAGATCACCATTTTCAACTTCGGCTCCATTTACCGGCCGACGCGCAAGGACGATGGGACTACCGTTCCGGATTCACCCTTTGCTCAGACCGCGGGCAAAGTCTTCTCTCAAGTGGATAGCTTCCTCGGCCAACTCGGCAAGCCGATTGGCGTGAAAACTTACAAGCCCTTCCACTCGTCGGGCGAAGACCATCTGCCCAGCTACCTGGGGATGATCGGGATTCCCATGGACATCGTTCCGGAGTTTCCCACCGACGCGAAGACGGTGCTGCTGACGGAGCAGGCCAGGTTCGATCCGGCCATCGTCGGCAAGATCAAGAAACAGCTTGTGGCGGGCAATGCGGTGGTGATTACGTCCGGTCTGCTGAAAGCGCTCCAAGGCAAGGGCATTGAGGACATCGTCGAGCTGGAGTATACCGGGCAGACGGTGGCGACGCGCGAGTTCGCCGGGCGCGGGGGGCGGGGCGCCAAGCTTGACGAGGCGATCCTCCTGCCGAAGATCCGCTATGCCACCAACGACGCGTGGGAACTGGTCAGCGCCTATACGTCGTCGAACCGGACCTCGGGCACGCCGGTGCTGCTTTCCACCAAGTACTCGAAGGGCTTGCTGTACGTGCTGACAATTCCGGAGGATGAGGGCGACCTTTACAACTATCCGCAGAACGTCCTTACCGCCATCCGCAACGTGGTGGCCAAGGATATGTACGTGCGGCTGGACGCTCCCAGCATGGTGGGCCTGTTCGTCTATGACAACGACAAGTTCATCGTCGAGTCCTTCCAGGAAAACCCGGTGACGGCGCGGGTCGTGACCGACGGGCGCATCACCCGGCTCCGCGATCTGGTGACGGGAGAGGAACTGACGGGCCAGGCGCAGGCCTTCGCTGGCATGGGCGGCCGGGGAGGACAAGCGGCGGGCGGCCGAGGAGGGCAAGGCGCGGCTGGTGGGGCGGCGGGGCAAGCTCCAGGCGCCGCGGCGGGCGGCAGGGCAGGCCAGGCGCCGGGCGGCGGGATGGGCGGACGGGGCGGCGCTGGCGGCGCGGCGCCGGCGACCGTGTTCGAAGTTCCGTTGACGCGCGGCTCGTATCGGGTTCTCTCGGCGAACTGAAAACCGTTACGGGCCAGTTGCGGGCGGCGAGGTGAGACGCCGCCCCCACCGGTGGCAGCCACCACTCGATCGCCGGGCGCCATGTGAGCTGAAGGCTAGCCGCGCCCGGTCACCTGCCGAACAGCCGCGGGGTGATTCCAGGCTTCCGGCTTGATCCGCATGCCGAAGCCGGCTTCCTCCGGCACGCGTATGTATCCGCCCTCCGGGGCGATGGGGTTCTCCAGCATGGCCGGCCAATCGCGCTCGTAGAACCGCTGGCAGCTCTCCTGAATCCACACGTTGGGCGACGCGGTGGAAAGATGGGTGGTGGCGTAGAACAGCAGTGGCCCGCCGGCCGTGTGCGGCGCAATTGGTAGCTCGTATGCGTCCGCCATGGCGGCAATCTTGCGGGCCTCGGTCAACCCCCCGCACCAGGTGACGTCGAACATGACGTACTTCGCCGTGCGCGATGCCAGCAGTTGCTCGAATTGCAGCTTGCCCGCCATGCGTTCCCCGGCAATCAGCGGCAGGCTGGTGGCTGCCGCCAGTTCGTGATACTGCGGGTAGTTGCCGGGCATGAGCATGTCTTCCAGCCACATCGGCTGGTAGGGCTCGAGAGCGTGCGCAATGCGAATGGCCGAGGTCACGTTCCACTGCCCGTGAAACTCCACGGCGATCTCGATCTCGGAACCGAAAGTCTGGCGCAGCGTCCGCACCGGCCGGAGCGCCTCGTCAATGTCCTGCGGCGTGATGAACTGGTTGCGATTGCGCGCGGCCGCGCCGTCGAACGGCCAGATCTTGATGGCCTTGATGCCGCGCGTGTCGATCAGCTCGCGCATGATCTTTTCCGGCTCGCGGTTGAAGTCGTACTTGTAAGGGAAGCAGGTGTTGTACAGGCGGACGCGCGGATTCGCTTTGCCCCCGATCAGCCGGTAGACGGGCGCGTTGAGGTGCTTTCCGAGCAGGTCCCACAGGGCCAGGTCGATGGCGCTGAGGGCCCGGATTTCGGCGCCGCCGGCAACCTGATAATCGAACTCGCGGTAGAGATCGGCCCAAATCCGCTCGATATCGCGCGGGTCGCGGCCGAGCAGCGAAGCGGCCACCGCGTGGACCACGGCCGCCTCGGCCGGGTTGCGCGGATACGTCTCGCCGATACCCGACACGCCGGCGTCGGTATCGATCCTGACCCAGGTCCAGTGCGGCCAGAACGGGGCATCGTCGCGACTCTTCCAGTACACCGTTTCGATGCGCGTAATCTTCGATGGCGCGGCGGTCTGGGCCGCGGCGGCGTACCGGGCGCCGAGCGGAGAGGCGAGTAACCCTGACACAAACGATCTTCGGCTCAACGGCATGGCCGAATTATAGCGGACCGCGCGGAGAACGGCGGGAAGCCCGCGTTCCCGAGCGCTCTTGCAAGCTCCCACGTTGCAGTTGCCCGAAACTGGACGCCGGCGAACCGCCGCGCTGCCTTGGCCTATGATCGTGCGCCGCAGTTGCGGGCGCGCGCCGCCGAAGCGGAGCTGATGGCCAACTCCATCTCATGGGAGTTGTCCGAGAGCCTCAGGTCAGGTTCTCTTCTGGCCGGCATCGGCGGGCCAGATTTGTTTGACCAGGATGTAGACCACAATCGTAATCGCGAAGACGGCAATTTGCGAGTGGGCCGGCCAGGTGGTTTTAGCTATAGCTAGCAAAACCAAAAAGCCATGCTCCGGTGCCGGCGGCAGTGGCAATCAGAGTTGCCGCCAGAGTGCTTTGGGTAGAGGCTTTCATGAGATTATGGGGATTATACAAGAGCTAACTGCTCTTCGGTTGGCTCCGCTCAACAATACCAGGGCTCGGTGAGATACGGGATAGCCGCCCGCGAAACCCTCGGCGCGTCCACTGGAAACTCGCCCGCCTGCGCTAACTCCCAGATCTGCCGGAAAATCTCCCGGCGGCTCTTCGCCCGGCGCTCTTCGCGCCGGATCGTCTCCTGGATCGAGGCGCTTAGCGCGTCCATGCGGCTGTCGGCGTTGCGCCAGCGGTAACATAGGCCGCGCGCATCGAACGGCTCGATCATAGCGCGGATTTCTTCTAACTGCAGCAGTAGCGAACCTTCCGGCAGTAACAGGCGAATGGCTAACTGCACCGGCGCCACTTGCTCGACTAAGTCCATGTCCACCAGCGCCCGCAGGAATTCGCGGTAGCTCTCGATCGTGGTCCACGGCGTGAAGGGTATGAACGTCGGAGCCAGCGGCAGCCCGGCTGCGCGCATCAGCCCGAGCGCCTCCTCGAAGCCGGCGCGCGTGTGCCCCTTGGCCAGTTTCTCCAGCACCGCGTCGTCCAACGACTCCACCGCGCTGGTCACGAACAGGCAGCCGGTCTTCCGCAGCACCGGCAACAGGTCGCGATGCCGCAGCAGATGTTCCACTTTGATGGTCACGTCATAGGTCAGGCCCGGCCACTCGCGATGGAGCGCTTCCACAATCGGGATGGCGTGCCCCGTGCCGTTGAAGAAATCCGGGTCGCCAAAGGTGATGTGCTCGGCTCCCGCGGCCACCTGCCGCCGGATGTCCTCGAGCACCACGTCCGCCTGCACGATGCGGAACAGCCCGCCATATACCGGAACCACCGGGCAATGCCGGCACAAATGTTTGCACCCGCGCGAGGCTTCGGTCGATCCCACGCGCCGCGTGGACCCACCCGTCCGCAGTTGCGCGTAGGCGCCCAGCGGTGGCAACCCAGTGCGGTCCGGCGCCAGGAACTGCTGGCGATCGAGCGAGATCAGCGGCCCGGATTGGCCCTGTATCGGCTCCCCGTCCCGCGCCGCGCCCAAACGCCGGGCCAGATCCCGCAGCCCCTGCTCGAACTCGCCGCCGATCACGGTGGCCACTCCCGAGCGGCCCAGCAGCGCGGCGTTCAGCGGCGCATAGAGCCCATACGCGCACAGGTGGGCGCGCGGATTGGCGTCGCGCACGCGGTCCACCAGCTTCAGGAAAAGCCGCGTGGCGGTATGCATCGGCAGGAAGAACGCGATGAGGCCGGCCTCGGCCACCGCCTGCCGCGGCAGGGGGCTGCACGCAAGGTCCGCCAGCGTCACCTCATGCCCGTCGGCGCGCAGCCACGCGGCCGGAGAGGCCAGACCGAAAGGCTGCCGCCCCAGCTCGTACGTCGAAATCAGCACCACCCGCATTGCTTCCATTATGACGCCCGCGGCGGTTGGTTCAGAGCCTGGCGGATTTCCGCTGCACCGGCTCGGGGCCCGTCCGGCCGCCGCGCGCTCTACCGGCGCGCGTTCCCGCCGCACCC
>Ga0181516_10003493_pt1 | contig 10468 bp, 7 predicted proteins | sample PEATcosm2014_Bin_25_FD_121104 | JGI IMG/M metagenome (GOLD analysis project Ga0181516, IMG submission 121104) | Peatland microbial communities from MTU Mesocosm Facility, Houghton, MI, USA - PEATcosm2014_Bin01_10_metaG | ecosystem: Environmental > Terrestrial > Soil > Wetlands > Peat | place...
CCATAATGCTTTGGGGAACGCGCTTGCAGAGTCAAAAGACCATCTGCCCGAAGCAATCGCGGAGTTTCGGGATGCACTCCGTTTGCAGCCGGAGTTTTTCGAAGTGCATAACAATCTAGGCATCGTACTAGCACAGTTGCCCGGCCGTCTGACCGAGGCTGTGGATGAATACCAGGCTGCTTTGCGCGCCAGACCGGATTTCGCCGAGGCGCATAACAATCTTGGTAACGCGCTGTCACAGCTGCCAGGGCGCGAGGCTGAGGCGATTGCCGAATACGAGACGGCGATTCGAATTGCCCACGACTACTTTGAAGCCCGATTCAATCTGGGCCTCCTTTTGTCCCGAATCCCGGGGCACCGTCTTGAGGCGATCCGGCAATTCGAATCGGTTTTGCGGATCAAGCCTGATTGCGAACCTGCGCGCGCGATGCTCGATCAATTGCGGGCCGAGCCGTGACGGCGCGGGTCTCAACCGGCCAGCAGCAGTTCAAGCATCTTTCGGTCGAGCTTGTGGCCATTGAAATTCTCGTAATGCACATCGGAGCGGCCGCTGTCGATGACGCCGAAATTGCCCCTGAGGTTCCACATCGACCAACCCCAGCCCGCCTCTTTCCAGAGTGCCAGAAGATCAGTCATCCAGGCCAGGGTTACGTCGTGAGGGGTGCGATTAAAGCAGCCCCACTCGCCGACGTGAATGGGCACGCCCTGAGCGGCAAGCGGCAGCCATTTGACGATCAGCACCTGGCGCAGCTTTTCGCGGTTCCAGGTCGCGCCGTGCGCGTCAACCAGCGGCCAGGTTGGAAGAGCAAAGGATTCAAACTCGTTCTTTGGAACCCAGGTTGCCGTGTAGTGGCTGATAGCCTTGGGCAGGTAACCGCGCGTGCTTTGGACGAGTCCGAGATCGACGATGCCGGGCACCGGCGTCTGCCCGATGTCGGCTCCGTCCACAACGATCAGCCGGTCGGGATCTTTTTCGCGGATGGCTGCAACGAGCGCCCGCACGATCTCCACGTAACGCGTCTGGTCGCTCATCCACGGCGGTTCATTTAGGAGGTCAAAGCTGAGCTGGGTGCTGGGAATGCCCCGATACCGCTCTGCGAAGAATTGCCAGTGATGCACGGCCGCAGCCAATGCCCGCTCCATCGAATCCCGCGGGCTGTCAAAAAGGAGGAACGGCTCGAGTTCGCGGCCATTCACGCAATAACCCGGTATCCGGTGGAGGCAGATGTTGATATGGATGCCGTGCTGCCTGCCGAATTCAACGGCTTGGTCGACCGGCTTCAATGCGCCTTCGTCGATATGCATCCAGTCGTTCCGGTTGGACCAGGCCCAATACGAGAGCGGCAGGCGCGCAAAATCGAAGCCCCAGCCGGCCATCCATTGAAAATCGGATTCGCGGAAGGGCAGGTGACGACGGCCGCCGGCCATTTCCGTGATGTTGAAGCCTCGCCTGCGCGGTATGCGCGGCTGCGCGGCAGGCGTCGGCAAAACCGACGCACTGGCTGAAGGGGCAAGGATCAACCCCGCGGTCAACGATGTCGCCAACCCGATGAATTCGCGTCTGTCCATGGATTGATGGATGATCGAGACAGACGGCAACGTCACGGAGAAAGTCCGGAGGCCTCTGCTTGCGAGACGGGTTGAACTCGGTCCCGATTTTCACGCCAGATTTACCAAACCCGGAGCGGCCTGTTTGGGGGATCAACGTGGTCGCGCGGCGGTAATCAACGGACGCCGATTACGACTCATCCTCCACCTCATTCTTGTTCTTGATGACCAGATTCTTCTTGGGGAGGAGGCATCGCCCTGCCCGGATGTGTCGGGTTGCAGACTCGGCCCGCGAGTCGTCGACAGTCTGCACGCACGCTGTCGAGTGGAGCGTGATACATCCGGCTAGGGGCTTCCATCGACCAAAGTAGGCGTTCTCACACTCCTGGCGTTCTTGACGCGACGCTCGATTTCGGGTCAGGTAATAATTCCTGGGTTATAACGCCGGGAAATGTCATGTTTTTTTTAAGCTCTGCACAAGGCGCTAAAAACCGTCTGGTACGATGCGGTGTCCAGGTGTTTGTTGCGGCTTTTCTGGCAGTGACCTCTTGGCATGGCCTATCGGCAGAGGCTATTGCGAGTCCCCCCGCAACGGCGCCGCTTGAGGTCATCAGTGACCTTGCGCAGATCTGGCAGATTCCAGACGGGTTTAAGGATGTCCCGCACCCGCTGCGGTTCGAAGGTCGGGTCAGCGTTTATGACCCTCTTTGGGGCAACTCCTGGTTCGAGCAGAATGGACTCAGTACTTATCTGGCGTTGTCAGCACCTCCACCGGCATTGCACGCCGGACAACGCGTTTTGATCGAAGGAAGTCTGGTTCCGTCAAAGGGCCTTGAAGCTGCTTTGGTGACGGTGAAAGTGCTGCAAGATTTCGAGCCGATCTCGCCGCTGGATACCAAGGGTCGACTCAACGAGTTTGGGCGGTTCGGAGAACGAATGGTATCGATCGAAGGCTATGTTGACGTGCAGCAATCGGTGGACGTCGATCATGTGCGGCTGCTTATGGCTGTGGAAGGACGCCCAGTGGTCATTTGGTTCAAACCGGATAAATCAGGTCCGGTGCCTGATTGGCAGGGCCGTTTCGTACGGCTGACCGGCTTGTATTCGGCTCGATTCGATCCTACAGGAACCGAATCGACAATCGAACTTTGGGTAGGAAGGCAGAGCGACGTCGCTGTCATCGGGTCGCTCGCCGACTATCCCGGCTTCAATCTCGCTGTGACCCCGATCGCCGGCATTTTCGAGATCCCGGCCGGCACCGAAGTGCACATCCGAGGTTGGATCCATGGAACTGGGGAAGGCTCGTCGATCGTCGTCCGCGACCCGACCGGGCAGGTGCTCGTGCGTTCGGCGCAAAGGCGGAAAGTTTTGGAAGGTGAGGCGGTGGACGTCGTGGGACAGGTGGCCATATCCGAGGCGCGATGGATCTTGAGATCAGCCCTTTACCGCCGGATGTCGGCTGAAGTTTTCGACCGCTCTCCGCCTGGATCTTCCGGCGTGCTGGAGGGCATCGAACAGATCTGCAGGCTCACCTCTGCGGAAGCAGCTCAAGGTCGAAAGGCGAATGTCTCTGGAACGGTTGCCTGGATCGATCCCAAGGCCAAGGTGTTTTCACTGCAGGATGTCACAAGTGGAGTGCTTGTGCGCTATTCGCACGTCCAGATGGAGACGCCGCGACTGCTGCAGCATCTTGCCGTGGAAGGGGTCACCTACGACAGCGGCTCCGCCCCGGCAGTGGACCTGATCCGCTTTAGAAATCTTGGCTCAATGAGCATCCCCGTGGCGCGACCTGTCACATTCGACCAGGCGATCACGGGCAAGGAAAACGGGCAGTGGATTGAAATGCGCGGGTTTCTCGAGCGCACGGAATCGCATGGTGACGAACGGCGGATTTATGTTGCGACCGCCTCGGGTGAGTTTGTTGGCGCACTGAATTCTCCGAAAGACTTTGTCGCAACGCCCGGATCATTGGTCAGCATTTGTGGAGTGTGCGGAACGATCGCGGACAGTGACCAGAAGATCACCGGAGTGATGTTGCGCGTGCCTTTTCTGCACAACATCACCGTGGACGAAGATGCGCCGGTGGACTTTTTCGATCTGCCGTTGCGACCCCTTAAGAGCCTGGGCGAACTCAGCCTTATGGGGGATCTCATGCGCGTTCGCGTTTCGGGCGTCGTTCTTCACTCGGTGCCCGGCCGTTTTTTCTTTCTGCAGGATGACCAGGCGGGAGTGCTCGTTTTGAGCAGCACAACCGGGCCGCTATCCGTCGGAGATTCAATCGAGGCGGTGGGCATCCTCGGCAGGGACGGCGTGCGTCCCGTATTGCGCGAAGCAGTCTGCCACAAACTGTCCTCGGGTGCGGCGCCGTCGCCCATTACGGTGTCGGATCCTTCACATATCGACTCCACCCTCGATGGACGCCTAGTGAGGCTGCGCGGTACCCTGATTGATGTCCTTCGGCAGCCGCAGCACACCCGTTTGACAATTCAGAATGGCGGGACGCTGTTCGAAGCGGCCCTGGATCATCCCGCGGGCGCACGCGGACCTGCCAGTCTCGCGGTTGGAGCGGTTCTGGATGCCGCTGGAATTTACAGGGCGGATTTCGATGCCACGCGACAGTTGAGGAGATTCCAGTTGCAGCTCCGTTCCTGGGGCGACGTGGCGGTGATTCAAGGCCCCCGGTTATGGACCGTCCAGCGGGCCCTCATGGTTGCGGCTGTGCTCGCCCTTGCGGTGCTGCTCGGGGTCATGTGGGTTTTGGCGTTGCGCCGCCAGGTGAGCCAGCAGACCGAGCAGATTCGTGAGCAGATGGAGCGGCAGGCCCGCCTCGAAGCGGATGTGCAGCGGGCCGAAAGGCTCGAATCGCTTGGCGTACTCGCCGGCGGCATCGCACACGATTTCAACAATCTCCTGACCGTTGTGATCGGCAATCTTTCGCTGGCAATGTTTGACACAAAGGTGGCTGAATCCGCGGGCGGACTGTTGCGGGAGATTGAACGGGCCGCCTACCGGGCCCGCGATCTCACGCAGCAGCTTTTGACCTTTGCGAAGGGAGGAAGTCCTATTCGCGCCACTGTTGCCCTCCCAGAGATTGTCCGGCAGGCCGCCGGGGCAATGCTGCATGGTTCAAGCGTCCGGTGTGAGTACGAAGTGGCTGAGAACCTTTGGAATGCCGATGTGGACAAGGATCAGATCAGCCAGACCATCCAGAATTTGACGATCAACGCGGTCGAGGCGATGCCGGATGGCGGGGTCATCCGGATTTCCATGGCAAACGAAGAGGTGATTCAGGGGACGTATTTATCATTGAAGCCCGGGCGCTACGTGAGGATAGCGATGGCTGATAGCGGCAAGGGCATCAAACCTGAGATTCTTTCGCGTATATTTGATCCGTATTTTTCTACCAAGGAAGTGGGCGGCGGCCTCGGCCTGGCCACGGTTTATTCGATCGTAAAGCGGCACGGAGGGTGGATAGACGTCGAGTCGGCTCCCATGCACGGGGCAATATTCACCCTGTGGCTTCCGGCTAGCGACGCTGCCAACCAGACAATGGTTCGCCCGGTGGCCGAGACGGCTCCTGCAGTCATGTCATTGAGAACAGCGCGGGTGCTGCTGATGGACGACGAGGATGCCGTGAGGCGCCTCTGTGAGATCCTTCTCATGCGAATTGGGCTGGAGCCGGTGACTGTGAGCGATGGCGCTGCGGCGGTGCAGGAATTCGAAGCCGCACGGAGTGCCGGGCGCCCATTCGACCTCGTCATTCTGGACCTGACGATTCCAGGCGGGATGGGAGGGCGCGAAGCGATGGAGCAGATACGGGCGATCGATGCTCAGGTGCCGGCCATTGTTTCGAGCGGCTACTCAAATGATCCTGTGCTCGCCGAGTTTTCCCGTTTCGGGTTCCAGGCCGTCGTGCCCAAACCGTATGAGATCAGCCAGCTCTTGGAGACGGTCAGGCGATTGATGGCCCAGCGGCAATAGATGGAGTCGGGAACGGAATGGACCGTATTCCGTCCCCGCGACTCGGGGCCTCGAGCCTGCCTGCGGTGAGCTTGTCGAAACCGTCGAAACAGCGAGTGAATTTAGCCCCAACTGCGGAACTCACCTTTGCGGAGCCCGCAATCCTTCCGGGATCAATGAGCGGGAATCGCGGCCGGTTGCTTATCCTGCGGCGGCGCAGACAGCACTGCGTCGATGCGCTCGATCATTTCCATGCAGCATCGCCCGTCATGGTAAGGGCACTTCCAGAGGCTGACCTTGTCGGACGACAGCACGGTGCCGTTTCGGGCCAAAAGGTTGTACCATTCGCCATGGGTGTGATCGATAACGTGGGCATCGATGAAATCCCAACTGTGCTTGGAGGCTTGGAGAAACTGTGTGGAGCCCGACAACTGGTAGGCGTTGAAATAGCCGGTCACTGATTCCGCCTGCTGCCACCACTCCTTGTGGGTGTTGGTCAGGCCCTTGGGTCCGGCTTCCGAAAGCATCCCGCCGTCGGCATCCATGCCTTCAGCCAAGGTCGCCCGTGCGACCTCCACGGCGACGGTTTTCGAGCGGGCAATCAAATCGCGGTCGCCCAGCACCTCAGCCGCTTCAAGGACCAGCCAGCTGAATTCAATGTCGTGGCCGAATGAAATCTCGTCAGATCGCGGCGTCCAGTTGTCATCAAGATACAGGCGCAAATGATGAGTTGCGGGATTGAGGACGCGCGTGAGCATCACCTCGGTGAGATCGTGCAGGTTGGTGCGCAAACCTGGATCGGGCCAAACTCGGAGCAGGTTGGCGTAGGCCTCCATCACATGCAAAAGGGTGTTCTGGGATTTTGAAAACGGGCTGACGTAGCGTTGCCGCCAGTTGGGGAGGCGCTTCCACTCCTGGGTGTATTCCTCGAAATAACCGCCGTTCGCAGCGTCATGGCTGTGGGCTTCGACGGTTTTGTACAGTTCGATGGCATGTTCGAGCGCGGCTCGGTCGCCTGTGGCGCGGTGATATTCCGCGAGGGCGTAGATGCCGAAGGCCTGGCCGTAAACGACCTTTCGCGTGACGAGCGGTTTGCCGTTGGCGCTGACTGACCAGAAGAGTCCTCCCTGTTCCTTGTCCCAGAATCTCGAGATCAAATCGTCGTAGGCCCATCGCGCCATCTCAAGGCATGCCGGATCGTGGTACCGTCGATAGGCGGAGGAGAAAGTCCAAAGAATGCGGGAGGTCAAAAGGGCGCCGCGCGGGGCGTCCTTATTGATGACGAGATCGTTGCTGATCGCTCCATAGAAGCCCCCGCGTTCGCGGTCTCGCGTGAGCTTCAGCCAGAACGGCAGGATGTCGTTGTGCAATTCGGCATCGATGCGTGAACGCAGGGCCGCCAGATCCACAGCTGGCAAACCGGGAGTTTGCGGCAGCGATATGGCGGCAGAGGACGGTACCGGCCCGGTTGGAGCCGCACCTGCGGCTGGCTCCGCGGCAGCATGAAGTCCCTGGGTTGCGGCGAGAGCAAAGGCAATGATGAGCAGATTGGGTTTCATGTTTGGGCAATGATATCAATCCGGAGCTTCGCCCTTCAGCGGCCCGGAGGCAAGGGTTGATGCTTGCCACAGGCGAGCTCAAAGCGAAGCATTCCTCCCGATCCCTGAAATGTTCTCATCATTCAATCCTGGCCTTGTGGGCATCAACATTTCGTTGCGCGAGGGCCTGGCGCTGGCGGAAAGACATGGATTCGGTGGATACGACGCTGCTCTCACGACGTTGAACGACGAGATTTCGGCGCACGGCGCCCCAGCGGTGCGAAGCCTGTTTATCCAGCGAGGATTGCGATTTGGCGCATGGAATCTTCCGTTCATGCCTTGTCATGTAATGGAGACGGAGTGGCGCGAATGGCTCGGCCGCCTCCCGCCCCTGCTTGCCAGCGCCCGAGCCGTGGGCGCGCGGAGGGCCGGCATGTGGATTCTACCGGGAAGCGATGCGCTCGCATTCGATGACAACTTCAAGTTTCACGTTAGCCGTTTTCGCCCGATCGCGGAGCTCCTTGCTGCCTATGGGATTCGTCTCGGTCTTGAATTTGTCGGCCCGGAGACTTCCCGGCGGAAATTCAAGCATCCATTCGTCCATTCCGTGGGTATGATCACCAGTCTGGCCCGAGAGATCGGCCCCAACTGCGGCCTGCTGCTCGATGCCTGGCATTGGCATTGCGCAGGCGGGGTACGCGAGGACCTGTACGGCCTCATGCGTGACTTCATCATAAGTGTCCATGTCAGCGACGCGCCTTCGGGCGTCTCCCGTGCGGACCTCGCGGACGATCGCCGTAAGCTGCCCGCAGCCACCGGGGTCGTCGACCTCGACGGCTTTATGCAGGCTCTGGCGAACGCAGGCTACGATGGCCCGGTGAGTGCGGAGCCCTTCGATTCGGAACTCAATGCATTGCCGGTGGACGAAGCTGCGGCCCGCACGGCGCGGGCGACGCGGACTGCAGTGGCGATGGCTGCGCGGGCCGCAGATCGTGGCGCATGATTTCCCGCCGACAATGACATCTTCTTCAAGATGTCTACGAGCGATCGGACCGCCGGGAACGAGTCTTGGCGGCGGCTACCCCGGATAATTGCATGGAGACGCGACGAGGGCGCAGGGCGGATTCATTCTAGAACATCCACCGCTCAAGATCCGTCCACCCACGTCCCGGGGCAATGAAGGATGGGCTGATCGATGGGGACGGGACCGCCTGATCCCGCGGTTCGAAAAACGCTGCGGATTCCGGCGACCCAGCCGTCTGGACTCCGTGAACCACGAAACATGTTGCAATCAGGTCAAGTCTCCAGACAGCGATCTCTTCTATCGAACAATGATTCCATTTCGTGGGTGGAATCGTGGGTTCCAGCCGGAAATATATCGCACTGCCGATCCCGTCGAGGTCGTTGCGAAGGGGATTGTCGCTGGCGGTGGGCACGTTCAACGTGAGCGGTTCCAATGACAACGTCGCCCCCTTCGACAGCGCACCCTCATCGCGGACTGGCTGTGATGCTTGCCGCGCTTGCGGCGCTGGGGCCGTTTTCCATCGACGCGTACCTGCCTTCGATGCCTCAGATCGGCCGTGTGTTTGGAGCGTCACCCTTGCTGGTGCAGCAAACGTTGACGGCGTACATGGCGCCGTTTGCCTTGCTTGCGCTTTGGCACGGCGCCTTCTCGGACACCTGGGGCAGAAGGCGCGTGACTCTTTGGGCGTTAGCCCTGTTCTTCGCGGCATCCGTGGGATGCGCCCTGGCTTGGAGCATCGAAAGCCTGTTGTTTTTCCGCGTAATGCAGGGAATGACTGCCGGGGCGGGTTTGGTGGTGGGGCGCGCGATCGTTCGCGACGTCCTCGACGGTGCCGAGGCGCAACGGTTGATGTCGCAGATCACCCTGGTTTTCGCCGTGGCGCCGGCCGTGGCGCCGGTCATCGGTGGATGGCTGCACGTCTGGTTCGGCTGGCGCGCAGTGTTCGCTTTCGTGGTGGCGTTTACCGGTTGCGTCTGGCTGGTGTGCTGGCGGTCGCTGCCGGAGACGCTGCCGCCGGAGCGGCGCCAGCCAATGAATCCCGGCTTCCTCCTCAAGTCCTACTGGCAAGTCCTGCGGACAACTCCTTTCGTCGCGCTTTCCGTTGCCGTCACATTCAATTTCGCGGCGGTGTTCATCTACATTGTGGCTGCCCCGGTCTTCCTGATCCAGCATCTGCATGTCAGCGAGACCGGCTTCCTCTGGTTGTTCGGTCCATCAACATCGGGCATTGTGACAGGCGCATGGCTATCCGGGCGTCTTGCCGGACGCCTGTGCAGGGAACAGACGGTGTGGTGGGCGTACGGAATCATGATCTTCGCTGCTGTGGGAAACGTCATCCTTAACGCTCTGGTCCCGCCGGGACTTCCTTGGAGTGTGGCTCCGATCTTTGTGTATTTCGCAGGATCTGCTCTTGCGATGCCGAGTCTGACACTCATGGCGCTCGATCTATTTCCAGCGCAGCGCGGACTGGCCGCTTCGTGTCAGAGTTTTGTGCAGACGGCAGGCAACGCCATTGCAACCGCCATTGTGGCGCCGCTTGTCTGGGGAACAACGCAAACCCTGGCGGCCGCGATGGCCGTCATGCTGGCCGTCGGCCTCGGCGCGTTCGTGGTGCACCAAAGGCTGGCCAAACCCGGTCCGGCTTCCCGAAGCAGCTGACACGGCAGCGGAGTCGGACTGGACAGATAATCAGCACGGCTTTCGGAGCCCCCGCTGCTCGGAGTCGTTCATGTCTTTGCAGCCCGAAGAATACATTTGCGTCCCACGGGCCGAATATCCACGGATGCTATTTCTCGGCGCCGAACGCAATGTAGCTGTGCGGGAGAATGTGCACGCGGAACACCGTGCGCTTTTCCTCGGTATGCCGGCGCATCCAGGGATTGGCCTGGGGCGGTTGTGCACCGGATAATACCTCTCCCGTAACGAGATTGCGGAGTTTTGTGAAGCCGCCGGCTACGGAAACTTTCACGTCCGTCTCCTGGTCAAGGAACGATTCGACGACGAACGTACTGTTGTCGTAGGCAAACAGCGTGACCTGGCTCGGGCCGTCCAGCCGCACAAAGAAACCCTTCATGAGGACGTCCTTGATCGCTGTGGTCATGGATGGCGGCAGACGGTAGAGATGGTGAAAGTTATCGGGCATTGTCCAAATATACAGAATGCCCTTGCTGTAGCGGTCCATGAGGAGCACGGGAAAGCCGACGTTGTCGGACATTGCACTGACGAGCGCCCAGGCATCATTGGTGTTAAAGCGAATCTCAGGGAAAAGGACTCCGGCTGCACGGACGTCGTCGCCAAGGCCGCTACGGTTGCCGGAGCCAAAACCGGTCGTGTAGCCGTCGGCGATGATCCTGCGCTCCGTGTACTCAACCTCCACGATGTCTTCGATGCCCTTGCC
>Ga0181516_10003494_pt1 | contig 10466 bp, 10 predicted proteins | sample PEATcosm2014_Bin_25_FD_121104 | JGI IMG/M metagenome (GOLD analysis project Ga0181516, IMG submission 121104) | Peatland microbial communities from MTU Mesocosm Facility, Houghton, MI, USA - PEATcosm2014_Bin01_10_metaG | ecosystem: Environmental > Terrestrial > Soil > Wetlands > Peat | place...
CCCAGGTCTTGCGTTACGCGATTTCTTGACAAGCGGTCAACCAAATGCGGGAACAGAGCCTTCCATTTTGAACGTCCAAAAGGTAATGGACGACCTCAACCGGGTCTCGAATGAAGTGACGTCGAACATTACGGAGATAGTCCGGGGGATGACGTCCATCACAGAGAGCTTTCACCAAGTGTCCGCACAAACAGCCAAGATGGGGGGGATGAAAGAGGCCTTGAACACGGCCGTTGAAGTCTTCAAGATTTAGGCTGAGTTCGAGGTAGGTAGCCATAATCATGAACACACTATCAATCCTTAGCGAACTTTATCGGGCCACCTTGAGAGAGATGCTCCTTCCCATCTGCATTTTCGACCTACAGATGGAGTTGGTGTTCAGCAACAAAGCCTTCAAGAGTCTGTACGGCTCGGAAGGTGCAAAGCTTGCCGGATCCGGTATGAGGTTCACTAATGCCCTGGACGCCACCTACAAATCCGAAATGGCTGCGGCTTTGAGGGACCCGAAGAAGGGGCGTTGGGAGGGCACGGTTCAAATGCGTGGCGCCTCAGGACGAACAATAGACGTGCTATTGGTGGCGAATTGTCTCCACGCGGCTTCAGGCGAGCTCATTGGGTACCATGTCACCCATGTTAACCCGACGAAACGGTCGGAACACGAAGAGCGAGTCCGGAGAGAGGTGTACCGTGGGATCTCGCTGATGTCTTCGTTCAGAGACAGAGAGACGGCCGGCCACCAAGTCAGGGTCTCACAATACTGCCATAGGATTTCAAAAGGCCTTGGACTTGGGGATGACTTCTGCTCCGAGATTCAGGGCTTTTCGTCCATGCATGACCTGGGAAAAATCGGAATCCCCGACGGAATTCTCTTGGCCCCCCGAGGCCTCACGGCAGAGGAAAGGTCGGTCATGAAAACTCACACCACCCTTGGTTTTGAGCTATTTCGCGGTGAGGCTTCCTTTGGGATGGCGGCAGAGATCGCCCACACGCACCACGAGCGATGGGACGGAATGGGTTACCCTCAAGGGCTACGAAAAGACTCGATCCCGCTGTCGGGGCGGATCACCGCAGTGGCCGACGTTTATGATGCCCTCAGAAGCTCTCGGCCCTACAAAACGGCGTGGTCACACAGTGAGGCTCTCTCGTACATTGTTTCGGAATCGGCCAGGCAGTTTGACCCGACTGTGGTCGAAGCCTTTGCCGCTGCCGAACAGGAGATGGAAAGCATCTTCGAGGAATGCCAATAGGACCGCTTCCGTTTGGCAGGTGAGGATTGGTAGGTTAGCTAAGCGATCAGTGGGAAACTCAAGGTGAAACAGCAGCCAGTCGGCTGCAAGTTCTCGATCTTTCAGACGGGCTCGAAGTGAGACGAAACCTCGAGAACATCGAACCCTGTCAGCCCTTTACGCTCCCAAGAACCAGTCCCTTGGTGAAGTACTTCTGAAGGAACGGATAAACGAGCAAGATCGGGAGGGCCGCGATGAAGATCTGGCTGGCACGACTCGAGCGCGCGCTGACGAAGTTCAGAATCCGGCTCAGGTCTCCGGTGTTGGCCAGGTTGTGGAGCAGCGTTTCTGGTGTGATCAGTATTGTCTGAAGGTAACTTTGAAGAGGGTAGTGTTCGGGACGGTTCATGAGGATCAGTCCGTCAAACCACGAGTTCCAGTGATAGACCAAGCTGAACAGCGTCAACGTCGCCAGGCTCGGTGCGGAAAGGGGAACGTAGATCCTTAGGAGGGTGGCGAGGTGGCCGGCCCCGTCTATGTAGGCTGCTTCTTCCAGTTCCTTGGGAAGGGCCCTAAAGAAGTTCAGCAGGACGATGATGCTGAAGACCTGGACCGCCCCCGGAATGACCAACGCTCCCATGGTGTCGATCAGGCCCGTCGATTTGATCACGAGGTACCACGGGATCAACGGAACGTTGAAAAGCATGGGCAGTACGAAGAACCAGGCATAGTACCTGCCGCTGGGGAATTGGCTCTTCTCTCTCGACAAGGGGTAGGCGCAAAGAACGATCATGATCATGTTGAGGCCAACCCCGAGGATGACTCGCACAGCAGAGACTCCGAACGCTGTCAGGAACTGACCCGACTTCATCATCAGTTCGTAGTTCTTAGTGTTGAATCCGACAGGCCAGAATGCGACCAAGTTGGCGGAAACGGCATAGCTGGAACTGAAAGAAATCGCCAGCAGGTTTACGAAGGGGAGCAGGCACAGGACCCCTAGAGCAGCAAGAAAGATGTGATCAAAAACAAGGAATGCCTTTCGGCCGATCGACTGGCTTTTCATGGTCAACCTCACAGGATCCGATACTTGGCAAAACGGTCGGCCATCCAGTAAGACGCTACGATGAACAACAGTGATACGGCGGTCTTGAACAACCCTACAGCAGTTGCAGGACCGAACTGGGCCTCGACAAGGCCAAGGCGGTAGATAAACGTGTCGAGGATATCACCGGTGTCGTAAACCTGGGGACTGTAGAGGTTGAACACCTGGTCGAACCCCGCGTTGAGGATGTTCCCCAGGCTCAGAACCGACATCAGCACGATAATGGGCAAGATGCCAGGTAGCGTCACATTCTTCATCTGCTGCCATCGGTTCGCTCCGTCCACGGTCGCAGCTTCGTACAGGGAAGGATCGATGCTCGTCAGCGCCGCCAGGTATATCACAGTGGAATACCCGAAAGTCTTCCAGATCTCGGACGCCACAAGGGTGAGAGGAAACCAGAACGTGTTTCCGAGGAAGAAGATCGGCTTTATCCCAAGAAAGCCCAAGAGGCCATTGACGATTCCTGACGAAGGCGAAAGGATCTCGATGAGAGTCCCAGAAAGGATCACCCAGCTGAGGAAGTTGGGCATGTAGATCATCGACTGTATGGTTCGCTTGAACCCTTCGTGCGCGATTTCGTTCAGCAGCAGCGAGACGACCACGGGTACTACGATCAGGCCGACCATTTTTAGGATCGAAATGTAGACAGTATTCCAAATCACGGAAAAGAAGCCTGGCATCCTCATGACAAAGGTAAAATTGTCAAAACCAATCCAAGGCGACTTCAAAAACCCTTGAGCGGCCGTGAAATCTTGAAAGGCGATAAACGATCCCAGTGTGGGGCCGTAGCTGTAGATGGCCAGAACAACGACGGCGGGCAGAAGCATCAGGTGCAGGGCAGCCGTCTTTCGCTTTCGGCGGGTTTGAATCATGTCCCAATCCCCTAGAGGTTCTAAAATGCGGCGGGTGCCACGGCCCCCTGTGATGATTGGGGGACCGTGGACGCAAGCAGCCGCTACTGTGAGGATCCGTACGTGTCGTTGACTTCTTTTGTGATCTGGTCGCCGCCGAGCTTCTTCCAGTCGGCAACAAACTGATCGAACGAGTCGAGGGGGGCAACGCCCAGGATAATCTTGGTGAAGGCGTTGGACTCCAGGGTTTCAAGAGTCGACCGGTTCTTCGCCAAAGTCGGGGTATCGGGTCCGCGAAGCTCGTTGAGGACGTAGTTCCCGGAGTCAACAAACGGGATGATGGTTGTATAGGAGCCCTTGGGGCCCATCTGGTAGTACCGGCCGTAACCAGCCGGATCCTTGTTGGTCACCCATTTCATCATTTCGTCGTAGTTCCCCTTGTAGGGGACAATCAGTTTGCTCGTATCTCCTGTCTTCAACGCCGCCCAGATCAGCTTAGTCTGATTCTCTTCGTAGCTCGGATCGATCACATTGACGGGGGCGCAGTTCCAGTACGTCGAATCCTTCCCGGTCGGATTGACCATCTTGAGGAAGGTTTCCGGACTGTCATGGAAATACAGTTTGACGAACTCGTTGGCCATTTTGATAACGGCCTCGGGGTGGGCAGACTTGGCATTCACAACGTAAACGCTGCCGATCGGCCAGGCCGCCTGGACCTTTACCGGTTTTGAGTCGATGGACGGGATGGTGTAGGCCTGCCAGAGCACTGTCTTGTCCTTGGCTGCGGCGTCGTTAAAGGGCCAGAACGACAGCCACTGGTCGCCAAAGGTGATGCCGACCTTGCCGCTCAACATGTCGGCGTTCGCGGCATCCGTGTTCTTGACTCCAAATTCCTTGTTGATCAGGCCCTTCTTGGCCCAGTCTTGGAAGTACTTGAGCGCCGCCTTCATTTCGGGCTGAATTGACCCATACACAATCTGACCGTGAGCATCTTTGATCCAAATGTGAGGATAGGCGTGCAACCCGTTCGCCCAGCCTCTGAGGGTATTCATCGAGCCGTACATCATACTGTCGTTGCTCAGCGAGATGCCGAAGGTGCCCTTGCCCTCACCCTTCATGAAGGTGGTCGCGATCTTCTCAAGGTCGGCCATGGTCTTGGGCGGCTGCAGCTTGTATTTCGCCAGCCAGTCGCTTCTGATCCAGAGTGTTTGGGGCCCGGTCACCATTCCCCAGAACTGCGGAGACAGGCCATAGAGCTTGCCCCCGATCATTCCGGACCTAAATCCCTCCTTGAAATTGTCCATGGCCGCCCTAAGGTCTGGGCTTGCGTACTTGTCGTAAGCCTCCTGAAGGTCGGCCAACTGCCCCGCCCTTTGGAGCTTGACAAAGTTGGCCATGTCGACAAGAGCAAAATCCGGAAAGTCACCGCTGGCGATGGTAATTTGCAGTTTGCTGGGAAAACTCGCCGTGTCGGTCACCCAATCATACTTGACGTTGATCCCCAACTTGTCCGCGAAGTCCTGTGTCCAGTTGTTGTTGGTCCAATCCTGCCCCTCGGGGAACTTGACGGCACCGTTGATCTGGCCCACGGACGTCATCGTAATAGCCGGAGAGTACTTGCCGAACGGATCTTCAGCGTAGGTCGAAAAGGTTGCGAACAGCGCCAGAGAAGCCGCGGCGGCGATCCGCCAAACCAATGCTTTTTGCATGTCTTCCTCCAATGAGTCATTGTCGAAGGCCTTCGATCCCTTATGCTAAACCCGCCTTCGGCCCGCCGCCTATTTCAAGGTTTTGACTTTTTGTTCAAAGTCTTGACTAGTTTCCTAGCGGCTCCGGAGGGTCCGGTATTCCTGAGGGGAGGTCCCTTCAACCTTTCTAAAAACAGTCGCGAAGTATTGGGGAGAATCGAAGCCGCAGCTTGTGGCAATTTCATAAATGTTGGCATTGGTCTCTGAAAGCAGTTTCTTGGCGGCGGCGATACGGGCGTCACGCACGTGAGCAATCAGGTTCTTGTTCGTCTCTTTCTTGAACACTCTCGAGATGTAAGCAGGATTGTAGTAGAGGTTTTTTGAAATGTTTGTCAGAGAAAGATCGCCGCTGAGGTTGGCAGTGACAAAAGTTTCAATCCTCGTGGCCAGATTGCGGTTTCCCTGCTTCTCTGAACCGGTCTCAAACGGCACTGAAAACTCTCCCTGTTGGAACGCCTTTAGGCTCTGAAAGGGAATAGGTTTTGCCGGAAAAGTGAAGCCGAGCCTCGTTTGCAACGATTCTGCGCAACTTGCCTGAAACCTCTCGACAAGCTGAGTCAGGAACTCCGGCCGGTTCAAGGAGCCGGGTGCCACAGGCTGGAGAAGGAAGAGAAAATCCCCATCGTCTCGGGGCACCAGAAAGGACACCGCCGCAGGCGCGATAAGGTCTTGGAACAGAAGATGGAGCACGCGGCGCCTCCTCCAATTCTCAAGGTCGCCCGTTTCAGACGCTCCTCCAACCGGGCGGCCCAGCACGGGAAGGACCGGAAGCCCTGGTTTCAACGGTTCGAATCTGTCGGGGGAGACGGTGGAGGCGAAATCCTCCGCACCGTTGATTTGGTTCCCATAGAAGGAGCAAGCCTCCATGTAGGTGACCAAGGAACGGTCGTCCTCGGCTTGAATCTGACGGTAGGACGCTTGCTTTTGTGCAATAATGGACTCAATGGCGTCCAAAACGGCGGACACAATGACTTCGTCATCTTCGGTTTTCAGAAGATAGCGAAAAACACCCATGTTCGCGGCTTGGTAGATGTAGTCAAACTCGCGATAGCCTGTAAGGACAATGACCCGCCGGTCTGACCACCCGGCGTTCAGTTTGCGCGTCAAGTCCAGCCCGCTCAAACCCGGCATATGAATGTCTGTCAAGACAATATCGACGCTTACGCGTTGGATCTGCTCGAGCGCGTCGGCGACCGAGTAAGCCTTGTAAACGTCGAGTTCAGGCTCGACCAGGGTGGAGAACAGCTCGACGAGCCAGTCTACCACCGGCCGTTCGTCGTCAACAATCAATAGCCGGTACACGGCAGCTCCACTCTGACCCCCAGGCCTCCCAGTTTCGAAGGGAAGACGGACAGCCCGGCGCGCACACCGAAGCGGAGGGCCAACCTCCTGTGAATGTTTCCCAGCGCCGTCCATTGCTGGTCTCCGCAGGCAGCGTCGAGCCCGGCGCGGATCGCTTCGAGGTCTAGACCCTCGACTCCGCCGCTGTCCTCGACATAGATTCGAACCGATTTCTCGGCCCCGCCATCGACCTCAAACCAGACCCTTAAGAGGCCCGACGTAAGTTCCTTGTCGAGGGCGTGTTCGAAGGCGTTCTCCAAGAGCGGCTGCAAAATCATTCGTGGAACAAGGATCGTCTCAGCGTCTTTGGGCAGCTGGCCAAACGAGACGCTGATCCGGCCCACAAAGCGGTGGGACTGGAGCTCGGCATAGATTCGCGCGTGTTCTACTTCCTCCATCAATCTTGTCTCGTCAGACGAGATATGCGTGATGAACTGGAAGTAGCGCCCCATCAGTTTTGAGAATTTCTCCGAGTTATCCCAGTCCTTGTTCTTGATCATCCTGTGAAGCAAGAAATAGCTGTTATACAGAAAATGAGGGTTAATCTGGGCTTGCAGCTGCTTCAATTCGGCCTCTTGAGCCAAGATTTTATGCTGATAAACCTGACCTATCAGCGTCTGGAGGTATTCAACCATTTGATTGAAGGCATGAAAGAGATACTCAAATTCGTCGTGCTGGCGATGTTCGATCCTGACAGTGAGGTCGCCGGTCTCAATATCTTGGAAGGAGAGCATCATTTGGCGGAGAGGTTTGTGGACGGTTCGGTACGAGTAGACCCCGAAAGCCACGATAATCACAGTGAAGAGTGCTGTGAAGATGAGGTAGAGAGATATGGTGGCTTGAAGGGGACGGAGGGCTTCGTCTTCGGGCAGGTAGCGTGCTAAGCCGATTCGGAGCGGCTCGGAGAAGGCCGAGACAAACAGGAAGCGGCGGTGGCGCGGATCGAGAAGGGACCCGGAACCTCGCTTGGCCAGCGAGGCGGCCACCACAAGGGCGGTGACGTCCGGCTGCGGGCCGCCTGAGAGCTGGAAGGAGCCGTCGCTGGTGAACAACACGGCGCCGCCCTCTCCAGCAGCGCTGGAATGGACAATGGCGGCCCGCAGTTTTTCGACAGAGAAATCGGCGTCAATGGAGAAGACCGGCTCTTCGTTCGGCTCCCGCAGGGCCGGGTAGGCTATCCTCTTGAAGATCTTCTTCTCGGAGAAGAAGACGGGCCCGTGGGCCGGATCGTTGAGTTTCTCCAAGTCTTGACGCTCGGCGCCGATGTCGGCAAAGGAGCCCGCCGGGTTTCCCGGGGTGTTGATGCTCTTGCCAATGGAGAAGATGTGGACGCTCAGATTGTCGACCAAGGTGCTTGAGTCTTTGATCAACGCCATCCTTCGCTGCACTCGGTTCACGGCGGCCGTCCAATCAAACTCATTTGTGAACTGGCCCATGACCGCGATGTCGTGGAGGTCGGAGTCTTCAGTCAGTTCCAGTTGAAGCCGCTGGATCCGGAGAAACTCCGATTCAATCAGCCCCAGGTTGTAGGTCACGGCGGTCCTCATCGCCGAGGTAATTTGTGTGGCAAGGATCTCCCGGCCCCAGCTGAAGATCGAGATGACGAACAGATAGAGAGGAATCAGCGCCAGAATCAGCATAAAGATGATCCGGGTGAAAACCGAGCGTGTCCACAGTGATCGATATTGAAACAAATGTGAAAACACTCTGTACGATAACACACGGGCGAAGAGGAGGAACAGCCCATCAACGTCCTTCTTGACTTGCTCTTAAGATATGTTGAGTCATCCGAAGATGCTGTTGTAATGATTGCCTGGAATCTCTCTTCCCGTGTTTTTGGGTCCCTCGGAGAGATGGTCCGAGCGTAATGCCCCAACAGGCTTGGTGCGCAATCCAGTCTTTTTCTTCCCCCTTGGGGAATTTGTCGCGAGCAGGCGATAGTTGACTTCCTTCGTGGATGTTCATCCCGCCCCAGGATCACGCTGTGAGGTTCCTAACACTAGGCTGTTGGACAAAGATTTGGGCTTCCGTACCCCGAGGCGCTGAAGTTGAAGATGGCGTTACTATGACTCACGTCTTTTTTTTGCGATTGGCAACGACGACCAAACACAAGTCTGTCCTGCCTTTGGCCTGGAGACCACAGTTTGAAGCGCTGGGACAGACGCGCCTAGGTCGTAAGGATCGACCCGAATCCGCCGCCTGCGGGCCCAGCAACTTAGGCTCTGGGGTCGTCTCCGCAGACTAGCCAATTTAGGTCGGCCCCAAGTTTTCTGAGCTTTGCCAGTAAGTCATGGGAGAAGAACTTCTGACCGTTCTCTACGTTAGCGACGTACTGTTTGCCGACTTCTAGCACTTCAGCAAATTCTTTCTGGGTCATCCCGAGCTTCATTCGAAACTCCCTGACCCGCCGCCCAAAAGTGTCCATGGCTGACAGTAGCATGGAGGGATTTCAAAAAAATACACGCCGACCGCTTGAAAATACCCTAATAGGGTATTATAGTCATTATCAGCAACCTTGGACGGCAGTTCTGAGGCTGCCTTTGGCCGGTGAGTTCGACCAAAGAAACGAAAAGGTGAGGGGAGAAACCGATGAGAGACAAGAAGCCTGTGGTTGTGTTGGTGGAGAGCATTCTGAAGTTCAAGGACATCCGCTGGTACCGAGAGACCGCTCAGCGAAACGGCCGATGGACGAATCGTGGTAGAGCCCTCGTGGAATTAAAACCCCACCATCTGCAGATTGGCTGTGCTCGACCTCCTCTGACGTTGAGATGGATCGTGTCGAACCGCAAGGATGAAGGGCACCAAGGGAAAGCGTGCTGCGTGACCCACCTTCTGGAGGGCAGGGAACACGTAGTGAGTGGGAACCGCAAATGATCATCCCAGGCAGTCTTCTGACCCCGGGCGACACCGATCTGACCTGCTGGAAGATCATCGAGCTGGACAGGCTTGACGGGCGGCCTGGCGCAGAGCGCCACATCTTCGGGTGGGTTCAGACCGAGTTCCTCTGGCGCATTTCGTCCGAGATCCTTGAGGATGCTCAAGACTTTGTTCGAACCAAGAGCCGGCGCTATTTCAAACGGGGCCCGGAAGAGGAATTTCTGTCGTTGGAAGCGGCAGTGAATCTGTCGGACTTTCTTGCCTGCTGGGGCATGTCTGAACAGGCGGTCCAGACGGTCCTGGACCGCGTGTACAAGTCTGGTTCTTATATCGAGAAGGAGGAATCTGATGTCTGAACACAGCAAAGTGACTAGAGAACTGGCCCGGAAGTCGGCGCCGTTCAAGACCCGCGCGGAACTCGCAACGAAATGTCCCTCGGACCATGGCCGGGCCCTCGAGCCAGCCGTCTCGGGCATCGTCCGCGCCCACGGGACACCTAGCACGAACTTCTTGACCAAGGATTACATCCTCAGCCTTGCCTCAGAGTTTGAAACAATGAGGGATTTCCGACGGGAGAACCCGTCGGCGTATTCCACCGCCTGTCGGCTCCGCATTCTTCCCGACCTCCACCAGATCCTGAGACTTTCCCGCGAATCCTGGGACGACGAAAAGCTCGTCAAGAGTGCAGCCTCCTACGGTTCCATGCAGGAGGTACTTCACAATGACACGCGGCTCTATCATGCCCTTAACAGGAAGCTCAAAGTCGATCCGGAGTTCCTCGAACGGGCCGGGGTGGTCATGCAGCCTACCTATGACCGCGGGTTCACCAGCTGCGCCTACGTGTACACCTTCGACGACGGAACTCAGTATGTCGGGTACTCGTCGAGCAAGGAGCAACGCCACCTACAGCACGCCAATGGTCACGGGAAGCAGAAGACGGCCTCACCAGTGTTTCGATATGCGATGAACAGGCCAGCCAGTTCCCAAGCCGCAGATCCTCGTTGATGGCGTCTCCGACGTTGAGGCGTTGAGGGTTGAGGCCCAGGAGATCAAGTCCCGGCGGCTGGCCGGTGTCAAGCTTCTGAACAAGACCAAGGGTGGGGAAGGAGGGAGTATTCCCCGCGAGTGGAACTATGAGAAGGCTCGTGACAAGGCCATGCTCTGCAAAGATAAGGGCTTCAACCACTTCCAGAAGACCTACGGCGGTGCCTTCATCTGGCTGTACAATCACGGACTCTTGCGCCAGTGCCTCAAAGAGGTCGGAATGATAAGGTTGACCGCGGCGGGTGTTCCCCGCTATGAGGGCACTCTTGAATTGGCC
>Ga0181516_10003495_pt1 | contig 10465 bp, 7 predicted proteins | sample PEATcosm2014_Bin_25_FD_121104 | JGI IMG/M metagenome (GOLD analysis project Ga0181516, IMG submission 121104) | Peatland microbial communities from MTU Mesocosm Facility, Houghton, MI, USA - PEATcosm2014_Bin01_10_metaG | ecosystem: Environmental > Terrestrial > Soil > Wetlands > Peat | place...
CCGCCACAGCGCCCGGCGCTGCCGCGGAGATGTGGCCGAGAGGCTGAAGGCGGCGGTTTGCTAAACCGTTATAGGGTTGTAAAGCCCTATCGAGGGTTCGAATCCCTCCGTCTCCGCCAATTTTTGCAGCGCCAGTCTGGCGAGGGCCTGCAGGGGTCGCCGGTTTCGTCGCCTACGCGTTGGCCTTGACGTCGCGCGCGCCCGGCCGCTGGAGACCTTCGCGGCGACGACGCGGCGCAGGCGACGTCGGCGGCCCGTCATCCTTAACCGATCGTTATCGCCGTTTTGCCATGCTGTGGCGATGTCGATCGCGCTTTCTTCCGCCGCCTCGCCGGCCGACGCGGCGGCGCGTCCGTTCGAGCCGGCGCCGCTGCTGATCGCCTTCGCCGTGTTGGCGCTCGGCGCGTTCTCGCCGGCGGCGCTCAACGACGGCGACACCTGGACGCATGTCGCAACCGGCCAATGGATCCTCGCCCACGCCGCGATCCCACGCGTCGACCCCTTCTCCTACACCTTCGCCGGTCAGCCGTGGACGGCGCATGAGTGGCTGTCGGAAGTCGTCATGGCGCTCGCCTACCGCGCCGCCGGCTGGAGCGGCGTCGCGCTGCTGACCGGCGCCGCCGCGGCGACGGCGGTCTTCGTCATGGCCCGGCGCGCCGCGCGCGAACTTTCCGGCGTCGCCCTGCTCGCCCTCGTCGCGCTCGCCGCGCTGCTCGTCGCGCCGAGCCTGCTCGCCCGACCGCATATCCTTGCGCTGCCGCTGCTGGCGCTGTGGGCCGACGCGCTGTTCGCCGCGCGCGAGGCGGACCGCGCGCCGCCCGTCGTTCTCGCGGCGCTGATGGCGTTATGGGCCAATCTGCACGGCGGCTTCGCCTTCGGACTGGCGCTGATCGCGCCCTTCGCGCTCGAGGCGCTCCTCGCCGCTCCACCCGAGGCGCGGCTCGCGTCGATCCGCGGCTGGGGCCTGTTCGCCGCGGCAAACGTCGCGGCGGCGGCGCTGACGCCGTTCGGCGTCGACGGACTCGTGTTCCCGTTGCGGCTGCTCGGGCTTGCGCACCTTGGCGAGATCGGCGAATGGCGGCCAGAGAACTTCGCCCATCCTGGCCCGATGGAGCTGGCGCTGCTGGCGCTCATCGCTTTCGCGTTTCTACGGCCGATCCGCCTGCCCTGGCTGCGCGTCGTTCTGCTCGTCGGCCTGATCCACATGGCGCTGCAGCACGGCCGCCACCAGACGCTGCTGGCGATGCTCGCGCCGATGCTGCTCGCGCCGGCGATCCGCCCCGCGCTCGGCGAAAAGGCGCCGCGGACGCTGACCCCCGCCTCGAGCGCCGTGGTCCTCGCCGCGACGGCGATCGCGCTGATCCTCGCCGGCGCGCGGCTCGCCGCGCCGATCGTCCGCCATGACTCGGCGTCGTCGCCGATCGCGGCGCTCGCCGCCGTCCCGCCGGCGTTGCGCGGCGAGCCCGCGCTCAACAGTTACGGATTCGGCGGCTATCTGATCGGCGCCGGCGTCCGGCCGTTCGTCGACGGCCGCGCCGACCTGTACGGCGACGCCTTCCTCGACCTCTATGGTCGAATCGCCGCCGGCGACAGAAGCGCGCTCGACGATGCGCTGACGCGATACGGCGTCGCCTGGACGATCTTCCCGCCGAGCGAGCCGATCGTCGCCGTCATCGACCGTGAGCCCGGCTGGCGACGCCTCTACGCCGACAAGTTCGCGGTCGTGCAAGCGCGTGAGGACGCCCCAGGGGCGGAAGGGTTACGGAAAGGGAACTGAGGGAGGCGCGGCCGCTGCGCCGCAAATCCGTGTCCGTGCGCGAGGCGAATCAAAGGGCTCGGCGCCAAAAACTGCGCCCTTCGTCGCGCGCTCCGTTCCGATCGAAAAACGCGTGACGACTGGCCAGTCCGAGGGCCCTCCAGCGCGGGCATGTCGCCCCAGCACAGCCCGGCCGACCGCATCGATTACGTCGCACCCCGTCCGGATAGCCGCGCACTGCCGCTCGTCGCATTCACGAAAGCCGAGAGGCGCGGCGAACCAGGCGGACCCGATTCGCTGCGCGCCCCACGTCAAAACTCCGCCCAGCCTGCGGCGGCTTGCGCCGCCGCGCCGTTGACGGCGGTCTTGATCTTCGGCCTGCGGAGCGGCGCGGGCTCGGCGTCCGCCGGGGCGGCCGGAGCGGCGGTCTTCGTCGGCTCGCGGAAAGCGTGCGGCGCCGCCTTCTTCAGTTCCGCGCGCAGCGGGTCGTCTCCGGTCTGGCGAACTTGGTAGCGCGCGACCAGGCGCCCGAGCTCTTCGCTCTCGCCGGCGAGCCCGTGGGCCGCCGCCGTCATCTCCTCGACCATCGCCGCGTTCTTCTGCGTCACCTGATCCATCTGGCTGACCGCGGCGTTGATCTGTTGCAGGCCGATCGATTGTTCATGGGCGCGGGCGGCGATATCGGCGATGACCGCGTTGCTTTCGACCACCTGCGCGACGATGCGTCCGAGCGCCTCGCCGGTGCGCGCGACCAGTTGCACGCCCTGATCGACCTTTGCGGCTGACGCAGAAATCAGACCCTTGATCTCCTTGGCTGCGTCAGCCGAGCGTTGGGCTAACGCGCGCACCTCCGAGGCCACTACGGCGAAGCCGCGACCGGCGTCGCCAGCGCGCGCCGCTTCGACCCCGGCGTTGAGCGCCAGCAGGTTGGTCTGGAATGCGATCTCGTCGATGACGCCGATGATCCGACTGATTTGTTTCGACGATTTGTCGATGGCGGTCATCGCCGCCATCGCCTCGCGCACCACTTCGCCGCTCCTGTCGGCGTCGACCTTGGCGGTCGAGACGACATCGCGCGCGTGTTTGGCGCCTTCGGCGGTCTTTTTCACCGTCGCGGTGATCTGTTCGAGCGCGGCGGCGGTCTCTTCGAGGCTCGACGCCTGCTGCTCCGTGCGCTGTGTCAGATCGTCGGCGGCCGACGATATTTCGCCCACGCCGGCGCGGATCGCCTGCGTATTGCCGCTGACCGTCAGCATCGACTGTTCCAGCGCCGCCAGCGAAGCGTTGAAATTGCCGCGAAGCGGTTCGAGGGCGGGAATGAATTCCTTTTCGATGCGGTGTTCGAGGTCGCCTTCGGCCAATCGGCTTAGCCCCACTCCGATACGTCCGACGGCGCTGACGCGGCCCGTCACGTCCGTCATGAAGTTGACGACTTTGTAGACCCGACCGTTGAGGTCGAAGATTGGATTGTAGGAGGCCTGGATCCAGATTTGCCGGCCCCCCTTGACGACGCGCTGGAATTCCTCCTCGACGCGCTCGCCGCGTTTCAGCTTGCGCCAGAACTCCTGGTACTCGCGCGACTGCGCGTAGGCGGCGTCGACGAACATGCGATGAGGCTGGCCTTGAAGCTTCTCGAGTGGATAGCCGGTCATGTCGAGAACATTCTCGTTCGCCGTGAGGATCGTCCCATCGACGGCGTATTCGATGACGCACTGGGCTCGCGAAATCGCCTCGAGCTTTGCGACGCTCTCGGCGGCCAGCAATTTGGCGGCCGTGACGTCTGACGCCACTTTCACCACCTTGAGCAGTTTCCCCGACGCGCCGACGACGGGACTGTAGAAGGCCCGAATCCAGACCTCCTTTCCGTTCTTGCCGACGCGCTTGTATTCGCCGGCGGCGGATTCGCCGCGTCCAAGTCTGGCCCAGAACTCCTGGTATTCCGCGCCATTGGCGGTGTCGGGGTCGACGAACAGGCTGTGCCGCTTGCCTTTGATCTCGGTCGGCTCGTAGCCGAGAAAGCGGCAATAGTTCTCGTTGGCGGCGATGATCGTTCCGTTCGGCTGGAATTCGACGATCGCCAGAGAACGGCCGATAGCCTCGAGTAGGCGTTTGGCGTCGCCGCCGAAATCAGCATGCAACATAACGGTTCTTCCTGTTCTTTTGAAACCGAGAGGAGGCGTCGAGGCAGATCTTCGATCCTCGTTCTCCGTCGGCCGGCGAGAACGAGCCGATGATCGGCCGGAGGCGGCGCCTCCAACGCGGCTTCGGGCGATCGCCGGGGAACCGATCGGACTCGGCGGCGGGGCGGCCACGCGTCGCGCGGCGCAGGCGGGCCACTACGAGGCCGCCGCTTGATCGGTCCGCTCGATCGGCGCCGGCGCGCGGGATCCGTCCGCAGACAAACGTCCCGATTCTGCGACGTTCAAATCAGCCAAGGCCCGAGAACGTCGTGACTCAGCCTGATGCGTCGACGCCGGTCGGCCGACGAGGTCGGCGTAATCGGCGATCGGCCGCGGACGACCGACCAGATAACCCTGAATCTCACGGCAGCGTTCCCGCGCCAGGAAGGCGCGCTGATCTTCTGTCTCAACGCCCTCGGCAATCACCGGCAAATGAAGGTCGCGGCCGAGGCCGATAATTGCGCGGACAATTGCCGACGACTGCGCATTTTGGCCGAGGTTGCAAATGAAACTCCGATCGATCTTGATTTTGTCGAAGGGGAAGGATTGCAGATAGGACAATGAACTGTAGCCGGCGCCGAAGTCGTCCATGGCGATCCTCGCCCCGAGATCCTTGATGCGGCGGAGTATGGCGAGCGCGCGGATGTGATTGTCGAGCATGACTCCCTCGGTGATCTCCAACTCGAGGCGATTTGGCGGCAGGCCGGTCTCCAAGAGGATCGCGTGGATCAGCCCGACGAGGTCTTTGTGGTGGAATTGAATCGGCGAGAGATTGACCGCCACCGTCAGCGGATTCGACCACGACGCGGCCTCGCGGCAGGCTTCGCGCAGGACCCACTCGCCTATCGGGAGGATAAGTCCGGTTTCCTCGGCCAAAGGGATGAAAATGTCCGGGTACACCATGCCGCGCGTTCGGTGGCGCCAGCGCGCCAGGGCTTCGAAGCCGAAGATTGCGCCGCCGATCCGGGCCTGCGGCTGATAGTGCAGAGACAACTCATTGCCGCTGACAGCGTCCGCAAGATCGCCGCGCATGGCTTGCGATTCCGGCTTGCCGAATAAGGAAAAGAAGACCCGGTCGACCTTGAACGTGTGCTGTGCGACCACGGTGTTTGCAAGAAACTCGACCAGATCTCCGAATTTCGCTTTCCCGGCCGCAACCGACGCCCTGAGCTGCGTGGCCCGCGCGACCAATCCGGCATGCGCGAGACGATGGGACTCGAGATCCTTGTGACCAAGTCGGGCGAGCAAAGCCTCTTCGTTTGCGAAGTGTCGCACCACGTGCGCCAGTAATTTGTCGAATTCCGACCCGAAGGCTTGCGGTCGCGTTTCCGGTTGAAGCGAGGCCTCGAAAAGCGAGTTCGCCAGATTGAAAAGTTGCTGATGCTCCTGGTCGATTGACGGCTCACCGCACTCGTAGGCTTCTTGCCACACCAGACGAATGAACGATGACCCGGTCTGCGCCGGCCAGACTTCGGCGTCTCCGCGCCGATCGGCGAAGACCTCACCGCGCTTCGCCGGCCCTGAAGCGAGACGATCTGACATCCGATTGTCCTCTCGTTCTCGAATTTGCGGGCGCGCCGACCGAGGCGGATGCGCCTGAATCGCCTGCGTCGCCACAATCCGTCTTGCACTCGAGCTTGACCAGCGCAGTCCTTTGCGCAGGACTCAATCGATTTCCTGTCGGCGCGAAGAGCCGGATTTCTATGGTCGCGTCGCTTCAGGGCGAACCGTGCGCACGAGGCGTGAAGCCAGACGTCCCGTGCGTTCTCGTCGACGCGCCGGCATTCACGCGCGTCGAACTCGGCGCGTCTGGATTTAGGCCCAAACGTCTTGCCTTCCGCTCTGCGCGCGCAACCCACGCTGACGAACGCGCGACGGCTTCGGCCGACATGGTCAGAAGACGCATAGGCGGGCGCGATACAATGAGGAGCGGTTTCGCTAGGCATCGTTCCGCATGGTCCGAACGCAAGTGTCGCAGGCAGGCGCTAGGATATTTCCGACGCGGATTGTCGCCCAATCCGAAAGACCTGCGAATAGACGATATTCCATATGTGTATGTCAGTATAACTTTGACGTCGCCGACTTCATCAGCGTCTATCCATCGAATATCCAATTCTACCATGGCGTGATCAAGACATAATGCAATCACCCAAGCATTCATTGTGACTGTGGCTGTGACGCCTTGCGTTGAGCGTGAGATGAAATCGTTATAAATTCATTTATGATCCGTGACATCGCCATCATGGTCGTGATTATCTGCATGTGACCTAACGTCGCAGCGTGACAGAAGGCTGTGGCAGGGTTAACCAGCGAGCGTGTCAGAATCGAATATCTAGAGTGACAAACGTATTGTTTTGCGTTGCAAACGAAGACAATTGGAAAACACAGAAAATACGCAACGTTAGTGCAATATTAACTGATCTGATTTACCTAACTATTGCGATCCGACGTGGTTCCGAAGGGACGCCGTTGCTCGACGCGCGGGCGAAGGCCGCGCGCTGAAGAGGAGGCGGATTTACGAAAAGGAAGAAAGCAATTGGGTGCTCTCGATAGGGCCTTAGAACGACGTGCGGACAGTAAAGATGGTATCAATGAAGTCGTTCAGGCCGCTGGTCGCTGAAATATCGATCAAGACGCAGATTGAAAATTGTGTTGTCAGCAATTGCGGTCATCCGATCGCAATTGGCGTGACCATGTTTGTCGCAATGTTCGCGACCGATTGGCGGTCTTAACTGCTGTAGTGTTGGAGTGATCCTCCCGATGAACGCTTTGACGTCTGAACACACGGACTCTTCGGTTGCCGACGCCCAGGGCGGCGCTCTTCTCCGTGTGTCGGCCGACAAGGTCGGCCGCCTGATGGACCTCGTCGGCGAATTGTCGCTCAGCGTTTCCGAGACCATTCGATCTTCCGATCTGGAAGGTCTCGAGCTGACGGAATTCGAGAAGTCCGCCCACCGACTGATGATGGTGGTGCGGGAGGTGCAGGACGCCGCGGCTGAATTGCGGCTGGTGCCGATCGGCGACGTTTTCCGTCGCATGCGCCGTATGGTGCGCGAATTGGAGCGCACGACCGAGAAGGAGATCGACCTCGTTCTGGAAGGCGAGGATACGCAGATCGACAAGGTCGTGGCCGACCGTCTTTACGAGCCGCTGGTGCATGTGGTCCGCAATAGCGCCGACCATGGTCTGGAGGCGCCCGCCGACCGCGAGGCGCTCGGCAAACCGCGCAAGGGGCGCATCGTCCTCGCCGCGTCGCCGGTCGGCGGCGACATCCAAATCACAATCGCCGATGACGGGCGTGGTCTCGATCGCGAGCGGATTCTGGCGCGCGCGCGCGAGCGCGGCCTGTTCGGACCCGAGGAGGAGCCAGAGGACGGCGCCTTGTGGAAAGTGATCTTCCAGCCCGGCTTTTCGACGGCGGAGACGGTCACCAATCTTTCCGGGCGCGGCGTCGGTTTGGACGTGCTCAACACCGCGATGAAGGAGCTGCGCGGGCGAATCTCCATCGACAGCAAAAGCGGGCAGGGCGCGAAGGTCGTCTTGGCCATTCCGCTGACGCTGGCGTTCCTCGATTCCCTGGTGATGCGGGTCGGCGCGCGTCTCTACGCAACCCCGATCGACGTGGTGGCCGAGATCTTCCAGCCCGGAAGCGAACAGATCACCCGCATTTCCGCCGAGGCCGGCGTCGAGATGGTGCGGGTGCGCGACGCTCTGATCCCGATCTGTCGCCTTCAGCAGTATTACTGCGAGCCCGCGTGTGAGCCGACCCCGCTGGAAAAACTGATCGTCGTCGTCTTCAACACCAGCGCCGGGCGGATCGGCATTCCCGTCGACGAGATGTTCGATCAGCAGCAGGTGGTGATGAAACCGCTGCTCGGCCAGTTGGAGAAGATTCGCGCCAGCTTCGGTTGCGCCCTTCTGGCCTCCGGCGAAGTCGCCATCGTGCTCGATTGCGAACGCCTCGCCGAGGGAGCGTGAGCGTCATGGCCGACGCGGCTCTCGACGAGAAGTTTGAAGACTCGGGTTACGAGCGCATTCGCACGTGGCTGAACGCCCGCTGCGGGATTTATTACGCGGAGAAGAAGAAGGAACTGCTGTCTCAGCGATTGGCCCGCGTGCTCGAACGTTTCGGCCTCGGCGATCTGGAAGAGCTGGCCGATTGCCTGGAGACAGGCCAAAAGGGCGACATCGAGCAGGCGGTCGTCGACGTCGCCTCGACCAATCACACCTATTTCTTTCGAGAACCTCAGGTTCTGGACTATTTCTCCAACACCATCCTGCCGAAGTTGGCGCACAAGTCCGAGCTGCACATCTGGAGCGCCGCTGCGTCGACCGGGGATGAAGCCTACACGCTGGCGATCCTGGCGGCTGAAGCGATGGGGCCCGAGCAGGCCGCAAGCCGCGTCTCCATCTTGGGCACCGATATCAGCGCCCCGGTGATCAAGCGCGCCGAAGCCGCCGTCTACGGCGCGGCCCATCTCGAGCACGCGCCAGAATACTTGTTGCAACGCTACTTCGAGCCGGCTGAGGCCGGCGACCTTCGGGTTGCGCCGCACATTCAGCGAATGTGCACCTTCCGGCGATTGAATCTCAAGGCGCGGCCGTTTCCGTTTCGCCGCCCTTTCGACGTCGTCTTCTGTCGCAACGTTCTTTACTACTTTGATCGCGCGAACCAGCGCCGAACGCTGGAAGCCCTCTTCGACGTGACCGAGCGCGGCGGCTGGCTGCTGACCAGCGTCACCGAGTCGGTGCGCGACCTGGGCACGCGCTGGTGTTGGGTTGGAGGCGGAATTTACCGGAAGGTCGCATGAGCGCCCTCCGCAAAGGTCCCGTCCGCGTCCTGATCGTCGACGACTCCGCGATGGTGCGCAAGATCCTGTCGATTGGGTTGGCGAAGGACCCCGAGATCGAGGTGGTCGGCCAAGCCTCCGATCCTTATCGCGCCCGTGATCTCTTGGTTGAATTGGAACCCGACGTCATCACGCTCGACGTCGAGATGCCGAAAATGGACGGCGTGACGTTCCTGAAACGCTTCATGCCGGCGATGCCGACGCCGACCGTGATCATCTCGTCCCTGACTCAAGCGGGCAAGCGCGTGAGCCTCGAAGCGCTCGAGGCCGGCGCTGTCGACGTGGTGGCCAAACCGGTTCTCGGCTTGGTCGATGGTCTGCCGCTGATGCTGGACGATATCTGCCGGCGCGTAAAGGCGGCGGCGAAGGTGGATGTGTCCCGTTTTGCCCGGCGCGGCGCGGCTTCGACGATCGAGCCAGTCTCGTCCTCTCTCGAGGAAACCACCGATCGCGTCATCGCCATCGGCGCCTCGACCGGCGGCGTCGAAGCGTTGGCGCGCATCCTGCCGGCTTTTCCGGCTGACGCTCCTGGCGTCGTCATCGTCCAGCACATGCCGATGGGCTTCACCGCCAGCTTCGCCGAGAGGCTCGACCGGGTCTGCCAAATGCGCGCGAAGGAAGCCGAGACGGGCGACCGGGTGATGCCGGGCCGTATTCTGATGGCGCCCGGCGGCGCCCGCCACATGAGCGTCCAGCGTTCGGGCGGCGAATACCGCATCGCTCTGAAGGAAGGCGAGGAAGTCAACTACTCGCGCCCGTCAGTCGACGTGCTGTTCCAATCGATTGCGGCGGCGGTCGGTCGAAACGCGGCGGCGGCGTTGCTCACCGGCATGGGCAGGGACGGAGCGGCCGGGCTGCTGGCGATCCGGCAGGCTGGCGGGCGGACCTACGCCCAGGACGAGGCGAGTTCCGTGGTGTTCGGCATGCCCGCCGCCGCGCAGCGTTTGGGCGGGGCGGAGGCGATGGCCCCGTTGGAGAAGATTCCCGCGCTGCTGGTGCGGGCGCTGAGGACAAGCTGACAGGAGAGATGAATGGCGCAGACCACGGAAGACACGGCGCGGCAAGAGTCGATCGACGGCATAAACGCCGACCTGACCTTCAATGAAGAGAACAACATCGCAGACATGTATCTGACCTTCGCCGTGGCTGGCGAGGAATACGCGGTGGGCATCGGCTTCGTCACTGAAATCGTCGGCATGCAGAAGGTGATGGAGGTCCCGGATGTGCCGCATTTCATCCGCGGCGTCATCAACCTGCGCGGCAAAGTCATCCCGGTCATGGACGTGCGCCGGCGCTTCGGTCTGCCCGAGACGACCTACACCGAGCGCACCGTCATCATCGTCCTCGACATCAACAACGTCCCGATCGGATTGGTCGTCGACGCCGTCAGCGAAGTGCTGGAAATCCCCGAAGCGCAAATCGATCCGCCGCCGAAATTCGGCGCCAATCGCGACGGCAGCGGCGTGATCCGAGGCCTGGGCAAGCAGGGCGAACGGGTGGCCATCCTGCTCGATATCGACCGGCTGGTGTCCGAACAGGCCGTCGATCCGCGCACCGCTCCGACCGAGCTGAAGGGAGCGGCCTGATTCTCATGCGCGCGCTGATCTACAACCAGAAAGGCGGATGCGGGAAGACCACCACCGCCATCAACTTGGGGGCGGCGCTGGCCCGCCTCGGCG
>Ga0181516_10003496_pt1 | contig 10463 bp, 6 predicted proteins | sample PEATcosm2014_Bin_25_FD_121104 | JGI IMG/M metagenome (GOLD analysis project Ga0181516, IMG submission 121104) | Peatland microbial communities from MTU Mesocosm Facility, Houghton, MI, USA - PEATcosm2014_Bin01_10_metaG | ecosystem: Environmental > Terrestrial > Soil > Wetlands > Peat | place...
ACGGCGACCATCTATACCGGCGTACGAAACTTCTCCATGCTGCCAGAAGAGCTTTCGACGGGCGTAACTTCCCTGCTGGAGGAAGCCGACAAACTGAGCATTGTGATTGAAGCAGTGGTGTCCAAGGACGGAGCGTTGCACGACGGAGAAGTGTACCGGGCAGTGACACGCAATAAGGCACAACTCACCTACGACGCAGTGGGAGCATGGCTGGAAGGCAAGGGCGCGGCTCCTCCTAAAGTGTCTACTTCCGTCGAGTTACAGGAACAACTTCGACTACAAAATGAAGCGGCGAGCGCGTTGCGGGCAGAGCGATTCCGGCATGGGGCGCTGAACATTGAGACGACGGAAACGCGTCCGGTCATGCTGAATCAAACCGTGGTGGATATTGCGCGGCAACAGAAAAACGAAGCGACAGAACTGATTGAAGACTTCATGATCGCGGCCAACGGCGTAGTGGCGCGCATGCTAGAAAAAGTGTCGTCAATCCGGCGCGTTGTGAAGGTTCCGGAACGGTGGGACCGAATTGTGGCGTTGGCGGCGCAGACTGGAGACAAGCTGCCAGCGGTGGCCGACTCCAAGGCGCTGAATGAGTTTCTGATCAAGCGCAAGGCGGCAGACCCGGATCACTTTGCGGACCTGTCGCTGGCGGTGATCAAGTTGATGGGACCGGGCGAGTACGTTCTGGAGCGTCCGGGCGACCCGGAGACGGGACATTTTGGACTGGCAGTGCAGGACTACACGCACTCGACGGCTCCGAACCGCCGCTTTGCCGACCTGGTGACGCAGCGGTTGGTGAAAGCGATGCTTGCCGGGCAAGCGGCTCCTTACTCGGACGAAGAGCTTGAGGCGATTGCGGCCAACTGCACACTCAAAGAAAACGATGCGCGCAAGGTGGAACGCGAGATGACGAAGCGGATTGCCGCAGTGGCGATGTGTCACCGGATTGGTGAGTGCTTCGACGCGATTGTCACGGGCGTAACGGTGCATGGAACGTTTGTGAGGGTGCTGAATCCTCATGTGGAAGGGTTGCTGGCCGTGGGCAAAGAGGGCGTGGACGTGGGCGACAAGCTGCGCGTCAAGCTGATTAGCGCGGATGTGACACGCGGGTATATTGACTTTGCGAAGGCGTGATTGACCCGGTGTGTACGTCCCACCTTAGTCGCAAGAGCAGCGACGAAGGTGGGGCACCCGTCACCGGTCTGTAAGATCAAAGTCAAAAACTTCCTTTAGCGCGGGACGGGTGTGCGGCGGGCGGTGCCGAGGATGGTTACGGGAAGGTGTCCGCGGGCGGGGATTTCTCCGAAGAGGAATTTTACGGCGCTGAGCTCAGAGACAGGCACGTTCGAGAAGGTGCATACGTAATTCTGAATAGTCGGGTACTGGGCGAGGATGTAGGGGCTGCCGAGAGCGACCACGACTGTTTTGTCATTGGCGGCCTTCAGGACATTGGCTAACACCGAAGAAGGAAGCCGTTCGAGCGAGGGAGAACCGGCGTCCGTTTGGCCGACGCGGCCGGCCGACGGCGTGACGTACACAGCGGCAATGATGCGCTCAGCATTTACCGCCGCCTCCAGGACGTGAGGCGAAAGAACACCCGCTAGCAGGTCATCCACATAAATGACACGGGCATCCGGCACGCGGGTACGAACCTCGCGGACGAGAGCGCGTCCGTTGTCGCTGCGGGAATCATCGGTGAAGACGAGGACGAGAAGCCGATTGGAGGCCGGGGGCGCTCCGTGATAGGCAAGCTGCGGCGTGGGAGCGAAGGTGCGCGGGAGAGGAAGAATTCTGCGGATATCGACGTTTTCGCGAACCACGGTCACAGCCTCATCCGCAACTTTCTGCGCGAGATCCTCGCTCTCAGGAAGGCCCACAGTGGCGTTGACGGCATTGAGATCGATAAAGCGATTCTTGTGCAGTCCGAGAGCGGCCTTGGCGCGCAGGAGTTTCAGGACGGACTCGTCAATGCGACTTTCGGTGAGCTCCCCTGCGCGGACGGCGGCGAGCACGCCGTTGTATGCGCCATCGAGATCGCCGGGGATGACGATGTAATCGGCTCCGGCCTTGAGCGCTTCTACGGAGGCACGCCCGGCGCTTTGCGGAGTGTTGCCGCCAAACATGCGAGTGAGGCCATTCATGTCCATGGCATCTGTGGCGACGATGCCCTGGAAGCCAAGCTCCTGCTTCAGGAGGCGGGTGGTGATGTTGTAGGAGATGCTGGCGACGCGATTGGAATCGGGCTCAAGGGTAGGCACGACTAGATGAGCGACCATTACGGAATCGACTCCGGCGGCGATGGCGGCGCGGAAGGGTGGCAGCTCAACCTGATTGAGACGGTCGCGGGTGGCGTTGATGCGGGAGACGGCGAGATGCGAGTCGGTGTCGGTGTCTCCGTGTCCGGGAAAGTGCTTGGCAGTGGCCATGCCGTGTCCGTCGTGAACTCCGCGAATGAAGGCCGTGACCATGGCACTGACCTGGGTGGGGTCTTCTCCGAAGGCGCGAGTGTTGATGATGGGATTGTTGGGGTTGGAGTTCACATCCGCATCGGGATAGAAATTCCAGTGCACACCGATGGCGCGGGCTTCAGCGGCAGAGATGCGTCCGAACTGGTAGGCGTAGTCTGTGTTTCCCGTGGCTCCGAAGGCCATGGCGTGGGGGAAGACGGTGCCTCCGTGAAAGCGCATGGGCAGGCCACGCTCGAAATCGGCGGCGAAGAGCAGCGGGAGGTCACTTTCGCGTTGCAGCTGATTGATGAGCGCGGCGGCATCGAGCGGGCTCGCCTTGAGCAAGAGGCCGCCATCCATGGGAGAGGTGATTCCGAAGGAGCCGAGGTGATATTGCTTCATCTCGTCGCGCAGGCGGAGGTACTCGTCGGAGCTGAAGTTCATGAAGTCGATGCGGGCCCAGACCATGAATAGCTGTCCGACTTTTTCCTCGAGAGACATCTTCTTGAGGGTGCGGTCTGCCCAGCGCGCTCCGCTCGCGTCGCTGGCTTCGGCAGCGGCGGCCACATCGTCCGGCAGAGATGAGGGGGTTGCGGCAGGGGTCGCGGCCATCGTTGCGCTTGGCGTTGCCAACATCATGAAGAAGACAATGAGGACGGCGAGGAGGGAATTCCGCATGTCTCAAACCATAGCACTGAAAATTGCCGGAGGCCCAGTCATCCTTTGAGTAACAGGGGCGAGAATGATGGACTGACGGCGGCGGAGATTTCAGTCAAACTAGGGGAATGGATTCCGCGAAGACACGAGGGACGCGAGTGAGACGCTGCGGTGTGTTGCTGATTGGATTGTTGCTACCGATGATGGCTGCGGCCAGCGTGGGGCAGGGTGCTCCGGCAGGCGACGGGAACTTTGCTGCGGTCGACGCGATTATGAAGGACGCGGTGGCGCTGGGAACGATTCCGGGCGGTGTGGTGCTGATTGGGCATGATGGGCGCGTGGTGTATCGCAAGGCGTTCGGGATGCGATCACTGGAGCCCTCGCGCGAAGCGATGACGGCGGATACGGTCTTCGATATTGCTTCGCTGACCAAGTGCGTGGCCACGGCTACATCGGTGATGAAGCTGGTGGAAGAGGGAAAGATTCGGCTCAATGATCCGGTGGCGACGTATCTGCCGGAGTTCGCGAAGAATGGCAAGGAAGGCATTACTGTTCGCGAGTTGCTGACGCACTTCTCGGGGCTGAAAGAAGACCTCGATCTGAAATCCGCGTGGAGGGGACGCGAGGCAGCGTACCGGATGGTGATGGATGAGAAGCCGGTGTTCGCGCCGGGTTCGCGCTTCCAGTACAGCGACGTGAATTTTGAGACTCTGGGATTTGTGGTGGAGAGGGTGAGCGGGCTGAGCCTGGATGAGTATGCGCGGCAAAACATTTTTGCGCCGATGGGAATGACAGAGACTCGCTACCTGCCGCCGTCGCAGTGGCGTGGGCGCATCGCTCCGACGGAGTATGACGAAAATCACGTGATGCTGCGCGGGACGGTACACGATCCGACAGCGCGGCGGATGGGCGGAGTGGCGGGACACGCGGGAGTGTTCTCCACTGCAGACGATTTGGCGAAGTTTGCGGAAGAGATGCTGACGGGGTTCCACGTGCTATCGGCGCAAGCAGTGGAGAAGATGACGACTCCGCAAGGGCCTCCCACGGCGACGGTGCTGCGCGGGTTGGGATGGGACATTGATTCGCCGTTTTCGAGCAATCGTGGCGAGTTCTTGCCGGTGGGATCGTTTGGGCATACGGGGTTTACGGGAACGTCGCTGTGGATTGATCCGGTGACGAACAGCTATGTAATTATCCTGACGAACAAGGTGCATCCGCGAGGTGGAAAGTCGGTGACGTCGCTGCGCTCGCGGATTGCGACGGTGGCGGCGGAGAGCCTGGGACTTACGGTTACGGAGGAACAGAAGCTGCGCATAGCACGCATCACGGGCTACAACGAGGCGATAACCGGAGCGCGATTGGTGACGGCGCGGAATGGAAAGGTGAGGACCGGCATCGACGTGCTGGAGGAGCACAACTTCGCGGAATTGCGCGAAGCAGGAAGGACGCAGACACGGGTTGCGGTGGTGACGAACCAGACCGGAATAGATGCGCAGGGGGCTCGCGTGATTGACGTGCTGGCCGCGGCACAGGGGATCAAGTTGACGGCGATATTCAGTCCCGAGCACGGCGTGACAGGGAGCCTGGACACGACGGCGATTGGTGATTCGAAGGACGCTGCTACGGGAGTTCCGGTGTACAGCGTGTATGGCGACAGCAGCGCGAAACGACATCCTTCGCAGGAAGTGCTGAAATCGGCGGACGTGATTGTATTTGATATTCAGGACATTGGCGCACGGTTCTACACGTACGAGACTACGCTTGGATATTTTCTTGAGGCGGCGGCGCAGAGTGGAAAGAAAATCGTGGTGCTCGACAGGCCGAATCCGATCAACGGAAGCTACGTGCAAGGGCCGATCAGCGATAAAGGTCGCGAGAGTTTTACGAATTACGGGCAGGTTCCGGTTCGGCATGGCATGACGATGGGCGAACTGGCGCGGTACTACAACGGGGAACGAGCTATCCATGCGCGGCTGACGGTGATTGCCATGGAGGGATGGCAACGCGGCGACTGGCTGGATTCCACGGGAGTGCGGTGGGTGAACCCTTCGCCGAATATGCGCAGCCTTGCCGAAGCGGTACTGTATCCGGGCGTGGGCATGGTGGAGGCGATGAATCTTTCGGTGGGGCGTGGGACGGATACTCCGTTTGAAGTAGTGGGCGCGCCATGGATTCATGCCGTGGAACTGGCTGCGTATTTGAATGGACGCGGCATCAGCGGAGTGCGATTTGTGGCGGTGGAGTTCACGCCAACGGCCGATGCGTATGCGCAGAAAAAGTGCGGCGGAGTGAACATTATTGTGACGGACAGAAACGCGCTGGATAGTCCGGAACTAGGAATAGAGATTGCGTCGGCGCTGCATACGCTGTATCCGGATCAGTTCGACATGAAGAAATTGGATAACCTGATGTTGAACGATGCTTCGGCGAAAGCGATCAGTGCGGGCGAAGATCCGAGGCGCGTGTGGATGGAGTGGAACGACGCCATTGAGGGCTTCAAGGCTGTGCGGGCGAAGTATCTGATTTACTGATGTACCCCACACAAGCCAAAAGCAGGCTTGAATGGGCCACCGGAGAGCAATGGGACTGAACGCGCTGGACGTAGCGGTGATCGTGGCGTACCTGGGATGCGTCACCGCGTTCGGCATGCGGTTTCGCAAGAAAGAGAGCACGGTTCGCGGCTACTTTCTGGCGGAGCAGACGATTCCGTGGTGGGCGATTTCGCTTTCGATTGTGGCGGCGGAGACGAGCACGTTGACGATCATCAGCGTGCCAGGGATTGCGTATGAGAAGGATTTCCGCTTCCTGCAACTGGTAATTGGATATTTGATTGGACGCGTGATTATCAGCGTTCTGCTGATACCTCATTATTTTCGCGGAAACCTGGTGACGGCCTACCAGTTGATTGAACGCCGCTTCGGACAGAAGCTGAGATCGCTGACGGCGGGGCTGTTTCTGATTACCCGGGCAGCGGCCGAAGGCGTTCGCGTTTTTGCCGTGGCAATTGTGGTGGGCATCGCGTTGAACGGAGTGCTGGGCGGCTACAGCGATTTCAATCGCGACGTGGCGGCGATTGTGATTGTGTCGGCGCTGACGCTGATCTACACCTTCAAGGGCGGAATGGCGGCTGTGATCTGGACGGACGTGGTGCAGTTGGCCGTGTACGTGACGGGGTCGCTGGCGGGACTGTTCACGATTCTGCATCTTGTGCCGGGAGGCTGGCATACGGTTTATGGCGTGGCCGAGGCGGCGGGAAAATTTCGCGTGTTCGACTTCTCCTGGAATTTCTACGCGACGTACACGTTCTGGTCCGGAGTGATTGGCGGCACGTTCTTAACTACGGCGAGCCATGGTACGGATCAGTTAATTGTGCAGCGGCTGCTTTCTTCGAGGAGCGAGCGGCAGGCGAAGATTGCGTTGCTGGCGAGCGGCGTGATTGTGATGATCCAGTTCTCTCTGTTCCTGCTGATTGGCGCGACGCTGTATGTGTTTTACAAAATGTTTCCTCCGGCTACGGCGTTCACGCGGGCAGACACCATTTTTCCTACTTTCATCGTCAATCGAATGCCGCATGGTATGAGTGGGCTGCTGATTTCAGCCATACTGGCGGCGGCGATGGCGAACTTGAGCGCGGCGTTGAACTCGTTGTCCTCTACGACGATTGTGGATTTCTACTCGCGCATCAATCCGGGGGCAAGCGAGGCGCAACGGGTGATGCTCTCCAGGATGTCCACTGTAGTTTGGGGAGTGATTCTGTTCGCGCTTGCCATTGTGGCGCGCGGCGGCGGCAAGGTGTTAGAGGTTGGGCTGTCGATTGCATCGGTAGCCTACGGCTCGTTGCTGGGGGTGTTCATGCTTGGAGTGCTGACGCGAAAGGCCACGGAGCGCGGCGCGATGATCGGAATGCTGTGCGGCTTTGCGCTGAATGTTTATCTCTGGCAGTTCACGCGGATTCCGTTTCCCTGGTACGTTCCGCTGGGCAGCACGGTCACGTTCGTTACCGGCTATTGCCTGAGCTGGCCTGCGACTGAGCGCGTGTAAAATTGCTTGTGACTCCTTCTTCCCATCTTCATTCCGAACACCCGCACCGGCAACGCGGCCTGCTTCCCTTCCTTGGCTTGGCGAGCGGCGCGGGCGTGGCGACGATCTACTACAACCAGCCACTGCTGCTGGAGATGAGCCGCACGTTCCACACCACGTCGGCGCAGACGGGCTCGGTGGCGGTGGCGACGCAGATTGGCTACGCGGTGGGCATTTTGCTGTTTGTCCCGCTGGGCGATGTGACAGAACGGCGCGGGCTGATTGTGAAGCTGTTTGCGGCGGTTAGCGTGGCCCTGCTGGTGGCGGGAGTTGCACCTTCGCTGTGGGCGATGGTGACGGCAAGCATCGTGATTGGCATGACTGCTGCAGTGACACACGTGATTGTCCCGATTGCGCCTGAGCTGGTGGAACCACACGAGAGCGGCCGGGCGATTGGCACGGTGATGACCGGACTGGTGCTGGGAATCCTGCTGGCACGCACGGCGAGCGGCTGGATTGCAACGGTGATTGGATGGCGAGGATTCTTTCTGCTGGCGGCTGGATTCACGGCGCTGTTTGTGCCGCTGCTGCGATGGCGGCTTCCGATACTGCCTCCGGTGAAGGCCGTGAGTTACCGGGAAGCGCTGGGTTCGTTATGGAAGCTGGCAGTGGAGCAACCCACGTTGCGTGAGGCAGCAGCGGTCGGCGCACTGGTGTTCGCGGCGTTCTCATCATTCTGGACAAACCTGGCGTTCCTGCTTGGGACTCCGCATTACAGGATGGGCGCGGGGGTGGCTGGAAGCTTTGGTGTGCTGGGCGCATCGGGTGCGCTGGCCGCAGCGTTTTCCGGACGGCTGGCAGACCGCAAGGGAGCACGCTGGGTGGTGGGAATGGGCGTGGCAATGTCCAGTACGGCGTTTATTGTGTTGTGGGTTGCGGGATACCACATGGCCGGATTGATTGTGGGCGTACTCGTTCTCGATATTGGGCAGCAATCGATGCACATTGGCAATCAGACGCGGATTTTCAGCCTTGTGGTGGGCGCGCGCAGCCGGTTGAACACGGTTTACATGATTGTCTTCTTCCTGGGCGGTGCGATGGGATCGGCTGCGTCGGCGGCGGCATGGACGCGCTGGCAGTGGAACGGGGTGTGCGCGCTGGCGTTGGGATTCCTGGCGCTGGCTGGCGGATTCCTGGCATGGGGAGCGGCACGGGATAGAAAAGCTTTAGCCGCAGGATGATGGTCGGGCATGTGACGTTTACTACAGGCGCTTGGTCATGAAGATGGCGTCCACGTCGCGATTGTAATAACGCTCGAGGACCTTGATGCGCTTGAAACCGTGGCGATCATAGAAGGCGAGAGCGCCATGATTGTTGACCGCGACTTCCAAAACCACCATGAATGCAGTCATCTTGCGAAGCTTTTCACAGGCTGCGGCGATGAGGTCCGTGCCGAGGCGATGGCGGCGCGCCTCGGGATGCACGTCGATGGTAATGATGTGGCCGTATCCCTGGCGCTGAAAGTGAAAGGTAACGAATCCCGCGATGGGTACACGGGCCAAGCGCGGCTGCTTCCCGTAATGCACGGGCGGCGGGGCGGCGTCCTCGGCGGGAGCGTCAAGGGCAGCGGCGAGCTCAGGTGTGGGATGCGCCCACTCGGCGACGATGGTGTAGGCGCGGCGCTGCTCGATGAAGCTGGAAAGCTCCGGGCGGCTATAAGCGATGCCGGGATCAAAGCAGAGACGATCGAGTTTGAAGAGTACCTCGAAGTCGCGCTTTTCGTAGTCGCGCAGGATGAACATGGGGGTTGTTTGCGGCATAGGGCCAGAACTTCATGGTAGCAGATGAGGAACGAGAGAAGCTGTGGTGCTGCGACGCAAACTGGGTTACTTCATTGAGGATTGGCTGTGGGCGACGACACGTTGCTCGATCTTCGCGATGAATTTGAAGTGTTTCACTACCTGCATAAGATCAGGCTCAAACTCGTGAAATACCCGCCCCCCAGCATCGCCGCTGATCGTTGAGCGAAAACCATCCATGGTCGTTGAAGCGGATCGCTCCCAATAGGGGCGGTAAGCGGAATGGGCAACCGCAGAGGTCAACACCTGCAAGAAATAGGCAGTGTTCGGGCGCGCCCTTCCGTTCAGGTCGTGCGTGATCAGGACGGGCGACACGGCAAACAAAGTGCGCCCCATTAGGGTATTTCTGGCGGGGACGGTGTGAGTTGTGTCCTGCTTGAGCGACGGCGAAGACAGGTATCTCGTAAGAAAGGTGCTAACTTCAGACTCTTTTGGAGCAGGAGTGTTGGTGAAGGCTAGCTGAACGGGGACGAATGCTTGTTCAGTTTCTGGGCCGAAACCGCATCTCAAAGGCTCCTGTGGGATTGCCTGCAAGGTATGGCATTCCCTGGTTCGTGAAGCCTGCTGTGGTGCGGGCAAAGGCGCGTCAGGAAGCGAACTCTGCGCGCGTTGCGGTAGCTCCGAAGTGAACTGACGGGGTGGGCCGGATTGGCACAAGGCGACGCAGGTAGCCAACAGCAAGAAAGAAACAATCCGAATTGGCCCAAGACCCCTCAACATGCTTTCCCGCTAGCGATGTTGTACATCACGAGGACATAGATTGCAGGTGCTCTGGATAGGTTGCACGCGGTCTTTTGAAAAGAGACGCTAAACACGCTTTCAGGGCGGCGATGCAACGACTTATCGTAGATGATCGTCGGAGAGAGCGGGCGCACTCAGTGGGCCGGAGGACGCCTCGATACGACTTGAGCGCGATGTGTACTTCAGGCCGGTGACCGAAAAGTGGTGCGGGGAGGGGGACTTGAACCCCCATGCCTTGCGGCGCTAGCTCCTAAGGCTAGTGTGTCTGCCATTTCACCATCCCCGCGTTTGCTTTGGAAGGCACTTCAATTGTGCCACAGCAGGCGGGGCAACTCCAGCCAGCATGCAAAAGGTAGTGGAAAAAGAAAAAGCCCCGGGAGTTCCCGAGGCTTTCGCCAGACTTGTTGTGTTGTTTGAAGCTACTCGGAAACAGAGACCGGGTCTTCTTCTCCGAGTTCCATGGCGCCGGATTCAAGATGCTTCAGGCCGTAATCGTATCCTGCGTCGAAGGCCTTGCGGTTCAGTTCCGCAAATGCAGCGGGGACTGAATCTTCAATTGCCTTGCGCAAGGACTCGCGCTGAAGCGAGCCGGAGATGGCGCCGAAGAAGCCCGTCATTACGACGTTCTGCACCATTTTCTTGCCGAGTTCTTCGGCAATACGCGTGGCCGGAATTGCAAAGACCCGAACGTCGGCGATACCGAGATCCTGCACACGAACCAGGTCCTGTTCGACGATCA
>Ga0181516_10003497_pt1 | contig 10462 bp, 9 predicted proteins | sample PEATcosm2014_Bin_25_FD_121104 | JGI IMG/M metagenome (GOLD analysis project Ga0181516, IMG submission 121104) | Peatland microbial communities from MTU Mesocosm Facility, Houghton, MI, USA - PEATcosm2014_Bin01_10_metaG | ecosystem: Environmental > Terrestrial > Soil > Wetlands > Peat | place...
CCAGCGAGAAAATTCCCGCAGCCAATACGAATGAGGTTTTTTTCATAATTTTTTTGGGGGGTTTAAACGTCCTGGATTTTGCCGTGCAGATAACTTTCAAACGAACTCAGATCGAGCAGGCCGTGGCCGGAAAGGTTGAACAACAAAATTTTTTTCGTGCCGGCTTCGCGACATTTCACCGCTTCTGCCACCACGGCGGCGATGGCGTGCGACGATTCGGGCGCCGGGATGATGCCTTCCTTCCGGGCGAACAAGACCGCCGCTTCAAACACTTTGGTCTGATGCACCGCCTCGGCTTCCATCAGGCCGAGCTGAAGCGCGTGGCTGACCATCGGCGACATGCCGTGATAGCGCAGCCCGCCCGCGTGAATGCTCGGCGGAATAAAATTGTGGCCAAGCGTGAACATTTTCATCAGCGGCGTGGTTTCCGCCGTGTCACCGAAATCATAGCGCAGTTCGCCTTTCGTCAGTGACGGACAGGCCGACGGCTCAACGCCGACGATGCGGTATTTTTTTCCGTTGCGGATTTTTCCCCGGATGAACGGGAAAGCCAGTCCGGCGAAATTGCTCCCGCCACCGCAGCAACCAAAAATCACATCCGGCTCCTCGCCGGCAATTTCCATCTGCTTGATGGTTTCCTCGCCGATGACGGTCTGATGATGACAAACGTGATTCAGCACGCTGCCGAGGGAGTATTTTGTGTTCGGCGTCTTGACCGTGTCCTCGATGGCTTCGCTGATGGCGATGCCCAAGCTGCCGGGATGATGCGGATCCTGCGCCTGCAACTTGCGGCCGTATTCCGTCTGGTCGCTCGGGCTCGCATGGACCGTCGCGCCCCAAGTATGCATCAGCATCCGGCGATACGGCTTCTGGTCGTAGCTCACTTTGACCATGTAAACATTGCATTCCAGCCCGAACAAACTGCACGCAAACGCCAGCGACGAACCCCACTGGCCCGCGCCGGTTTCCGTGGCCAGCCGCTTGGTGCCGGCGATTTTATTGTAATACGCCTGCGGCACCGAAGTGTTGACCTTGTGGCTGCCGGCGGGGCTGGCGCCTTCGTATTTGTAATAAATATGCGCCGGCGTGTTCAGCGCTTTTTCCAATCGCACCGCGCGCAGCAACGGCGTGGGCCGCCACAGCGCGTAGATGTCGCGCACCGGTTCGGGAATTTCGATATACTTCTCCGCGCTGATTTCCTGCTCGATGAGATTTTTTGGGAAGATGGCTTCGAGCGCCGCCGGTGGCAGCGGCGCTTTGGTGCCGGGATGCAGCGGCGGCGGGAGCGGCTCGGGAAAATCGGCGTTGAGGTTATACCAGGCCGACGGGATGTCCGCCTGGGTCAGATCGAAGCGCGTTTTCTGGCTCATGTGAAAAGTGGATTACCTCCACATCTTCACCAAAGCCACGAATCAAAACCAGCCGTGGACTGGCAAAAGCAAAACAATTCTTGGCTTCCGTAATTTTCAACTCGCCTTGACCGCAGCCAGGCCCAAACGTGTTCAAACCTCCGGCAGTGCATTTTCCAAACCGGGCAGCCCATTTTCCGGGCGGGCAGCGCGGTTTTGACCCGGGCAGTCTGATTTTCGCTTTTCACCAGCAACAAGCCCTTCCGGGCAGCGTAACTTTCAATCCGGGCACCCTCACTTTCGCTCCGGGCACCTTCGCCGGGAGGCCGGGCAGGTCATTTTCCGATGCTCACCGCGCAACTTTTACTCCGGGCAGCCCATTTTTCATCGTGGGCAGCCGTTTCGGCGGCGCGGGCAGCCCGTTTTCACGGGGGGCAGGCAATAAGTTCATTTTCACAGGCCAACAGTTGATTCTCTCACCGCATTTTTTCGATCCGGCAGCGCCTTTGAAGGTTCGGGCAGATGGTTTTTCCAGGCGGGCAGTCCAAGCGTTGATTCTTACCGGCAATAACTTGATTCCACCACCTCGTTTTCCGATTGGGGCATTGCTGCCGCGCGGGCGGGCAACGGGTTTTCGTGGGCGGCAGCCAAAGATTCAAGGGTCGCAATCCACTTGGCGCAGGCTTGTGAAAATTTTCACAAACTCGCTTGACAGAATTTTGGATCGGAGCAAAATCGTTTCATCAGCCACCCCGAAAAAAGGAACACCACTTTATGAAACAAAACGAAATCAACCTGCTTGCCACCTGCAAAACGGTGGACACGTTTGGCGACGAAAACGCGGCGGATTTTCCCGCCACCAGCACCGGCGGCAAACAATTCGCCCTCATCAAAGCCGCCGTCACCGCCACCGCCGGCCTCGGCACCGACCAGGTGACCGCCGACGAGGAGAAACACGGCGGCGTGCTGGACGAAGCCGCCCTGCGCCTGAAACTTCACACCGACCTTCTTAACATCAGCACCGCCGTGCATTCCCTCGTGCTGCTGGGCGCCACCGGACTCGCCGGCCAGTTCCTCATGCCGCGCCACGGGCGCGACCAGGAACTGCTCAATGTGGCCCGCGCCTTCGCCGCCGACGCCGCACCGATCCAGGCCCAGTTGATTGAACTCAAACTGCCGGCCACGTTCCTCGCCGACCTCAACCAGGACATCAGCGATTTTGAAACGGCCATCAAAGCCAAAGGTTCCGGCAAAGGCAAAAAAGGCAAGGCCACCACCGGCATTGCCAAGATCATCCACGACGCCGGCATCGCGCTGCATGTGTTGAACACCGTCGTGCCCAACACCTATGCGAACGATCCCGCCAAACGCGCCGAATGGGTCATCGCCAGCCACGTGGAAAAGCACACGCCCAAATCCCGTCCCGCCACCCTCGCCAAAAAAGCCGCCGCCAAGGCCGCCAAAGCAGCGGCCAAAGCCGCGAAAAACAAGCCGGCGTAGCGGCGGTTGTCACCCTTCGAAGACTTTTGGATTTTTATGAAAACACACTGGCTCCTCAAAACTGGCTTGGGCTTCGCGTTAATCAGTTTCACCGCACTTGCCGCGCCATTGGACAACTGGCACTGGCGCAATCCGCTGCCGAACAGCAACCCGCAATCCGGGCCGCACACGCTGAATGCCATCGTCTTCGCCAAATGCGGTGAACTGGACGCCAGCGGTTTCTGGTTTAAGTAGTGCGCTCACGGTTGCCGGCGGTGCTCATGGATTCGTGGCGCTCGTGCCGTGGATTTCCAATGGCCCTTCTCCGGCACAAGTTTTTTTCTCCACGGATGGATTGGTGTGGACTAGCCAGACACTGACCGCTCCCGGAAATTCTTTTGGCGGAGAGCCGCTGGTCAACAACATCGCAACCTATTGGAATGGCGTTTTCCTCATTGGTAGTTATCGGTATGCGACATCCATGTCGGCGGATTGTTTTGTTTTCTCTTCAACTGACGGCAGCCACTGGAGCACAAATGTGCTCGGAAATCAATATACGGGCTCCTTCGGGTTCAATTACAATTTTTTTATGATGGGAAACAACAGCGTGATCGCGGCCGGAGCGGCAGATTCTATTCCCTTTCTGCAAATCTCTCCTGATGGAATTAATTGGTTCCAGACTAATGACATTCCTTATTCCTATGCCCAATATAATCTGGGCGCAACTGCCGGGGCCTACGGCAATGGAACCTACGTCATAGTTGCGCCTACTGATGTGAATCATTCGCTGCCGCCCATCTTTACCTCGACGGACGGCTTGACATGGACCAACCGCCAACATGCGCCCACGCCGCCGACCGGTCCGGCTTACACCTTTACCAGCGTCGCTTCCAACAATGTTGCTTATGTCCTCGTGTCAGCCACTTTGGCGGGTTGGTCGTCCAATGGATTAACCTATGTCGTGGCAAGCAATACGCCGCCGCTCGCTTCGGTAATTACCTTCAGTAATAAGTTTGCCGGCGTTGGTCCCGGCGGCACCATTTATGTTTCAGGCGACGGGCTTTCTTGGACGCAGCGCAACTCCGGCACGGCCAGCAATCTTCATGGCATCACTGCCGGCAATGGATTGCTTGTGGCCGTGGGTGACAACGGAGCCATCCAATCCTCCACCACGGGAAACATCTGGACCAGCCGCCTCTCCGGCTCGTCGCTGTCGCTTTTCGGCGTGACCTATTCCAATGGACTCTTTGTCGTGGTCGGTCAACTGGGCACGGTGCTGACATCACCCGATGGCATCAACTGGACGGGACAGGATTCAGGTCAGTTGAATAATTTGCTGTCGGTGACTTATGGCTCCGCCGGGTTCTTGGCGGTCGGTCCGGGCAGCACAATTTTGACTTCTCCAGATGGAGTTGCTTGGACAAAGCAGAACCCAATCGTCTCGGCTTCCTTTGAAAGCGCCACCTTCGGTAACGGCTTCTATCTCGTAACGGGAGATGGCTCAATGGTGCTCACTTCACCGGATGGAGTCAATTGGACGCTTCGCAGCCCCGGCGCCACTGGCGGACAGAATCTTTATGGTTCGGCTTTTCTTGCCGGCCGTTTTGACCTCGTCGGCTCCGGCGGAACGGTTCTTGAATCAGATCCGGTTCCGCCGCTGTTCGATATTCAAATGCATCGCGGATCAGGCACGAATAATTTTACGGTTCTTGCCACGCCCGGCAGTAATTTCCGCATTCAATCGTGCACCGATCTTGCAGCGCACCAGTGGACCGATGCGGCGGCTTTTAACAATTCAGCCGCGATAACACAATGGACGAATCCCGTTTCCGGCGGTCAAAAATTTTTCCGGGCTATATCCCCTTAAAATCTCAACTCGCCTTGACCGCCGCGACGAGCGCGTTCAATGAAGCCTTGGCGTCGCCGAAAAGCATCCGCGTGTTGTCCTTGTAGAAAAGATGATTTTCGATGCCGGCGAAACCGGCGGCCATCGAGCGCTTCATCACGATGACGGATTTGCAGCGGTCGGCCTCGATGATCGGCATGCCGTAAATCGGGCTGGTCTTTTCCTCGCGCGCGGCGGGATTCACCACGTCGTTCGCGCCGATGACGAGGCACACATCCACGCGGTCCATCGAAGGATTGATCGCTTCCATTTCGATGAGCTGGTCGTAGGGAACATTTGCCTCGGCGAGCAGAACATTCATGTGGCCGGGCATGCGGCCGGCGACGGGATGAATTGCAAACTGCACTTCCACGCCGCGTTTGCCGAGTTCGTCGGAAAGTTCGCGCACGGAGTGCTGCGCCTGCGCCACGGCCATGCCGTAGCCGGGAACAATCACGACGCGCTGCGCGTAGGCCAGCAGCAGCGCCACTTCGTCGGCTTGAATCGGTTTGACGGTGCCGGCAATGCCGCTGGCCGCCGCCGCCGCCCCGCCGCTGGAACCAAATGCGCCGAACAAAACATTTGTGACCGGACGGTTCATGGCTTTGCACATGAGCAGCGTGAGCAGCGTGCCGGACGAGCCGACCAGCGTGCCGGCTACGATCATGGCGTTGTTGTGAATCGCAAAACCGTCCGCCGCGACCGCGAGGCCGGTGAAGGAATTCAAAAGTGAAATGACGACCGGCATGTCCGCGCCGCCGATGGGCAGGACCATCGCCACGCCGAAAAACAGCGCCAGCGAAAACATGACGATGAACGCGGTGACCGCATTGCCGCCCGTGGCATTGAATGTCAGCCAGCCGCCTAAACCGAGAATCACCAGCAAAATCAGGCCATTGAGAATGTTCTGGCCGGGGAACGTGTGCGGTTTTTCAAATTTTCCCTCCAGTTTCAGATACGCGATGATGCTGCCGGAAAACGAGAGTGAGCCGATCAGCGTCGCGAACAACATCGGCACCGTGATGAAGGCCGTGACGGGTTCCGTGCCGTGCGCGTCTTTCAAAAATTCCAAGCTCGCGACCAGCGCCGCCGCACCGCCGCCCAAGCCGTTGAAAAGCGCGACCATCTGCGGCATCGCCGTCATCTTCACCGAATACGCGCCAATCGCACCGATGACCAGACCGATGACTGTGCCGATGACGATGAGCGTGTAATTAAAACTCCAGCCGTGCGACCAGACCGAGCTGCCATCGGTTTTGAGCAGCGCGCACAGCGCAATGAACATGCCCGCCGCCGCGACCAGATTGCCGGTCCGCGCGGTTTTCGGCGAACTCAGAAACTTGATGCCGAGAATAAATAAAACCGAGACGCCGATGATGATGAGGGGGACGATTTGAGAACTCATGGCTATTTCTTTTTCTTGAACATTTGCAGCATCCGGTCCGTGACCATGAAGCCGCCAAAAACATTTGCCGATCCGAAAATCACCGCGACAAAACCGAGCGCCTGCGTGAGCACGCTGTCCGCATCCGCCAGCACCAAAATGCCGCCGAACAAAATGATGCCGTGAATGGCGTTGGTGCCGGACATCAGCGGCGTGTGCAGCATCGAAGGCACCTTGGAAATCACCTCGAAGCCGACAAAGATGGCGAGGATGAAGATGAACAGGACGTTGGTATCCATAAAAAATCAGTTTGGTTTTGGAAGCAGTTTTTCGTTCACGATTTTCCCGCCGTGCGTGATGAGGCAGCCTTTGATGATTTCGTCGTCGAGCTTGAGGACAAAGGTCTTTTCCTTTTTGTCCCAGAATTCCTCGACGAGCGCCACGAGGTTCGCGGCATAAACCTGGCTGGCGTGCAGCGGCACACGGGCGGGCAGATTGGCGACGCCGACAATTTTCACGCCCTTGCGGTCGGTGACCTGGTCGTAAACGACGCCTTCGACATTGCCGCCGCTCTCGACCGCCATGTCAATCACCGCGCTGCCGGGCTTCATCGCGTCGAGCATTTCGTTGGTGACCAGAATCGGCGCGCGGCGGCCAAACACCTGCGCGGTGGTGATGACAATGTCCGAATCGCCGCATGTTTTCTTCATCGCGTCGCGCTGTTTTTGGATTTGCTCCTCGGTCAGCGCCTTCGCATAACCTTCCTTCGTCTGGCCGGTTTCGCCGAGATCAATTTTCAAAAACTGTGCGCCGAGCGATTTCACCTGCTCCTCGACCACCGGCCGCGTGTCGTAAGCCGTGACTTTCGCGCCGAGCCGTTTCGCCGTGGCAATCGCCTGCAATCCGGCGACGCCCGCGCCGATAATGAAAACCTTCGCCGGCAGAATCGTGCCCGCCGCCGTGGTCATCATCGGAAAAATTTTGTTCACGTGGCTCGCGGCCTGAATCACCGCGACGTAGCCGCCGAGATTCGCCTGCGAAGAAAGCACGTCCATTTTTTGTGCGCGCGTCGTGCGCGGAATGAATTCCATGCTGATGGCGCTGACACCGTGCTCGGCAAATTTCTGAACCAATTCTTTTTCGTTGAACGGGTCGAGCAGGCTCGCGTGAATCGCGCCCTGCTTGAGCCAGGAAATTTCTTCCACCGGCGGCTTGCGCAGGCGCAGCACGATGTCGCCGGAACTGATCAGGGCCTTGCGGTCGCTGGCAATCGTCGCGCCGGCTTTGGTGTAGGCTTCATCGGCAAATCCGGCGGCGGTGCCGAGACCGGCCTCAACTTCGACCTGCGCACCGAGTTTGACCAGTTTGCCGACGCTGTCTGGCGTCAGCGGTGCCCGGGTTTCGCCAGGGTGAGTCTCGCGGGGAACGGAAATTTTCATGGCTTGAATTTACAAGGGATAATATCAAGCTTTTGCCACAAGCAATCCCTTTTTTGCTTTTTCTGTCATCCCGATGTGAAGATTCCTTGCGCCCGCGCACTGAAATTGGGAATGGATTCCCGCTCGCGACGGATGTTTTCTCCTGCTCAAACCGCCACGGTCAAATCCGCTTGCTTCGGAATTCCGGCCAAATAGTTATCAATTGCCTGCGCCGATTTTTTGCCGTCGCCCATCGCCAAAATCACGGTGGCGGCACCGCGCACAATGTCGCCGCCGGCGAACACGCCGGGAATGCTCGTCGCGCCGTTTTCATCGGCGACGATGTTGCCCCACTTGTTCAATTTCAAATCCGGGCAGGTCGCGGTAAGCAGCGGATTGGCCTTGGTGCCGATGGCCACGACGACGACATCGCAGTCTAAAATAAATTCAGAGCCGGGAATGACTTCGGGCCGGCGGCGCCCGGAGCTGTCGGGTTCGCCGAGTTTCATCTTCTGGCATTTCATGCCGGTGACCCAGCGTTTGTCATTGCCAATCACTTCAATCGGGGCGGTGAGAAATTCAAACTGAACGCCTTCCTGTTCCGCGTGGTGAACTTCCTCGGCGCGCGCGGGCAATTCGTCGTGCGTGCGGCGATAAACTATCATCGCCTCTTTTGCGCCAAGCCGCTTGGCCGTGCGCACGGCATCCATCGCCACGTTGCCGCCACCGACGACGGCCACGCGCTGGCCATTCAGCACCGGCGTGTCCGAGCGCGGAAAATCATACGCCGCCATCAAATTGATGCGCGTGAGGTATTCGTTCGCGGAATAAACGCCCTTGAAATTTTCGCCCGGCACGTTCATGAAAACCGGCAGGCCCGCGCCGTTGGCGATGAAGATGGCGTCGAAATTTTTCTGCAACTCCGGAATCGTGTAGGTGCGGCCGATGACGACGTTGCACTCGATTTTCACGCCGGCTTCTTCGAGCCGCTCGACTTCCTGCGCCACGATTTTTTTTGGCAGGCGGAATTCCGGGATGCCGTAAACCAGCACGCCGCCAGCCTTGTGCAACGCTTCGTAAATCGTCACTTCGTGGCCGAGCTTGGCGAGTTCGCCGGCGGCGGTGAGGCCGGCTGGCCCGGAACCGACGATGGCCACTTTTTTGCCGGTCGGCTGCGGTTTGATTTGTGGCAACTGATCGCGATGTTCACGTGCCCAATCGGCGACGTAGCGTTCCAAATAACCCACGCCGACGGGCAATCCCTTGGCGCGCACACATTCAGCTTCGCATTGCGTTTCCTGCGGACAGACACGACCGGTCACGGCGGGCAGTGCGTTGTCGCACAGCAAACTTTGCGCGGCTTCAGCCAGTTTGCCGGCGGTGAGCAGATCGAGAAATTTTGGAATATTGACGCCGACCGGACAACCTTTCATGCAGCGCGGATCTTTGCACTGCAAACAGCGGTCGGCCTCCAGCAACGCCAACCGTTCGGGGAGGCCGAGATTCACTTCGAGAAAATTCGCGGCGCGCGCGGCGGCGTCCTGTTCCGGCATGGATTGCCGGGAAATTTTCATCCGTTCTTTGGTGGTGATGCGGGCGGACATATCAGGCTGGGTTGGCAAGTTGTTTTTCAATGCGGCAATTCTCCGCCGCGCAGGCGGTGGCACGTTGTTCAAATTCGCGGTAGGTCGAGAGCCGGTCCTGCAATTCATCAAAGTTTACCAGATGCCCGTCGAACTCCGGTCCGTCCACGCAGGCAAACTTGGTTTCGTTGCCGAGCGAAACACGGCAGCCGCCGCACATGCCCGTGCCGTCAATCATCACCGGATTCAGCGAAACAATCGTGTGAACTCCCAGCCCGCGCGTGAGGTTGGCCACCGCGCGCATCATCGGCACCGGGCCGACGGCATAGACGATGTCCACTTTTTCCGCCGCGAGAATTTCCTTCGCCGCGTCCGTCACAAAACCTTTGCGCCCGTAGCCGCCATCGTCGGTGCAAACGACCACTTTTCCGTAGCGCTTCAGCTCGTTTTCAAAAATCACCCATTCCTTCGCGCGTCCGCCAATGACGCTGGTCACCTGCACGCCGCGTTGCTGCAAACCTTGCGCAATCGGATGCACCACCGCCGTGCCGACACCGCCGCCGATGCACAGCGCGTGGCCGGAAGAAATCATTTCCGTCGGATGGCCCAGCGGGCCGGCGACGTCGCGGATGAAATCGCCAGCCTTCAGCTCAACCAGTTCTTTCGTGCTTTTGCCAACCGCCTGGATCACCAGCGTGATCGCGCCGGTTTCGGAATTTGAATCAGCAATCGTCAGCGGAATCCGCTCGGAATTCTCGGCGAGATGAACGATGACGAACTGTCCCGCCTGCCGGATTTGCGCGATGCGCGGCGCGTGAACGTCCAGCCGCGTGACGTTCGGGCTTAAGGTTTGCTTGGCCAAAATACTATGCATTGTCAGAATTTTAGCCGGCGCCGGTTTTTCCGCCTCTCCTTTATTGTTTTATCGTCGCCAATTTTTGTGACTGCGGCCGGCTCCGCGTTCACTTCACCCACTTGACTTCCGTCGGCGGCCGGTGCGCTTTCATGCGGCGCAACAATTTCTCCGCGTCGCTTTCGGCAATCACCAGCTCGCGGTGCTTAGCGCGGATGAATCCTTCGGCCGTCGTGTGATCCAGAAATTCCAGCAGGCTGCGATAAAACCCGCCGACATTGAACAGGCCGAACGGTTTTTGATGCCAGCCGAGCTGGCCCCACGCCAGCACCTCGAAAAATTCCTCGAACGTCCCGTAGCCGCCGGGCAGCGCGATGAAGCCGTCGGCCAAGTCCGCCATCAGCGCCTTGCGTTCGTGCATGGTTTTGACGACGCGAAGATCCGGCAATTTTTCGTGGACGACTTCCTTGATGACGAGCTTTTCGGGAATCACGCCGATGACGTGGCCGCC
>Ga0181516_10003500_pt1 | contig 10458 bp, 10 predicted proteins | sample PEATcosm2014_Bin_25_FD_121104 | JGI IMG/M metagenome (GOLD analysis project Ga0181516, IMG submission 121104) | Peatland microbial communities from MTU Mesocosm Facility, Houghton, MI, USA - PEATcosm2014_Bin01_10_metaG | ecosystem: Environmental > Terrestrial > Soil > Wetlands > Peat | place...
ATCCGGCACCGGCGCGGTCTGCAGCGGATGGTTCGGGTGTCAGGGCGAGTTGCCGAGTTTCCTCTTTTCTGCCGCCTTCGTTGCCTCCTGTAATGCTTTGAGTTTGGTTGCGGCAGCGCGCGCCGGGGCATTCAGTGGTGACTGCATTCATGAGTTGGGTTGAACAACAGATTCATTTTATCGATTTCGAGGGCAGCCTTGCCTCGGGCATTCTTGAGTTCGGTGTCGCGTCCGTGCTGGGCGGACGGATTGTCGCCACACGGACGAGGCTCTGTCGCGCGACCGGAAGTGTGCGCCCGGAAGATGCGGCGGTGCATGGCTTGCGGGAAAGCGACCTTGAGACATTCGAGCCGTTCGCGAGCGACTGGGAGTATTTCGCCACGCTTCGCGAGAGCGGCCCGTTCGCAGCGCATTATGCGGGTGTGGAGAATTCATTGCTCAAATCGGTCTGGCCTTATCCGCGCAGTTCTCCCGATTTCGCACGCCCGGGGGAGCAAGCGGCAGAATGGGGGCCTTGGGTCGATACTGCCCGCCTTGTGGCGCAGATCTTTCCGCGCCTTCCGTCTGGGAAACTGGAGAGGCTCGTCGACGATTGTGGATTGCAAGCAGAGCTCGATGCTCTCGCGTCCGCGCATTGCCCTCCAGAACGCAGGCGCTATCACGCGGCTCTCTACGATGCACTCGCCGGGGCATGCCTCCTGACTCGGCTGGCAGCTGAGCCGGCCGTGGCCGACAGATCGACGGGATGGCTGCTGGCAATGAGCACTCTCAACCCAGACAAGCGTGACGCGCTCCAGCAGGGCCGTCTCTTTTGAACAGCGAATCAAAAAAGCACGATGAAACCGTCCTTCGATCCAGTCGTGGCCGCCAAACTTCTAGCTGATGCCGATGAACGGCTCGCGCTGGTGATCGCGCAGGCCGGACTCTGTCCGCTCAAGCCGAAAGGACTCGGCAGTCTGTTTCCGGTGTTGTTCCGGGCCATCGTGTATCAGCAGCTCAACGGCAAGGCGGCTTCGAAAATCCTCGCACGGGTCAAGGCGCTGTTTCCCAAAGAACGTGTCGAGCCGGGGGCCTTGCTCGCGATTCCCGAGGACGCGTTGCGTGCCGCAGGTCTTTCTCGAAACAAGCTGGCATCGATCCGGGACCTCGCAGCAAAGACTCTCGACGGTACGGTTCCTACGCCGGCGGCTGCGCGAAAAATGAGCAACGACGAACTCGTCGATCGGCTCACCGAGGTGCGAGGGATTGGTCCATGGACGGTGCACATGCTGCTGATTTTCGATCTTGGCCGGACCGACGTCATGCCTTCGGGAGATTACGGCGTGCGCATGGGCTTCAAGAAACTCTACAAGAAGCGAAAAGAACCTTCGCCCGCGCAAATCGAACTTCATGCATCGCGATGGCGACCGTACCGTTCCATCGCAGCGTGGTATCTCTGGCGGGTTCATGAGATCGATTTATCTGCCAAGCCTTCCTCGCCGACCTGACTTTCCCGCCCATGTCTGATGGCGCTGCGCGAAAAAGGAATCTAACCACCCGTTGTCTCTGAGCCAAACCGATCGAGCAGTGAATCCAATGGCTGGACGGCGAGGGATCTCACGACGACGTTCGCGGCGGAAAAATCGTGCTGGTGTGTCGAAGGGTTTGGCACCGCCACGGTCCAGACGCCGGCGGCCCGGGCGGCCGCCGTGCCGGGCGTGGAATCTTCGAAAGCAATCGCCTCGTGCGGCTGGCAGCCGAAATAAGCGAGCACCGATAGGTAAAGATCGGGCTCCGGCTTTGTTCGCTTCACATCGTCACGGCACCGGACCAGATCAAAGAAGCCGAGCAGTTCGAGGCGGGCGAGATGCCCGTCAACGTGGCGGTGCGAAGAGTTCGAGGCGATCCCGAGTTTGAGTCCCCTGGACTTTGCACCTTGCAGGTAGTCGAGCACTCCTGGCAGGACGGGCTGGCGGCTGCACATTTCCCGGTACAGCGTCTGGTGCTCCTTTTGCAGGGCTGCACGGTCGGCGGTGGGTCCAAAGGCGGTCCATGGATCAAACTCGATGCCGACGTGGCCGACCAGGCCGAGAGCGCCAGCGCGCGAAAAAGCATACCCGGCCTGATCATGAATGGCCGCCATCGCATCGATGAGCGGGGTCTCGGTGTCGATGATGAGTCCGTCGAAATCAAAAATCAGAGCGCGAATCACGGGAGGAACAAGCAGGGGAAACGGAGCGACAGTCAAGCAGCAGCTAGAACTCGACCTTGGCACGGGTTACCCCTATGTTTATTATCATGCACGAAAGGCATTACGCCAACAGACTCCAAGGTCTGACGCTCGCCATGACCACCCTGATGTCCGCCATTTCAGCCACTGCCCGTCCCACCAGCCACAACCGCGCCGACATTCCCGCCCAGTACAAATGGGATCTTGCCCCGATCTACGCGGATTGGCCCGCCTGGGAGGAGGGAATGAAGGCCATCGATGCGAAAATGGCAGAGTTTGCCGCGCTGAAAGGAACTCTGATCCAGGGACCCCAGGCTGTGCTCCGCGCCTATCGTCTGTTTGACGAGATCGGCATTCTGCAGGACCGGATCTACAATTATCCCTCGCTCAGTCGCGACCTCGACACCCGAAATCAGGAGGCGGGTGGACGCTTTCAGCGGGTGCAGGCGCTCTTTGCGAAATTTGGCACTGCGACCGCGTGGTTCACGCCGGAGCTGCTCACCGTCCCACAGGCTACGATGGAGCAATGGATCGCGCAGACGCCCGAGCTTGGAATCTATCGCTTCACCATTCTCGACAATTTCCGGGTGCAAAAACACGTGCTCGACGAGAAGGGGGAACGTCTGCTTTCACTCAGCAGTCGGGCCAACGAGACTCCCCGCAGTGCGTTTCAGGAGCTTTCGACCTCGGACATAAGATTCCCGAAGGTAACCCTTGCGGACGGAAAGGAAGTCGCCCTGACGCCGGGCGCCTACCAGTCGATTCTCGCGACGGACTACAATCAAGCCGACCGGGCGAAGGCTTTCGAGGCCTATCTCAAAACCTATGCGGCGACGGCCAACACCTATGGCGCGCTCTACAATGGCGTGCTGCAGCGCGACTGGTTTCTCGCACAGGCGAGGAACTACCCGACGACCCTCGACGCCGCCCTGGATGGGAATAACATTCCGCCTGCGGTCGTGGAGACGTTGGTCACGACCACGCGCAAGGGGACAGCCCCGCTGCAGCGCTACATCCGGTTGAGAAAGCGACTCCTCGGACTGGAGAGCTACCATCTCTACGACAACTCCATTCCGATCTACAAGATTGCGAAGGAATATCCGTATGATGCGGCCAGCCAGACGGTGATTGAGTCAGTGGCGCCGCTGGGCGAGTCCTACCAGGCGAAGATGAAAAGGCTCTTCGGGGGCGGGCGGCTGGATGTCTACGAGAACGACGGCAAGCGCAGCGGAGCCTACAGTGCGGGGGTCTACGGAGTCGGCCCGTACATGCTGCTGAACTACAACGACACGCTCGACGCCGTTTTCACGCTGGCGCACGAGGCGGGTCATTCGATGCACACAGTCCTGGCGTTTGAGACCCAGCCGTTCGTCACCGCCAATTATACGATCTTCGTGGCCGAGGTTGCCTCCACGATGAACGAGCGGCTGATGCTTAGGAGACTTCTGGAAACCACCACGGATCCGAAGGAGCGGTTTGTGCTCGTGCAACATGCCGTCGATAACATCGTGGGGACGTTTTATACCCAGGTGCTTTTCGCCAACTTCGAGCTGGAGGCCCACCGCCTCGCCGAGCAGGGGCAGCCGATCACGGTCGATGTGTTGAAGGAGATCTATGGGCGACTGCTCCGCGACTATTACGGCAACGCCATCACGTCCGACGAACTGTACCAGTACACGTGGACGCGCATACCGCACTTCTACAATTCACCGTATTACGTTTACCAGTACGCCACCTGCTTTGCCTCCTCAGCCCAGCTCTACAAGGCGATGAACACCGGGACGGCGGACGAGCGCGCAGCCGTGACGGCCCGATACCTCAACCTGTTGAAGAGTGGCGGCAGCGACTATCCCATGGCATTGCTGAAGACTGCCGGAGTCGACCTCACCCAGCAGGCGACGGTGCAGGCGGTGGTGGACCAGATGGATGAATTGGTGACACAGCTCGAGGCTGAGGCTGCAAAGATCAAATAGGCAGGAACCCGTCGGAATTCGTACTCCGCGCTCCAGTTCAATGGGCTGGCGCCCTTTGGGTGGGCGCAGGGACGAGGTGCGCGGGGGCTGGGAAAGGATTTCGTGCTTGTGTGGAGTTGCTGCCTCGAATGCGGATTTTAGAAAATGGGACTAATACCCGTACGTGTAGACAGTCAGGGTGGTTGACGATTTCATGGTGACCTTGATTTGCCGGATGCTTTTCGATTCGTCCGATTGCAGGTCGAACAGGAATGCAACTTCCGAGACATTCTTCTTCATCAGCGGATCGAGCTTGGAGATGAAGAAGGGCATAAAGTCCTTGAGCAACCTCATCCCATCAAGAGTCCTTCCATCAATCTTGACCACGTGGTCTCCCGCCTTGATTCCGGCTTTGGCCCACGCAGCAGGAACATCGGTGAACGTGAGGCTTTTCAGCCGGGCCCAGATCATGTGGTGACGGAAATCGATCCTCAGGCGTGCCGGGGCCGATGTGGCCTCAACGATGAAGGATGGCAACTGAACGATTCCGGCGGAGGTTTGAGTCGGCGCAGTTCGGTCCTTTGGCTGAATCTCAGAGCGCGACGAGCCGCAGAAGGCCACGGCCGAAAGCGCAACGGCCACAAGAGTAGACCTGGGTTTGATCACCAGGAAAATCCGCCAGCCACCGGGATGCCGAAGATGGAGACGTAACCAAAATAGAGTTTCCGACTAAGCCTGAACTCATGAATCTTGATGAACGGCAGCTTCGGCTCTGCAGCGATTCTCTCCTGCTGCTGAATGCTGGCGTCCATCGCGCGAAACTGCTGCGGCGCCAGGCCGCGGGGCGCATGTACGACCATCGGTGCCATGGCGACAACGGTTGGATCGATGGCGGTCGGACCGGCGTTCGGTTGCCCAACTTTCCAGATCGGATCAAGATCGGAGGGCGATTTCGGTGCGTAGCTGAACGCTGCAATTGCCTCGGCGCGCATGGATGGGGGCGGCCGGGGCGCATCCTCCGCGCGAGAGGACGGGTTCCAGAGGAAGCCGCAGCCGGCGACAATCAGGAACCAAGGGGCGTGCTGTTGGCACCGTTGGTTCGCAGCGTGTGGCATGAGGGGGCAGGGATGGAAACATTCGGCGCGTGCCGGCCATACGAAAAATGGCCAATCACCACGCCAAAGTCTTTTGTGCCAGACCGCGCAGAATGATCCGAGTTCCGCAAGAAAGCTCGGGCAAGTGACGCGCTCAGGGCCTCGCTGGCATAGGCGACGGACGAGGACCGAGCACACGAGCCTCCAGGTCCGACAGAACCTGGAGGAAATCCGTGGCAGTGGGAGCCAGCAGGAGTGCGCGCCGGTTTGCCGGGTCCTTGATGATCCTGCACAAGGCGCCGACAACCTGAAGATATCCGCTGGCATTTGATTTTGGCGTGCCAAGGACAAACATCATTCGGACCTCTTCGTCGCTGTTGCCGAAGCGCACGCCACGGTCGCTTCGGCCCACCGCCATGACGATCCCGGCCACGTGTTCCGTGCGCGCGTGGGGAATTGCGATCTGATCACCCAGGCACGTGGCATCGATGCGTTCACGCGCCAGCAGTTCATCATAGAAACCGCGAAAATCAGTCACATCGGGATGGCCCTTGAGAAGGTGCGCGACCTCTGAAAGCGCGGCGATATGCTCGGTGTTTTGCACCGTCAGTGTAATGCGCTCGGGGACAAGCAGTGTGGCAAGGGGACCGGGCATGAGTGGAATGGAGGGGAATGGATGGCGGCCTGTGCAGTTGCCGGTGTCGGAATGGCCTATTGCGTGGCCGCGGCGGCGAGTTTCAAGCGCACGACTTTGTGCGGGTTGCCGCGATTCGAGAGGGAAACGATCGCGCCTCCATTGAACGGCGACGATGTCGGATTCAGTGGCGTCCTGAATTCTCCTTTGCCGGTGATCGCATGGATCTCCATTCTGTTGGTGTCGCCTTCGATCTTCACTAAGAGGCCATTGTCGGTGAATGTGCTGATGATCTCAAGCTCTCTGATCAGCCGACGGGACAGCACGCCTCCGGAGCAAAAGAGGCTGGACGTTGCGCGGTCACAAGGAGATTTGCGTTGAATTGCTACAGCGGGCGCGGTGTGATTCCCCATTCATGGCCGACGACAATACGATTCGGTGCGGGTCAACTGCACGAACTGAACCGGACCTTGGAGAAGCGATCCAACAGCTGGTTGTTGGGTGGCGGGTATTCGGGCGTTATTTGCTGGAAGCCCCGCTGGGCCGTGGCGGGTTGAGTGTTGTGTGGAAGGCCCACGACGAGTTATTGGATGAATCGGTCGCGTTGAAGTTTATGGCGGAGGTCGTTGTCGAGGACGAGACTGCTGTGAATGACCTGCGCCAAAAGACCGCCCAGGCCCGGGCGCTTGCAGATCCGAACATTGTACGGGTGAACGATTTCATGCGGGACAACACCCTGGCCACGGTCTCCATGGAGTATGTTGAAGGTGCAAGCTTGGAGAAACTGCGGCTGGAACAGCCAAACCGCGTTCTTCCGATTGCGACGCTAGCGCCACTGGTCCGGCAGATTTGTGCGGCGCTTGATTATGCACATGGCACCGCCAAGATTGTACACCGCGGCCTGAAACCAACGAACATTCTGGTGACCCGTGATGGCGTCGCCAAGATTACAGACTTCGGCGTGGGGAGCAGCTTGACGGAGGCTCGTCTCCGTTTGAGCGGTGAGACGGAGCCCGTTCCCGGAACCATGTGCTACATGAGTCCTCAACAATTGGACGGCGGTGCGCCCGTCCCAGCTGACGACATCTACGCATTTGGTGCAATTCTCTATGAGTTGCTGACCGGTGAACCTCCCTTTTCGGCGGGCGACACGGCCGAGCAGATTCGAACTCGGGAGCCAGTGACCATCGCGGCGCGTCGTGCCGGTTCCGGTGTTGCCGGGGAACCTGTTCCTCTGGCATGGAAAAAGACGGTCGCCGCCTGTCTTGCGAAAAACCCTGTGCTGCGCCCGGCGACTGGCGACGAAATCGCGCGGCTGCTAGGCCTGGCAGCGGGCACGTTTGAGGCGGCAGAACCGACCTCACCGTCAGATCCTTCACGGGACGGTGATCTGTTGGCGCAGCCGGCGATCATGCAGGCTGCTCCGGCGCTGCCAACCTGGCTTGGCTCCGAACCACCTGCTCCGGCCGAAAAGATGGTTCAAGTTGCAGGACCGGAGAAGCGACCGTTAAACGCTTCAGGATCGGCACCGCCAGTTGCTCCTGAGGCGGTGTCGCCACAGGCGATCGAGGCGCTGCTTTCTCAGACAAAGCCCGTCACTCCTGCTGCGCCGGTTTCGGCATTGCCGGAATTGAAGCCAGACCAGCCGACGCAAGCTGCGTCGCCGGCGGCGAGTCGTGCCTCAAAGAGTCCGTATGCTTCGAAGACGCGGTCGGCGATTCACTACCCGACCCCCAAGGAAGCACAACGGGAGGCCGACGAACTGGCCGCGCAGTCGGAGGCAGAAGGGAAGGGGAAACGTTCCCTGGTCGGCCGCGTGTGGAAGGAATTCCTCCGCTATTGATCTGCGCCTCGCGGCGCAGGCGACGGAAGAATGCTACGGACTCTCAGCGGGCGGAGGAGTGGAGTCGTCTGTCTCCGCCACGTCTCCCTCGTTCTCGACCACCCGGGCGATCGAGAGCAGCTTGTCGCCCTCGGAAAGGTCGACGAGCTTGACGCCCTTCGCGCCGCGACCGGTCTCACGGATTTCGTTGACGCGGGTGCGCACGCTCTGGCCTTTAGCGGTCAGAAGCATGACTTCGTCGTTGTCATGCACGCTCAGCGCCCCGGCGACACAGACGGATCCCTCCTCAGGAAGGTCGATGGCAATGACACCCGTGCCTCCGCGGTTGATCAGGCGGTAGTCTTCGAAGCGGGTGCGGACGCCCAGACCGGCTTCGCTCGCGACGAGGAATTTCGCCTCGTGGTCGACAACTTCGATGACGTCGAGGTAATCGCTTGCGAGCTTGAAGCGCATGCCGGTGACACCCCCGGTGGCGCGTCCGGTGTGGCGGAACAAATCCTCTCCGGACTCGGGGTCGCGTTCGCGGAAGCGGACGGCCAGACCCTGATGGGAGACCAGGATCAATTCGTTGTCGCCAGTTGTGAGAACGGTCCCGATGACGGCATCCCCCTCGGCGAGATTGATGCCGATGAGGCCGCCGTCGCGGGTGCAGTTGGCATAATCGGCGAGCGAGCTCTTCTTGATGACGCCGCGTTTCGTGGCCATCACGAGGTAGCGGTCCTCTGCGAAATCCTTGACGCAGATCATCGCGGCGATTTTTTCACCCTCGGCGAGGCGAAGGAATGAGGAGACCGATTTCCCCTTTGAGGCGCGGGTGCCCTCGGGGACATCGTACACCTTCTTGGCGTGGCACTGGCCAGTGCTTGTGAGGAAAAGAATGTAATCGTGCGTGCTCGCGGTGAACAGGTGCTCGACGAAGTCCTCTTCGTAGGTCTCGGTTCCGATGATGCCCTTGCCGCCGCGACGCTGCGACCGGTAGTCGGCGACAGGGGTGCGTTTGATGAATCCCAGGTGGGAAACCGTGATGACGCAGCCCTCGTTGGGGATGACGTCCTCCATGCGGAATTCGCCCATGGCGCCGATGATCTCCGTGCGGCGGGGTTGGGAGTATTTGGCCTTCAGAGCCACCAGTTCATCCTTGATGACGCTCAACAGCTTTGTCTCGGATTCGAGAATGCTGCGCAGTTCCTCGATCAGTTTAATGAGCTCGAGATACTCTGCCTCGATCTTGTCGCGCTCGAGGCCGGTCAGCTGATACAAGCGAAGCTCCAGGATGGCGTTGGTCTGGCGGTCGGACAGCGGATAGCGCGCCATCAGTTTTACCTTGGCCTCCTCCTTGTTCTGGGATGAGCGGATGATGCGGACGAAGTCGTCCAAGTTGTCGAGGGCGATCTTGTACCCCTCGAGGATGTGCGCGCGTTCCTCGGCCTGCCGCAGTCGGAATTTGGTGCGCCGGGTGATGACTTCCCGTCGGTGCTCGATGTAGCACTCGATGAGCTCCTTGATGTTCATCTGCTTCGGGCGCTTCTTGTCGAGGGCCAGCAGAATGACGCCAAAAGAGGATTCGAGCGCGGTCTTTTGGAAAAGCTGATTGATGACGACCTTGGCCTGTTCGCCACGCTTCAGTTCGATGACGATGCGCGTGTTCTCGTCGGATTCGTCGCGCAGGTCGCGTATGCCGTCGATCAGTTTGTCGGACACCAGATCGGCGATGCGGGTCACGAGCGTGGACCGGTTGACGTTGTAGGGGATCTCGGTGATGACAATCTGCTCGCCGCCCCCCTTGAGTTCCTCGGTGTGGGCCTTGCCCCTGATCCGGACGATGCCCTTGCCCGTCTTGAGGTATGAGATGATGCCCTCGCGACCCGCGATGACGCCACCCGTGGGGAAATCGGGCCCCGGGATCATGTCGACGACCTCGTCGAGAGCGATGTGCGGCCGGTCGATGACGGCGCAGATGGCGGTGATCAGCTCGTCAAGATTGTGAGGAGGAATATTGGTCGCCATTCCAACGGCAATCCCGGTCGACCCGTTCATCAGGAGTCCCGGCAGGGCCGCGGGCAGCACGGTCGGCTCGGTGGTCTCCTCGTTGTAGTTGGGGGCGAAATCAACAGTGTCCTCGTCGAGATCCCTGAGGAGTTCCTCGGCTGTCTCGGCAAGGCGGCACTCGGTGTAGCGGTAGGCGGCCGGCGGGTCGCCATCGACTGAACCGAAATTGCCCTGGGGGTTGATCAGCGGATATCGGAGCACCCATGACTGGGCAAGACGCACCAGCGTATCGTAGACGGAGGCGTCGCCATGAGGGTGGTAATTCCCGAGCACCTCGCCGACGACTTTTGCGCACTTGTTGTAGGGGCGGTTGTGCAGCAGCCCGATCCTGAACATTGCGTAAAGGATGCGCCGTTGCACGGGTTTCAGGCCATCACGGGCATCGGGCAGGGCGCGCGAGATGATCACCGACATCGAATAGTCGATGTAGGCCGTCTGCATGATGTCGGTGATGTTCGCCGTCGAGAGCTTTTCGTTCGCGGTATACATTCCAGAAAGTTGCTAGAAGTCAGGAGTCTGAAGCTAGAAGATAGAGGCCAGGAGATGAAAAGAAGGAATCAGAATTGGGCACGCAGTGATGCATGGATTCTGTCTCCTGAATTCTGCATTCTGGCTCCTCGCGCCCTACACATCCAGATATTGGACATTGAGCGCGTTGTCCTCGATGAACTGGCGTC